>RRZU010308307.1_pt1 | contig 22193 bp, 16 predicted proteins | sample 2165561 | NCBI WGS metagenome assembly RRZU01 (sample SAMN10456909, study PRJNA506462) | wastewater metagenome | isolation source: wastewater sludge | place: USA: Moscow, Idaho | reverse complement strand
TATTCATATGGATTATATTCACAATAATCATTAAGCAAGCAATTCAGTAGTAGTATTTCAACCATATCAATTTGAAATGCTATCTTGCTGCCTTAACAAGTTATTTATAAATAGCTCTCTAATTTTTTTAGAGATATTTTAGAAGCTAAAGCTAACCAGCTAAAGCTGGTGGTTTTAACCTTAAATATGGAAATAAATAGAACTACAAAACAAAAGCACAATCAGGGTTAGAAAAATATAGGGTATATTTTCCATAATTTAATCCTTTAAGTTACTAATTTAATTCATTTGATTGTGTAAATAGTATTGATTAATGCGATTGCCTATTTACTCTGTAATTCTATATCTGTAATTCTATATACGTAAAACATCAGATGCCGTCTGAAATATTCAGATAACCGAATCATCTCAGATAACAAGGATTGTTTTAAAATTAATAATCTACACAATTCCTCAATGCGCCTCTTCCCAATTATCCCCCACGCCCACTTCTGCCAACAGCGGCACATCCATCTCTCCCACCGCAGCCATGATTTCAGGCAGCCTGTGTTTTACGGTGTCTAATTCGGTTGGCGGCACTTGCAGCACCAGTTCGTCGTGCACTTGCATAATCAATTTACTCGCCAAATTATCTGCAACAAGCCAGTGTTGCACATCAATCATGGCGCGTTTAATCAGGTCGGAGGCGGTGCCTTGCATGGGGGCGTTGATGGCGGCGCGTTCGGCGCCGGCGCGTTCGTTGCCGTTGCTGCTGTGGATGCCGGGCAGGTATAGGCGGCGGCCGAATAGGGTTTCCACATAGCCTTGGGCTTGGGCTTGCTCTTTGGTGCGCTGCATATAATCGGCCACGCCGGGGTAGCGGGCGAAGTAGCGGTCGATAAAGTTTTTGGCGGCGAGGTTGTCGATGCCCAGCGATTTGGCCAGGCCGTATTGGCCCATGCCGTAAATCAGGCCGAAGTTGATGGTTTTGGCATAGCGGCGCTGTTCGCTGCTCACGACTTCGGGGGCGATGCCGAATACTTCGGCGGCGGTGCGGCGGTGGATGTCTTCGCCGTGGTTAAAGGCGTTGATTAAGGTTTGGTCGCCGCTGAGGTGCGCCATAATGCGCAATTCGATTTGCGAGTAGTCGGCCGACACCATCAGGCTGCCTGAAGGGGCGATAAAGGCGCGGCGCACGCGGCGGCCTTGTTCGGTGCGGATGGGAATGTTTTGCAGATTGGGGTTGTTGCTGGCCAGCCGCCCGGTGATGGCCACGGCTTGGGCATAGGTGGTGTGCACGCGGCCGCTGGCGGGGTTGATGAGCTGCGGCAGTTTGTCGGTGTAGGTGGATTTGAGTTTGGCCAGGCTGCGGTTTTGCAAAATCAGCTGCGGCAGCGGGTAGTCTGGCGCCAGCTTTTCCAATACGGCTTCATTGGTGGAGATGCCACCGGAGGCGGTTTTTTTAAGGCCGTTGGTGGGAATGCCCATTTTGTCGAACAGGATTTCCTGCAATTGCTTGGGCGAATTAAGGTTAAACGGCTGCCCGGCCAATTCATAAGCCTGCTGCTCTAGGGTGAGCAGTTCGCTGCCCAGCTCATGGCTTTGCTGTGCCAGCTCGTGTTTGTCAATCAGCACGCCGGTGCGCTCCATTTGAAACAGCACTTGCGCCACCGGCAGCTCCATATCGGTGTACATGGCCAGTTGGGCGGCGTCCATTTGCGCGCGCAAATGCGCTTCGATGCGCAGGGCAAAGTCGGCGTCTTGACAGGCGTAGGCGGTGGCGTCGGCCAGTGCCACATCGGCAAACGAAATCTGCTTAGCACCTTTGCCGCACAGGTCTTCGTATTTGATGGTGTTTAAGCCCAAATGGCGCTCGGCCAGCTCATCGAGGCCATGCCCCAAATGGCTTTCCACGATATAAGAAGCCAGCATGGCATCGCCGGTAATGCCGCCCAAGCTGAGCTGGTAATTGGCCAGAATATGTTGGTCGTATTTGAGGTTTTGGCCGATTTTGGCCGGGGTTTCGGCGGCTAGAAACGGTTTCAGGCAGCCTAATACGGTGTTGAGCGGCAATTGTTCGGCCACGGCGGTGAGGCTGTGCCCCAACGGAATATACACGGCTTGGCCGGGTGCAAAAGCGATGCTGATGCCCACCAGTTGGGCACTCATGGCGTCTAGGCTGGTGGTTTCGGTGTCAAAGCCGATGGTGTCGGCGGCGGCCAAGCGGGCGCACAGGGTGTCTAGCTCGGCTTGGGTGGTGATGGCTTGGTAGCTTAACTCGGCGGGTGCGGTGGCCGGCGCCTTGTTTTCAGGCTGCCTGAACGCTTCTGCAGGCGGCTTGTTGTCCGCCGGGGCGGCAAACAAATCCCCGCTCTGCCCTTGCGGTGCGGCTTCGGCCAGCCGGGTTTGCGCTTCTTTGAGCCAAGTGCGGAAACCCAGTTGCTGAAAATGGTGGCTCAAGGCCGCCCAATCGGGGCTTTGACGGCGCAGATTTTCCAGCCCCTGCGGCAGCTCGGCCTGTAAATCGACATCGGTTTTCAGGGTAATCAGTTGGTAAGACAGCGGCAAATGGCTTAAGGCTGCCTGAAGGTTTTCGCCCACTTTGCCTTTGATGTCGGCGGCGTGCGCCATGATGTTGTCTAAAGTTTCGTATTCGGCCAGCCATTTTACGGCGGTTTTGGGGCCGCATTTGTCCACGCCGGGCACGTTGTCGACCTTATCGCCAATCAGCGCCAGATAGTCGATGATTTGCTCGGGGCGCACGCCGAATTTGCCCACCACGCCATCGATATCCAGCGTTTCGTTGGACATGGTGTTGACTAAGGTGATGTGTTCGTTGACCAATTGCGCCATGTCTTTGTCGCCGGTGGAAATCACTACCTGCAAGCCTTGTGCTTCGGCCTCGCGCGCCAGCGTGCCGATCACATCGTCGGCTTCCACGCCCGGTACCGCCAGCACTGGCCAGCCCATCAGCGCCACCAATTCCGGCAGCGCCGCCGCCTGCGGACGCAAATCATCGGGCATGGGCGGACGATTGGCCTTGTAGGCCGGATACAGCGCATGGCGGAAATTGTCGCCCTTGGCATCGAACACGCAGCAGGCGTAGTCGTGCGCCACGTCGATGCGCAGACGGCGCAACATATTGAGCACACCGTACAGCGCCCCGGTGGGCATGCCGCTGGGGCTGGAAAGCTGCGCCATGGCGTGATAGGCTCGGTATAAATATGAAGAGCCGTCTACCAGCAATAAGGTTTTCTGCATGGTGGTTTCCTGCGGCTGCCGGTGTTTTCAGGCAGCCTTTAATGTGAAAATAATGTGGGCGCAGCGTATGGCTGCGCCTGAATAAAGAAAGGTTGGCCGATGTCTTTAACCACCAAACTCCCCGAGCCGATGCTCACCGACGAAGCATTGCTGAATGTGCGTGCACGCGAGTCCTACCACTTGCTTAAAATCATGTCTGAATTTGTGGAAGCAGGCGAAGATTTGCGTGCCATCCAACCGGCAGTGAGCATTTACGGCAGCGCCCGCACGCCGGTGGATCATCCGATGTATGCGCTGTGCGAGCAGCTGTCGCGCCAGCTTTCCGATGCCGGATTTTCAGTTATTTCCGGCGGCGGCCCCGGCATTATGGAAGCGGCCAATAAAGGCGCATTTTACGGCAAAAGCCCGGCGGTGGGGCTGAACATTGTGCTGCCGCACGAGCAAAACCCCAATCCGTATCAAGATTTGTCGGTAAAGTTCAACCACTTTTTCCCGCGCAAGGTGATGTTTGTAAAACACGCCATTGCCTATGTGGTGCTGCCCGGCGGCTTTGGTACACTCGACGAATTGTTTGAAAGCCTTACTTTGGTGCAAACCGGCAAAACACCGAACCGGCCGATTATTCTGGTGGGGCAAAGCTTTTGGGCTGGCTTACTCGATTGGCTGCACGAGCAATTACTGGGCAACGGCTATATCGGCGCGGCAGACATGGATTTAATCCAAATCATCGACGAACCGGAAGCCATTGTGCGCTGTGTGTTTGAGCACTACGAACGCTGCGGCACCGGCTTATGCGTGCCGGGCAATGGCGACAATAGCTGGATTTTGAGCTTGTAGTGATTGCGGTATTTTATCCGGCATTAAAACGCTTTCAGGCAGCCTTGGAATAAGTGCCAAGGCTGCCTGAAAATGTTTTTAAAAGGATAAAGGCAATTTGTGTTGCTATCGGCGTAGGTTGGGTTAGCCGCAGGTGTAACCCAACAAAATGCAAACGGATTTATAAAATCAATTTATTGGAAAACACACGTTGGGTTACGGCCTTGACGGCCTAACCCAACCTACCCATCTGAGTTTGTACGTTTAGCATGATGCGCCAAGGGGCATTCTATAAACCCGTAGCCGGGTTTAAGAATCCGACCTACGGGCTTAAAACCCTAATTTAATCTTGCTGTAATGCCGTCGGATGTTGCCGACGCAAGGTTTCCAGCTCGTCCAGCAATTGCAAAATCAGCGCGGTCGCGGCGGCACTGGCATCAAAATCGCGATGGATGCGCCCGGCGCGGCGAATGCGCGCCAAGTGCAGGCTGCTGTAACGCGCTTGCGTCGGGCTGCCGTTGATGCTGATGACTTCTTCGTCAATCAGCTGCACCACCCAGTCGGCACCGCCGCCGCAGGCGCGCACCAGCTCGTCAAAACTCAGGTCAATGTCGGTATAGGCTTGTGTCATTTTATGTGTCCTTATGCTTGGGTGCCCGGATTAAAACCGGCATAGTGCGCCGAGAGCACCTGCCAGGCGGCCTTGTCCGCATCGGTGTGGCAGCCGGGCAAAACCATGCTCAATACAAGATATAAATCGCCCGCTTCTTTGGCCGGAATACCGCGGCCTTTGAGGCGGATTTTCTGGCCGGCGCGGCTGTCGGCGGGCAGGTTTACCGCCAGCGTGCCGTTGGGCGTGGCCACATTGATTTTTTCGCCCAAGGCCGCTTGCCACGGGGCTACCTGAACGGTTTGGTAAACGTCTTTGCGGTTTTCCACATGCAGGTGTTCATCGGCATGAAAGCGGATTTTCAAATACAAATCCCCCGCCGCACCGCCGTTAAAACCGGGCAAGCCTTGTTTGGCCAGGCGGATTTGCTGGCCTTCGCTAATGCCTTTGGGAATTTTCACATTCAGGGTTTTGCGGCTGTAGCTCATGCGCCCTTGCTCGTCTAGCGTGGGCATGTCCAGGCTTAGGCTGCGCTCGGCACCGTGATAAGCTGCGCTGATGTCGATGCTCAGCTCGGCATGTTGGTCTTCGCCCGCCATCGGCCCACTGGCCGGGCGCTCATAAGCACCGCGCGCGCTGCTGCCAAAGGCAGAGAAAATATCGTCAAAGCGGAAGTCGCCGCTGCCAAACGGCCCTTGCTGGCCGAAATGCTCATGGCGAAACGGCTGGCCGTTATCATGACCGCCATAATCGTAGCCTTGCTGCCCGCTGGGCTGTTGCGCATGGGCGTAAGGGTTGTCGAGCATGGCGTTGTATTCGGCACGCTTTTCTTCGTCTTTAAGCGTGTTGTAGGCCAAATTAAGCTGGCTGGTTTTTTCATCGGCATCTGGGTCGGTGCTTACATCGGGGTGATATTGGCGCACCAGCTTGCGATAGGCTTTTTTAATCTCGGCGGCACTGGCGCTTCTGTCTACCCCCAGCACCTCATAATAATTGGGTTGCGTCATGGATATTCCTTATCTTGTGGCTCATCAATTGGCAGTAAGCCATAATGAGATTAGCGGTTTTAAATTTTACCTTTCCAGATGGTAGCCATACGGCAAAATTTAAAGGGCGCTGCTGCCTGAAAAACAATAAAAACCTTATCGTGGCTCTAAGCGCCTGTTTTTGCCATTCAGGCAGCCTATCTTAATACAATTTTACATCAACCTTTTACCCGCCAAATAAACTCAGCCGCGCTAGATTGATGTTTGTTTTTATTCTAAAATCAGCCGCAAATTTTCTTTTATGTTGCATTTTGTTGTTAATTGAAAATTAAGAACACCATCATGCGCGAAAAATCATCGTGTATTTGCTCAAAAAAACATTGCCCTTTATCGGCTAGGCTGGTACGATTTACACATAAATACAGTATGTTGCAGTGCAATATAACGCTTTAATTATCCAGCACTGCCAAAGTTTACCGCTATCAGCCTGAATTATTTTGTATTTTTGTTTTGATGACAGCGTATTTTGTTGTAAAACGAAAATATAGCGCTGCCGGCCAACCGTGTTTGATTCAATTTACCGTAGAAAAGGATGATCACCATGTCGAGTGAATTCAATGATATCGACCCCATTGAAACCCAGGAATGGTTGGATGCGCTCAGTTCTGTCCTCGAAAAAGAAGGCTCAGAGCGGGCGCATTATTTATTGGAACACATGGTGCGCTACACCCGCCGCCGCGGTGTGCATTTACCGTTTGACGCCACCACAGCCTACCTGAACACCATTCCGGTAGGCAAAGAGCAAAAATCGCCCGGCAATCCCGAGCTGGAGCACCGCATCCGCTCGATTATCCGCTGGAATGCCGCCGCCATGGTGCTGCGTGCCGGTAAAAAAGACTTGGAGCTCGGCGGCCACATCGCCTCGATCCAATCGGCCGCCACCCTTTACGATGTGGGCTTCAACCACTTCTGGCGTGCCAAAAACGGCGACGAAGAAGGCGATTTGATTTTTGTACAAGGCCACAGCGCACCGGGCATCTACGCCCGCGCCTTTATGGAAGGCCGCCTCAGCGCCGATCAGCTGGATCACTTCCGCCAAGAAGTCGATGGCAAAGGCCTGCCGTCTTACCCGCATCCGTGGCTGATGCCCGATTTCTGGCAATTCCCCACCGTATCCATGGGCTTAGGCCCGTTGATGGCGATTTATCAAGCCCGTTTCCTTAAATATCTGGAATCCCGCGGCTTGGCCAAAACCAAAAACCGCAAAGTATGGGTGTTCTGCGGCGACGGTGAAATGGACGAACCGGAAAGCCTGGGCGCCATCTCCTTGGCCTCGCGCGAAGGCTTGGACAACCTGATTTTTGTGATTAACTGCAATCTGCAACGCTTAGACGGTCCGGTGCGCGGCAACGGCAAAATCATCCAAGAGCTGGAAGGCGACTTCCGCGGCTCCGGCTGGAATGTATTGAAAGTGATTTGGGGCAGCCGCTGGGATGCACTCTTGGCGCAAGACACCGACAATCTGCTTAAAAAACGCATGGAAGAATGTGTTGACGGCGACTACCAAACCTTCAAATCCAAAGACGGCGCTTATGTACGCGAGCATTTCTTCGGCAAATACCCCGAGCTCAAAGCCATGGTGGCCAATATGTCCGACGAAGAAGTGTGGGCATTGAACCGCGGCGGCCATGATCCGCATAAAGTGTATGCCGCCTACCACGAAGCCACCACCAATGCCAATGGCCGCCCCACCGTGATTTTGGCCAAAACCATTAAAGGCTACGGCATGGGTGCCGCTGGTGAAGGCCAGAATATCGCCCACCAAGCCAAAAAAATGGACATCGAATCGCTGAAGAAATTCCGCGACCGCTTCGGCATTCCCGTTTCCGACGCCGAAATGGAAACCAACCTGCCCTATTTCCGCCCCGCCGACGACAGCCCGGAAATGCAATACCTGCAAGAGCGCCGTGCGGCATTAGGTGGCTACCTGCCCCAGCGCCAGCCCAACACCGAGCCCTTGCCCATCCCGGCACTGGACGCTTTCGACGCCCAGCTCAAAGACAGCGGCGACCGTGCCTTCTCCACCACCATGACGTTTGTGCGCATCTTGGGCACCTTGCTCAAAGACAAACAAATCGGCAAACGCATCGTGCCGATTGTGCCCGACGAAAGCCGTACCTTCGGCATGGAAGGCATGTTCCGCCAATACGGCATCTGGAACCCGAAAGGTCAAACCTACACCCCGCAAGACCACGACCAATTAATGTTCTACAAAGAATCCAAAGACGGCCAAATGCTGCAAGAAGGCATTAACGAGCCGGGTGCCATGAGCTCTTGGATTGCCGCGGCCACCAGCTACGCCAACAGCAAATACGCGATGATTCCGTTTTACATCTACTACTCGATGTTCGGCTTCCAGCGCATTGGCGACTTGGCTTGGGCGGCGGGCGATATGCGCGCACGCGGCTTTATGCTCGGCGGCACCGCCGGACGCACCACGCTCAACGGCGAAGGCCTGCAACACGAAGACGGCCACAGCCAAATCCAGGCCGACCTGATTCCCAACTGCATCTCCTACGACCCCACCTATGCCTACGAATTGGCGGTGATTGTGCAAGACGGCCTGCGCCGCATGTATGTGGATCAAGAAGACGTGTTCTACTATATCACCGTGATGAACGAAAACTACACCCACCCGGCGAGGGGCGAGCGTGAAGGTGTGGCAGAAGACATCCTCAAAGGCATGTATCTGCTCAAAGAAGGTGCCGGCGGCAAGCACAAAGTGCAGCTAATGGGCTCCGGGGTGATTTTGAACGAAGTGATTGCCGCGGCTGCATTGCTCAAGCAAGACTTCGATGTGGATGCCGATATTTGGAGCGTTACCTCCTTTAACTTGCTGCACCGCAACGTAATGGAAGTGGAGCGCTACAACCGCCTGCACCCCACCACCACCCAGCAAACCGCCTTTGCCACCGCGCAAATGCAAGGCCGCCAAGGCCCGGTAGTGGCCGCCACCGACTACATCCGCAGCTTTGCCGAGCGCATCCGCAATGCCATCCCCGCGCCCTACATTGTGCTGGGTACCGATGGCTTCGGCCGCAGTGATTCACGCGAAAACCTGCGCGACTTCTTTGAAGTAGACCGCTACCACGTGGCCGTAGCCGCATTGAACGGCTTGGCCGAAATGGGCGCAATCAGCAAAGAAGTGGTGCAGCAAGCCATCGACAAATACGCCATTAAAGCCGATGTAGAGCCGAGCTGGAAACGCTAAGGCCGCATAGGCTGCCTGAGTTGTTTACACACTTTCAGGCAGCCTATACCCGCACGTTTAAGGAGCAGATATATGGCAATCGACAGAATAGACTGGCACACCGATGCTGCTGATTTTCCGCAACATCTACCTGAAGAAAACGCAGGTGTACACATCGGCTTTTTCCTGGCTTGGGCGTTTGAGCACGGCATGGCAGGCGAACTGCATATTGAAGAAGACAGCGAAGCCCTGGACAAATTGGCACGCCGCGAAATCAGCGGCGTGGCGTTTCTGCTGGATTTCTGTGATGGAAAATTGTGGGACGAAGACTTCAACGAAGAAGGCCAAGCCTTTGCCGCAGATTACTACGGCGGCGATAGCGATTTTTCCAAACAATATGCCGAATATCTGCAAGACTACAACCGGGTATTTAATGATTATGATGATTACCATGTTGAAAACACATGGGAAAATTACGATAAATTAAAACCTGTATTAAATGAGCGCTTTGCCCAGTGGCAGCAGTTACAGGCTGCCTGAACAAGCTGTCTTGATAAAATTTCAAGGAAAATTTTAATGAGCACTGTAGAAATCAAAGTACCGGACATCGGCGGTCATACCGATGTGGATGTGATTGATGTGGCGGTAAAAGCAGGCGACACCGTGGCCGTAGACGACACCTTAATCACCTTGGAAACCGACAAAGCCACCATGGACGTACCGGCAGACACCGCCGGCGTGGTGAAAGAAGTTAAAGTAAGCGTGGGCAGCAAAGTATCCGAAGGCAGCGTGATTGTGCTGGTGGAAAGCGCTGCTGCTGCTACCGCCGCACCCGCAGCTGAAGCTGCCGAGCCTGCACCTGCTCCAGCTGCTGCCAGTGCTGCGCCCGCCAGCGGCGGCAGCGTACAGATTGCCGTGCCCGATATCGGCGGTCACGACAATGTGGATGTGATTGCAGTAGAAATCAAAGTGGGCGACACCGTAGCAGTAGACGACACCCTGATTACGCTGGAAACCGACAAAGCCACCATGGACGTGCCCGCCACCGCCGCCGGTACCGTTACCGCCGTGCACATCAAAGTGGGCGATAAAGTATCCGAAGGCAGCCTGATTGTGGATGTGGCAAGCAGCGGTGCCACCGCTGCCGCGCCCGCCGCACCGGCTGCCACCGGCAACACGCCCGCACCTGCTCCAGCAGCGCCTGCTGCGGCCCCCGCGCCCGCTGCCGCCACTAGCACTATACCGCATACGCCTTTCGGTGCCACTCCCATTAACGAGCAAAGCTTTGCCAAAGCCCATGCCGGCCCGTCTACCCGCAAGCTGGCGCGTGAATTGGGTGTGGACTTAGGCCAAGTATCCGGCTCCGGCCGTAAAGGCCGCATCACCGGCGAAGACGTTAAAGCCTTTGTGAAGAGCGTGATGCAAAAAGGCGCCAGCGCCGGTGCCGCCGCAGCTTCTTTGGGCGGCGGGCTGGACTTGCTGCCATGGCCGAAAGTGGATTTTGCCAAATTCGGTGAAATCGAAATCAAAGAGCGCACCCGCATCCAGAAGATTTCCGGCCAAAATTTGGCACGCAACTGGGTGATGATTCCGCATGTAACGCATCAGCTTGATGCCGACATGACCGATTTGGAAGAATTTCGCAAACAGCTCAACAAAGAATGGGAGCGCGAAGGCGTTAAAATGTCGCCCTTGGCCTTTATCATTAAGGCCAGTGTGAAGGCTTTGCAGCAATTCCCCGAATTCAATTCCTCACTCGATGGCGACAATTTGGTGTTGAAAAAATACTTCCACATCGGCTTTGCCGCCGACACCCCCAACGGTTTGGTGGTGCCGGTGATTAAAGATGTGGACAAAAAAGGCCTTAAGCAAATCAGCATTGAGCTGGGCGAATTGAGCAAAAAAGCCCGCGAAGGCAAACTCAAGCCACAGGAAATGCAAGGTGCTTGCTTCACCATTTCCAGCTTGGGCGGCATTGGCGGCACCGGCTTCACCCCGATTGTGAATGCGCCGGAAGTGGCCATTCTGGGCGTGTGTAAATCGCAAATCAAACCGGTGTGGAACGGCAAAGAATTTGCCCCGCGCCTGATGTGCCCGCTGAGCCTGTCGTTTGACCACCGCGTAATCGACGGTGCCGCCGGTATGCGCTTTGCCGTTTACCTGGCCGACTTGCTGGCCGATTTGCGCCGTATGGTGGTGTAAGGCTGTACGAGGCTGCCTGAAAGCAATAAACCATCTTTCAGGCAGCCTCAAATCCCATTGAGAGGTAACAGAATGAGCTTAATCGAATTAAAAGTACCCGATATCGGCGGCCATGATAATGTGGACATTATTGCCGTGGAAATCAAGGTTGGCGACAGCGTGGTCGTAGAAGACACGCTGATTACGCTGGAAACCGACAAGGCCACCATGGATGTGCCTGCCGAAGTGGCCGGCGTGATTAAAGAAGTGCGGGTAAAGGTGGGCGATAAAATTTCCGAAGGCGGCGTGATTGCGGTGGTAGAAGCCGCAGCAGCAGCTGCCGAAGCCCCCAAAGCCGAAGCGGCTGCGCCAGCGCCCGCCGCACCGGCACCGCAAGCGGCGGCGGCACCACAAGCCGCCAATTTCTCCGGCAATGCCGATGCCGAATATGATGTGGTGGTGTTGGGTGGCGGCCCCGGTGGCTATTCTGCTGCCTTTGCCGCAGCCGACCAAGGTCTGAAAGCCGCCATTGTGGAGCGCTACGCCACCTTGGGCGGCGTGTGCCTGAATGTGGGCTGCATCCCTTCCAAAGCCCTGCTGCACAATGCCGCCGTGGTAGACGAAGTGAAACACCTAGCCGCCAACGGCATTAAATACCCCGAGCCAGAAATCGACATTGACCTTTTGCGCGGCTACAAAGACAAAGTGATTGCCAAAATGACCGGCGGCTTGGCCGGCATGGCCAAAGCGCGCAAAGTGGATATTATCCGCGGCAACGGCCAATTTGTGGGTGCCAACCACTTGCAAGTGGCACTCACCCAAGGCAGCGGCAGCGAAGAAAGCGGCGAGCAAAAAACCATTGCCTTTAAAAACGCCATCATCGCCGCCGGCAGCCGCGTGCTGCATTTGCCGTTTATCCCGCAAGACCCGCGCATTGTCGATTCCACCGGCGCGCTGGAGCTGAAATTTGTGCCCGAGAAAATGCTGATTATCGGCGGCGGTATTATCGGCTTGGAAATGGGCACCGTATACAGCACCTTAGGCGCGCGCTTGGATGTGGTGGAAATGATGGACGGCCTGATGCAAGGTGCCGACCGCGATATGGTGAAAATCTGGCAGAAGATGAACGAGCACCGTTTCGACAACATCATGCTCAACACCAAAACCGTGGCCGTAGAAGCGCGTGACGACGGCATTTACGTTACCTTCGAGGGCAGCAAAGCCCCCGCCGAGCCGGTGCGCTACGATATGGTGCTGGTGGCCGCTGGGCGTGCGCCCAACGGCAAGCTGATTGGTGCCGAAAACGCCGGTGTGGCGGTGAGCGAGCGCGGCTTTATCGAAGTCGACAAACAAATGCGCACCAATGTGCCGCACATCTATGCCATCGGCGATATTGTCGGCCAGCCGATGTTGGCGCACAAAGCCGTACACGAAGGCCATGTGGCCGCCGAAAACTGTGCCGGACACAAAGCCTACTTCGACGCACGGGTGATTCCGGGCGTGGCCTATACCGACCCCGAAGTGGCGTGGGTAGGCGTAACCGAAGAGCAGGCCAAGCGCGACGGCATCAACATCACCAAATCGGTGTTCCCCTGGGCCGCTTCCGGCCGCGCCGTGGCCAATGGCCGCAGCGAAGGCGCCACCAAGCTGATTTTTGATGCCGCTTCCGGCCAAATTATCGGCGGCGCCATTGTGGGCACCAATGCGGGCGATATGATAGGCGAAATCTGCCTGGCCATCGAAATGGGCTGCGACGCCGAAGACATCGGCCGCACCATCCACCCGCACCCCACTCTGGGCGAAAGCATCGGCATGGCCGCCGAAGTGGCCATGGGCGTGTGCACCGACTTGCCGCCGCAGCGGAAAAAATAAACCGCGGCACCGCAATGAAAGGCTGCCTGAAACCGGTTTTAATCGGTTTCAGGCAGCCTTTTTATCTATAATACAAAAACCTAAATCAGCGGCATGGTTAAAAACATTTAACCCAGCCGCTTTGCTCTTGTGCTAAAACCACAGCAACCCCATATATAGTGGAATGAAGAATAAAGTGATACAAGGCGCGAAGCCGCAGGCAGTACAGGTAGTACGACAAGGCACAGCAACGCCGTAGTACTTTGTTATGCGTTTCACTATACTGGCTATGCGGGTCACTGCCGCCCTTAATATGGAGACTTCCATGAACAAAACCGATGAATTCCAGCGCAAATTCCAGCAACGCCGCTTAAACGAAGGCCGTTTTTTGCATAAACTCAAAACCTATGCCTTCCGCTTAGGTCAACCGGCCATCAAGCAGCTGTATGCGCTTTACTTCCTGTTTAAAGCACCCACCACACCCAAACGCAGCAAGATGATTATTGTAGGTGCGCTGGTTTATTTCCTCAGCCCCATCGATGCCATTCCCGACCTGCTCGGCCCCTTGGGCTTTAGCGACGACTTGGCGGTGATTGCACTGGTTTACGCCCAATTTAAAGCGTTTATGACCGATGACATCATTGCACGCGCACAAGCGGCGGCTGAGCGTTTACTGCATTAATATCAATTCGAAAAAATAACCTAACTGCGTTGGCTCGCCTAGCCGTACGAGGTGTACTGTCTTCGGCTCAGCTCAAAGAGAACGATTTACTAAGGTGCTGAAGCACCGAGTAAATCAGCTCCGCCTTGTTATCTTATTTTTCGAATTGATATAATACCGGCGGCTCTATTGGTATTGCCTTTTCAAAGCCAACAATATTTCAGGCAGCCTCCATAGCAAAACCACACCTTGATTGCATAAATCAAGGTGTGGTTTTATTTACATCCTCTCAAAGCCGATTTATGGCTCATCCCCACCCAAAATCATCGAGCCCACGCCCTGGTTGGTGAAAATTTCCAACAGCAAAGCGTGTGGTACGCGCCCGTCTATAATATGGGTGGCTTTTACGCCGTTGATGGCCGCATCCACCGCCGAGCTGATTTTGGGCAACATGCCGCCGTGCAAGGTGCCGTCGGCAATCAACTCGTCGATGCGCGCAGGCGTTAAATTGGTGAGCAAATTGCCTTCTTTATCCAGCACGCCGCTGATATTGGTCATCATAATCAGTTTTTCGGCACGCAATTCCTCGGCCAGCTTGCCCGCCACCACGTCGGCATTGATATTAAACGCCTCACCTTGGCGGCCTACGCCGATGGGCGCCACCACCGGAATATAGCCGCGCTCCACCATGCCGCGAATCAGGCCGGTGTCGATGCTTTCCACTTGCCCCACTTGACCGATGTCCACGCCGTTGCGTTCGGGCGTGTTGATAAACATTTTTTTGGCCTTGATAAAATGGCTGTCGCGCCCGGTAATGCCCACTGCGCGGCCGCCGTGTTGGTTGAGCAAAGAAGTGATTTCTTTATTAACGTGGCCGCCGAGCACCATTTCCACAATGTCCATGGTTTCGCTGTCGGTAACGCGCATGCCCTGCACAAACACGCCTTCTTTGCCCACTTTATTGAGCAAATCGTTGATTTGCGGGCCGCCGCCGTGCACCACCACCGGATGGATGCCCACCAGTTTGAGCAACACCACGTCTTTGGCAAAGCCTTCTTTCAGCGCCGGATCGGTCATGGCATTGCCGCCGTATTTGATAACGATGGTGCTGCCGGAAAACTGCCGGATATAGGGCAGCGCTTCGGCCAGAATGGCGGCTTTTTGGCCGGCCTCGATTTTATCCATCATTTAACTCCTTGCAACCATATTGATAACAATACATTTATTTTTCAGGCAGCCTGAAACCTTGGCAGAAATCCTGTTTCTGCCTTAACCGCGTAGGCGGGTATTCCGATTTATAGGATGTGCTTGAGCGCATCAAATCGAGCGCCAAAACCGATGCGCCAAGGCGCATCCTATGCCGTATCTCAAATATTGTTCAGGCAGCCTATATTTTTTATATTCCGGCTGTTGCACAAACAACACATTCAGGCTGCCCGAACGCCCAACACCGCCACAAAAAAAGCGGCTGTGCATTCACAGCCGCTTTCTATCACATTTGATTATTTATTTAAACATGTTTTTGAGCAATGCGCCGCCAATGCTGGCCAAATCCACGCCTTGGGCATCGCCGGCATCACCGTTTGGCGTCATTTGGTCGATGATTTTAGGCAGGTATTGCGCCAACAAATCACTGGCATCGCTGCCGTTGATGCCCACTTTGGCCGCCACTTGGTTGAGCAAATCGCCGCCCAGCGCCGATTCCACTTGCTGGCCGGAAACGGCTTCGTTGCCACCGGTGGAAATCCACGATTGCAAGGCACCGGCCAAGCCATTTTGCTGCAATGTATTCATCAAATTACCTACACCGCCGGATTTCTCAATCAGCTGCAACACCAGCTGAACGGCTGTGTTTTGCTGCTGGTTGCCGCCGCCCAGGGCTGCGCCCAATAACGAATCCAACAATCCCATGATTTTTCCTTTTACTTTTTTGTTTCCATAACAAAATAAATCAAACCTGCCATCATGCGTTTCTGAGGGCACAGCGATGAGCTTAAGCCATATTGCGTGTTACGGCAAGGCAGATGTTGGCGGCAGGCGGCCATTAAAGCGGCCCACGGCACCGGTTTCAAAAAACGTGTGCAAAATCGCCTGTGCCGCCACTTGGTCGAGCACGGCTTTTTGTTTGCGGCCAAACACCTGTGCTTCGGCCAGCAGGCCGGCGGCCAGCACCGAACTTAGGCGCTCGTCTACCCAATATACCGGCAGGCCGAAGCGCCCGTGCAGACGGTGGCCGAAACGGCGGCATAAGGCGGTGGTTTCGTGTTCGCTGCCGTCCACATGCACCGGCAAACCCACGGCCAGCTGGCGCGGCTGCCATTCGGCAATTAAGCGGCCGATTTGTTCAAAACGCGCCTCATTGCTGACGGCGCTGATGGTGAGCAAGGGGTGAGCGGTGCCCACTTCGGCATCGCCTTCGGCCACGCCGATGCGTGCCAAGCCGAAGTCAAACGCCAGTGTGGTGCCGGTGGGTGCGGGCAAATTTGTGGCTTCAAGCATGGCCGGCAGCGCCGCTTAATTGTGCTAAATCCACGTTTAACAGCTTGATGGCGGCCTGATAGCGCTGATCATAAGGCAAGTCGAACAAAATCTGCGTATTGGCCGGGGCAGTGAGCCAAGCATTGTCGGCCAGCTCTTGCTCCAATTGTCCGGCACGCCAGCTCGAATAGCCGATGGTGACCACCGCTTTATCCACTTCGCCGTCTTTGGCCAGCCCAGCAATGATGTCGCGCGAAGTGGTCATGGCGATGTGATCGGTAACCAGCATGCTGCTCTCCCACGAGCCCACCGGCGTGTGCACCAAAAAGCCACGATCCACCTGCACTGGGCCGCCCATCATCACCCATTCGTCGCAAAAACGCTCGGGGGTGGCGGTTTTGGCGGCATCAAACAGCAAATCCATGGTTACCGGCGAAGGCTTGTTGATTACCACGCCCATGGCGCCATCTTCACTGTGCTCGCACACATACACCACGCTGCCGGCAAAAAAGGGATCGTCCATACCGGGCATGGCAATCAAAAACTGGTTGGTCAATGAAAACGGGGGGGCAATATGAGGCATAAGAGTCGGCTTTATGGCTAAGGGATGGGTTTGGGTGCAATATGCTGCCCGGCTTCATATAAGGGCGGCAATTGAGTTTCTCAAGCAAACCCTCTTATAATAAGCGGTTTCAGGCAGCCTTGTATTGCGAAGAGCCTGTTTACCATCTTTTGTTGTGCGGCTTTCAGCACGGAAATCCGCTAAAAAAAATCGTGAACAGGCGCTAACCGGGCTGCTTCAGTTTAACCGCGAAAGGCTTACCGTGTCATTGACCAAACCGATTGTGCTGCTGATTCTAGACGGCTTCGGCCACCGCACCGAAGGCGCAGACAACGCGCCGCTACTGGCGGCCACGCCGAATCTGGATCGCCTCAAGCAAGACTACGCCTACGGCACCATCGACGCTTCCGAGCGCATGGTGGGCTTGCCCACAGGCCAGTTTGGCAATTCCGAAGTAGGCCATTTAAACATCGGCGCCGGGCGCGTGGTGCCGCAAGACATCACCCGCATCGACATGGCCATGGAAGACGGCAGCCTCGCCGCCAACCCCGCCCTCACCGCCGCCTGGCAAGTGCCCAATAAAACCGTGCATTTGCTGGGGCTGTTTTCCGATGGCGGCGTGCACAGCCACATCGAGCACTTTTTTGCCGTACTCGATGCCGCCGTGGCCGCGGGCATGGCCAAAATCGTGGTGCATCCGTTTCTGGACGGCCGCGACACCCCGCCGCAAAGTGCCACGCCCTATTTGCAACGCCTGGAAGACTATATGGCCGCGCATCCGCAAGTGATTACCGGCAGCCTGGTCGGCCGTTTTTACGCCATGGATCGCGACAACCGCTGGGAACGGGTGCAGGCCGCCTATCAGGCTTTGCTGGGCATCGCACCGTTTCAGGCAGCCTCGCCGCTGGCCGCGCTTCAGGCAGCCTATGCACGCGGTGAAAACGACGAATTCGTGCAAGCCACCCTTATCAACCCCGCCGGTGCGATTCAAAGCGGCGATGCAGTGCTGTTTTTGAATTTCCGTGCCGACCGCGCCCGTGAGCTAACCCAAGCGCTTACCTGGCCTGAATTCAACGGCTTTGCGCGTCCGCAAGCGCCGCACCTAGGCTATTTTGCCAGCATCACCCGCTATGGCGCCGCGTATGCCAACCCGGTGTTGTTTGCCGCCCAAAGCATCCACAATGGCTTGGGCGAATTTTTGTCTGCCCAAGGCTTCAGCCAATTGCGCATTGCCGAAACCGAAAAATACCCACACGTGACCTATTTTTTCAGCGGCGGACGCGAAGAGCCGTATCCCGGCGAAGAGCGCATTCTGGTGCCTTCGCCCAAAGTAGCCACCTACGACATGCAGCCGGAAATGAGCGCCGCCGAAGTGACCGCGCACATCATCAGCAGCATCGAACAGCGCCGTCACGACATGATTATCTGCAACTTTGCCAACGGCGATATGGTGGGCCACACCGGTGATTTAAACGCCGCCATCAAAGCAGTGGAAACGCTCGACACCTGCGTGGAGCAAATTGTTCAGGCAGCCTTAAGCGCCGGTGGCGAAGTATTGATTACCGCCGACCACGGCAATTGCGAACAAATGTTCGACCACGGCAACGGCCAATTACACACCCAACACACCACCAATCCGGTGCCATTTCTGTATATCGGCCGAGCGGCGCAGATTAAAAGCGGCGGCGCGCTTAAAGACATCGCCCCTTCTTTGCTGGCCATGCTGGGCGTAAACCCACCGCCGGAAATGAGCGGCCACAACCTGATTGAATTGAGCCGCTAAACCATGAAAATACTGCCTGCCGCCCTAATCAGCGCTTGGTTGTTGGCCGCCAGCGCCCCTTTACTGGCCGAGCCCAAGCCCGGCGACTTAAAAGACGTGCAAAAAGCCATTTCAGCGGCACAACAGCAAATCCGCCAAACCGGCACCGAGCAAAAAGCGGTAGACGGCAAATTGGCGCAAACCCGCAGCCAATTAGACGCCGCCCAAGCCGAACTCACCCGCTTAAATAAACAGCACAGCCAAGCACAACAGCAATTGCAGCAGCTGCAAACCCGGCTGGAGCAGCTCAAAACCGACATTGGCGGCGCGCAAGCGCAAGTGGCACGCCTGCTCAACGCCCACTACCGCAACCGCCAACCCAATGCGGTAATGCTGTTTTTACAGCAAACCGAAGCCGCCGACAAAGGCCGCCACCTGCAGTACATGCGCTACCTGAACCGCGCCAATGAGCAAGTGATTGCCAAGCTGCACAGCCAGCAGCAAGAGCTGGCCAAACAGCAAAGCCAGGTAGACCAACAATTCCGCCAGCTAGCGCAATTACAACAGCAGCAGCAACGCCTGTTGGGCAGCTTGGGCAAAAAACAACAGCAGCAGCAACAGCAAAGCCAAGCCTTGGCCAGCCAGCTCAACCAGCAAAGCCAAACCTTGGCCGAGCTGAAAGACGATGAAAAACGCCTTAACCGCTTAATCCAGCAGCTGGCGGTGCAAGCCGCCGCCAAACGCAAGGCCGAAGCCGAAGCGCGACGGCTGGCAGCGCAAAAGCGCGCCCAAGCACTGGCCGCCGCCCAACAAGCCGCCACCCCGCCTGCCGGTACGGCCAACAGCAGCACTGCAACCTCCACCCTCACCGCCGAAGACTTGGCCTTGCAGCCGCCGCCCGACAGCGGCCAAGACATCCACCAGCCCGCCGGATTCTCGCGTTTGCAAGGGCAAATGCGCCGCCCGGTGAGCGGCAACATCGCCGGCCAGTTCGGCCAAAGCCGTCCCGAAGGCGGCACTTGGAAAGGGCTATTTATCAGCACCCCGCCGGCCACCGTGCACAGCATCGCCGCCGGTGACGTGGCCTATGCCGCCGCCTTGCAAGGCTACGGCAACACCGTGATTGTCGACCATGGCGATGGCTATTTAAGCATCTACACCGGCCTTTCCGGCATCGACGTGCGCGCAGGCAGCCGCGTGAACGCCCGCCAAAGCTTGGGGCGCAGCGGCCGCATTCCTAGCGGCGACAACGGCCTGTATTTCGAAATCCGCTACCGCAACCAAGCCATGAATCCTTTATCGTGGCTAAGCTGATTTTTTTTTACTAACTGAAGATACGCACTTATTGGCAAAGGCTGCCTGAAACCATCAAAATGCGTCATTGCCGAACTTGATTCGGCAATCCATGGTGAAAATAAACCGATACAGCAGTAATACAGAAAAAAGCATCAATATCATTGACTTTAAAACAGATGATATATTCTGCAATTTCTTGTCAATGGATTGCCGAATCAAGTTCGGCAATGACGGTTTTACTTTTCAGGCAGCCTGAACAGTAAGTGCGTAGCTTCAGCTACTAACTGAAAATACGCACAGAGATAAAAATACAAGCACAGATACATTATCCAGTTCAAGCTGACTAAATAGTGCGTCGCACCTGCGCAGGCAGGTGCCCAGTCTGAAGCAAGGCTTCCGTTTTGCGGGATGCGGCATTGAATAATTTTCAATAACACATCAGTCAATTTCAACAGACAACTCGGCTTTGCAACATCAAAGCGATGCTTTGAACTGGGCACCTGCCTGCGCAGGTGCGACGAATATAGCGACACGCAGGTTTTAAGGCAGCCTTTAAGAGCCTGTTTACAATCTTTTATTGTGCTGCTTTGGGCACATAAACAGGCGCATGCTGCGTTAAAAATGCGCGCCAAAGCTGGCTTTGGCTGTGCTTTTTGCCTTGCCTGCACCCGTTTCTGTAGCTGATTTGGCATGAGAATCCGTTACAAAAAAGATCGTGAACAGCCTTTAACAAGTAATTAAGCTGTTGCTAAGCACTAAAAGCCCCTTCATTAGCAAATATTTACTTGTGAATACTTGCCCGCTTTACAGAAATTTCATAAGCTGTGCCGGTTTCACCGCTGCCTGAAGATTATTCAGGCAGCCTGCACACCAACGGCATGACACACAAAGAAAGAGCACTCGGTTATGGCCAAACCCACATTGAAAAAAATCGCCCTCTACAGCTTGGGTGCCTTTAGCGGCGCCCTGCTCACCCTGAGCATCCAAAGCTATGCCAACGAACAAAAAGAAGTGCTGCCGGTGCAATCCATCCGCACCATGGCCGAGGTGTATGGCCAAATCAAAGCCAATTATGTTGAGAACAAAAGCGACGACGAAATTCTGGAAGGCGCCATGAAAGGCATGGTGGCCAATCTGGATCCGCACTCGGAATACATGACCCTGAAAGACTATGGTGATTTGAAAGAAAGCACCAGCGGCGAATTCGGCGGCTTGGGTATGGAAATCGGCAGTGAAGACAGCTTTATCAAAGTGGTGGCGCCAATTGAAGATACCCCGGCCGAACGCGCCGGCGTAAAAAGCGGCGACATCATCGTAAAAATCAACGAAGAATCCACCCGCGGCATGACCACCACCGAAGCGGTGAAAAAAATGCGCGGCAAGCCCGGCACCAAAATCACCCTCACCCTGTCGCGCAAAGACGAAACCCAGCCGATTGTGGTACACCTCACCCGCGCCATCATCAAAGTGAAAAGCGTGCGCCACCACCTGCTGGAGCCGGGCTACGGCTATGTGCGCATCACCCAATTCCAAGAACGCACCGTGCCGAGCTTAGTGGAATCCATCCAAGCGCTGACTAAAGAAAATCAAGCACCGCTGAAAGGCTTGGTGTTGGACTTGCGTGACGACCCAGGCGGCCTGCTCAACGGTGCCGTGGGCGTGTCGGCGGTATTTTTGGAGCACGGTGCCAAAGTGGTGAGCACCAAAGGGCGCGACAAACAAGCGGGCATGAACTTAAGCGCCGTGCCGCAAGACTATATGATGTCCAACAGCAGTAGCGACCCCTTAATCGGCCTGCCTGCGGAAATCAAAAACATCCCCGTTACCGTGCTCACCAATTCCGGCTCGGCTTCGGCATCTGAAATTGTGGCCGGTGCCTTGCAAGACCACAAACGCGCGGTGATTGTGGGCACGCAAAGCTTTGGCAAAGGCTCGGTGCAAACCGTGCTGCCCTTGTCGAACGGCGGCGCCGTCACACTCACCACCGCCTTATACTACACCCCCAACGACCGCTCGATTCAGGCACAAGGCATCACCCCGGATGTGGAAGTGCAAGACAAAAACCGCAAATTTGAAAGCCGTGAAGCCGATTTGGGCGGCCACCTGAGCAACCCCTTGGGCGGCACCGAAGTGAAAGGCAATTTGTGGCAAGACAGCACCCCGGCCAAAGACAATGCCGCTTCTGAGCCCGCCAACGCTGCGGCCGGCAAAGAACAGGGTGCCAAAGCCGAAACCGAAGACAAAGATGACATCCTCAGCCGCCGCATCCCCAACCCGGCCAAAGATGCCCAATTGCGCAAAGCGCTGGATCTGATTAAAGACCCGGCCCAATGGCAAAAATCACTGGGCTTGGCGGCTAAAAAACCGGCACCGAAAAAAGCCAAAGCAGAATAAAGCCTTCTGAGTTAAGTGAAAAGCAAACGCCTGCATCTGCAGGCGTTTGCTTTTGGTTGACTGAGCACCTATCTACGCAGGTGTGACATATTTTTTAAGGCTGCCT
>RRZU010707608.1_pt1 | contig 22197 bp, 19 predicted proteins | sample 2165561 | NCBI WGS metagenome assembly RRZU01 (sample SAMN10456909, study PRJNA506462) | wastewater metagenome | isolation source: wastewater sludge | place: USA: Moscow, Idaho | reverse complement strand
TGGGTTGTCGCTGGCTGCAAGAGCGCCGGGATCGGCTGTCTCGACTGCAAGCAGCCGGTCATTGAGGGTGTCCTGGCCGAACAGAAGCCAATTCTCGAACGTGCACGGCCATATCTCGAAGATCCGACGCTGGTCAAGAGCATCGTCGCCGACGGCTGCGAGAAGGCTCGCGAAGCCGCGCGTGAAACCATGCGCGAGGTCAAGGAAGCAATGGGGTTGGGTTACTGATACGTAACTTATTGATTTATAACGATTTTTGGTGATTCTGTGCGCAATTCCTTCCTGCCGATTGCAATGATCGTCGTTGGCGCGGGCTGGCTGATGAACGAATTGCGCTGGTTCCCCGACGCGAACTGGATCGTGATCCTCGGCCTGATCGTCGCGGGCGTGCTAGTGCTGGTGCTCGAAGGGCTCGACAGCACAACGGTCGTCAAAGGGCCGCTCTTGATCGCGGGCGGCGTGGCTTTCTACCTGCATCAACACATGCAGGTCGACTGGCGTGTATTGATCCCTGCGTTGCTGATTTTCGCCGGCATTCTGTTGCTGATCGCGCGCTCCGGGCGCCTGCCAGAGCCAAGGCGGCAGATCAACCGTCAGCAATGAATTCTCCGGAACAGTTTCAACTCGCCAGCGAACCGCTCGCGCATGTGTTCGGCGAGCCAGTGCGCGAGTTGCCGCATGACCTGTATATCCCGCCTGATGCGCTGCGGGTGCTGCTCGAATCGTTCGAGGGCCCGCTCGATCTGCTGCTCTACCTGATCCGGCGCCAGAATATCGACATTCTCGACATTCCGATGGCCGAGGTGACCGCGCAATACATGCAGTACGTCGAAGCGATGCAGACCAGCCGGCTCGAACTGGCGGCTGAATACCTGCTGATGGCGGCGATGCTGATCGAGATCAAGTCGCGCCTGCTGCTGCCCAAACCCGCGCAAGCCGAAGAGAATGAAGCGGGCGATCCGCGCGCCGAGCTGGTGCGGCGCCTGCTTGAATACGAGCAGATGAAGCTGGCCGCATTCGGCCTCGACGAATTGCTGCAGGCCGGGCGCGATTTTGCCTGGGCGGCGGTACTGTTCGAGCGACAGGCGGTCGTGTGCCTGCCCGGAGTCAGTCCCGCTGACCTAAAGGCAGCCTGGCTTACGATCCTGTCGCGAGTGAAAAACCAACGCCACCATACGGTTCCCGCCGACGAGTTGTCGGTACGCGAACAAATGAGCCATATCCTGAAACTGCTGGCAGGCGGTCGCCATGTCGATTTCGTCGATCTGTTCGATCATGCATTCGGCGTGCCGATGCTGGTCGTGACCTTTACCGCGCTACTCGAACTCGTGAAGGAAAAGATGGTGAGCGTGAGCCAGGAAAGCGCCGGGACGCCGATCTATGCGCGGCTTGCCGGCAGGGACGACGCATGAAGCGGATACTGGAAACCGCGCTGCTCGTCGCTGATTCACCGCTGCCGTTGACTGCGCTGAAGAAGCTGTTCGACCACGACATCGACGGCGATGCGCTGATTACACTGCTCGACGAATTGCAGCAGGACTGGCAAGGGCGCGGTGTTGAACTGGTCAGGCTGGCGAGCGGATGGCGCTTTCGCGCGCGGCCGGAAATGCAGCCCTACCTCGACCGGCTCGCGCCGGAAAAACCGCCGCGCTATTCGCGCGCGGTCATGGAAACGCTGGCGATCATCGCTTACAAACAGCCGGTTACGCGCGGCGAGATCGAGGAAATTCGCGGCGTGACGGTCGCGAGCACGATTGTTCAGACCCTGCGCGAGCGTGGCTGGATCGAAGTCGTCGGCCATCGCGAAGTGCCAGGCCGGCCGGAATTACTCGCGACGAGCCGTCAGTTCCTCGATGACCTGGGCTTGGCCAGCCTGCGCGAATTGCCGCCGCTGGCCGAGCTCGGTAATCTGGTCCTGCCCGAAGAATTGCAACTTGCAAACGAATAAAAAATCATGAAAACACAAATTATCCTGATCGCCGCCGTTGCGAAGAATCGCGCAATCGGCTTTGACAACCGGCTGCTGTGGCGCCTGCCGGAAGACCTGAAGCGCTTCAAGGCACTGACGATCGGCCATCCGGTCCTGATGGGGCGCAAAACCTTCGAGTCGCTTGGGCGACCGTTACCGGGTCGGCGCAACGTCGTCGTCAGCCGCAATCCGCAGTGGCAGGCCGAAGGCGCGGAAGTTTTTACTTCGCTGGAAGCCGCGATAGCCGCATGCGCCGATGCTGGAAAAGTCTATGTGATCGGCGGCGAGCAGATCTATCGCCAATGCCTGCCGCTTGCCGATGTGCTCGAGCTGACCGAGGTCGATGATTCCCCGCTTGCCGATGCGTGGTTCCCGGAATTTGACCGCGCCGCTTGGCGGGAGTCCGGGTGCGAGGCGCATCAGGATGCAGTGAGCGGGATACGCTACGATTTCGTTGGCTATTCGCGCGCGTGAGTTGCGATGGATTGCAATAAAGTTGAATTAAATCAATTGGTTATTGCAAGCCCTTTGGTAGGGTGAATACGACATTTTCCTCAATGCCGTCCATTGTCCGGACTTCCGTGGCGCCGTATTCACGGATTTTTGTGCTGACCCGCTCGACCAGCACTTCCGGCGCAGACGCGCCAGCGGTGATGCCGACGGTTTTCTTGCCCTGAAACCATTCCGGCTTGAGTTCGGTTTCGTCGTCGACCATCCAGGAATCGGTGCCCAGACTGGTGGCGACTTCACGCAGCCGGTTTGAGTTCGAGCTGTTGGGCGAGCCGACCACGATCAGCACGTCGACATCGCGCGCCAACTGCCTGACCGCGTCTTGCCGGTTTTGGGTTGCGTAGCAGATGTCGTCTTTCTTCGGGCTGATGATCTTCGGGAAACGCTGCTGCAATGCTTCGGTAATCACGCGCGTATCGTCGACCGACAACGTGGTCTGCGTGACCCAGGCGAGCTTGTCCGGATCGGCGACTTCGAGCGCTTCGATGTCGGCGACGTTGCCCACCAGATACATGCCGCCTTCGGCCTGACCCATCGTACCTTCAACCTCCGGATGTCCCTTGTGGCCGATCATCACGACTTCAAGTCCGGACTCACGCAGACGCTTGACCTGCAGGTGGACGCGGGTGACCAGTGGGCAGGTTGCATCGAATACGTTCAGGCCAAGTGCTTCGGCTTCCTCGCGCACTGCCTGAGAAACGCCGTGGGCCGAGAAGATCACCGTGGAACCGGCCGGGACTTCACACAGTTCTTCGATGAAGATCGCGCCTTTCTGCTTCAGCGTTTCGATCACGTACTTGTTGTGCACGACTTCATGGCGTACATAGATCGGGGCACCGAATTTCTCCAGCGCCTTCTCGACGATCGCGATCGCGCGGTCGACCCCGGCGCAGAAGCCACGCGGGGTGGCGAGGACGATCTTCATCATGTTTTTTTCTCCTCACGGTGCAGCAGGCCGTCGAACAGCATCAGCGCGACGCCGATGCAGATCGCCGAGTCGGCGATGTTGAATGCCGGGTAGTACCAGTTCTGGTAGTAGACCTGAATGAAATCGACGACATGGCCATAGGCCAACCGGTCGATTACATTACCGACCGCACCGCCAAGCACCAGCGCGAGTTGCAGGCAATAGCGCGGCTCGTTCGCGTGGCGCTTCAGTAGCCAGACGATGCCAGCGGAGATCACGAGCGCCAGTGCGGTGAAGAAATGACGCTGCCACCCGCCCGCGTCGGCGAGAAACGAGAAAGCCGCGCCCGGGTTATACGCCAGCGTCAGGTTGAAAATGCCTGGAATAATCGGGAGCCGTTCGCCGAGGTCTAAGTTCGCGAGAATCGCGAGCTTGCTGGCCTGGTCGAGTGCGATGACGGCGAGCGCCAGCGCGAGCCACTTACGCATGAGCGCGCACCTCGCCGTTGCCGCTCACGTTCTTGACGCAACGGCTGCACAGCGTCGGGTGTTCGGCATGGGCGCCGACGTCGTCGCGATAATGCCAGCAGCGGTCGCATTTCTGCGCGGCTGACGGCGTGACGGCGATCATCAGTTCGTTGCCCGTGTTGACGCAAACCTTCGAGGTGATCAGTACGAACTTCAGGTCGTCGCCGACGAGCGCGAGCTGAGCGGCGAGTTCGGCCGGCGCAGTGATCGCGACTTCGGCCTGCAGGCTTGATCCGAGCTTGCCCTCGGCGCGCTGGACTTCGATTTCCTTCTGCACCTGGGCGCGGACTTCGCGGATTGCGGCGAATGCCTGCGTCAGCGATTCGGTGTCGGCGATCTGCGGAACAACATGCCAGCGGTCGAGGAATATGCTTTCGGCGTTGCCGAGGACTTCCCAGGCTTCATGCGCGGTGAATGACAGGATCGGCGCGAGCAGGCGGACCAGTGCTTGGGTGATGTGCCAAAGCGTGGTCTGCGCCGAGCGGCGCGCAGCCGAGTTGGCCTGCGTCGTGTACAGGCGGTCCTTGAGAATGTCGAGGTAGAACGCACCAAGTTCGTCCGCACAGTAAGCGTGGATTTCCTGCACGGCGATATGAAATTCATATTTATCGTAGAGTGCGATGACCTTCTGCTGGAATTCGCCAAGCTGCGCGAGCGCATAGCGGTCGAGCGTCAGCAGGTCTTCTGCGGCCAGCGTGTTCTGGCCGGCATCGAAGTCGGACAGGTTTGCGAGCAGGAAGCGCAGCGTGTTGCGGATGCGGCGGTAGGCGTCGGTTGTGCGCTTAAGGATTTCCTTTGAAATGCACAGTTCGCCCGAATAGTCAGTCGACGCGGTCCACAGACGCAGCATGTCGGCGCCCATTTCGCCGATGACTTCCTGCGGAACGATCACGTTGCCTTTCGATTTGGACATCTTGTGGCCCAGGCCGTCGACGACGAAGCCGTGGGTCAGCAATTGGTCATACGGCGCGCGGCCTTCGGTCGCGCAGCCAGTCAGCATCGACGACTGGAACCAGCCGCGGTGCTGGTCAGAACCTTCGAGGTACAGGTCGGCAGGCCATTTCAGTCCGCGTGCCTTCAGCACCGCGAAGTGAGTCGAGCCCGAGTCGAACCAGACATCAAGCGTGTCCTTGAGCTTTTCGTAGTGTTCGGCGTCGGCGCCGAGCAGTTCGGTGGCCTCAAGCTTGAACCAGGCCTCAATGCCTTCCTTCTCGATGCGCTGCGCGACCTGTTCGATCAGGGCTAGTGAATCAGGGTGAAGTTCGCCGCTCTGCTTGTGCACGAAGAAGGTCATCGGCACGCCCCAATTGCGCTGGCGCGACACGCACCAGTCCGGGTGATTGCCGATCATCGCCTCGAGGCGCGCACGGCCCCAGGCCGGGAAGAATTGCGTGTCCTCGACCGACTGGTTCGCCTGTTCGCGCAACGTTTTGCCGCTCTTGGCTTTGTGATCCATGCCGACGAACCATTGGCTCGTGGCGCGGAAGATGATTGGGGTCTTGTGGCGCCAGCAGTGCGGGTAACTGTGCAGCAGTTTTTCATTCGCGAGCAGTGCACCGTTGGCTGCGAGCGTTTCGAGCACCAGCGGATTCGCTTCCCAGACGGTCTTGCCGGCAAACAGCTCGACATTGGCAAGGAAGCGGCCGTCGTTGCCGACAGGATTGTCGGTCGGAAGTTGATAACGCATGCCGACGTGGTAGTCATCGAGGCCATGCGCCGGGGCTGTGTGGACGAGACCGGTACCGGCTTCGGTGGTGACGTGTTCGCCAAGAATCACCGGAACCTGGCGCGAATAGAACGGATGTTGCAGCTTCAGGTGTTCGAGGTGCACGCCCTTGGTCTGGGCGATCACTTCGTTTGCGTCGATGCCGTAGCGCTTGAGTGCGGCATCGGCAAGGTCGCGGCCGAGGATCAGTAAGCCCTTTTCGGTCGCGATCAGATCGTAGGTCAGTTCCGGGTGGACGCAAACGGCCTGGTTCGCGGGAAGCGTCCACGGGGTTGTGGTCCAGATCACGGCATAGGCGGGCTGGTCGCCGAGCGCGACGCCGCCGAAAGCCTTGGCCAACTCGCCCATGTCGACTACACGGAATGCGACATCGATTGCCGGCGAGGTTTTGTCTTCGTATTCGACTTCGGCTTCGGCCAGCGCGGAGCCGCAGTCGACGCACCAGTGCACCGGCTTCTGGCCCTTGACCAAGTAGCCGTTCGCATGAATCTTGCCGAGCGTGCGGACAATGTCGGCTTCGGTCTTGAAATCCATGGTCAGGTACGGGTGGTCCCAGTCGCCGAGTACGCCGAGGCGGATGAAATCGGCTTTCTGGCGTTCGACCTGGATCGCCGCATAGTCACGACACAGCTCGCGGATGAACGAGGCCGGCAGGTGCGCAGCCTTCGGGTCGAGGTTGTTGGCCTTGCGGTATTCGACGATGCGGGCGTGGATCGCCGGGCTGTCGGCGACCGCCTGTTTGTCGCCCTTGACCAGTTTTTCGATCTGGTGCTCGATCGGCAGACCGTGGCAATCCCAACCGGGGATGTAAGGCGCATCGAAACCGGACAGCGACTTCGACTTCAGAATGATGTCCTTGAGGATCTTGTTGACCGCGTGACCGATATGAATCTTGCCGTTTGCATATGGTGGGCCGTCGTGCAGCAGGAAAGCAGGACGGCCTTCAGTTTTGGCCTTGGCGCGCAGTTGTCCGTAAATATCCTCGTCCTGCCATTTTTTCAGGAAGCCCGGTTCGCGTTTCGCGAGGTCGCCGCGCATCGGGAAGGGGGTGTCGAGCAGGTTGACGGGGTATTTGCTGGCTTCGGACATGGTCGTTCTCTCGTTCAAGACTTGGCTTTAGCGCGCGGCATGCCACGCGCGGGCGTTTTCACAATCCAGGGCGATCTGTGCCGTGAGGCTGGCCAGATCGGGGTATTTTTCTTCATCGCGCAGCTTGTGCAGGAAATCGACTCGTAAATGCTTGCGATAAATGTCGCTGTCGAAATCGAACAGATGCACTTCGAGCACCGACTGCGCCTGCGGGTTTTTCACGGTCGGTCGGCGGCCGATGCTCGCGACACCTTGGCGGCATTCCGCTAGGCCGTGGACGTCGACAACGAAAACGCCGGCAAGCGGCGGCCGGTTGTGCCGGATCGCGATGTTTGCAGTCGGAAAGCCGAGTTTGCGGCCAAGCTGATCGCCACCGACTACGCGGCCGGAAATCGAATAAGGCCTGCCAAGCAGGTCCGCGGCGCGTTCGACATTTCCGGCAGCGAGCGCTGTGCGCACTGAGGTCGACGATACGCGTCCGCCATGATACTCGACCGTGGGCAGATGGCGGGCGGCAAAAGCCGTGCTTTGTGCCAGCAGCGCAAAATTGCCGAGGCGGCGTGCGCCGAAACGGAAATCGTCGCCGACCATGAGTTCACGGACATTCAGGCGCCTGGCAAGCAGCTCGTCGCGGAAAAACACGGCATCAAGCCCGGCAAAACGGGCGTCGAAATGCTGCACGATGACATAGTCGATTCCGGCTGCCGAGAGAAATTCGAGTTTTTCGCGCAGACTGGTCAGCCGGGCCGGCGCCGAATCTGGAGTGAAAAATTCACGTGGGTGCGGCTCGAATGTCAGAATGGCCGTGGCAAGATCCCGGGTTGCGGCAACCGTCTTCAATTCCTGCAGGATCGCGGCATGGCCGAGATGCAGACCGTCGAAGTTGCCGATGGTCAGTGCGCAGGGGGGGAGGGTGGAGGCATGGATACCGCGGACGACTTGCATCAAGGAGACTGGCGCTGGAAAACGTGCCATTGTAGCTGCAAGTGGCTGATTTGTCAGGCTGGCGTGGCTTGGGGCGGTTCGCTTGCAAACGCTGGCGTAGCGGGTAGCATGATCGTGAACAGGGCTCCGCCGTCAGCGTGGTTGCTGGCCGTTATGCTGCCGCCGTGATCGTGCACAATCTGGCGACTGATGGCTAGTCCTAGGCCCGATCCCCTGCTGCGGGATCACTGCCTTGGGTAAATACTTCAAAAATGCGGTCAAGATCGTTTGAGGCAATGCCAGGACCGTTGTCGCGAATGCAGAATCCGGCGGCAGGAGTGCTGTTTGCCAATTTTTGTTCATTGATGAAACGTATCTGAATGGTTCCACCGTACGGGCTGTGCTTGATCGCATTGTCGAGCAGGTTGACGAGCACCTGAGTCATGCGTGCCTCATCGTAGATCAGTACTTGCTCCGGGGAGGAGTCGCTGATTTTCACGGCGATCTTTTTGGCTGCGAGTAATGGCGATATTTCGGCGACCGCATTGCTCGTTGTGACTTTGAGGGCGTGCGGGCGTTTGTCGTAGGCCATTTTGTTGGCCTCCATGCGCGACATGTCGAGTTGGTCATTGATCAATGCCAACAAACGCTTTCCGCTGGTGTGGATGCACTCAAAATAGCGGGCAAGCTGTCCGGAGGCGGCTTTTTCAACCCTGCTGCCGCCTAGTTCCGAAAACGACAGAATTGCGTGCAGCGGCGTGCGCAATTCGTGCGACATTTTGGCCAGAAATACATTTTTTGCATTGCTGGCAGCGTCGGCGGCGACTTTAGCTTCGGACAAGCGCCTTTCGACTTCCTTTTGGCTGGATAGGTCGGCAAGAAATACGAAAGTGTGTTCGGTCTTGCCCTGTTCGTCGGGAATGGTTCCCCCATTGGCGAGCAGGGGCTGGTTGTGGCCGTTGCGTCCCGGGAGTGAAACTTCGTATGAATATTTGCTGCCTGCCGCAGCGTGGGTCGGGAAAAGGCTGGCTGCCAGAGGTCCCAGCACGGATTCACAGGGCTGGCCGAGCAGTTTGTCGCGATCCTGTCCGGTTAGCCTGCAAAAGGACATATTCACGTCGATGAAACAGCGGTAGGCGTCGATCACGGCGAAGCCATCCGGTGTCGCGCTGATAATACTGCGGCGTAGTCGCTCCGATCTGCGAATAACTTCGGCGGCAATACGCTGGGCCGTGATGTCTTCGACGATCAGAACCCTGCCGCGCTCAGGAGTCTGCCTGTTCAAGGCCTTTGCGAACAATACTGCCCAGAAGACCGTTCCATCCTTGCGCTGCAACTCCACCTCTCCGCGGTAGGCTCCGGTTGCCTTGATGCGCAGGTCGATTTGTTCCTGGTGGCCGCCATGGTTCAGACTTGACTGGAGAATCAATCCTTCAGGCTTTCCGACAATATCTGCTGCCGCATACCCGAACAGGTTCTCGAATGCCGGGTTGACAATATGAATATGGTTTTGCACTGATAGGGCGATCGCAAGCGGGCTGGCGTCAAGTACTGTGCGGATTTCTGTCGTGCGCTCCGTTACGAGTTCCTGCAGGTGATCGCGGTGTCTGCGCAGTTCGCGTTCAGCCGCCTGGCGTTCGGTGATATCCCTGGCACAAAGGCACAGATAGATTTTTTTGCCGTAACTGACCAGTGACAAGGTGATTTCCACCGGGAACAGCATACCGCTCCGGCAACGGAAGCGTGATTTGACGACCTGCTGCCGTTGTTTCTGCCAGGAGGTGGCGTCATCAGTGTGTCGCTGTTGCACCGCGATCATTTGCTGATGCAGCTGTGTGCAGTCGTTTCCGGTCAGCAGATCGGAGTATTTCATGGCCAGCAATTCGCGCATGCTGTAACCGCTGCTCTCGATCATGAGCCGGTTCGCATAGCGCACCCTGCCGGCAGGGTCGCACCACAAGATCATGTCCGGCGATTGATCCACGGCGGACTGGGTCAGATGAAAGCGGGATTCCAGTTTTTCCAGGCGCCTGATTTGCTGCATCATCAGGTATAGCAGGATGGTGACAGCTAGGATCAGGGCCAGGGCAATAGTGGTCAGGGCGAAGAGGTTGAGCGCGCCCGGCAGTCGGGGCGTATCGAGCCCGTGACCCATAGGCAAGCGCCAGTTGCCCCACATGATCGTGAATCCAGCCGACAGCACGGTTAGCGTGTACAGGCCAAGAATGCCCGCGCGCAGGGATTTCAGCGAGGGGCGACGACTCTTGGTTGCGCGTGGTTGGAAATAGTGTTCAAACCATTTTCTCAAGACAATCAGTCCATCGAAGAAGAGACTTTTTTGTTTTCCAGCATGTCCCATCGTTCATAGCGAACGGGCAGCGTGGATTCAAGTTCTTCGATTCTAGTCTGCATTTCGCGCACTTTCTCGAGGGATTCGCGATACAACGCCGGATCGGCCAAGGCAAGCTGCAGGTTCGCCAGTTCAGCTTCGAGCGAGTTGATTTCGTCGGGCAGCCGTTCCAGTTCGCGCTCCTCGTTCCAGCTCAATTTGTTTTTGCGGCCGCGCTCGGGCTGGCGTTTTTCCTGTACCGGTTGCGCGGCTTTCTTTTCCTCGCGAGGCAATTCCTGCATGCGGCTGCGTGCGGCAATCCAGTCTGCGTAACCACCGGCATTTTCATAAAGGCTGCCATTACCCTCGAATGCGATCACTTGCGTGACCACGTTATCTAGGAATGCGCGGTCGTGGCTGACCAGAAATACGGTCCCTGGGTAATCTGCCAGCAGCTGTTCGAGTAGTTCCAGTGTATCGATATCGAGATCGTTGGTCGGCTCATCGAGCACCAGCACGTTGGCCGGGCGAGTGAAGAGTCGGGCGAGCAGCAGCCGGTTGCGTTCGCCTCCCGACAGGGATTTGACAGGGCTTCTTGCGCGCTCCGCCGGGAACAGGAATTCTTCGAGATAGCCCATCACATGCTTGCGGCAGCCACCGATTTCGACGTACTCGTTTCCCTGGCTGACCACGTCGACAACGGCGGCTTCTTCGTCGAGTTGTTCGCGGAACTGGTCGAAGTAGGCGATCTGCAGGTTCGTTCCGCGTTTGACCGAGCCCTTGTCCGGTTCGATCTCGCCGAGAATCAGTTTCAAAAGCGTGGTCTTGCCGGCGCCATTCGGGCCAATCAAGCCAATGCGGTCGCCGCGCAACAGACGCGTGGTGAAATCCTTGATCAGCACCTTGTCGCCATAGGACTTGCTGATATTTTCGAGTTCCGCGACCAGTTTCCCCGAACGCTCACCTGTGTCGAGCTGGAAGCTGACGTTGCCGACGCGCTCGCGCCGCGCAGTACGGTCGCGGCGCAATTGCTCCAGCCGGCGCACACGACCTTCATTGCGGGTGCGCCGCGCTTCGATGCCCTTGCGAATCCAGACTTCCTCCTGGGCAAGAACCTTGTCGAACTTGCGGTTCACGACGTCTTCCTGCGCGAGCTGATCGGCCTTGCGTTGCTGGTATTGGCTGAAGTTACCCGGGAAACTGGTCAGTTTGCCGCGGTCGAGTTCGATGATGCGGGTCGAAACATTGTCGAGAAAACGCCGGTCGTGAGTGATAAACAGTACGCTGCCGGAAAAATTCTTCAGCAATCCTTCGAGCCACTCGATCGCCGTGACATCGAGGTGGTTGGTCGGTTCGTCGAGCAACAACAGCTGGGGTTCAGTCACGAGCGCGCGGGCGAGTGCCACGCGCTTTTTCCAGCCGCCTGACAGTGCATGGATCCGGGTGTCGGCGGGCAGCGACAGGTGCGACAGCGTCGCTGAAATCAGCGAGTCGATCCGCCAGCCATCTCGCGCTTCGAGTTCGTGCTGCAATTCGGTCAGTCGATCAAGCGCGGCTTCCGATCCGTCAAGCGCCTGGGTGGCGGCATGGTAGTCGATCAGCAACTGGCGCACATCGCCAAGTCCCTCGGCAACCGCCTCGAAGATCGTATGTTCCGGATCAAGCGAAGGCTCCTGCGGAACGAAGGCCACACGGGCATTGTCCATGACGCGGATCTCGCCATCGTCCAGTCGAGAGACGCCGGCAATCGCTTTCAGCAGCGACGATTTCCCGGCGCCATTGCGCCCGATCAGGCCAACACGCTCGCCTGGCTCCAAAGCAAAAGTGGCATGGTCGAGCAGAGACCAGTGACCAAAGGCAAGGGAGGCATTTTCTACTAGTAGCAGGGGCATGGCGTGTCATCAACGTGGCATTCGAGGCTGGCGATTATAGCCGCTGCGAATGGGTCATTGGCTGCGGGAAAGCAAAAATAAGGCTAATATCCAATGACTTGCCTTGAAAAAAGACCGATGAGATATTTCCTGACCTATATTCTGTTGCTGTGCTGCGCGGGCGCTTGGGCAGCTAAGCCGGCAACCGGGCTTGTTGCCAAAACGTCGCCGGATAGCCGAGAATCGCGGTCGATTCGCGTTCTGGTTGCGCTCGGTCCTTCCACCTATTTTTTTCAGGGCGGCAAACCGCATGGTGTTGAATATGCGTGGTTGCTTGAGTTCGAGAAATTCATCAACCAGGGCAGGAAGAAAACGCAACAGGCGAAATTGCAGTTCATCCCGGTTGACCCGGGCGAACTGGTTCCTTCCCTGTTCGAAGGGCGCGGCGATATGGCTGCGGGTTTACTGCCGGCATCCGAGGGACTTCGCCATTTGGCAAAGTTGACCGAGCCGTTCGTGCAGGATCAGTGGTGCGTCGCGGGCGGCAAAAAAACCGATTTGCCCGACAATCTTGACGAGATTGCCTCTCGTAGCGTGATACTGCCTGCTTCCAGTTATGCCCGCCGTCTATTGCTTGATGTGAATGAAACTCGCCGGCTTGAAGGCAAGCCCGAAATCGCGCCCGAGGATGCCGGCGTTGGTGTAACAGCAGAAAAGCTTCTGGGCGAGATTCAATCCGGTGGCAAGCAATTGACGCTGGTAAGTCGTCTCACTGCAAGACTGTGGGAAAAGACCTTCCCCAAGGTGGAAACAGGCATTTGCCTCGAAATTTCGGTTCCGTTGGTCTGGGCGGTCCAGAAGGATAACCCCGCACTGCTTGCGGACCTGAACCGGTTTATCTCAGCCAAACAACATGAATTCGTTACGCGCGGCATTGAGCTGACAAGACGCTACTTGTCTCCTGAAGGTGTCCACAGCCCGTCAAAGACGATTGATCCTTTGGACAAACTGGCGTTCTTTGCACCGATATTCCAGCTTGCCGCCAGTGCAAACAATCTGGACTGGCTGCTGCTTGCGGCAATCGGCCAGCGCGAATCCGGTTTGACCGCACAGGTTCGTTCGAGTGGCCCAACCGGTGTAATGCAGGTCGACCCGGCAACGGCCAAGAATATGGGCGTAAAAAATCCACATGATACGCATCAGAATGTAACTGCAGCGGCGCGTTATCTGAATTATTTAAAGGGAATGTTCACCAGTACTGACATCAGCGCGGAAGACAGGCTTTACTTTATGTTGGCTGCCTATAACGCGGGGGAAGGTCGGCTGCAAGGTCTGCGCAGCAAGGCCAAGTCAGAGGGGCTCGACCCGAACCGCTGGCATGGCAACGTGGAGGCCGTGGCTAAACGGTCAATCGGGCAGAATATCGTCAACTATGTAACGTCAGTCAGCCGTTACTACCTTGCCTATCAGGCTGCCGACCGCAAGCGCCAACTGGAATCAGTCCGTGCGGCAAGCTCCCCGGCTGCTCCTTGACGGAATTCAGATCTGAAGCGCTTGCTGCAAGTCTTGTTCAAGTTGCAGCACGGCTTTTTCATCTTCAAGAAACCGACCGGAAATTACGAAGGTATCTTCGGCGCGTTCGCCTTGCGTCAGGATTTTTGCCGATTCAATGTCAATCGCATTGGCCGAGAGTACGCTGGCGATAGTCGAAAGCAGACCGGGGCGGTCGCCTGCCAATATCGAAAGCAAAAATTGCTTGTTATTGCGCTCGTCGGGACGAATCGCAACGCGCGGCTCGACCGGGAAATGCCTGAGTCGGCGTGAAATACGCCCCTTGTGCGGCGGCGGGAGCGCGGCTTGTTCGGCTATCCAGTGTGCAAGCTCATATTCGATGTAGCTGATGAGATCCCGGTAGGACTGATCGTGCCGGTCGGCGATATAGACGTAAAAACTGTCGAGCGCATAACCGCGGCGCGTCGTGTGGATTCTGGCGTCAAAAATACTGTAGCCGGCACGTTCGAAAAATGCGCAGATGCGGGCGAACAGGTCGGCCTGATCGCGTACGTAAACCATGACCTGCAGACCTTCGCCAGACTCCGACAGCTTAGCTTTGACAATGGGTTTATCTGATTCGATGCGCGAAAAAAGACTGCGCGTATGCCAGGCGATTTCGCGTGCGTCGTGGCGAAGGAAGTAGACCGTGTCGAGTTCCTTCCAGAATGCCTTGTGTGCGTCCGGGCGAAAGCCATAGAGTTGTAGCAGGCGTTTTGCTTCATCCTGACGCTCTTCCATCCAGGAATCAAGCGTGATGTTTTGGCTGGTCAGCAGGCGGCTCGTTGCATGAAACAGGTCTTCAAGCAGCTTTGCTTTCCAGGCGTTCCAGACTTTGGGACCGGTGGCGCGGATATCGGCGACGGTCAGCAAATACAGTGCACGCAACCTGCGCTGATTGCCGACAAGTTCCGCGAAACGTGCAACTGTCTCGGGGTCGTAAATGTCTTCCTTCTGGGCGACATGTGACATGGTCAGATGGTGCAACACAAGCCAGACGACGAGATCGCGGTCCTCATCGGGCAGCGGTTGTTCCTTGCACCACAGGCGCGCGATTTCTGCGCCGATCTCCGAGTGATGACCTCCGCGCCCTTTGCCGATGTCATGGAACAGCGCTGCCAGATACAGGGCTTCCGGGTGACTGCATTCGGTAATCAGGCGCGAGCAAAGCGGATATTCGTAGGCAAAAGCGGGCTCGGCAAAGCGCCGCACGTTCCTGAGCACCATCAGCGTATGCTCGTCGACTGTGTAGACATGGAACAGGTCATGTTGCATGCGACCGACGATCGGATCGAATTCAGGAATGTAGCGACCGAGCACGCCGTACTGGTTCATCATCCGCAACACCCGGGTCACGCCGCGCGGTTCGCGCATGATGTCGATGAAAAGCTGGCGGTTGCGTGGATCGTTGCGGAAATTTTCGTCGATTTGCGGACGCGCGTTCCACAGCGCGCGCAAGGTTTCCGGTGCAATATCGGTAATTTCCTGCCGATGCTCATAGAGCAGGAACATTTCAAGGATCGCGGATGGCGTGCGCTCGAATACATCGGGCGCGGTGATTTCAAGCAGATTGCCGCGCAACCGGAAATGTTCGTTGATGGCTTGCTTGCGGAGGCCGGTTGGAGAAAAGATGCGTGATTTCAGTGATTGCAACAGCAGCGGTGCAAGCTGCATCACGATACGCGCCGCAAGATAATATTCAGCCATCAGCGCTTCGCTGGCGCTGCGCGAAGGGGGTTCATTGCCAGTGAATCCAAAATCTTCGGCCAGCTGATGCTGATAGTCGAACAGGATGCGATCTTCGTGCCGGTTCGCGCGCCAGTGCAACTGGATCCGGTAGCAGCGCAGGACACGCTCGGCGCGGCGTAACTGCACATGTTCTTCGTGGGTCAAAAGGCCCAGCGCAGAAAGCGCGCGCCAGTTTTTCCCGAGTCCCAGCGCGGTCGTAATCCAGCCTATCGTTTGCAGGTCGCGCAGGCCGCCTGGCGCTTCCTTTATGTTTGGCTCCAGCTTGTAGGGCGCATTACGGAACTTGCTGTGGCGTGCCTGCTGTTCGATCAGCTTGGCTTCAAAAAACTCTTTGGGATCGAGATGACGGTGCACCGTAGCGCGAAAGGCTGCAAAGCGCGTCTTGTCGCCTTCGATCAGGTGATTTTCCAGCAGCGAGGTCTGTACCGTGATGTCTTTGTCCGCCTCGATCAGACAATCCGCCAGAGTGCGGACACTGTGGCCGATGTCTAGGCCGATATCCCACAGTTCGCTGACAAAGAGTTCGAGCTTTTCGTGAAGTCCTGCATTGGTGGTATCGTCCGGTAGCAGAATCAGCAGGTCGGTGTCGGAAAACGGGTATTGCTCGCGTCGGCCATAGCCTCCGACTGCAATCAGCAGCAGCTTGGCAGGAAAGTCGTGGAGTCGCCAGAGTTCGCGCAGCGTCGCATCGCAGAGACGGGTGAGCGCACGCAGAACCGGCGTGGCGGTTTTCGGATTCGAATAGCGTTCGCGCAGCGCAGCCCGGCCGGCGCTGTAGCTTTGGCGAATATCGGCGACGCTGCGCATGTCTGGTTAGTCGAGCAGAAATTTTTCAGGCCGGCCCTGACAAGCCTCTGATGTGGTCAATACTTCCACGCCGGTTTCGGTAACGAGCACCGTATGCTCCCACTGTGCGGACAGGCTGCGGTCCTTGGTGATAATGGTCCAGCCGTCTGCCAGGGCGCGGATTTCCTTTTTCCCGGCGTTGATCATTGGCTCAATCGTGAAAATCATGCCGGGCTTGAGCTCCGGACCGCTGCCGGCACGACCGTAGTGCAATACCTGCGGTTCTTCATGAAAACCCCGCCCGATGCCATGACCGCAGAATTCGCGCACAACCGAATAGCCGGCTTTCTCGGCATATTTCTGAATCGCTGCGCCGATATCGCCGAAGTGCTTGCCGGGCTTGACCTGGTCGATGCCGATCCACAAGCATTCGAACGTGACCTGACTCAGTCGCCGGGCATGGCTGGCGACATTGTCTCCGACGAGGAACATGCGGCTCGAATCACCGTGGTAGCCATCCTTGATCACGGTGATGTCGAGATTCATGATGTCACCGTTTTTCAGCGGCTTGTCGTTCGGGATGCCGTGGCAGATTACATGGTTCAGTGAAGTGCAGGTCGATTTCGGGTAAGGGGTATAGCCGGGCGGCGCGTAGTTCAGCGGCGCGGGGATCGAACCTTGCACGTTGACCATGTAATCGTGACAGAGACGGTCGATTTCCTCGGTCGGTACGCCGGGCTTGACGAAGGGCGCGATGTAGTCGAGCACTTCGCTGGCCAGGCGGCACGCGATACGCATTTTTTCGATGTCTTCGGCAGTCTTGATGATGATGGACATGATGGGCCCCGGCTGGAAATGACAAACGGCGCTGACGCGCCGTTCAGGTAAGAACTGATTTTAACGGATCGCCGCCACTACGTCAGCGGTGCGGCGGCGTTTCCGGCAGGACAATATTTACCTCCAGCACCTCGAATTCGTCCTTCCGGTCGAGGTGGACCTTGATATCGTCCGCGTTCACCGCGACATATTTCGAAATAACCTCGACGAGCTCCCTTTGCAGTTGTGGCAGATAGTCGGGGCCAGTGCGGCCTGCGTGTTCGTGTGCAAGGATGATTTGCAGGCGTTCGCGCGCGACATTTGCGCTCTTTTTCCGGCTGCCCAGAAAATAATCCAGAATCGACATAACTTAACCTCCGAACAGCCGTTTCCAGAACGGCTGCTTAGTGACGTCGATGAAGCGCAGCGGCTGGGATTCGCCGAGGAAGCGGCTGACCACATCCTTATAAGCTTCCGAAACTTCGGTGCCGTGCAAATGAATCGTTGGGGTGCCGTCGTTCGAGGCCTGCAATACGCTCTCCGATTCTGGGATCACGCCGATCAGCGGGATGCGTAGCAAATGCTGCACATCGTCGAGTGACAACATTTCCCCTGCCTCGACACGCTTCGGGCTGTAGCGCGTGATCAGCAGATGGGTCTTGATCGTTTCACCAGCCTCGGCTTTCTTCGATTTAGCATCGAGAATGCCGATGATGCGGTCGGAGTCACGTACCGAGGAGACTTCCGGGTTGGTCACGACCAGCGCCTCGTCGGCGAAATACAGCGCCATCAGCGCACCGGTTTCGATGCCGGCCGGGCTATCGCAGACGATGTATTCGAAACCGTCGTGGACCAGTTCGTTGATGACCTTGCCAACACCTTCCTTGGTCAGTGCATCCTTGTCGCGGGTCTGCGAGGCGGGCAGCATATACAGGTTGTCGCAGTGCTTGTCCTTGATCAGCGCCTGGCGCAAGGAAGCCTCGCCCTGGATCACGTTGACAAAATCGTAGACCACGCGCCGCTCACAGCCCATGATCAGGTCGAGATTGCGCAGGCCGACATCGAAGTCGATGATGGCGGTCTTGTAGCCGCGCAGGGCGAGCCCGGAGGCGAAACTGGCGCTGGTGGTGGTCTTGCCGACACCGCCTTTGCCGGAAGTGACAACGATAATCTTGGCCACTTGAATCCTCTGAATCTAAGTTGGTTGTTGTTTATTGGTTATTCTGTACCGTTCAGCGCCTCGATTACCAGTCGCTCCTGATCAAGGTAGACCTGCGCCGGCTTGGCTCGGATCGAGCCGGGCAGGGTTTCGTCGAGCGTACGGTAGATGCCGCCGACCGAAACGATTTCCGCTTCGAGACAGGTTGTGTAGATACGCGCGCGAATGTTGCCGCGCGCGCCGGCGAGCGCGCGGCCGCGTAATGGAGCATAGACGTGGATGTCACCATCGGCGATGACTTCCGCGCCGGCGGAAACCAGCGCAAGCACGACGAGGTTGCCACCTTTCGCGTAGATCTGCTGGCCGGTGCGCACTGGTTTCGTGATCACGAGCGTGGGTGTGGGTTCCTTCTCAGTCTGTGGCGCGGGGATGCTTGGCGCCATACCTTCATCGGACAACACGATCAGCCCAGCTTCTTTTACCGCTGCCATCTGCTCCTTGTTGCCGCCACGCGCAGCGATCAGCGTCAGATTGTACTGGCGTAGCATACTGGCCAGCGCATGGATTTCGACGCTGGCCGGTGTTCCCGGAAAGCTGGAAAAATCGAGAACAAGCTGTTCGCCGGAAAGGAAATGCTCGCCGCCGCCGAGTTTTTCACGCAGGCCGATTTCGAGCCTGACCGGATCAAGCGTGGCAGGCGCAAAGGCGACGAGCTTCAGCTCGGTGCTGCGGAATTCGAATGCGCTGGTGGCAGCGTCGGAAGGCAAGAGCAGGGCCATGGGTCGGCATTGTCGGCTGATGAATGCCGAGAGTTTACCGTTTAGCAAGGATGGAAGGAAGGTGGAGCCGGAAATCATGTTTCCCGGATTCGCCTGACTGCATGGTCCTGTCTGCGGTAAAATTATTTTTTGCGCCGCAATGCGGCCTCGCCACTGTTACTGAATGTAAGGATGATCCATGCCTACCCGTGCCGATTTTGATCGTTATCTGGTGCCGACCTATGCTCCGGCTGATTTTGTCCCTGTGCTTGGCGCGGGAAGTCGTGTGTGGGACCAGAAGGATCGCGAATACATCGATTTTGCCGGCGGCATCGCGGTCAACGCGCTCGGGCACTGCCATCCGGCACTCATCAATGCGCTGGAAGAGCAGGCGACCAGGCTCTGGCATGTCTCGAACGTGTTCACCAACGAGCCGGCGCTGGCGCTGGCCAAGCGCCTGGTCGATGCGACGTTCGCCGAACGCGCTTTCTTTTGCAACTCCGGCGCCGAAGCGAACGAAGCCGCGCTGAAGCTCGCGCGTCGCGTCGCGCACGACCGCTTCGGCCCGCAGAAGTGCAAGATCCTGTCGGCGCTGAACTCTTTTCATGGCCGCACGCTGTTCACGGTCAGTGTCGGGGGGCAACCGAAGTATTCCGATGGTTTTGGCCCGAAGCCGGAGGGTATCGCATATTTCGAATATAACAACCTCGCCTCGCTCGAAGCACTGATGGACGATGACGTTTGCTGTGTGATCATCGAACCGATCCAGGGCGAAGGCGGCGTGATTGCTGCATCACAAGAGTTCCTGCAAGGCGCTCGGGCGCTGTGCGACAAGTTCAACGCCGTGCTGGTTTTCGACGAAGTGCAGACCGGCGTAGGCCGCACCGGCTCGCTGTACGCTTACGAGCAGTTCGGTGTGACGCCGGACATCCTTTCCAGCGCGAAGAGCTTGGGTGGCGGCTTTCCGATCGGCGCGATGCTGACAACGGCAAACTTGGCTGAGCACTTTGGCGTCGGCGTGCATGGCACGACTTACGGCGGCAACGCGTTGGCCTGCGCGGTGGCCGGCGCGCTGCTCGATGTGGTCAATAGTCCGGAAGTGCTTGATGGCGTCAAAGCCAAGCACGCGCATTTCAAGGACCGACTCGCGCTGATTGCCAGCGAGTTGCCCGTGTTCCAGGAAGTGCGCGGCATGGGTCTGCTGCTCGGCTGTGTGCTTGAGGATAAATACGCCGGTCGTGCACGCGAAGTGCTCGATCTGTGTAGCAAGCATGGCCTGATGGTGCTGATGGCGGGGCCGAACGTGATCCGTTTTGCGCCTTCGCTGGTGATTTCCGAGGGCGATATCGATGAAGGATTAGCCCGCCTTGTCGCTGCGCTGCGCGATTTCATTGCAGCCTGATCGGGGGGTATTCGTCGTAAAAAAGCCGGGCTTGCCCGGCTTTTTTGAAAAGTGATTATTAATTAATGACTTGTGTTGTTTGGCTTGTTTTGTAAAAGTCATTATTAATCAAAGAGTTACGACTGGTTATTTCTCCTTGCGTCCTTTCAGCAAAACCAGCGCCGCGCCGCTGCCGCCGTTGGCTGGCCGAGCTTGGCAAAACGCGAGCACCTCGTCGCGTTGCGCGAGCCAATTTTTTAGTCTGAGTTTCAATACCGGCTCGCGGTTCTTCGAGCTCAATCCCTTGCCGTGGATGATCCGTATGCAGCGCAGGTTGCGCAGCCGGCAGATATGCAGGAATTCGGCCACGGCAAGCCGGCCCGTATCCGAAGTATGGCCGTGCAGGTCAAGTTCAGCCTGAACCACCCAGTCGCCGCGTCGCAGCTTGCGCAGCGCCTCGTGTTGCACGCCGGGGCGCATGAACAGCAGTTCCTCGCCGCTTTGCAGTTCGTCCCAGGGCCACAGGTCGCTCATCGCTTCGGCCATGGTTCGGGCGTCGTCTGCCGGATGTTGGTGTGGCCACGGCGATGGACGTTGTGGCGGATGCGGGTAGCGTTTACTCAGTAGCGGAACAACGCCAAGAACAGCCTGCTGGAAAAGTGCGTGGGCATCGGGTTCGGCCTCAATGGGCGCAACTGATCGCGCAGCGGTCTTTTCGCGCAGCGTTTTTTTCAGGTGCTTGAGCTGTTTTCTGAGAAGGTCGTCCATGGCGGTAAAAAACGGGCGGCAAACTGCCGCCCGTTTTACCTGATCCCAACGTCCGGATCAATGCAACGATTCGAGATAGCGGTCGGCGTCGAGCGCGGCTTGGCAGCCGGTTGCGGCCGAGGTGATCGCCTGCTTGTAGATCTGGTCCTGCACATCCCCGGCGGCAAAGACGCCGGGGACACTCGTCGCAGTTGCGTCGCCGTGGCGTCCGCCGTGTGTCACGATGTAGCCGTTTTCCATTTCGATCTGGCCGGCGAACAGGTCGGTGTTTGGTTTGTGGCCGATTGCGATGAAAACCCCGGCAACATCAATATCGCGCGAGCTGCCGTCGCGTGTCGACTTCAGGCGCGCACCGGTGACGCCGCTGGCATCGCCGAGCACCTCGTCGAGCGTGGCATTGGTTGCGAGCGTGATCTTGCCGGCTTCAACCTTTTCCATCAGGTGATCGACCATGATCTTTTCGGCGCGGAAGCTGTCGCGCCGGTGGACCAGCGTGACATGATCGGCGATATTCGCGAGGTACAGCGCCTCTTCGATTGCGGTATTGCCGCCGCCAACAACGGCGACCTTCTGGCCGCGATAGAAAAAGCCGTCACAGGTCGCGCAACCGGACACGCCGCGGCCCATGAATTCCTGTTCCGACGGCAGGCCGAGGTACTGGGCCGAGGCGCCGGTAGCGATGATCAGCGCGTCGCAGGTGTACTCGCCTTGATCGCCGACCAGCCGGATCGGTTTTTCGGTCAGGCATGCGGTATGGATGTGATCGAAGATCATTTCCGTGCCGAAACGCTGTGCGTGTTTTTCGAAGCGCGCCATCAGCTCCGGACCCTGCACGCCGTCGGCGTCCGCCGGCCAGTTGTCGACTTCGGTCGTGGTCATCAGTTGACCGCCTTGGGCGAGGCCGGTAACCAGTGTGGGCTTGAGGTTCGCGCGTGCCGCATAGACGGCGGCGGTGTAGCCGGCCGGGCCGGAGCCGAGGATCAGCAGGCGGGAGTGTTTGGCGCTCATTGATGGGTTTCCTGTCGTAAGATCGCGCAAGTCTAGCGCAGACGGCGCTTCAGTTGAAACCGCTTGTTTTCAGGATGTGGCCTGTCCGCCTACAATTCAAGACATGCCCTCGAGACTAGGCCGCGTATGCAGATATCCCGTTTCCCCCAGGTTTTCCCGCGCATCGTGTCCGTGCTGCGTTCGCCGGCGGTGCGGCGCGTATTGTTCAAGCAAGCGTATTTCACCGGTAACGAGGCCGGTCTGCTGGTTGCGTTGATCGGTTTCGCGCTCGGCGCCATAGTCGTTTTGCAACTCCATAACGAATATGGCCAGAGCCGGGAAGTGGCGCTGCGCATTCTGGGCCGGCTCGGCTTGAATGAACTGGCGCCG
>RRZU013581876.1_pt1 | contig 22198 bp, 22 predicted proteins | sample 2165561 | NCBI WGS metagenome assembly RRZU01 (sample SAMN10456909, study PRJNA506462) | wastewater metagenome | isolation source: wastewater sludge | place: USA: Moscow, Idaho | reverse complement strand
TTTCTCGCTTCAGAAGGTCCTCTCACCCTTGGCAAGGCTCTTGACTTCACAGCACAAATCCTCGACGGACTGGCTGCTGCGCACCGCGCCGGAGTCGTCCACAGGGACCTGAAACCCGAAAACATCCTTGTCGATAGCAACGAGAGCCTGCGAATAGTTGATTTTGGTCTTGCTCGTGCTGCCTCAGAAGTCAGTGTCTCGACTACTGGATCGATTATGGGAACAGTCGCATATCTCGCGCCTGAGGTCGCCCTCAACGGCGTGTCAGATGCTAGGACCGACATTTTCGCCCTCGGCATCATTCTTTCCGAGATGCTCACAGGAAGACTACCCGGCGGCAATGAGAACCCCGTTAAGGTCGCCTTGTCGAGAGTTAATGAAGATATTCCTGCCCCTTCTGAGCAGACTGAGTGGCTTCCTATTGAGATCGACGAGCTGGTGTCATCGTTCTGCGCACGTTCAGCTGCTGAACGCCCAGCCAGCGCCATTGATGCCCTGGCTCTTCTTCGCCACACGAAGGAGTCGATCCCGGCAGAGATCTTGGATAGGGATTTGCCAGTTGTTGCGCAGACCGCCCCGGATGATGCCCCCCATGACATGACGATTCCCGTGGGTAAAGCCGGACGAACTTCAGTTCTGCCAGTCCAAGAACTGGTGGTCCAGACATCAGGTTCCGTCTCCGCTCCAAACTCCCGCCAACTAACAGCGAAATCTCGAACTTGGTTGATCATCACCACCATTTTGCTGCTTACTGCAGCAATCGCTCTGGGTGTGTGGTGGTGGTGGCAGCAGTACGGTCCCGGGTCCTACTTGGAGGTGCCGGACGTGGCGACGATGACAGTAGCACAGGCCGAAGCAAGCTTGGCTGACCTCAACCTTGCTTCTCACGTTTCTTACGAGAACTCCGATGATATTCCAGCCGACCTCGTCATAAGAACGAGCCCAGAGGCAGGCCAACCCATTCACAAGACCGCTGAAGTGCAGATCATCGTCTCCAAAGGCGTACTGATGCTCACCGTTCCTGAGGTTTCTGGCCTGACTCCCGAACAGGCTGAGAGCCTGTTCGCAGAGGAAGGAATCTCCCTTGGCTCAACCGCTGAGGAGTGGTCTGAGGACGTCGCCGCGGGCACTGTTATCCGCAGTGATCCTACGGCCACCACTAGCATCCGCCATGACGAGGACGTGACACTGATTGTGTCTAAAGGGCGCGAGCCGCTCCCTGTCCCGGACATTGTCAATGTACCGAGAGCTGAGGCCGAAGCAACCCTGGCTGATGCGGGCTTTGTCGCAGAAGTCTCGGAAGAATACAACAACGATATTGCCGAGGGCAACGTCGTCAGCCAAACACCGGTATCCGGCCAGACCCTACACAGGGGGGACGCGATCGCTATCGTCGTTTCAAAAGGTCCTGAGTTCGTCAGTGTGCCGGATGTCTATGGCAAGCGCGCAGATGAGGCCACTGCCCTACTTGAACAGGCTGGCTTCGTGGTTGAAGTCAACAGGATTGCCGGGTTCTTCAGTATTGTCGGATCCCAGAGCCCTGCCGCTGGAGAACAGGCACGCCGGGGGACGACAGTAACCATCACCGTCGTGTAAATACATTCTCGAAAGAGCCTGCCAAGCAACCGACAGGCCGACTCGACGTACAGTTGCCCTAGCGGGCAGCGTCAAACAGCTGCCACTCGTCCTCGTCGAATCCGCTCGCATCCGCGGGTGCATACGGCTCACTGTCGTTTGCCTCAGCAGCAAGACCAGCAACCTGAAATGCAATCTCAAGAGACTGCTGATGGTTCAGCCGAGGGTCGACGAGCGATTCGTAACGCTGCTCGAGCGAAAGATCGTCCAGGCCTTCGGCCCCGCCAATCACTTCCGTTACATCCGCACCAGTTAGCTCCACATGAATGCCAGCGGGAACCGTGCCCACAGAGGAGTGGACGTCGAAGAATGACCGCACCTCACGCATAATCGTTTCAAAATCCCGGGTCTTAAAGCCATTCGATGTCGAGATGGTGTTCCCATGCATTGGGTCCGTTATCCAAGTAACTGGACGTCCGTCCGTCTTTGCCGCCTCCAAAAGTGGCGGGAGGCTGGTCTCGATACTATCCGCACCCATGCGTGAAATGAAGGTTAGGCGACCTTCTTCCCCGTCGGGATTGAGTCGCTCAATGAGACCGAAAACCTCGTCCGGTGTGGTGGTCGGTCCCAGCTTTACACCTATTGGGTTGCGAACTCTGCTGAGCAGCTCCACATGGGCCTCATTCAGGCCACGTGTTCGTTCACCTATCCATAAGAAGTGGCCGGAAGTGTCGTAAGGAAGCCCTGTGCGTGAGTCAATCCGCGTCAGGGCAGACTCATATTCGAGGAGCAGCGCCTCATGAGAGGAGTAGAAGTCCACCTGACGCAATGTGTCAAAGTCGGCTCCTGCTGCCTCCATGAACCGTACAGCACGGTTGATCTCGGTCGCCAAATGCTCGTACCTAGCAAATACCGGGTTTGCGGCGAAGCCTCGGTTCCATTCGTGGACCCTCCTCAGGTCCGCGTATCCACCCTTGGCGAATGCGCGAATCAGGTTCAGGGACGCGGCTGACGCGTGGTAGGTATCCAGCAGCCGGCGCGGGTCATGGAAACGGGCCTCAGGCGTGAACTCAAAGGAGTTAACCGCATCCCCCAGGTACGACGGGAGCGTCGCTGTCCCCCTAGTCTCAACGGGTGACGAACGCGGCTTGGCATACTGCCCCGCGATTCTGCCAATCTTTACCACCGGCATGGAACTACCGTAGGTGAGTACGACAGCCATCTGTAGCAGCGTCTGAATCTTTAGCCGCAACTGATTCGCAGTTGATTCCGCAAAAGTTTCTGCGCAATCGCCACCGATGAGCACAAATGACTCATGGCGTCCGGCAGCGCCCAGCTCTGAGCGCAAGTCATCGACCTCCCCAGCGAAAACTAACGGTGGCTTCTGCCGCAGATTTCCAACAACTTCGCTGAGGACTTCGCGATCCTGGTAGTCAGGCTGGTGGCGCGCCTCCTTGGCGCGCCACGTATCCCATGGCCTGGTCAAAACTCCTACTGTTCCGCTGTTGCCGGCTCTAGAGGTTGGCCAATACTCGCCATCATCTCCACAAACCACGGCTGTTCGATGTCAAATGCTTTGTGACCAGCAATGCGGGAGAACTCGATAGCCTTCAGCTTGTCTCCATCTTCCTCATCGTGACCAATAACGCCGGAGACACCAGCGAGAGCCGATTCAACTGCCAAGTCAGCCATTTGGCCGATTAGCTCGAGGTCGTAAGCATTGGAACGCGCCGAACGAGAGAAGTAACCTGATTTCTGAACCATCACCTTCTCGGCTTCAAGCCTCTGCGCGAACTGCTTGCTGAACCATTGTCCAGGGTTGATTTCATCCAGACGTACGTGCCCGAATGCATCCCGGCGTACCTCTTCACCGCGCGCTTCCATCTCCTCAATGATCTCAGGAACACCCGCGCCCTCAGAAATGAAGATATTGACGTTACCACGCTCATCCATTACCTTCTTGAGGCGGTCCGCTTCCGCAACAATGTCAAGGTGCATCTCAGGCAGGTACAGTGCATCCACGTCCCAACGCTCGCGAGAAAGACCGATTGAAGGAACCCATTCTTGCTGGTCCAGCCAAGCACGGTACTTCTGAGTCCCAGCAGCCGCCAACCAACCGCAGTTTCGTCCCATAATCTCGTGAATAATCAGCGTGCGGGGTCCAACGCGGTTCTCACCAATAATGTTCTGAGCGAACTTCGAGGTTTCTTCCGCTGCAGTGTCTGCGCCCAATGACTGCCGAATCGGGACGACGTCATTGTCGATGGTTTTAGGAAGTCCCACAACAGTGAGGTCATAGTCGTTGTCATGGAGGAATGCAGCAAGATCAGCCGCCGTAGTGTTCGTGTCGTCACCACCGATTGTGTGCAGCACGTCAACATTGTCAGCCTTCAGCTGGTTCGCCGCGACTGCTAGCGGATCATCTCCCTCATTGACGAGGCCACGCTTGACTAAGTCCTTCGCATTCGTTAGCTTGACGCGGGAGTTACCAATCGGAGATCCACCGAACCTCTTGAGCACATTGGCGTTTGCGCGTGCCTCATCGTCAACAACCACGTAGTTTCCAGTGAGCAAACCGTGGTAGCCATGCTGGTACGCAATCAGTTCAATACTCGGGTCAACCTTCGTGTAACGCTCAATCAAGTCACCAACAGCAGTGGACAAACAGGGGGCAAAACCTCCAGCTGTCAGGATCGCAACACGCTTTACACTCACTTCATTACCTCTTTCATCAAGAACTTTGCAGCCGAGCCAACGCCATTTTATACTGTCCGAGTTTCTTACGCCCGGCCGTCCTCTGCGTCACGATCAATCTTCGCCGAGTTTGGTACAGGCCCATCAAACTCGCCACTTGCTGCTAGTTCGGCCTTAACATCGGCGGCATACTTGTCAACGTACTCCTGACCTGACAGCAACATCAGGTTGTACATAATTTCATCTGTAATCGCGCGGAGAATGTAGCGGTCCTTTGAAAGACCACGGTATCTGGAGAAGTCCAACGGCTCGCCGACAACAACACCGATGTTCGTTCTGCTAGGAACCTTCTGGCCAATGGGTTGAGCCGCATGAGTGCCAATCATCGCCACCGGAAGCACCGGAGCACCCGACTCAAGTGCAAGGCGTGCAACACCCGTCTTCCCTCGATAGAGCCTGCCGTCCGGGCTACGCGTACCCTCGGGATAGATCCCAAACAGCTGCCCCGAACCCAAACGATCCAGTCCCGCCTGCATGGCCGCCTGAGCTGCTTTGCCACCGCTGCGGTCAACAGGGATTGTTCCAACAGCCTTCATGAAGTTCTTGGTCGCCCAGCCCTTAACACCGGTGCCGGAGAAGTAATCTGCCTTCCCCATGAAAACGACTTCCCGCTCGATCATCATGGGAAGAAAGATAGAGTCCCACACAGCATTGTGATTGGAAGCAAGTATCGCGGGACCCTCCTTGGGAATATTCTCTGCACCCTCGATCCACGGATGATATACCCCACGCAAAACAGGTGCGCCGGCACCCTTCAAGACAGAATAGAAACCCACGTGCGCTCCTGAAGTAGATCGGGTTCGTGGCAACGAATAACTATACTTCCCTACGTTACGTCATGTTGCCCGCAAAACCAGATTAGGCTTGCCACGAGAGTACAGGCAAGGAGAGGATCGCAATGATTACGGCCATCGTAATGATCAACTGTGCGGTTGAGTCCATCCCAGAGGTAGCACAGGCAATCGCGGATATCCCGGGTGTGGTGGAGGTTCACTCCGTTACCGGAGATATTGACCTAATCGCTAGGGTGAAGGTCTCGCAGTACGAGGACGTTGAGGGCGTGGTGACGGACGGCATTGCGAAAGTTCCCGGCGTGGAAACCATCTCCACTCACCTGGCCTTCAGGGCCTATTCAAGTTCTGACCTCGAAGAGGCCTTCCATTTGGGGTTGGACTAGCCCACCGTGGCGCGGACTACTGCTCCTGAGTCGCCCGTACCCAACTCTCCAGCTTGGCTTGCGTAGCCCCGCTGCTGAGGGCTTGCTTTGCAAGTTTAAACGCTTCCCTGAACCCATCCTCGAAGACTGTATTCTCAAGCCAGTTCGTTTGAGATGTCAAGGGTGACGAAGATGCAAGGCCGGCTGCCTGTCCCGCCATGATCCCAAGCGCCGCATTCATAGCCACAGCATCTGCCACAGGCCCGTCCGCGCCCTCGAAAACCTGACGAGCCACCCGGGAGTTTACGTCCGCCGTGCTTCCGCGCAGATCCTCTACGGTACAAGCGTCGAGCCCAAGTATTCCAGCTGGGTCGATCTCCATGTGGACCATCCGCCCACCATGGATTGCCCAGAGTAGGGACGGTTCTGCCGCGGTCAGTTCGTCAAGGCCATACTTGGCGCCTCTGAAGACAAAAGCACTTGTGCCGCGCTCTGCAAACACACCAGCAACCAGCGGAGCTGCATCCTCTCGTGCAACCCCCACGACAGATGCAACCGGCTGCACGGGGTTAGTCAATGGACCGAGTACATTGAATGCCGTCGGAAACCCAAGGTCGCGACGTACCCGGGCTGCGTGGCGCATACTCGGGTGGAATTTGTTCGCAAACAAGAATGCGATCCCAGCAACATCAAACGACGCAATTATCTGCGAGCTTGGCAGATTGAGGTCAACTCCGAGCGCCTCAAGCAGATCCGCGGACCCGCATGCGGACGTCGATGCCCTGTTGCCATGCTTGACGACCGGAAGACCAGTAGCGGCGATGGCAAGCGCTGCCATAGTGGAGATGTTGACGGTGTTCGCCTTATCGCCACCCGTGCCGACGATGTCCACGACCTGCCCTGGAAGGTCGATGGGCTTCGCGGATGCCTGCATCTGGTCGGCGAGGCCACGGAGTTCGCGAACATTAATCCCACGCACAGCCATGATCGACAGGTAGGAAGATAGCTTGACTTCGTCCAGCTCCCCGGCCATGATCAGCGCCATCATTTCACGACTCTGGTCATATGTAAGGCTCTCCCCTTTTGCAAGGAGAGGCGCAAAGTCAGCCCATAGTGACACCGCAATCTACCTAACGGCCTTGAGGACCTCAACCATTGTCGTCTGCAGAGTCAGGGGGTCGTATGGCGCATGGACAGTGAACTCGGCTCCCGACCAGGTGGCCAGCCAATCATCCTGTGGTCGTGCCGTAAGAAGCACCAGGATCGGCTCAACATCAAGGTCCAACTCATTCTGGATATCCTGCGCCACGGCCATGCCACCGACCTTTGGAGTTTCAGCGTCAAGGACCACGATCGGGGGCTCATGCTTAATCACTCCGGCGATTGCGCCTGCAGCTGTGGCTGTCTCAATCCAGTTCAAACGTGCAGAATCTCTACCCGGACGTACACCTGTCCCCTCGATTACCGCTTGGCGTTTAGCCGAATCTGCGGAGTATAAAAGTACGTCAACGACCTGCTCGCTCAAAGGTATCTCCTCAACGTCCTACCCAGCACCTGCGCCGAGTACGGATTCAAACGCTTCTAAGTGTATCGTCCATGGCGCATCACGGTGTCATGAGTGGCGCGCCAGTCCTAATCGGTTGCTCACGGAGTGTAGGCAGCAAGAATGTCGACGATCATAACCATCGCTGGCTGCTCGCCCTCGCCGGCGGGAAACACCATTGCCACACGAGACCCAACGCGCTCACCAAGAAAGAGCGACGACTGCGCCTCTATGGCCTGCGCGCCCGTATCCCAAGTGGAAACTGCCTCTTCCGTCGTGCCCCAGTATGTGCCAACGTATTGATAGATGACGGTGTCCTCAGCAGTAACGACCGGACCAGCACCTTCGGCAACTACGACTGATTCCTCAGCTGTCGGGGGCGTTGAACCTTCCTCAAAAGACACGAGAGGTGGCTCACCCAGGTCGCCTTCAAGCACTAGCCCATCGGGCAACTCAGCGTCAGTGAGAGTCGCTTCTTTGAGGGCTGCAGTGTCAGAGCCGAATGCGTCAATAATGTCAACGACAAAGATGAGCGTAGACCCGGCGGGAATGTCACCCTGATCAACATCGCCGTAACCGAATTCGGCAGGAACCACCAGGAGAACACGATCACCAATATGAGTGCCCGCCAAGCCGTACTTCCACCCTTGGATCACCGCATTGAGAGAGAAGGTTGAGGGCGTCCCGCGACCAAACGAAGAGTCGAAGGGAGCGCCGTCCCAAAGGAACCCCGCATAGTTCACGGTGACCACATCGTTGACACCGACCTCGGCACCATCGCCCTTCTCAAGGGTCTGCGCAGTTATGACGGTGGGTGGCTCAGCATCAACGGTTGTGATCTCTGGGATCTCACCGAACGCACCCTTGACCGTCGGGAGGTTCCCGGTCGGATTCCGATCTACAACGGGCGCGGAGGCATCCTGGCTCTGTGAAGCCTGTTCCGACTGTCCGCTAGAACTGGGAGTGTCGGCGGATGTGCACGCTCCAAGCCCCAGCGCTGCCGCCAAGAAAAGAGCCGTTGCTACCACAGTCGATCGTGACGTTCGCATGCTTGCTAGATCCTTTATTCTCTGATGCTTCCTTCTTAGCGTGACTAAGAAGGTCTTGAACTACCTGGTCCTGGTCTAGTGAAAGGACTCGCCGCACGCGCAGGTGCTGCCTGCGTTCGGATTGTCGATGGTGAAGCCCATTCGTTCAATGGTGTCGGAAAAGTCGATAGTTGCTCCGGACAGGTACGGGGTACTCATCCGGTCTACGACAACCTCGACGCCGTCAAAGTCCACAACTGCGTCCCCATCGAGCAGACGCTCATCAAAGTACAGCTGGTAGATAAGACCTGAGCAGCCACCTGGTTGAACCGCGATCCTAAGCCTAAGGTCATCCCGGCCTTCCTGTTCGAGTAGGCTCCGTACCTTGTCAGCGGCCTTTGCCGACAGTAGGACTTCATGCGTGGGAAGATCGGTTAGTAATTCAGACATCTCTACCTCCGTTGTAATTCGGGCGTACCCTCCACAGCAACCTTACGCGGCACCATTTCATGTGTCACGGTGGGGGCGCCTCACAGACAGGTGGGTTCGCTCTCAGAGCAAACTCACCTGCTACCCAGTCGCTCCAAGAGTAGCGCTTCAGCAAGCGTCGCATTCTTCAGTGTCTTGATCGACTGCGATTCATTCTCCGAGTGGGCATTTGTGGCTGGGTCCTCTACACCTGTGACCAAAACCTCTGCGTTGGGGAAAGCCTCTTCGAATTGGGCGATGAACGGGATGGATCCACCTACACCGATGGCCACAGCGTCCTCGTCCCACGCAGTGGTGAGAGCCCATCGCAAGTCGGAAACTCCTTGCGACTCCAAATCCGCAAGATATGACGGTCCTGTTTCTTCAATGCTGGTTGTCACCCGGCAGCCGAACGGCGCATGACTTACCAGGTGTTGCTCCACAGCCTGGGCGACCTCGGCAGAATCCGTTCCCGGAACCGTACGGACACTGAGGCGGAACCTGCACCTGGGGATGATTGCGTTGGCCGAGTCGGCCACCGAGGTTGCATCAATACCGATAACTGCGATAGCTGGCATGGTCCACACTCGGGCAGCAAGGTCTGCCGTTCCAGCCAGCGAGTAGCCGTCGATAACGGAAGAGTCCCTGCGGAAATCGCCCTCGTCCCAGTCCACCTCGGCCCGAGGATTGCCTCCTAGACCTTCTACCGCGACGTTTCCGTCTTCATCATGAAGCGTGGAAATCAAACGTGAAGATAGTGTCACCGCATCCAGGATCGGTCCCCCAAACATCCCTGAGTGCACTGCGTGGCCAAGCACCTGCACTTCGACATCCAGTGTCACCACCCCCCGCAATGATGCTGTGACCGCGGGCACATCCACCGTCCAGTTGTTGGAATCCGCAACCACTATCACATCGGCTCTAAGAACGTCACGATTCTGCTGCAGGAAATTTTGGAACGAGGGCGAACCGACCTCTTCTTCTCCCTCAATGAAAACAACCACGTTGACTGGTAGCTCTGCAGAGAGCTGTTGGAGTGCACGCAATGCTCCAATGTGAACGACGATGCCCGCACCATCATCCGAGGCACCACGTCCGTAGAGTCTGTCACCGCGAACCTCTGCGGTGAAAGGATCGGAATCCCATCGGCTGGCATCAACGGGTTGCACGTCGTGGTGCGCGTAGAGAAGGACAGTGGGGCGGCCTGGGATTGTCTCCGACGTTGCTATCACTGCCGGGGCTCCAAGCACACCCGGGGAGATCTCCCCACGCTCAACACGCGCGTCAAAGCCAAGCTCCCCAAACTGTTCACAAACAAACTCCGCACTGCGTTCAAGGTCACCAGCATGCGCAGGGTCGGAACCAACGGATGGAATTGCGACAATCCTTGAGAGCAAATCGATCTGCTCGGACGTTCCCGCATCAACGTTTTGCTTGAGTTCTTCTACTGTGTTCATGCACCCAATCTACTCTGCGGGGCGGCTTAGGAATAAAAGCTCGATTCCGCTACCCTTGGGTCGTGAGCAACGAAGAGAACGCATCGGTGAGCCCTGATTCGACGAAGAAGGGGCGCCCGACGCCAACACGCAAAGAGTCCGAGGCCGCGCGCCGCAAACCACTGGTCCCGACAGACCGCAAGCTTGCGAAGCAGCAGGCGAAGCAGAAGCGTGCCGAAGCATATGAGCGGGAACGTGTTGCACTGGAGACCGGTGACGAACGGTATCTTCCCATTCGTGACAAGGGTCGCATCCGCAGGTACATCCGTAACTACGTTGATGCTCGCTGGTCTGTGGCGGAGTTCTTGCTCCCCGCCATGCTGGTGTTCCTCGGCGGAATGCTGCTCTTTTCGTTCATTCCGCTGCCTGGCGGGATTAGCGAGTACACCATTGTTGGGCTCACGGTTCTGTTCTACGGGATGCTGATTGCTGCGCTAATCGAATCGATTTTCGTTTGGCGCAAGCTCAAGAAGCTCCTCGCGGCGAGGTATCCGGGCGATGAGATCCCCAGGGGTACCTGGTTCTATCTATTCTCTCGAATGCTCATGGCACGACGGTGGCGCTCTCCTCGCCCGACGGTGAAGCGTGGGGAGTACCCGAAGTAGACTGCTACGCCTGCCTGTTCACTAGGCTTGCGGCAAGCTCCTGCACGACTTGGGCGGTCTCTTCCCAGCCTTCTACGGCTAGGGTCGCCCATCCTGCGGCTTTGACAGGGTAGTCGTTCCCGCCCTCGTCCAACCGGTCTCCGATGAAGAGCATGTCCTCTTTCGCGATTCCAGTTTGCTCGACGAGGGCTCGCATGCCATATGCCTTGTCGATGCCCCGAGCAGTAATGTCCACGGAGGTTGACCCACCTGACCGCACCTCAAGTGTCGGCAGCAGTGCCCCCACTTCCTTCGCCAGTGACGCCCTCTTTTGACCGGTCGGATCCCAGGCTCGCTTCGCATCAAGAGGTGCATTCTGCCCCAGGGCTGAGAACGTAATCTGGGAGTTGCGGTTTTCGATGATCTCCCCCCACGGATCTTCGCACCACAACCCGAGCTTTCGTGCGGTCGTCTCCAGTGCTGACATGGCGTTCTGCGCCTCGTCTTCAGTGAGTTGGTGGTCATAGACATCGACGAGGGCGCCCTCGTGGAAATTTGCATAGCGAGTTCCACAGGTAGGCAGCAGATGGAGGTTCGCCAACTGCGTTGGGCTTGCATGCAGATTCCCAAGTAATTGCAGGTCAAACTGGGGAAACGCTCCACCGGAGATGACCGCGACTTCACACACATCCAAAAGGTCGCGCAATGCGCGCGCCATTTGGTCTGGAAGTGGCGACTTTGAGGGGGCCAATGTGTCATCTAGATCGAAGGCAACCAGCTTCCACGCAGGGCCAAGCAAATCTAAAGAAGGGGTACTTGTCATGATGCGCATTTTACCTTCGCGACCAACCTGGTTCCCAAACTGGGCTGGAAGGTCACTACAATGTCGGAACGTGCCTTTTCGGCCCGTTATCTTGTAACCCACGACTGTCACGGAGGACACAATGGCAACTCCCCACATTCGCGCTGAAAAAGGCGACATCGCACCCGCAGTTCTCATGCCAGGCGACCCTTTGCGTGCGAAGCGTATCGCTGAACTGCTCTTTGACGAGCCTCGCCTGATCAATGATGTCAGGGGCATGCTCGGATACACAGGAGAGGTGGACGGAAAGCCGCTCTCTGTGATGGGTTCGGGTATGGGACAACCTTCTGCGGCACTCTACGCTAGCGAATTGTTCAAGTTCTACGGCGTTGAGAGAATCATCCGCGTCGGAACGTGCGGCGGGATTGCACCACACGTCAAAGTTGGCGACACCGTCATTGCGATCGGAGCCCACACGGACTCGAACTTCAACCAGTCAAGAATTCCGGAGATCTATTTTGCGGCAATGGCGTCCTTCAACCTAGCGCGCGCTGCGTTTGAGGCGGTACCTGAGGGCCAACGCGTGCACGTAGGACCGATTGTCTCGCGAGACCACTTCTATCGTGTCGTACCGGGACAGGTTGAAGGCCTCGCAAAATACGGCGTGCTCGGGGTTGAGATGGAAGCAGCAGCCATGTATGGAACCGCCGCTGAGTACGGCAAAGAGGCCCTGACTGTGCTTACCGTGTCGGACCACCTTCTTGATCCCAGCGGGGACATGTCAGCAGAAGATCGAGAGTCGAAGTTCCAGACCGCCCTTGCCGTTGCAGTTGCAGCAGCGCATTCCTAGGTAACTGGGCCCCGCTCCCGCCTACCCAGACGGTGAGCTGGGCCCGGAAAACTACTGGGAGTCGACTAGGGAACCACGTAACTGGTCAACAACCCCCGCATCCATGTGATGTTTGATCAGGTAGTTATAGGGACTCCCAAAGTGCTCATCCATATACGTCAGCGCGTCGACCATAGCTTGTGGCGGCGACCGGGACATGAGAGGTGCCAACTTATCTGCTTCTTTCTTGCCGACAATCTCGCTGACGAGCTTGATCTTCTGCTCAAGCCAAGCGCCCTCAAGGTTGTCCTGCGTCAGCGCATATGAAGAAACAATGTCATCGCGGGAAACCCCTAGGAGCTCTTGGATGAGGGCGACTGTGATGCCCGTGCGGTCTTTACCAGCGGTGCAATGAATGATGACGCTTCCCTGACCAAGTCCTTTCGCGGCGGCCGTAACAGCCTTTGCAAAAGCTCTCCCGCCCTCCTTGAGCATCTCCTGGTACATCTTCGAGACCGTCATGTCTCCCTCAATCATCGAGGCTGGGGAGCCCGCCATGATCGAGTGCTTCTCAACGGAGAACCCGCCTTTCTTGAACAGCGACGGCTCCATCATGACCTCAACCTCGGTGCGAAGATCGATAACGCTACTCAAGGGGAGATCCCTGAGAAAATCTGCGTCCTGCCTATCAAGGGCGGCGGGTTGGTCGGACCGAAGCAGACGTAAAGTCCGCATGCGCCCATCAGCAGCAGCGAGGCCGCCCCCATCGCGGAGATTGTAGAAACCGCTCAAGTCATATTTGATGATGGTCATCGGTCAAGCCTCTCCCTCGAGTCTCTTCGCCTCACCGCGCGGTGGTACTAGTCTTCGCGATCTGGTGAGTTGTAGGGGTTCTTTCGCAGAACCCACCCGCTCAGTAGCGCCACCACCGGCCAGGCTACCCCGTTGAGCCACATCGCAGTGCTTGTGGTGCCCTCCGCGATATCAACCCAGGTGAAGACGCCCATCACAACGGATACACACAGCACAGCCCACGTAATAGCCTGTCTAATTGCTGGGTCCACCGGCAGCCCTCCACTTCCGCACAGATACTGCTCCCAGCATACTCTGGAGCGACGCTAGTCCCCTGACGTCAACAGCTTGCGACACAGCGTCCCCAGCTGATCTACCTCCTCATCGCTAAGCCTTGAATGAAGCCTTTCGGCGACCGCTACTCCGTGCGCTCGACCGACTACGCGCTGGATCTCCCTGCCCGCTTGTGTCAGAGAGAAAAGGGAAGCTCGTCCGTCAACTCCATGTCGACATCGTGCAATCAGGCCCTGCTCTTCCATGCGCTTCAGCATGCGGGATAGAGCAGGCTGGCTCAGAACTACCTTGTCAAGGAGCTCGGACTGGGTAAGTGAATCTGCTGCTCTAGACAGCGCGTAGAGGATGTCATACTCCCGCATCGGCAAGTCACCAAAGCTACCATCCGCAATGAACTCGCGGTTTAGTCGACTGTAGACCCGTAAGAACGATTCCCACGTGTTTGAAGCGGCTCCCAACTGGTTGCGCGAGAGTTTCTCCATGATTGCCTCACCTTCTAACCCAAAGACCCGTCAGCAGATAAACCGAAGTGCAGGTGTCGAACATTCTCAGGCCCGCACCTGCACTTCACATTTGATACCTAGATTAGGCCTTGTTCTTCTCTACGTGAGCAGCAACTGCTGCGATGTATTCGGTAAGGAAATCAACGGATCCCTGAGCGATCGTCCCGTCCTCGTTCAGAACCTTGTTGATGTTCAGGTACGCTTCCGGCTGACCCATCACCTGCATGTTGAGGAATAACAGGACGTTGCGCAAAGCCTGTTGAGCTTGACTTGTACCGAGATCCCCGATGGAAGCACCAGCGATTGCCGCGGGCTTGCCGTTGAATGAGCTCTTTCCCCAGGGACGTGAACCCCAGTCGATGGCATTCTTCATGACACCGGAGAAGGAGCGGTTGTACTCAGGGGTCACGAACAGCACCCCATCGGCCTCGTCGATCTGCTGCTTCAACAGGGCTGGGCCCTCTGGGTAGGCGCCATCAAAATCGTAATTGTAGAGGGGCAGATCCACGTCGACAGTTGTGAATTCTACGCCCTCGGGCGCAACAGATTCCAGAGCATTAGCCAGCTTCTTGTTGATGGAGTTCTTACTGAGCGAGCCAACGAGCACAGCGATCTTGGTCATTTCAGGACTTCCTTCTAGTGAAAATTAGTCAGAGCAATGGAGGCATCTGCTCCAGGACTTCCGTCCCGCTCCTAAGCAACCATTATGCATCTGCATATAGTTTTACGCCAGAGCTGTCCGTCACTTTTTCTCAGGTTCTGTCGGTCGCTCTCTCCACAACAAGGTGGTTGTTAGAGTGGTTGTCGCAGCCTATCGCCGAAAGGAGCTGCCGTGATGTTTCGTGGATCAGGGACCGCGCTTGTTACCCCATTTCATGAGGGTTCAGTCGACTGGGCTTCTCTCGAAGCTCTTCTCAATGCCCAAGTCGAGGGCGGAACGGCTGCTCTCATTGCGTGTGGCACCACGGGTGAACCCTCGACGCTCACCTTTGAGGAGCAGTGCGATGTTGTCTCCTTCGTCGTCCAACACTCAGGTGGCCTTCCCGTCTACGCAGGTATAGGCGGAAACAATACCGCTCACGTCATCGACTGCGGCCGAGCAATGGCTGATCTGGGTGCGGATGGACTCCTAGGTGTCACCCCGTACTACAACAAGACCACGCAAGATGGGCTGGTCGCGCACTACAGCGCGATTGCCGACGCAGTGGACCTTCCCCTGACCATCTATAACGTCCCTTCCAGAACCGGACTGAACATAGCTCCCACTACCACCGCTCGACTTGCTTCTCACGAGCGCATCGTCGCCCTTAAGGAAGCGAATCCTTCGATGAGTCAGATTCTGGAGGATTTTCGCCTTTGCTCCGATTCGCTGGCGATCTACTCGGGCAACGATGACCTCACGTACCCATTCTTGACCCTCGGCGGGGCAGGCGTGATTTCAGTCGCCTCAAACCTTATTCCTCGACCGATGCATGACATCGTCCGTCTTTTTGACGAGGGCGATTGGACTTCAAGTCTTGCCCTCGCTCAGCGGTATGCTCCGCTTATCGACCTCCTCTTTGCTCAGGTCAGCCCCCTCCCTGTCAAGGCCGCCCTGGCCCACATAGGGTTGATGAAGAATGAGTTGCGACTCCCACTGGTTCCTCTGACCGATGAAGAGGCTCAACCCCTGTTTGCAGAGCTGCAAAGACTCGGTATCGAGTAGGTCACTGCGAGCCTGCCAGCACATATAATCACCTCAGCACAGGTATTTTTCGCACAACAGGCAAGGTTCGCACGGCTATGACAACTGAATCAGCGCAGGCGCAGCGAATTCGAGGGCGTCTGGCACGTAAAGCTATCCCCCGTAAGGCTCTGGGCGAGTTTACCGCCCTCGATCGAGATCCTGCCGCAATGATTCAGAGGCGCGATGAAGGACGTCTGGCACGCCTGGTTCCTCTTCGCCACCAACGAATGTCTGCCAGCGAGTTCGCCTTCTTCCGCGGATCTGCTGGTCTAATGGCCCACGACCTCGCGTTGCAGGCACAGACGGATACCCAGCTGGTGATCTGCGGTGATGCCCATATCAACAACTTCGGACTCTATGCCTCACCTGAACGCCGACTCATGTTTGACCTCAATGATTTCGATGAGGCGGCACCTGGGCCATGGGAGTGGGACGTCAAGAGGCTTCTTACCTCCGCGATCCTTACGGCCAAAGAGATAGGCGCGTCCCCTGACGAGGTCTCCGATATCGCGCAGAACGGCGCCAAGACGTACCGCACCGCGATGCAAGAGCTGCTTGCCAAGCCCGCCCTCGAACGCCACTATGTTTCGGTTGACTCAACCACTATCGCTGCGAGCGTTCGTGAGGGAGGCCTCCGCGGCTTCACCAAGACGACACAGAAAGCACGCAAACGCGACGCGGATCGCACAATCGCGCACCTCATGACACCCGACCGAATGGGGTTCCTCCGTTTCAAAGATGATCCTCCCATCCTCACTCACACCGGTGAGATGTCGCAAAGTGACTTTGAGGAGCTGTTCCTGCAGTATCGCGAATCGGCCCTGTCCGAGATCAGCTTCCTGCTTTCGCGTTACGAGATCACGGATGTAGCGATGCGAGTTGTCGGTGTGGGTTCTGTCGGGACTCGCTGCTACCTGGTAGCACTCACTGGCCCTGAGGGCAACGGAATGGTCCTTCAGATCAAAGAAGCGGGCGAGTCCGTCGTGACACACTTTTCGGAACCCAACATGACAACGCCGCAAACGCTCACCAATGACATGTCGGGGGGCGACAGGGTCGTCACCCATCAGCGGATTCTTCAAGCCGTTTCTGACCCGTTCTTGGGTCACATTATCCAGGGTGGCCGGAGTTACTACGTCCGGCAGTACCGCGATGCTAAGGGCAGTTTCGACACGACGACCATGGATGTCGAAACTCTCAAGAACTACGTGAGCCTGTGTGCCACCTTGCTTGCTCGGGCTCATTCACAAAGCCCCTACGCACACTGGGTTGGAGGCTACATCGGTGACACAGATGCCTTCGACGTCGCAATACTGTCGTGGTGCACCAACTACTCTGAGCAGGTCTCCCGTGACTATAGGCGCTATCTAGAAGCGATCGAGGATGGAACAGTCTCCGTGGCTATGGAAGAGCCCGCCACGTAACCTCGGTCTAGAAACCGCACTTCAGTCCAGGAGACCGGGAACCGACCGAGGGCGCACCAGCGTCCAGAGGAAGATTGCTCCGAGCAGTGCTGAGATCCCCATGACTCCACCCATCGGAATCGGGCTCCCCACACCGAGCAAGCCGATTATTGGAGAGAGAATCCCAGCGGTTCCGAAGTTCATCGCGCCCAGGATTGAGGCCGCAGTACCAGCCTGATCACCATGACGCGACAGGGCAAGAACCTGCTGGGTTGGGAACGCAAAACCGCAGCACAGAACGAAGAACCACAGCGGGATCGCAGTCCCCCACATTCCGAACCCGGCAAGGCCATCAAGGATGATGATCACGGCAAGGACCATTTGTGTCGATGTCGTCCCAACAAGAATCCACTGCGGGCCGACCCCAAAGCGGTCCATGAGCCGAGAACTGGTCTGAACCCCGATGATCACTGCAACCGAGTTAATTGCGAAGAGCATTCCAAACTGACGTGCATCGAAGCCGTAAACCTGTTGGAAAAGGAACGGCGCAGTCGACAGATATGCAAAGAGGCCCGTGAACGTCATTGCGGCAATCAGAACCGCACCAACATAGATTCGATCGCGGAACAGGATCGCATAACGCTGGCGCAGTGTCTTCTGGTTTCGGGAGCGGCGCTCTTTTGGAAGCGTTTCAACCACAAAGAACGCCACCGCTATCACTACAAGGACGCCATAGGAGGCCAGTACCCAGAAGATTCCCCGCCAGGAGGTCACGGTGAGTAGCCAGGACCCCAAAATCGGTGCAATAACGGGAGCCAGCCCGTTGACAAGGGCCATTCGGCTCAGCATGCGTACCAATGCGCGTCCCGCAAACAAGTCCCTGACGGTTGCCATTGCGACGACACCACCAGCAGCCGCACCGAACCCCTGAAGCACACGGAGGATTCCAACAATGGCAATCGAAGGCGCAAGCGCAATGCCAACCGATGCAAGAACATGTATGCATGTACCCAATACCAAGGGATATCGGCGTCCCACTCTGTCCGACAGCGGTCCGACGAACAATTGACCGACCGCAAACCCCACCATTGTGCCCGTGAGGGTTAGCTGCACGACGGTAGCGTCCACTGCAAAGTCAGCTTCTAACACCGGGAATGCTGGAAGATACATATCCACGGTAAACGGGCCCAATGCCGTCAAGGCACCTAGGACAAGGATGTAGGCCAGTCTTCTGCGGGAAGAAAGAGAATCACCGAGGTTAGGGACATTAGGCCCTGACATTTTGTTAGCCTTTCAGGCGTAGTAGTATCGCCCAAAAACCGGTTTGAGGGCGCCCATGAGGGCCCCGCTCCTAGTAGGAGTCGTAAACGGCGTAGGCAGCCTCCGCTATCGTCTCCCAAGAACCTCCTGCGGTCAAAATCACCAGGATCATCTCGCCTTTGTCGGACTTCACAACGGCGGCGTCGTGCAGGTACTGGTCTAGGAAGCCAACCTTGTCCCAGACAACAGCGGAACCAACTCCCGCCGGGATTCCCTCGCGGAATTCCTGCTGCTCCATCGCGTCCCCAAGGCGGGCGAGGTCGTTTCCATTCAGAGCATCGCCGACGACAACCTCACTAAGGAAGTGAGCCAGATCGCTAGCCGTTGTCCGCATGGCGGACCACTCGACATTTGTGTCAGTGAGGCCAAGCTGCGTCATCTGCTTCTGCACTGTCGCGGGTCCAACGAGTTCCAGCCACCGCTCAGAACACTCGTTGTCTGACTCGATGATCATGTCGTCAAAGCACTGGCCAAGGGTGCGGGATCCTAAGAGTCTGTCCTCCCAGTCCCATTCCCCTCCGTTCACCGCTTCAAACATTGAGTATGCAACAAAGAGTTTGTAGGTACTTGCCGAGGCGAACTGCTGGTCTTCATTAAGCTCCACAAGCACCTTTTCGCCCGTCACATCGTACGCAACTACTGCAATGGAGGCGGGTTCCGCGAGTTTTTCGATCTTCTCCCCCAACTCCCGACGGCGGAACTCGTTGTCATGTTCCTGCTTGATGATGGCGGCTAGATCACGGGCGGTAGCCAAGACTTCGCCTCGCTTGGGGAACGGAGCCATCTGTAGCTCTCGAGCCGATATCAGTGCTGCTTCAAGGTCTCTGGACACAGCAGTGGGGAACCTATTGGCTTCCGCGCTCTCCACCAGCATCTGCGCCTCCGCTGTGAGCTCTTGGAGGTCCTGAAAATCCTGTACTGAAGGCGGCATCTGCACCGCCCGCTCTTCAGCGACAGCGGTGCCGAGCAGATCCCCGTCTTGTCCACTAGCATCCGGAGTCGGCGGTGTCAGCGTCATGATGAGCGATGTGTAGATGCCGAAAAGCAGCGTCGCCACGACAAACGATCGCCACCTAGTTCGGCCCCTCCCTACGGGCACGAAGTGCCCACCGACTGGGAAAGTGCTTGCTGCAGTGCAAGTTCGGAACTTGCGATTTGGGTTGAGAGCCTTCCGTACTGAACCTCCATGAGCCCTGCGATGGCGTTGCTGACGCTCGAATCATCTCCGTCCGTGACACGCGATGGTACCTGCTCTCTGAGACTCCCCAGAGTGTTGATGGCAAATACCGAATCCTGCAGGTCTCCCAGAGTTGACGTCACTTGCCGCCACACAGAAGTACGTTGCGCATCCTCACCGAGAAGCGCCTCATATGCATAACGCACGGACTTTGCAGCTTTGCGAACCGTGTGCCACTGCATGCCCTGAGCGAGAAGGTCGGGGTTGTCCCCTTCCTCTAATGCACGCAACATCCTTGAGCACGTACGTGCAATCGGCCGCGCCCAACCTGTTCCGAGCAGTACCTCCACCAGGTCACCAGGCATAGCTGGGCCGGCCTTCCGCCGACGTGGATCTACTAGCAGAACAAGGAGGTCGTGCAGCAGTTCGAATCGTGGACTAGCCAGCTCCTCCCTGGCGACTTCCACAGCAACGGCCTCGTCCTCGTCCAGCCAGTTGAAGACGACATCGACTCCTTGACCTGCGATGCCCCCCTCGGACTCAAGGGAAAGCTTCTCTTGCAGAACCTGTGTATCCCGCATCTCTGACAACACTCCCCCGTACCATCTGAGCTCAGAAGTGAGGTGGGACCGAAGGGACTCAGGAAATAGTATGGGGAACGTCCCCAGGGTGCTGCGAAGCCTGCGAGCTGCAACCCTGGACCTGTGGACGGCATCTTCTTCGCCAGAGCGAACCCCGTCTTCAAGCGCTTGGAGAAGCCCAACTTGACGACACACATAGCCCTGAACCGCGAGGGTGCTTGTGGGGGTTTTCTGCTCGTTCCAAACGGACCGCGGCCACTTCTCCAACGCCCGTGAAATCTTTGAACCATAAGGGGCGGCAAGCAAACCGGAGCTGAGCAGCACTCTCGACAGGTGAGTCAAAACTCGCCGGTCACCCATGCCAAGTTCCACCTCAACCTCATGCCACGTCGCAAACGGCCGCTCGCTCTCTCCACATGCGGCCTCGAGCGAAGTGTCTGCGCGGACCTCATCATCACACAGCGTTGCGAGTACTGCTCCTCGTGGTGAAAGGAGAGGCGTTTCGACTCTGCGTGTCTCAAGGCGAGCAACCGGCAAGAGAGGACTCATCCGGACGGATTCTGGAAGAGCATTACGAAGCGACATTGGCGGTCGTGCCCCTGTGATCGGTGCGTGGACCTCGATCTTCTCCCCGTCGGCCTCGCTCTTCATTTTGAGGTGCCAACCCGCATCTGTGCCACCGGAGCGACGTCGAAGCGCCACACCGAGAGTCAGCAGTTGCAGTTCCGGTGTGTCAAAGTAGAGGGCGTTGAGGTTACTCACCGCTATTGGCCCAAGTGGGGCAACTTGAGAGAGATCCGGCAGTGCACTGTCACGGCCGAAGATAAACTTTGCCTCAACCTCAATCTCTTCAGAGACGTCGGCTGACATTGCAGAGCTTTTCCCGGGCGTTTTCACCTCAACGTCGGCGTCGGCCTCAAAAAGCGGCAGTAGCCCCTGTGACCCGCTACTGAGTTCGGGCAAAAGTGACCACACTCCCACTGTCTTCCATGGTGAGAGCATCACCGCTAACCCCCACCGGAATCTCCTCCCCCGCAAACTCCAGAACGCAACCCGAAGACGTTGCGCGCCAAGTTCCGGTTTCTGCCTCCCCGAGGAAGAGAAGTTCCGCTGCACCGTCTGCGTTCATCGACAACTCAATTGTCAGGCCTAGAGACTCCAACTGAGCCATCTCCTCTTCACCGACGATGTCACCGTTCATGGACATCTGCGCCAGGCCCCACTCCCCCTCACACGCTGCTTCGGTGGAGGGCGACCCACAGGCAGTAAGTCCAGCTCCAACCAAGAGGGGCAACGCGACTGCTAACGCGGACAGCTTATGATTCATCTGCGGGCTTTCGTGCGGGGCGGAATTGAGGCTCAACTCAGGTGTGTAGACGAGAATATCACTGCAACAGCGAACGATCCGCGAGCTGCGCACCCTTGACCTTCTCAAATTGGTCAAGCAGGTCGAGGACAGTCATTTCACGCTTCACGTCCCCTTCAACATCGAAGATTATCTCTCCCTGGTGCATCATGATCAACCTGTTACCCAGGCGTAAAGCCTGCTCCATGTTGTGTGTCACCATCAGGGTTGTCAGCCTATGCTCGGCAACGAGACGTCCTGTCAGTTCCGTGACGATCTCGGCCCTTTGGGGGTCCAGTGCTGCCGTATGTTCATCAAGAAGCAGAATTTTCGGGCTGGTGAAAGTCGCCATAAGAAGGGACAGCGATTGCCGTTGCCCACCAGAAAGTAGACCCACCCAGTCCTTAAGGCGAGTCTCCAGCCCCTGATCCAAGGTCTGAAGTTGCCGGGCGTATTCGGCCTTCTTCTTCTTTGTTATACCAAGACCCAATGTACGGCGCTCGCCGCGGTTCGACGCAATCGAGAGGTTCTCCTCAATCGTCATGTGGGGCGCGGTTCCAAGAGACGGATTCTGGAAGACCCTGCCCATGTACTTGGCACGTTGAAAATCCTTGAGCCGGGAGACATCGGTTCCGTCGATCGTCACCCTTCCAACGTCCGGTTTGATGGACCCCGCGATGACATTGAGCAGCGTGGACTTCCCCGCACCGTTGGAACCAATCACCGTGACGAACTCGCCGTCCTCAAGGCTGAGGTTGATGTTTGAGAGGGCACGTCGTTCGTTGACTGTTCCGGGAAGGAATGTCTTAGAGACGGCTTCTA
>RRZU011328141.1_pt1 | contig 22207 bp, 20 predicted proteins | sample 2165561 | NCBI WGS metagenome assembly RRZU01 (sample SAMN10456909, study PRJNA506462) | wastewater metagenome | isolation source: wastewater sludge | place: USA: Moscow, Idaho | reverse complement strand
CTGCTGTTTGGTTTGCTGTTTGGTCTGTGTGTCCAGTTGCTCTATATGGTGATGACCACTGCGGGGCAGATCCTCTCCATGCAGATGGGGCTCGCGATGGCGGTGATGAATGATCCGGTCAACGGGGATTCTGCCCCCATCATCAGTCAGGTCATGATGGTGTTCTGCGCCTTGCTCTTTCTGGGGCTGAATGGCCACTTGGTGGTACTGGATATTCTGGTGCAGAGCCTGCGTAGCTGGCCGCCGGGTTCATCTCTGGATCTGATCGATATGAAAGGTGTGATCGGGTTGTTTGGCTGGTCTATCGGTGCCGCCCTGTTGCTGACGTTGCCTGCCGTTGTCGCCATGTTGATGGTTAACCTGACCTTCGGGGTGATGAACCGGACCGCCCCTTCGCTCAATATCTTCTCTCTCGGTTTTCCCATGACCCTGTTGCTCGGGTTGCTCACCATGGCGCTCTCCATCAGTGGTGTGCCCTCCCGTTATCTGGATTTGGTTACCCATGTGCTTGAACAGCTGCGAGGCTTGACCCCGGCATGAGTCAGAACAGCGCACAGGACAAAACCGAAGAGGCCTCCAGCCAGAAACGCCAGAAAGCGAGGGATGAGGGGCAGATCGCCCGCTCAAAAGAGCTCAGTTCTGCCGGTTTGCTGCTGCTTGGCGGGTTGGTTATGCAGTGGATGGTGCCGGGGTTTGGCCAGTTCTTTGCCGAGTTGATGAAGCGTCCGCAGCGTTTTGACTGGCAAGGTGCCCGTGACCCGCAGATGATGATCCATTGGTTGGGTGAAGCGCTCATAAACATGCTGTGGGTGCTGCTGCCCCTGTTTGGTTTTCTGGCTCTGATGCTGGTGTTGCTCAGCATAGTGCCGGGCGGTATGGCGCTGACCTGGAAAAAGCTGCTACCCAGTGGCGAGAAGATGAACCCTTTGAAGGGGTTGGGGCGGATGTTCTCCAAGAACAGCCTGATGGAGTTGCTGAAGTCACTGCTCAAGGTGACGCTGATCGGTGGCACATTGGCGTTGATGTTAAATCATCAATGGCCTTCCTTGTTGATGATGAACCGGATGCCCCCTCAGGCGGCCCTCGAGCAGGCGCTACGGATCCTCTCCCAGGCATTTATTCTGCTGGGGAGTGTACAGATGCTGATTGCCGTGCTGGATGTGCCCTATCAGCGCTGGTCGCTTAACAAGCAGCTCAGGATGACCAAACAAGAGGTCAAGGATGAGCACAAGAACAGCGAAGGGCGTCCCGAAATCAAAGCCAAAATCCGCCAGGTACAGGGAATGCTTGCCCGCGCGCGTATCGAGCAGCGGGTACCGCAGGCAGATGTGATTATCGTTAACCCGACCCATTATGCGGTGGCAATAAAATATGATGCGACTCGTGCCAATGCCCCTTTCGTGATTGCCAAAGGGGTCGACAGTATGGCTGAGCGGATCCGTCAGGTTGCCAAGCAGCATGACAAGATGGTGATGAGCTTGCCCGAGTTGACGCGAGCCATCTATCACTCGACCAAGGTGGATCAGGAAGTCCCCGCAGGGCTGTACACGGCAGTTGCCTATGTATTGAACCATGTATTGCAGTTAAGGGCGTATGAGGCAGGCAAGGGGAGGAAACCGACCCCTCTTGCCCCGTTATATGTACCGCCCGAGTTACGTCAACCTGAGAGGTAAGTTGTGAACTGGCGTGTATTCACCCAATCCTATACCGCAATTCCGCTGATGTTATTGGCCATTCTGGCCATGATGATCCTGCCTCTGCCCGGTTGGCTGCTGGATGCGCTCTTTTCCTTCAGCATCGTGTTGGCGGTTCTGGTGTTGCTGGTATCCGTCTCGGCCCGCAGACCACTCGATTTCTCGGTATTCCCAACCGTGTTGCTGGTTGCCACCTTGATGCGGCTGTCGCTGAACGTGGCCTCTACCCGGGTGGTGTTGCTGCACGGTCACGAAGGAGGGGATGCTGCAGGTAAAGTAATTCAAGCCTTCGGTGAAGTGGTGATTGGTGGTAACTACGTGGTGGGTGCCGTGGTCTTTGCCATCTTGATGATTATTAACTTCGTGGTGGTGACCAAGGGTGCGGGGCGTATTTCTGAGGTGAGTGCGCGTTTTACCTTGGATGCCATGCCCGGTAAGCAAATGGCAATTGATGCAGATCTCAACGCTGGCTTGATTGACCAAGAGCAAGCCAAGATCCGCCGCAGTGATGTGGCCCAAGAAGCGGACTTTTATGGTTCGATGGATGGTGCCAGTAAGTTTGTGCGCGGTGATGCGGTGGCGGGTCTGTTGATTTTGTTTATCAACTTGATTGGTGGTATTGCCATTGGTGTGGCGCAGCATGATTTGAGCTTTATCGATTCAGCTAAGGTGTATGCATTGCTGACCATTGGTGATGGCTTGGTGGCGCAAGTGCCTTCGCTGTTGCTATCGACTGCAGCAGCGATGATGGTAACGCGTGTCACCACCTCTGAAGATATGGGCGATCAGATCCAGCGCCAAATGTTTGCTTCACCTAAAGCTTTGGCGGTGTCTGCGGCTATTTTGATTGCCATGGGTGTGGTGCCTGGCATGCCGCATATGTCCTTTATTGGCTTAGGTTTACTGGCAGCCGCTGGTGCGTATTTCATTTGGAAGCGTCAGAAGGATAAAGACTTAGCTGTAGTTGAAAAAGAGCAGCGCGATCTTGAGCAGCTACCGGCGCCCGTCAGTGCTGAGAACCGTGAGTTGGGTTGGGATGATGTCACTCCGGTGGATATGGTCGGCTTGGAAGTGGGGTATCGCCTTATCCCTTTAGTGGACCGCAATCAAGGTGGTCAGTTGTTAGCGCGTATTAAAGGCGTGCGTAAAAAGCTTTCACAAGACTTGGGTTTTTTAATGCCCTCGGTGCATATTCGTGACAACTTGGATTTATTGCCTAACGTGTACCGCCTGACTTTGATGGGTGTGACTGTGGCTGAAGCTGAGGTGTATCCCGAGCGCGAACTGGCGATTAACCCAGGTCAAGTTTTTGGCACTCTCAATGGCATCGATACCGTTGATCCCGCTTTTGGCTTGGAAGCGGTGTGGATTGAACCCAGTCAGCGTGATCAAGCACAGTCATTAGGCTACACGGTGGTGGATACCAGTACGGTAGTGGCCACTCATTTGAATCAAATACTCAATAAGCATGCCCATGAGTTGCTCGGACACGAAGAAGTGCAGCAATTGATGCAAGTCTTGGCAAAAAGCTCGCCTAAATTAGCTGAAGAGCTGATCCCGGGCATGATTTCCTTATCCAGTTTACTGCGTATTTTACAAAGTTTGCTGCAAGAGCAAGTGCCAGTGCGCGACATTCGCAGCATCGCTGAAGCCATTGCTGAAACGGTGTCGCGCAGTCAAGATCCTGACGTTATCGTGGCGGCAGTGCGTGTCGCGTTATCACGTGCCATAGTGCAAAGCATTGTCGGGCTTGAGCCAGAGCTGCCTGTGATCACCTTAGAGCCAAGGTTGGAACAGATATTGCTTAGTAGTATGCAGAAGGCCGGACAAGGTTCAGATGATGGCGTATTGCTTGAACCTGGAATGGCGGAAAAACTACAGCGGTCTCTTATTGAGGCGGCGCAACGTCAGGAAATGCTAGGCAAGCCAGTGGTTTTACTGGTCGCTGGACAGATTCGAGCCATGATGTCGCGTTTTGCTCGGTTAGCCGTACCAAACATGTATGTGTTGGCTTACCAAGAGATCCCAGATAATAAGCAAGTGACTATCGTGGCAACGGTGGGACAAAATTGATCGAGGGCTGACTTATGCAAGTCAAACGATATTTCGCAGCAGATATGCGTCAAGCAATGAACCGCGTACGGGAAGAGTTAGGCGCTGACGCGTCAATTATTTCTACGCGCCGGGTTGCTGGTGGTGTTGAATTGACCGCTGCCCTTGATTATCAAGTTCAGGCTAAGGTGTCACGCCCTAATCCAGCCTTAGAAGCTGAGCTGCGTAAGACGCAAGCACAGATCATGCAAGCGCAAGTTAGCTTGCAAGCCCGTGACGAGGGCGGAGCTTCGGGGCGCGATCGTCAGCTGCTGGAGCAAGTGATGCAGCGTGTGAGTGAGCCAGTTGCCGCGCAGCCGCAAATGACTCAACAGGCAAGCGCCAGTCAAGGTGAAATGATGGCCATGCGCTCTGAGCTCAACAGCTTGCGTGAGTTACTAGAAATGCAGCTGGGTAATATGGCTTGGAGCACTATGCGCACACAGCAGCCTGTGCATGCAGCCTTATGGAAGCGTTTCCAGAAGATGGGCCTTAGCGCTGAGATTATCCGCCCAGTCTTAGAGCGTGTTGCCCATGAAAAAGATCAGCACCAAGCTTGGCGCATGGCCTTAGCCTACCTCACCCATGCAGTGCGTACGCCCAATAACGAAGCGATTGCTGAGGGCGGTGTGATAGCCTTAGTTGGCCCTGCAGGCGTGGGGAAAACCACCACACTGGCAAAACTTGCTGCGCGCTATGTATTGACCCATGGAGCCAGCAACATTGCTTTAGTGAGTATGGACAGCTACCGCATTGGTGCTCAAGAACAGCTGAAGACCCTCGGGCGGATCTTAAACATCCCGGTTAGCTATGTGGCCGATGGCGTTACCCTAGCGGAAACCCTGCAGCCGTTAGCGCACAAAAAAGTGGTGTTGATTGATACCGCAGGCTTGCCAGCCAGTGATCCGGCCTTAGGTTTACAGCTCGATAGCTTGTCAGCTGCGGGGGTTAAGGCGAAAAATTATTTAGTGATGGCCGCAACCAGTCAAGGGCAAGTGCTGAAAGCTGCTTGGCATGCCTACAAGCGTTGTGGTTTAGCCGGTTGCATCATTACCAAGTTGGATGAAGCGATTAGCATGGGTGAGGCGTTAAGCATGGCGATTGGCCATAGTATGCCAGTAGCCTATACTACGGACGGTCCGAAGATTCCCGACGACTTGCAAGTGCCGCGCAGCCATCAATTGATCAGCCGTGCCGTGCGTCTGCAAAGTTCAGAAGAGCCTACAGAAGAAATGATGGCGCAAATGTGTGTAGGATCTCCACTGGCCGTACAGTCTGTCGGTTAGAGTTAAGCGAGCAAGGTATTGAAAGTATGACAAGTAAACAGAAACAGCCCGTACAAGTGATTGCCGTTACCGGTGGTAAGGGTGGCGTCGGTAAAACGAATGTCTCGGTAAACCTGTCCGTGGCCTTGGCAGCTTTGGGCCGTAAAGTGGTTTTGCTCGATGCTGACTTTGGTCTGGCGAATGTGGACGTTTTACTTGGTTTACAGCCCACCCATACCTTAGCTGATGTCATGAGTGGTAAAAGTGATTTACGCGACGTGCTGTTGAATGGTCCAGGCGGGATAAAAATTGTCCCCGCCTCTTCTGGCACGCAAAGCATGGTAGAAATGACTCCGATGCAGCACGCAGGCTTGATTCAGGCCTTCAGTGAGCTGGGCGATAATATAGATGTATTGGTAATAGATACTGCGGCCGGTATCGGCGACTCTGTCACAAGTTTTGTCCAAGCTGCACAAGAAGTGATTATGGTGGTTTGTGATGAGCCCACTTCCATTACTGATGCCTATGCGCTGATTAAACTGCTGAACAAAAGCCATGGTATGGCGCGGTTTCGAGTCCTCGCAAATATGGCCCATAGCCCCCAAGAAGGGCGGCATTTATTTAATAAGTTGGTTAATGTAACGGAACGCTTTCTAGATGATGTCACGCTGCAGTACTTAGGCGCTGTGCCCTATGATGAAATGGTACGTAAAGCAGTACAGAAGCAGCGTGCAGTGTATGATGTGTACCCACATGCGAAGTGTTCGTTAGCGTTTAGGAATATGGCGCAACAGATTGATAGTTGGCCTTTACCCAGCACACCGCGTGGGCATTTAGAGTTTTTTGTGGAGCGGTTAGTTAGCCACACTGGAACGGAATAAAGTGCATGACAAGATCTAAAGGTCTGCAAATGTATAGTAAGGCGCAGGCGGCTGATGAGCAGTCATTGCTGATTGAAGAGCATGCGCCCTTAGTTAAACGCATTGCTTATCATATGCTTGGTCGCTTGCCGGCTAGCGTGCAGGTGGAAGACTTAATTCAGTCCGGCATGATTGGTTTGTTAGAGGCGGCGAAAAAGTTTGATGCCAGTAAAGGGGCGAGTTTTAGCACCTTTGTGGGCATTCGCATTCGTGGCGCTATGCTGGATGAATTGCGTAAAGGTGATTGGACTCCGCGTTCAGTGCATCGTAATACACGCATGGTCAGTGATGCAGTGCGCACCATTGAAGCGCGGACTGGCCAGGATGCTAAAGATTTAGAGGTGGCAGCCGAACTTAACTTAAGCCTAGATGAGTATTATGCGATTTTAGGCGATACCCAAGGCAGCCGTTTATTTAGCTTTGATGATCTACTGGATGAAAGTGATCACTTTGATACCCACAGCACTCAGCAAGAGCCCGGTCGTGATATTGAAAAAATACACTTCCAGCAAGCTCTGGCTGAAGCCATTGCCGGATTACCGGAGCGCGAGCGTTTAATTTTGTCATTGTATTATGATGAAGAACTGAACCTAAAAGAAATTGGTGAGGTTTTAGGGGTCAGTGAATCACGGGTAAGTCAGTTACACAGTCAGTGTGCCGCACGTTTAAGAGCGCGCTTAGCTGACTGGCAACAATAAGTACGAGCAAATGCTGGATTTAATACTAATTGCAGACGGTCTTTATCAAGTGAAGGCTGAACTAAAATGGCTTGGAGGTTGGCTTGGATAAAAATATGAAAATCCTCATTGTTGACGATTTTTCAACGATGCGACGGATCATAAAAAACCTCTTGCGAGACCTTGGTTTCACTAACACAGCAGAGGCTGATGACGGTGCCACTGCTTTACCCATGCTGCAAAGTGGTAATTTTGATTTCCTCGTGACTGATTGGAATATGCCGATCATGAGTGGCCTTGATTTGCTGCTTAAAGTACGTGCTGACGACAAACTCAAGCATTTGCCAGTGCTAATGGTTACCGCTGAAGCTAAGCGCGATCAAATCATTGCTGCGGCGCAAGCAGGTGTAAACGGTTATGTGGTCAAACCGTTCACGGCACAAGCACTTGAAGATAAAATTCAGAAAATCTTTGAGCGTGTTAACGGCTGATTACAAGCTGTGAGGAATCTATGGAACACACTAAAAGCACTGAGGTTGACTTTGCGTCTGCGGTTGAGCTGCACGCCCCTCAGCTGCAGAAGAGTCTTGAGCAAGGTGACTTACAAGAGGCTGCGCGCATTATTACGCAAATTCACGCGGTGCGTGAGCGTACTCTGTACCAAGAGGTTGGGCGGTTAACCGGTGAGTTACATAACGCCATCATTGATTTTGATATTGACCCACGTAACCCCCACGCCAAAGAAATGTCGCAGATTACCGATGCTTCAGAACGCTTGCAGTATGTGGTTAATATGACCGATCAAGCAGCCAATAGCGCCCTTGATTTAGTTGAAAAAAGTGCGCCCTTAGTGAACTACATCAGTTATGAGGCGCAAAGTTTAACGGCTGACTGGCAGCGCTTTATGCGCCGTGAAATGCAAGCTGAAGAGTTTCGGGCACTGGCGAAGCGTATTGAGGGCTTTTTATCGCGCAGCCTGCATGACAGTGACCAACTCTCCGCCAACTTAAATGAAATTATGATGGCGCAAGGCTTCCAAGACCTTACTGGGCAAGTTATTAAGCGGGTGATGACCCTGATTGCTGACATTGAAAGCAATCTTCTCAAGCTGGTAGTGATGGCTGGCCAAGTTGACCGAGTGGTGGGCATTGAGCGCCCTGTCGATGATTTACGCAAGAAAGATAACAAGCAAAAAAACAGCACTGCTGGTGAAGGTCCGCAGATCCGTGCCGATAAACAGGATGATGTGGTAGCTGACCAAGTGGATGTCGATGACCTACTGTCTAGTTTAGGGTTTTAGGGGGCACACAGATGAGCTTTGATGCAGATGATGAAATCCTCCAGGACTTCTTAGTGGAGGCAGGAGAGATTCTGGAGTTACTCTCAGAACAGCTGGTTGAGCTGGAGGGTAGCCCTGATGATATGAATCTGCTCAATGCGATTTTCCGTGGTTTCCATACGGTAAAAGGCGGTGCTGGTTTTTTACAGCTCAACGAGTTGGTGGATTGCTGCCATATTGCCGAAAACGTGTTTGATATTCTGCGCAAAGGTGAGCGCCGCGTTACCGCAGATTTAATGGATGTGGTGCTTGAAGCTTTAGATAGCGTCAATGCCATGTTCCAAGAAGTGCGCGCCGGTCAAGCATTAACCCCAGCCACTGATGAGCTGTTGAGTAATTTAGCCCGCTTAGCCCAACCTGAAACTGCCGATGCCGAGCCTGCTGCAGAAGAAGCTGCGCAAGCAGCACAGAGCCTAGGTGATCAGGCGGATGCAGAGTTTGAGCAGCTGCTTGGTGCTATTCCTGAATCTGAACCAGCGAGCGTCAGCAGTGGTGACAGCGATATCATTACCGATGATGAATTTGAAGCCCTACTTGACCAATTGCATGGTCCGGTTGGTGGCGCTGAGCCTGCCGCCGCCACGCCGACTGCAGCTGGCAGTGCGTCTGGTTCTGATGAAATAACTGACGATGAGTTTGAAGCATTACTGGACCAGTTGCATGGTGAAGGACAGTTTAAAGCCGAGGCGGTGACGCCAGTGGCAGCCAGTACCAACGAAGCTGAAACCAATAACGCCAGTAATGCCAATAGCACAGACAGCGCTGCAGCCAGTTCCGAAAATATAAGTGATGATGAGTTTGAAGCATTGCTGGATCAGTTGCATGGCAAAGGCAAGTTTCAAGTTACCCCTAAGCCGACTGCCGATCACAGCGCTAGCGCTAAAGCGCCGGCTGAAGCAGTGGTTGCCACCGTCAAACCCAGCGCTGCTGAGACAAAGAAACCCGCAGCGGCCAGTCGTCCAGCAAGACCTACCGGTGCACCTGCGGTTGAGATCGAAACCACGGTACGGGTAGACACCGCACGCTTAGATGACATCATGAATATGGTGGGTGAGTTGGTGTTGGTGCGTAACCGTTTGGTGCGCTTAGGCCTCGATAGTGGTGATGAAACCATGTCGAAAGTGGTGGGGCATTTGGATGTGGTCACCGGCGACTTGCAAGCTGCGGTGATGAAAACCCGAATGCAGCCCATCCGTAAAGTATTTGGCCGCTTCCCACGTCTGATTCGCGATATGGCGCGTAATTTAAAAAAACAGATTCGTTTAGAGTTGGTTGGTGAAGATACCGATTTAGATAAAAACCTCGTAGAAGCACTGGCTGATCCTTTGGTGCACTTGGTGCGCAACTCAGTGGACCACGGGATTGAAATGCCAGCGGACCGTGAGGCGGCGGGTAAAGAGCGCGAAGGCTGCGTTACTTTGGAGGCCTCGCAAGAGGGCGATCACATTCAATTGACCATTACCGATGATGGTAAAGGTATGGATGCTAATGTACTGCGCGATAAGGCCGTTGAAAAAGGCATGCTCGAGCGCGAAGCGGCAGACCGCTTAACCGACGCTGAGTGTTACAACTTGATTTTTGCTGCAGGCTTTTCCACCAAAACCGAAGTCTCTGATGTGTCAGGGCGCGGGGTTGGCATGGATGTGGTGAAAACCAAGATTGCCCAGCTCAATGGCACAGTGTATGTGCATTCCACGCCTGGCAAGGGCTCGCAAGTGGTGATTAAAGTGCCACTGACCTTAGCCATTATGCCAACCTTAATGGTTAGGCTAGGTACGCAAGACTTTGCTTTTCCATTGGTTAACGTTAATGAGATTTTCCATTTGGACTTGTCGCGTACCAATATTGTTGATGGCCAAGAAGTGGTCATAGTGCGCGATAAAGCCTTACCGCTGTTTTATTTAAAGCACTGGCTGTTGCCCAATGAAGTCCATGCTGAACAAGTGGAAGGGCATGTGGTGATCTTAACCGTAGGCAATCAGCGCATTGGTTGTGTTGTTGATCAATTAATTGGTCAGGAAGAAGTGGTCATTAAACCCTTAGGTAAAATGTTGCACGGTACGCCCGGCATGTCAGGCGCGACTATTACCGGTGACGGTCGGATCGCCCTGATTTTAGATATTCCAGGCTTGCTAAAAAATTATGGACAGGGCTACTAACGCTAAGTAAAGCATCAGTGCAGTTTTTGGAGTGGGTATGACAGTTAAGGTTTTGGTGGTTGATGATTCAGGATTTTTTCGGCGCCGACTGACCGAAATACTCTCTGCCGATGGCAATATTGAAGTGGTAGGGACTGCTGCCAATGGTCGTGAAGCTGTGGAGCAAACTTTAGCTTTGCGCCCAGATGTCATCACCATGGACTATGAAATGCCGGTGATGGATGGCATTACTGCGGTTAAAAACATTATGCAACGCTGTCCTACGCCAGTGCTGATGTTCTCTTCGCTGACCCACGAAGGCGCGCGCGTGACCTTAGATGCCTTGGATGCAGGGGCGTTGGATTACCTGCCGAAAAACTTTGAGGACATCTCGCGCAATCCGCAAAAAGTAAAACAAATGCTCTGCGATAAAGTGCACTTGTTAGCCATGAGCAATACTCGGGCCTGGACCCGTCCCAGTGCGCCCAGCAGCACTTTAGAAACACGCAAAGCTGCAGCGCCTGCTGCAGCGCCGCGACCAGCAACCCGTAGCGTGCCCCCAGCAAGAACTGCAGCTCCAACGCCGCGTCCAGTGCGTACAGCGCCTGTACGCAGTGCTATTACCGGCCCAGCAGAAGAGCCCGTATTAGCTTCAACCAGCAGTCCACGGCGCAGAGCCTATAAATTGGTGGCCATTGGCACTTCAACCGGCGGGCCAGTTGCCTTACAGCGGGTTTTAACCCAGCTGCCGGCCAACTTTCCAGCCCCCATTGTAATTATTCAGCACATGCCTGCAGCTTTTACCAATGCCTTTGCTGAGCGTTTAAATAAGCTGTGTCACATTGATGTCAAAGAAGCGGAAGAGGGCGATATTTTACGCCCAGGATTGGCCTTGCTGGCGCCAGGTGGCAAGCAAATGATGATTGATGGCCGCGGCAGTGTGCGTATTTTACCCGGTGACGAACGTTTGAGTTATAAGCCCAGCGTTGACATTACATTTGGCTCAGCGGCTAAAGTTTACCGTGACAAAGTATTGGGAGTGATCCTGACCGGCATGGGCGCTGATGGCCGTGAAGGCGCGCGGATGCTCAAGCAATTAGGCAGTGAAATTTGGGCGCAAGATGAAGCCAGCTGTGTGATTTATGGCATGCCAATGGCAGTGGTTAAAGCTGGCTTGGCTGACCTTGTTTACAGTCTGGATGATATTGGTGGCTATTTAATTGAGGCCTGTAACTAATGGATATGCTCAGCCTGATTGGTTTAGTAATGGCGTTTGTCGCCATTATTGGCGGTAATTACCTTGAAGGCGGGCATATCAGTGCGCTAATGAACGGCCCTGCAGCTTTGATTGTGTTTGGCGGTACTTTTGGTGCTGCTCTATTGCAAACCCCAGTCAGTCACTTTAAACGCGCCATACAAATTGTCAGCTGGGTTTTGTTTCCTCCGTATGCTGATCTGCCCAGTGCCATTAACAATGTTATCGGCTGGAGTATGACTGCGCGTAAAGATGGCTTACTGGGTTTGGAAGCTGTGGCTGAAGCCGAACTGGACCCCTATGCGCAAAAAGGCTTGCAGTTGCTGGTGGACGGTATGGAGTCTGAGGGCATTCGCAGTATCTTAGAGGTGGATTTATACACCCAAGAAGACCGCGATTTACAAGCTGCTAAGTTTTATGAGTGTATGGGCGGTTATGCGCCAACCATTGGTATTATCGGTGCGGTAATGGGTTTGATCCATGTTATGGGTAACCTTGCTGATCCGTCGCAGTTGGGCACAGGGATTGCCGTGGCATTCGTCGCGACTATCTACGGGATTGGCTCGGCAAACTTATTGTTTTTGCCGGTAGCCAGCAAAATAAAAGTGACAGTGTTGCGCCAGTCACGCTATCGAGAAATGCTCTTAGAAGGTATTTTGTCCATCGCTGAAGGCGAAAATCCGCGTTCTATTGAGTTAAAGCTGCAAGGCTTTATGGAGTAAGCATGGCACGTCGACGCAGAGAAGAAGAGCCGATTAATCATGATCGCTGGCTAGTCTCCTATGCCGACTTTATTACTCTGCTGTTTGCCTTTTTTGTGGTGATGTATTCAATATCCTCGATCAACGAAGGCAAGTACAAAGTGTTATCCGATTCCATGGAAGGCATCTTTAGTCAGCCGGAGCGAGCAATTAAACCCATACCGGTTGGCGATGAGCGCTTTAAAGGCCAGTCTGACAGTGATGATGGTGAGAGTGGTTCTGGCAGTGTTGCCCAAGACCCGCTAGCCAGTATTGCTGAGCAAATACGTGATCAATTTGATGGATTGTTGGGCGACGGCAAATTGCATGTGCGTGCCAATGAGATGTGGCTAGAGTTGGAGCTGAGTTCCAGTTTGCTCTTCCCCAGTGGTGATGCGATTCCGCACCAAGATGCTTTTGATATTATCGAGAAAATATCCAGTATTTTAGCGCCCTTTGATAATCCGATTCAGGTGGAAGGTTTCACCGATAATTTACCCATTAGTACAGCGCAATACCCCACCAACTGGGAGCTGTCTGCCGCTCGCGCGGCAAGTATTGTCCGTATGTTGGTGATGGATGGTGTACAACCTGAGCGCTTGGCGGCAGTGGGCTACGGTGAGTTTCAACCCATTGCTGATAATGCCGATGCTGCTGGCCGAGCGCGTAATCGTCGGGTGGTGCTAGTGATTTCTAGAAATGCCGATGCGCGTCGACAAACCGCAACCCAAGCTGCAGAAAATTAGCCAAACGGTAAGCTGGCATATAGATTGCTTGCTATATTGCAAGTCAATAAAATTGCTTGCTGTGTCAATGGCTTGACGCAGTAATACAGCAGTTCAATGCAGTGCGATTGAGTATGGGGTATGCGATGAGAATCTGGGCCGTAGCGAACCAAAAGGGCGGGGTCGGTAAAACCACGACAACCCTTGCGCTTGCCGGTCTGTTGGCCGATGCGGGGAAGCGGGTGCTGGTGGTTGACCTTGATCCACACGGATCTATGACCAGTTATTTTGGCTATGATCCCGATACGCTGGAGCACAGTTGTTATGATTTATTTCAGCATGCTGGGCTGATTCCAGCTCACTTGCCGCAACAGTTACTGCGCGATACCAGTCATGAAAATATCAAGCTCTTGCCGTCTAGCACAGCGTTAGCGGTGTTAGAGCGTCAGTCACCGGGTAAAGATGGCTTGGGCTTAGTCATTAGCCGCACTTTAGCTCAGCTCGACGGTGAGTTTGATTTTGCCGTGATTGATAGCCCGCCGCTGCTTGGCGTCTTGATGGTGAATGCCTTGGCCGCTAGCCAGTATTTATTGATTCCGGTACAAACAGAGTTTTTAGCTTTAAAAGGCTTGGAACGCATGGTTAATACGTTAAAAATGATCAACCGTTCGCGTCAGCAAAGTTTGCCCTACAGCATTGTGCCAACCTTATTTGACCGGCGTACACAAGCCTCCATCAGTGCTTTGCGTATGCTGAAAAAACAATACCCTGCAACCTTATGGCAGGCCTATATTCCGATTGATACACGCTTACGTGATGCCAGTCGGGCAGGTTTAGTGCCCTCGCGCTTTGATAAAAGCAGTCGCGCAATTGTTGCTTACCGTGCTTTATTAAAGCATGTGCTGAATGAATGCTTGCAGCCGAAAAACACGGCGGCGGTAGCGGATGCAAGCAAGCCGCAGGAGCCTCTGCCATGAGCCTGATGGAAGCGCACACGCAATTTGGAGTGAGCTATGAGTAAAGGTAGTCAGCATGCTGCTTTACAAGGCTATTTAGATGCCTTACTGACTGATAGTACGCCTGAGCCCAGCCGTGTCGAAGCGCCAGAGCCGGCGCAGCCAGCCCCTTTTTTAGAGCCGCCTGCGCCGGCCGTGACTTTTACTTTGCCACCCGTGGCGCTGGCTGAGCCCTTGATCAGTACTGAGCAAATTAGTCAGCTACCGACCTCCGTCGTTGCCACGGAGCAGCAGTCAGAGCTGACTGTAGAGGTGCCGGCGGCAACTGTTAAAGCCGCCCAGCCCAGTATCAGTCGTTGGGCTGAAGGGCCGTTTGAATGTTTGCTGTTTGACGTGGCTGGTTTAACGTTAGCTGTACCTTTGGCCGCTTTGGGCACTATCTATCCGTATCAAGCCGATCAACTCACGCCACTGTTTGGTCAGCCTGATTGGTTTGTGGGCATCTTGCCAACAGCGGGCGCTAATTTAAAAGTCTTAGAAACTGCCCGCTGGGTGATGCCAGAGCGCTATACTGCCGATATGCGTGATGGGTTAAAGTATGTGATTTCGATCAATGGCTATGATTGGGGGTTGGCAGTGCATCAAGTGCGTCACTCTATTCATTTACAGCCAGAAGAAGTCAAATGGCGCACCCAGCGTGGTAAGCGTGCTTGGTTGGCTGGTACAGTGATTGAGCATATGTGTGCTTTGCTCGATGTAGAAATCTTGGCAGAATTAATTACTGGCCAAGATGCGCCCCCAGTGGTGCTTAAATAGAATATAAAAATGTACTATATAGTGTGAGCCAACAAGCTCTATATGAGGGAAATAACCATGCAAAACTTATCCGCTCACAGCGCCGATGACCCTATTTTACAGTGGGTGACCTTTCGCTTAAATGAAGAAACCTATGGCGTCAATGTGATGCAGGTGCAAGAGGTCTTACGCTATACAGAAATTGCCCCTGTGCCGGGTGCGCCCAGCTATGTGTTGGGCATTATTAACCTGCGCGGCAATGTGGTGACGGTGATTGATACCCGTCAGCGTTTTGGTCTACCGCCCGCTGAAGTGGGTGATAATACCCGTGTGGTAATTATCGAGGTGGACAAGCAGGTTGTTGGTATTTTAGTGGATAGCGTGGCTGAAGTTGTGTATTTGCGCCAGTCGGAAATAGAAACCGCGCCCAACGTGGGCAACAGAGATGCTGCCAAGTTTATTCAAGGCGTGTGCAACAAGAACGGCGAGTTATTGATTCTAGTTGAGCTGGAAAAAATGATGAGCGAGGAAGAGTGGTCAGAGCTGGATAGCTTATAATGTGGTTGGCAGTGTTGTTTTTATCTTTACTGTGCATGGGTAACGGTGTTGCCGTGTATTTGTTGTGGAGAGATAAGCAGCGCTTAACTGCTTTATATGCTGAATATGCAGAGCAAGCCAGTGCACAGAAAAAGGCGCTCAACACCCTCAATCGGCGCTTAGAAACATACTTGTCAGGCAGTATGCGCATGGGGCAAGAGTTGGATGAAATTCAACAGAGTCTGACGCCCTTATCAGAAAAGATTTTACGCATGGAGCAAAAGGATCCTAATACTTTATCCTTTACTCAGGCTGCGCGTTTAGTTGGGCTGGGGGCAACTACCGAAGACTTAAAACAGTCGTGCGGGTTAAGCCAGTCTGAAGCGGAGTTATTACAGCGTTTACATGCTAAAAGATAAGTACCAGGATAATAAAAAAGGCCAACTCGAAAGTTGGCCTTTTTGCCTTAGCAAGTAATATTACTTGCGGCTGGCTTTTTCTAACATACGCAGAGCGCGTTCGTTAGCTTCGTCAGCAGTTTGCTGAGCACGTTGAGCAGCGCTCATCGCTTCGTCAGCCTTGCTGTACGCTTCGTCAGCGCGAGCTTGTGCACGTGCTACTGAATCTTCAGTGGCGGTTAAACGTGCTTCAGTTTCCTTTGCTACACTACTGCAACCAGTTGCTAAAACAGCAGCTAAAGCCAATGCAGAGAATTTTAGAACATTATTCATCGTGTTCCCCTTAGTTTGGGTTTCCATGGAAGCAACTTACCTAATGGTAAATTGACTATCCTATATGTTACGCATTCGTTTGATTAAGTAAACTAGCAGAAGGCCTAGAATGCATATATTTTTGCATTATTGTGCGATAAGTGCACAAAAAAGCCATGTAAACTTGGGCTTGACCAGATTGTCTTAATAACATTACTACTAGTGAGTGAAAAACAGGACTGGAAAGCCTTTTCTATAGTTTGTTTTTTACGCAATTATAGTGTTCGCGCTAAAATTTTATCTGTATTTAGCTTGCAAGCAGTCCTTTTTAAAGAAAAACTTCAACAAGGGCTTGCACTTAGCGAAAGAATCTCATATATTAGCGCCCTCGATTGGGAGACGCACTAAGCAAACCTAATCATGCTTCTACCGCCCGGATGGCGGAATAGGTAGACGCAAGGGACTTAAAATCCCTCGGTGGTAACACCGTGCCGGTTCGATTCCGGCTCCGGGCACCATTTATAAAAGTCGCACCGCCAGCGACTTTCAAGAAACCAGCCTAGTGCTGGTTTTTTTGTTTTTGCCGTAATATTTTTTCGCACAGAGAGCGCGCGCAGGGCTGGCTCAAGCTTTGTTTGCACGTCGTATTTCCACACCGGTTGTTACCCTTCGTGATTGGGAGCAAGGTCGTTTTGCTCCGCCGGGCGGTGTGTTGTGCTTGCTGCGTTTGTTGGTCAAATATCCTGGTTTATTGAATGAGCTAGCTACCGACTAGAGAGCCAAATCATGGTTAATGTAGTTGAACTGCAGGCGCCGAATATAAAGCTGAAAGCACAACCTGCACATTGAGTAAATAGAGCTGAAATTCTTTCCGATATGCTTCTGCTTCTGCGGGCCAGCGGCCCGCGCTCCCAGTCCCTAGAAATCTTCAAAATCTTCAGCATTCAACCGCGCTACGCGATCGCGCTCTTCGTTGAGTACCGCTTGAATATCGGCCATCACTGAGTCGATATCGGCTGGGGTGTCGGGCTCGGCAAATTCGCCGGTGAGCAGGGTGTCCATTTCCAGTCGGCCTTCTTTATACAGGCTCCACATTTCTGCGCTGTAACGGGTGTCGCGCAGCTCTGGGGCGAACTGTGAATAATAGTTGGAAATATTACTGACATCACGGTGCAGCATAAAAAAGGCATTGTTATTGGCGGCGGCATCGACCGCTTGTGGCAGGTCAATGATTACTGGACCGTTTTCATCGACCAGCACATTAAACTCAGATAAGTCACCGTGGATCAGGCCGCTGCAGAGCATGCGCTTGACCGCCTCCATTAGGGTGGCGTGATCTTTGCGCGCTTGTTCTGGTTCGAGGCTGACGTCATTCAAACGCGGCGCAACTTGGCCGTCAGGCAGAGTAACCAGCTCCATTAACAGTACGCCATCAAAGCATCCGTACGGTTGTGGTACGCGAATGCCGGCAGCAGCAAGGCGATACAGGGCATCCACTTCAGCATTTTGCCAAGCTTCTTCGGCTTGTTCACGACCAAACCTGGAGCCTTTTTCCATGGCGCGCGAACGGCGACTGTTACCGCTTTTACGGCCTTCACGGTACAGTGCGGCTTTTTTAAAGCTGCGTTTGTCCATGTCTTTGTAGACTTTAGCGCAACGAATATCATCACCGCTACGCACCACATAGACCGCAGCTTCTTTACCATTCATCAGGGGGCGCAGTACCTCGTCAATCAGACCGTCCTCAACAAGAGGGATCAAACGTGCAGGGGTTTTCATAGGGCTCCCAAATCAATAATCATAGAAAATAATAAGCAATGCTTAAAAACCGCAGAGCGTAATGCTCGATGCAGCCGGTAACGCGCCAAGTATAACCAGCTTAGCGCGCGATATTGTGATTGGATTGAAAAATGCTAAGTAATTATCGCTTTAATTGACGGTTTTAGGGGCTGTGGACTGCCACGTCGCTGCGCTCCTCGCAGGGCGGGAGCGCGTCTTTGCGAACGCAGTGAAGCAATCCACCTTTCAAGCAACACTGTGCTGCAGGCATAGCGCGGTGCTGTACCTATGGACTGCCACGTCGCTGTGCTCCTCGCAGAGACGATAGCGTGTCTTTGCGAACGCAGTGAAGCAATCCACCTTGCAAGCAACACTGTGCTGCAGGCATAGCGCGGTGCTGTACCTGTGGACTGCCACGTCGCTGTGCTCCTCGCAGAGACGGTAGCGCGTCTTTGCGAACGCAGTGAAGCAATCCACCTTTCAAGCAACACTGTGCTGCAGACATGCCGCACATGGACTGCTTCGACCTACGGCCTCGCAGAGACGAGTATCTGTGGACTGCCACGTCGCTGTGCTCCTGGCAGGGACGGTAGCGCGGGCCGCTGACCCGCATATGGCATCACTGTGCAGCGATAATGTTGCCGGCATGTAAACCGCATTCTTTTTGTGTAGCTTCTTCCCACCACCAGCGACCTTCACGTTCGTGCTGATTAGGCAAAACAGGGCGGGTGCAGGGCTCGCAGCCAATGCTAATAAAGCCGCGCTCATGCAAACTGTTGTAGGGCAGCTCCAGCATACGGATATAGGCCCAGACTTCCTCGCTGCTCATATTGGCCAGCGGATTAAACTTATACAGCGGTTGCTCTGCAGTAGAGAAAGCACTGTCCAGCTCCACAGCGGCGACTTGGCTGCGCGTGCCCGGGCTTTGATCGCGGCGCTGGCCGGTAGCCCAAGCTTTCACCGTGCTGAGCTTGCGTTTTAGCGGAGCAATCTTGCGCACACCGCAGCATTCACTATGGCCATCTTTATAGAAACTGAATAAGCCTTTTTTACGGACTAAGTCTTGCACCTGCTGCGCATCAGGGGAGAGCACTTCGATGCTGATTTTATAATGCTCGCGGACTTTCTCAATAAACTGGTAAGTTTCTGGATGCAAGCGGCCGGTATCTAAACTGAATACTTTAACTTGCGGATTGATTTTCCACGCCATATCCACCAGCACCACATCTTCAGCGCCGCTAAAGGACAGCCATAACTCGTCACCAAATGTGGCAAAAGCCTGTTTTAAAATGGTTTGCGGTGAAGCATTGGCACAATCAGCGGTCAGTTGCTGAAGGTCAATTGAGGCAGTCATGAGGCATCCCTATAGAGCGTATAGATAGTTAGAAGTACGCATACTAGCAAACAGCGCACTGTAATTAGAACGAATATAAACCGTTATACTTATGCTTTATGGCTATAGATGCTGCGATTCGGCATCTTAATCTTGCATGGGATGGGTGGAGCGGCTAAAGTGCCTCTTTTTATGTGATGAGGAATTGCTGTGGAAATCGCTTGCCTTGACCTTGAGGGTGTATTGGTTCCAGAAATTTGGATTGCCTTTGCAGAGAAAACTGGTATCGAATCTCTACGCGCAACCACACGTGATATTCCTGATTACGATGTGCTGATGAAGCAACGCTTGCGTATTTTGGATGAGCACGGTTTAACGCTAAACGACATCCAAGAAGTGATCGCTACGCTCAAGCCGTTAGACGGCGCGGTGGAGTTTGTGAATTGGTTGCGTGAGCGTTTCCAAGTCATCATTCTGTCCGATACGTTTTATGAGTTCTCGCAGCCACTGATGCGCCAACTGGGTTTCCCAACTTTGCTCTGCCACAAACTAGTGACCGATGAAAACGGCCGTGTGGTGGACTATCAGTTGCGTCAAAAAGATCCTAAGCGTCAATCAGTGCTGGCGTTGAAAACCTTGTATTACCGCATTATTGCTGCCGGTGATTCGTACAACGACACCACCATGCTGGCTGAAGCGGATGCGGGTATCTTATTCCATGCGCCAGACAATGTGATTGAGCAGTTCCCGCAGTTCCCTGCAGTGCATACCTTTGATGACCTGAAAAAAGAGTTCATTAAAGCTTCCAACCGTCAGCTCAGTCTGTAACGGTTTCAGTTCGGGTTGTTTAGCTGGTGCGGCTTGATCGCGCAGTCTAAGCAGCCCAGACACTATCTATTCCACACCTAGATACAGAACCCGTTAGGCTTTGTACTGCTTTCTGTACTGTCCCGGCGTGATGCCCGATCTACGTTTAAAAAACCTAAAAAATGAGCGCGGCTCAATAAAGCCCAATTGCTCGGCAATGCTGTGCAATGGTTTTTGCGTGCCGCTCAGTTGAGTTTTGGCCTGAGCAAAACGTACTTCATCGAGCAATTGTTGATAACTGCTGCCGGCTTCCTGTAAGCGCCGCTGCAAGGTGCGCAGTGATAGGGCGCAATGCTGCGCCACGTCTTCTTGGCGCGGTACACGGCTGGCTAAAATCTCTGCGAGGGCCTGACTCACTTGTGCGGTAATAGACAGTTGCGTCGGTGCTTGCAGCTGATTGAGTAGACTACTGGCGTGCTGCTCTAAGGTCTGTAACAGCATCGAGTCGGCTTGGCGTACGGGCAGTTGTAAGTAGCTCGCTGGAATCAGCAAAGCATTGTGTGCTTGATTAAACGCCAGTGGGCAGGCGAAGAGTGCTTGGTAATCTTCCACAGTGGTGCCGCTGGGTTGCGGGTGGGCAAAGCTGACTTTTAACGGTGCGCTGGCATCATCGACCAACCATTGCGCGTAAAGCAGCCAAGCGGCTAATACATTTTCACTCAGATGCTGACGCAGTAACGGTGCTTGATGCTGGCAATGCCAGGTCAGTTCAATGGCGCTGCCACGTGCTTGCAGTTGCGTGGTGCCGCTGTCGCTGACCAACTTTTCAAAGGGAATAATACGGTCTAAGGCATCGCCTAAGGTGGCGCAATTCATGGTGATATAACCCAGAACATGCCAAGACGCAGGCTGCACGTGGCGCGCCGCGTTTAAACCAAACAGCGGCTGTGGTCGCTGCGCTAATAAATGACTTAATAATTCTTCGAAGGCCTGTAAAGACAGGCGGCTATTGCTGTCTTTTAGCTGTTCTGAGTTGATCTGTGCTGCTGCTAAAGCAGCTTGAGTATCCAGCTGTTGAGCCTCGGCATAGTCTAAATAACGCCAAAGTGCTGCAACAGAAGTGCTGCCAAGTGCGTGCATCGTTAGGGCCACATCATTAGTACTTGGTTTTATCCTAGTCGCAGTTGGCGTAATTGGCTACTCGCGCGGTGTAATCTGACCTCGGATTGCCTGAGCAACATAGCTATGCTCAGTTGAAAGTCAATTGAGTAAAGACGTCACTGATTAAGAGTGTCTCTACGAGGAGCGTAGCAAGGTGGCAGTCCACAGATACTCGTCTCTACGAGGAGCGTAGCAGCGTGGTAGTCCACAGAGACGCGTCTCTGCGAGGCCGTAGCAAGGTGGCAGTCCACAGGTACTCGTCTCTGCGAGGCCGTAGGCCGAAGCAGTCCATGTGCGACATCTCTGTAGTAGGCTGTGATTTGCAAGATGGATTGCTTGGCTGCGCGCGCAAAGACGTGGCAGTATTTTCTTAAGACCAGCACATGACAATAATAAAGGTTGAGGTGGCTATGCGACGTTGGAACGGGTGGGGCGACAGCGCTACAACAATGGAACTGCCAGCACAGGGCGCAGAGTTTTTACAGCGCTTGGTTGGCCGTGGTCAGGTACTGCCTGATGCCAGCTTAGACGAGGTGATGGCTCAGGTTCCGCCTTCACGTCTACCGGCGCACCCGCTGGTCAGCGTCGATGCCGAAACGCGGGTGCGCCATGCGCGCGGGCAAAGCTTGCCGGATTGGTTGGCAATGCGCAGCGGTGATTTTGGTGTATTCCCTGACGGCGTGGCCTTTCCAGAATCAGCAGCTGACATTCGTGAGTTATTAGCCTGGGCGGCGACGGAAAATATCGTGGTGATCGCCTATGGTGGCGGTACCTCGGTAGCCGGTCATATCAATCCGCAAGCTGATACAAGACCGGTGCTGACCGTCTCTTTGGCGCGGATGAATCAGTTGCAGGATCTGGATGAAGACAGCCTTATTGCCACTTTTGGCCCGGGTGCGAATGGCCCGCAAGTGGAAAATCAATTGCGCGCGCGCGGTTATACCTTGGGGCATTTTCCGCAGTCGTGGGAGTTATCCACGTTAGGCGGTTGGGTCGCCAGTCGTTCCAGTGGTCAGCAATCGCTGCGTTATGGTCGTATTGAGCAGTTGTTTGCTGGCGGCGAAATAGAAACTTTTGCTGGAACCTGGTCGTTGCCCTGTTATCCAGCCTCGGCGGCAGGTCCTGATTTACGTGAATGGGTGATGGGCTCGGAAGGGCGTTTCGGTATCATTGCGCAAGTGAAAGTGCGGGTGAGCCGCTTGCCCGATGATGAGCGTTTTTATGGCGTGTTTCTGCCGTCTTGGCAGCAGGCGCAAGAGGCCGTACGCGAGTTGAGTCAGGCGCG
>RRZU013211665.1_pt1 | contig 22214 bp, 17 predicted proteins | sample 2165561 | NCBI WGS metagenome assembly RRZU01 (sample SAMN10456909, study PRJNA506462) | wastewater metagenome | isolation source: wastewater sludge | place: USA: Moscow, Idaho | reverse complement strand
TGATCGGCAAGAAAGTGGTGTACGGATTTGCCAAGTATCTACGGGATGCGCTGCCCAATGCCACGTATTTGGGCTTTACCGGCACACCGATTGAAAAAACGGATGTCAACACGCCCGCCGTGTTTGGCCATTATGTGGATATCTACGATATTGCACAGGCCGTGGAAGACGGTGCTACGGTACGCATCTATTATGAGAGCCGATTGGCAAAAGTCGCCTTGAGTGAGGAAGGCAGAAAGTTAATCAAGGAACTGGATGATGTATTGGATCAGGATGAACTGACCGATACCCAAAAAGCTAAAGCCAAATGGACGCAAATGGAAGCGCTGATCGGCAGTGAACGTCGTATCCAGAACATTGCGCAGGATTTGGTCAGTCACTTTGAAGCGCGCCAGGAAGTCTTTGCCGGTAAGGGCATGATTGTGTGCATGTCGCGCCGCATTGCGGCTGATCTTTATGCCGAGATCGTCAAGCTGCGCCCTGATTGGCATTCCGACGATTTAAACAAAGGCGTTATCAAGGTGGTGATGACGTCGGCTTCTTCCGATGGTCCGGTCATGGCGAAACATCACTCGACCAAGCAGCAACGCAAATTATTGGCCGAGCGTATGAAAGATCACAGTGATGAATTGAAGCTGGTAATTGTGCGTGACATGTGGCTGACTGGATTTGATGCACCCAGTATGCATACGCTGTATATCGACAAGCCGATGAAAGGCCATAACCTGATGCAGGCCATCGCACGGGTGAACCGTGTTTATGGCGACAAGCCGGGCGGATTGGTGGTGGATTATCTCGGCATCGCCTCGGATCTCAAAGAAGCGTTGTCATTTTATTCCGATGCGGGCGGCAAAGGCGATCCGACCTTGATGCAGGAACAAGCTGTGCAACTCATGCAAGAAAAACTCGAAGTGGTGTCGGCGATGTACCATGGCTTTGCGTATGAAGATTATTTTGCAGCCGATACCTCGAAAAAATTAGCTTTAATCCTGGCGGCCGAGGATCATATTCTCGGTTTGGATGATGGCAAGAAGCGTTATATCAATGAAGTGACCGCCCTCTCGCAAGCCTTCGCCATTGCCATTCCGCATGAACAGGCACTGGATGTCAAAGATGAAGTGGCTTTCTTCCAGGCTGTCAAAGCGCGCCTGGCCAAATTCGACAGCACCGGCAGTGGTAAAACCGATGAAGACATTGAAACCACCATCCGGCAAGTGATCGACCGGGCTTTGGTATCGGAACAGGTAATTGATATCTTCGATGCCGCCGGTATCAAGAAACCGGATATTTCGATTCTTTCCGAAGATTTCCTGGCAGAACTCAAAGATTATCAGCACAAGAATGTTGCGTTGGAAGTGTTGAAAAAACTGCTCAATGATGAACTCAAAGTACGTGCCAAGGTTAATCTGATGCAAAGCCGATCGTTGATGGACATGCTGGAAAACGCGATCAAGAAATATCACAACAAAATTCTGACCGCGGCCGAAGTGATCGATGAACTGATCAAGATCAGCAAGGAAATCGTAGCCTCCGATAAAGCGGCTGAACAACTGGATTTATCCACTTTTGAGTATGCATTTTATACCGCCGTTGCCAGCAACGACAGTGCGCGTGAGCTGATGCAGAATGATAAATTGCGTGAACTGGCGATCGTTTTGACCCAACGGGTGCGTCAGAATGCTTCGATCGACTGGACCATCAAGGAAAGCGTAAAAGCCAAGTTGAAGGTGATCGTAAAGCGCACCCTGCGCCAGTTTGGCTACCCGCCGGATATGCAATTACTGGCGACTGAAATGGTATTGAAGCAGGCGGAGATGATTGCTAGTGAATTGGCGGCTTGATCTCAGGAATATTGCCATCGTTGATAGAATAGGAATAAATGATGATAATGAGAAATTGTTACTTTTGAATCAATCTCTTGGATGGAATGAACGAGTCTTCTGTCAATGACGGAGTGTCGGTAAGTTACACCAAGCAACCAGCAGAAGTTACACTTCGAATCTGAACCCGCCGAATTTGAGGAGCATGCATACGATGAAATTGTGCGATTATGATTATAGTTTGAGTAACCTGGAGGTTTCAATGATGGCCTATAAAGACATGTTACAGATTTTGTACCAGAATTACACAAAGCATAGAGTATCAAGATTGGCAGGAATTCTCAGTCTATTACTCATACTCAGCGGTTGTCAGACGCTGTTAACCCCCGAACAAGCCACCACAACATTTTGGAAAGCGATGGCGAATGGCGATCTCGCATCCGCTAAAAAATACACGACCTTGGAGACTCAATATCTTGTGACTAAACAAGAAAATATTATGGGAGCGTCACTAGAAACTGGCGTGATCGTGATTGATGGTCTCACTGCCAAGGTTGCGACTGTCATAACGTTGAAAAATCCCGAAAGCAATAAGCTCTTATCTTTTGATACCGTTTTATTAAAAGAAAACGATGCATGGAAAGTCGATTATCGACAAACCCTCAGTAATCTATCAATTGTGCCTTTCGGAGAGGTCATTAATAGCTTGCGGACAATTGGCGATGTCATCAACAAGAAGATGGAGGAGCAAATACCATTTTTTGAAAATCAAATTAGATCCTTTAGTGATCAACTTATACGGCAATTGGATGAGTTCCGCCATCAGTTGGAAAAAAACAATCCTACTGAAAAACCGTAATTTTTTCTCACGGTGTGGTTTAAACTGTACTATGTTAAACAACAGCCGGATTCAAACACCAACTGCAACAGCTAAATTTAGTAAATTAAAATAGCTTGTAACTAGGGTTTAAAATAGGTGTGTTTTCTAAAAATACTCAAATTGAATTAGGAGATTACATGCACTACGTTATTTCTACTACTTGGGGTTCAACAGATGTTACGCGCGCTGCACTACCATTTGTCTTTGGAGCTTCCGCTTTGCAGGCAGGGGATACAGTAATGATTATGTTATTTCATGATGCGGTCACGATCGCACTTGATGGAGCCTATCAAAAAATGATTCCTTTCGGACCACCCTCGAAATTTGCAGAAATATTTGCCAATCCAAACGCACAGGTTATTGTGTGTAAGCCATGCGCTGAAGTGCGTTCCATACAAGAAAGTATGTTGGTGCAGAATGCGATTTTTGGTGGCATGAATGACCTGCACCAACATGTATCTCGGCCAGATGCAAAATTCATCAGTTTTTAATGATCATCTGTATAAAGTCCATTACTAAGTGTCTATTTTTCCATCATCATTGGGGTTTTGCCGCATCTTTATAATCAGTAAGTATGCCAACCCCGATAATAACAACACCCATTGCGATATAAAAATTCCTTGCGGTTTCTTCATCTGCAAAACCCAGGATAAAGGGTAGGGCGATTAGCGAAGGGCCAACGAGGCGCTCAATCCAACCGTGAATGGTAAATGGAATTAGCTTAACTATCCCAAAAGGAAAATCAGAAGCCAGTGTAACCATCAAGTGGACTGCAGCCAGACTGTAGGCAAGCATGGCTGGTAGCTGACTTAATCCTAATAGTGTAGGGGCGAGTAAGAAAATAATGACGGTCAGAAAATCAAGATAACCGTGCATGCGGGGTGAAATTACTTTCATGTGAATTCTCCTTGTATTAATTTGTGGTCACTCCATAGTCACCACCTTCAGTACAGTAATACAGTTCTACTACTAAAGTCTGTTAGCTAGAAAACACAAATGTAATTGCCACTTAAAGATTAATGAACGCAGCATCATTAATGCAAATCTGTTCGCGTGTATAGTCCAGTATTCCACGGTTCCTGAAATCATTTAAGATTGTGCTTACCACCGAACGGCTGGCGCCTACTAAATCTGCCACTTCTTGTTGGGTTAAATGAATTTCCAATGCGTATCCATGAGTACACTTTATTCCAAATATTTCAGCTAATTCCAATAATGTTGCTATGACACGAGTTTCAACGGGTTGTGTCAGAACAGCTCGAAGCTTGCGTTCGATTTTTTGCTTGCGAGCATATATCTCCTCAAAAACATGCCATGCCAACTCTGTTTGATGAGACATTAATGTTCTGAAATCACTTTTTGCCATACGATAGAAATCAACTTCTCCCAATGCCTGTACAGTCTCTTCTACTTCTGGGCTGGCAGAATTGTTCCATAAGCAACCAAGGACGCCTCCTTTCCCAAGAATAGTAATGGTAATTTCAATTCCAGCTTCTGTTATATGGGAGAGTTTGACGATGCCACTTTTTAACCAAAAGACATCCGAACAACGATCGCCCTGGCGGTAAAGAAAAGCTTTGTTCGAAACATTGATTTCTTTGATGGAGGGATAATCTTTTTGTAATTGTTTTAAATCGCATTCGAAAAATGCATTGATCAAATTTGACTTAAGATTGTTCTCTATTAATGTCATTGATAGCTCCATCTCATTCATGTTGTGCTCTGTATTGAGGTCTGATCAAGACGCCACCGTTTTTTTACGTTCTCTCTTCCTGTTTCAGTCATGGAATATGGCAAAATCCAAAGTAGTTTATAGTTGACGTCTCACGTTTTAGGCGAATTTGCTACCGATCTAATACTATTCGATATCTCGCCTTACCAGAACGAAGGTGTTCTATGGCATCGTTGACTTTATTCATCGGATAATGCTCGGTCACTGGTGCCACATCATGACGTGCAGCAAACTCAAGCATTTTACGGATCGTTGCGGGGCTGCCGACCGGCGATGAACTAACTGACAATTGGCCAAACATCATTGGAATAAGGTTCAGATCCAAAGGGTCTGTGACTGCACCTAACATGTGTAATCGACCGCGCGGTTTGAGCAAACTAATATAGCTATTCCAATCAAGCTTGACGTTGACGGTCGAGAGCAACAAATCAAAACGGCCTGTAGCATCTTTGATGGCTCCCGGTTTACGCGAATTGACCGTGTCGTGAGCTCCAAAATCCAGGGCTTCTTGCTCTTTCGCCCCTTCTGAGGTAAAGGCAGTGACATGACAGCCCCAAGCTCGCGCAAACTTGATAGCCAAGTGTCCCAAGCCGCCAATCCCGATGACGCCAACGTTGTCTGTTGGAGAAATACCGAACTGCACCAAGGGATTAAACACCGTTATTCCGCCGCAGAGTAATGGGCCTGCGATCTTGGCGTTCAGGGCATCAGGTAGTTTGGCAACACTCGTGCTATGCGCGCGGACTGTATCGGCAAACCCACCGTGACGACCGACAATTGTGGATTCAGCATTTGAACATAAATTGTGGTGTCCGCCGAGACACTGGTTGCAAGTCATGCAGTATCCTGCATGCCAGCCCAAGCCGACCCGATCACCCACTGAGAAATGTGAAACCTGGTCACCGATTCTTGAGATCTTTCCTATCACTTCGTGTCCCGGAACTAAGGGGAATCGTGTTATACCCCATGCATCATCGAGCATACTAAGATCGCTGTGACAGATGCCACAGGACTCCACTGTGATATCTACTTCTTCTGGGCCAATTGGTCCTAGCTTATACTCAAAGGGTTCTAAGGCACCATTGGCTTTACTGGCTGCATATGCAAGAACTGTACTCATTTCAGGCTCCTCTTATTGTTAAGCAGGTACTTTGTTGGGATTGGGCTGACCAATCTTTTTTTGCTTCGGATATATCCAGTACATATTACTATTCTTATGAAAAGAAAGGTGACAACCCGTACATAACGGGAAGGGGAAGAAAGTAGATTGCTAACAAGTTAACCGCTTTACGCTGCTTGGCTGCATACTGGTTTCTTGCCTATTGCATTGTTTTGGCGTGTGCGAGCTATCAACTATGTGTGGTCGAATAATCAACCAATTGGAAGTAATTGGTTGATGCCGTGGTGTTTATGACCGATACTGATAATGCCGGTGTAGCAGTAACTGCCATGGTTGGCGATATTTGTTTTTACTGCAAAATGGACAGTAATCCATGTCATTGAATGATAGAAAGTGAGCGACAAAAAACCGAGTGAAAAAATTGGAATGCCAAAAAATTTACAATTGCTATTAGCCTACTGGTTTTTTATTATTATTGGGATAGCTTGTACCTCATCATTGCAAGCGCAAACAAAAGCCGCCACGCAGCGTTTAGTTTTAACCGGATCAAGCACCATAGCGCCTTTGGTCGGCGAAATCGCACGGCGATTTGAATCGTTGTATCCAGGGGTGCGCATCGATGTACAGACAGGCGGTTCTGCACGTGGCATTCATGATGTGCGTAAAGGAATTGCGGCAATCGGCATGGTGTCGCGCGCATTGAAAGCGGATGAGGCAGATCTGCATGCGTTTGTGATCGCACAAGATGGCGTCAGCATCATCGTGCATGCTGATAATCCGGTCAGAACACTGAGCCGGGAACAGATTGCAGGTATATATACCGGCAGGATTACGCGTTGGAATGTCGTGGGTGGCGCGGATGCCCGCATCACCGTCGTTAATAAAGCGGAAGGGCGATCTACACTGGAATTGTTTTTAGACTATTTGCAGCTTAAAAATAGTGAGATCAAACCGCACATCATTATCGGTGATAATGCGCAGGGCATCAAAACGGTGCTTGGCAATCCCCATGCGATCGGCTACGTATCAATCGGTGCGGTTGAATTTGAAGCGCAGCGCGGTGCGCCTATCCGGTTATTGTCATTAGACGGCGTGGAAGCTTCGGTGGAGAATGTCCGGCAAGATATTTTTCCGTTGTCGCGTCCGTTGAATTTGGTAACTTCCAACGAGCCGCATGGTTGGGTACAGCAGTTTATCGAATTTGCCCGTTCATCGCAGGTGCATGATCTTGTCAGAGCGCAATACTTTGTTCCGGTTAATACTGATTGACAAGCTGCTGATTGGTATTCTGCGTGCAGGCGCAATGCTTGCAGCACTGGTGATGCTGCTCATTCTGTTTTTCCTGGTGGATGAATCCTGGCCTGTTTTATCAAAGTTATCCATTGTGCGTTTCATCGACGATGCGTCCTGGCATCCGCTGGAAGGCGCCTACAATTTAATGCCCATGCTGTCAGGTACGGTGCTGACAAGTGTTGGAGCGTTACTGCTGACCATCCCATTGAGCTTGGCATCCGCATTATTTATCGTATTTTATGCGCCAATACATCTGGCAACGCTTTATAAGCGCTTAATTGAGTTGCTGTCCGGAATCCCCTCTGTGGTTTTTGGGTTCTGGGGATTGACGACCCTGGTGCCGCTGATCAATCAGTGGAATCCACCCGGTGCCAGTCTGTTGGCTGCAATACTGGTGTTGACAATGATGATTCTGCCAACAGTAACCTTGACTGCTTATACAGCGCTGGCGGCAGTGCCGGAGGAGTTGCTGCGTAATGCGGCTGCGCTGGGTTTATCACGCTGGGGGATGATCAAAGGTGTTGCATTGCCAGCCGCAAAAACCGGAATTGCCGCCGGAATTATTCTGGCAGCGGCGCGTGCCCTCGGTGAAACCATGGCAGTGTTAATGGTGGCAGGTAATGTGGTGCAATACCCGGAAACATTGTTTGATCCAGTGCGTACACTGGCAGCCAACATTGCACTGGAAACCGCATATGCCATGGGGGACCACCGTGCTGTTCTGTTTGTGTCAGGGCTACTTCTGATGTTGTTGGTCATGGTGCTATCGGGTATGGCCGGATTGCTGGAGAAGCAGCGTCATGCGTGAAACAATGCCTATTCATACATGGCAAGTTTTACGCGATCGTATTGTGCAGTTTTTGATTTATGCATCAGTTTTACTGATCAGCGCGGTTTTTATATGGATATTGGCTGATCTAGTGCGAGGCGGCTTTGCTCATCTTTCCTGGGAATTTTTGACGGAATCTCCGCGCGATGCTGGGCGGGCAGGGGGTATTGCATCCATATTGGTTTCCACGCTACTAATCTTGTTGGTGGCAGTGTTGACAGCAGTGCCGATTGCATGGACCACTGCGATACTGCTGGCGGAATTTGTTGCGGTTGACAGTGCTTTCGGTAAAGCAGTGCGATTCAGTCTGCATGTGTTGGCGGGAGTACCTTCGATTGTTTTCGGGCTGTTTGGAAATGCTTTCTTTAGTGTTTATCTGGGATTGGGTTTTTCTATTTTGTCGGGTGGTTTGACGCTGGCGTGCATGTTATTGCCGATTCTAGCGAGCACTGCAGAGGCAGGGCTTCGCACCGTGCCAAATGCTTACCGCATGTCAGCATCTGCTTTGGGTTTGACGCGCACCGCAGCACTGGTTCATTTGATACTTCCCGCTGCCGCGCCAGTTTTGGCCGCAGGGCTTCTGTTAGGGATAGGGCGTGCATTGGCGGAGACGGCGGCTTTACTGTTTACCAGCGGTTATGTAGACCGCATGCCGGATTCCTTGCTGGATTCGGGACGTGCCTTGGCGTTGCATATTTTCGATTTATCCATGAACGTGCCCGGTGGTGATATGCCAGCTTATGCCTCAGCACTGGTGCTGGTCAGTCTGTTATTATGCATTAATATTCTGGCCATGAAATTTGCCTATGGTCTGCAACGCAGGAAGATCATGACATGAATTCTAGTCAATGCACTGATAAATTGGATACTTTTACCCTAGGGCCGCTTGAGGCGGGCCCAGCTTGTTGTGATCCGCAACCCGCGATTCAGGTAAGAAATCTGTCCTTGCTGTATGACGGCAAGGCCGCTTTGGATAAGGTGACGCTTGATATTTATCAAGGCTGTATTACTGCATTAATTGGGCCCTCCGGTTGCGGGAAAACCAGCTTTCTTTCTGCAATTAACCGCCTGACAGATCTGATACCTGGTTGCAATGTGACAGGGAAGATTCTGGTGCACGATCAGGATATTCATCATCCTGACACGCATGCGCAGACCTTGCGCCGCCAGGTCGGGATGGTGTTCCAGAAACCCACGCCTTTTCCTCTTTCCATCCGCCGCAACCTTTCGCTACCACTCAATGAACATGGCATCACCCAAAAAACAGAAGTAGCGTCAATTACCGAGTATGTGCTGCGAGATGTCGGTTTATGGGATGAGGTTCATGATCGCCTGGATGCTTCCGCACTCAGCTTGTCCGGTGGGCAGCAACAACGCCTTTGCATTGCACGCGCGCTAGCGTTGAAGCCACAGATTTTATTGATGGATGAACCCTGCAGTGCGCTTGATCCGCTTGCTTCCGGGATCGTGGAAGACCTGATCTGCCGTTTGCGCGGCCGTTATACCATTGTCATCGTTACGCACAATCTTGCGCAAGCAAGACGTATCGCCAATTATGCGGCTTTTTTCTGGGTCAGTGGACGCGCCGGTCAGCTGATCGAATTTGGCCGCTGCCAGCATATCTTTGAATCACCCAGCCACGAACTGACGGCTGCTTATATAAATGGCGTAAGAGGTTAATTCGTAAGGAATGCAGATAACGTAGGTAGTATTAGAAAAGGAAGAATATGAGACATCGTTGGTGGGTAGTGATTCTGCTGGGCTTGCTTATGGTGTTATTTTTCGTTTTTGACTTGGGGCGCTTTTTAACGCTGGAAATGCTCAAAGTCCAGCATGAAGCGTTGCAACAGGCCTATCAGGCAGAACCGCTTTTTGTGATCAGTGTTTTTTCGGCGATCTATATCGTGATGGCCGCTCTATCATTTCCTGGCGCAACGGTCATGACATTGGCCGGTGGTGCTATGTTTGGATTATGGGTTGGTGTGCCGGTGGTATTGGTTTCGGCCACGATCGGTGCCACGTTGGCGTTCTGGATCGCGCGCTATGTCTTGCGTGGTACCGTGCAACGCCGTTTTGGCGATCGTTTGGGAACGATCAATAAAGGTCTGGAGCGGGATGGCGTATTCTATTTATTTTCCTTTCGGTTGGCGCCGATTTTTCCGTTCTTTTTAATCAATTTGCTGATGGGATTGACCACGCTGCCCAGCATGACCTATTTTTGGGTCAGCTTGGTTGGGATGTTTGCCGGAACAGCTGTGTATGTCAATGCAGGCACGCAGTTGGCGGCGATTACACAAATGTCGGATGTGATGTCGCCAGCGTTGATCATTTCATTTACTGCGCTGGCGCTGTTTCCATGGCTGGCTCGCTGGGCCATCGGATTGATTAAAGCGCGGCGGCTATACGCACGCTGGCCCAAACCTGCACATTTCGACAGAAATTTGATTGTGATCGGTGCCGGTGCCGCCGGATTGGTAAGCGCGTATATTGCCGCAGCTACGCGTGCCCAAGTGACGTTGATCGAAAGCCATAAAATGGGTGGCGATTGCTTAAATTATGGCTGCGTTCCATCGAAAGCTTTGATTCGTACCGCTACTTTCTTACAGCAAACGAGAAATGCCGCATCACTTGGCATTCAACAGGTCGATGTGAAATATGACTTTTCCGATGTGATGGCGCGTGTTCAGCGTGTGGTCAAAACGGTTGAGCCGCACGATTCAATTGAGCGTTATACCCAGTTAGGCGTCGAGGTATTGCATGGTAAAGCTCGAATTACTTCACCGTGGTCGGTGGAGATCAGCGGACAAATCCTGACAACACGCGCCATTGTCATTGCCACCGGTGCGCATCCGTTTGTGCCGAAAATTCCAGGACTGGAATCCGTGTGCTATTACACCTCCGATACCCTCTGGTCGCTAACTGAACGGCCGGAACGCCTGATTGTGCTGGGCGGCGGGCCGATAGGCTGCGAGCTGGCGCAAGCATTTGCCCGGTTAGATTGCCAGGTGACGCAGATCGTGCGCAGTGATTTGTTGCCGCGCGAAGATGCTGATGCGGCGGAGTTGATTAAAGCAGTATTGCAAGCGGACGGCGTGTCGATTCTGACGCAGACCGAAACACTGTGCTGCGAAAAAGAAGGTGATGCACAGTATTTAGTAGTGCGTAGTCAAAATGGCGAAGAAATGAAATTGCCGTTTGATGCATTGTTATGTGCCGTCGGACGAACGGCGCGTACCGAAGGTTTTGGGTTGGAGGAGATTGGTATTTCAGTGTCTTCTCAGCATACTATTGAAACCAATGGCTGGTTGCAAACTATTTATCCCAATATTTACGCCTGTGGTGATGTGGCCGGGCCGTATCAATTCACCCATACGGCTGCACACCAAGCGTGGTATGCATCGGTCAATGCATTGTTTGGCAGCATCAAACGTTTCAAGGCCGATTATTCGGTGATTCCGTGGACGACCTTCACTGATCCGGAGGTTGCGCGCGTCGGGCTGTCTGAAAATGAAGCGAAGCAACGCGGCATTACTTACGAAGTCTCACGCTTTAGTTTGAAGGAGTTGGACCGTGCAATCGCTGACGAAGCCGCGCATGGTTTTGTAAAAGTGCTGACCGTACCGGGCAAGGATCGTATTCTCGGCGTCTGCATCGTGAGCGTTCATGCCAGCGATTTATTGGCGGAATTTGTGTTGGCGATGAAGTACGGACTGGGTTTAAATAAGATTCTTGGCACTATTCACACTTACCCCACCTGGTCGGAAGCCAATAAATATGCAGCGGGAGAGTGGAAGCGGGCGCACGCACCGAAGTGGTTGCTGATATGGGTGGAGAAGTATCATGCCAAACGGAGGTTAAAAGGTTGAGAGGATTGATATTGAAAAAAAGATATTGATATATTGATTTCATCGTCATCTTCTTTGATAGCCAATCGAGCTTCGGATGTGTATTGGTCGGGATCGCAGAGTATTAATTAATGTAAGCCTCCGGTTCATTTGCAGGTAATTTCACTTCTTTCATTGTCTTCCGACAATCTAAGAATTTGTAAAGTAACTAATACAAATTGTTTGAGTTGTTTGTCCTAGCTTGGTATATTTTGTTTGTAACATTTGGCATATATGGATTTAGAGTATTTCAGAAGTACATCTTTAAACTATCTTAACAAGGAAATATATGAAAAAAATAGAGGCGGTTGTTCTTGCATCCAGAGAAAAAAACATTTTAGATGCTTTGCAAAAATTAGGAATTGGTGGGCTAACCGTAACCCCTGGAAAAGGTCGTGGGAAGGGGCCTAGAGACGTCCAGCCAGGGCTGGGTCGTTACATTGAACGATACAATGATGTTTTGACGTTTTTTATTGTTGTTGAGGATTCCAAAGTAGACGAAGTAGTATCAGCAATTACAGAAGCATCTCATACGGGCAATTTAGGTGATGGCAAAATTTTCATCTCTACAATTGATGATGTTATTGATATCACAACCAAACAAAAAGGAGAAGAATACATCTAAGCTGGTATTAACAAGTTAAGCCTCACAAGGTGATCTATGCTTGAATTATTTATACTAACTCAGACCTGATCAGATAGTTACCCGTTTTTTAGGTGCCTGTTAGTTTAGGTTTGAGATATATTTTTTTCATCCAAATTAATAGTTCTTCAAACAATGCTTCCAATGGCGTTCATCCGCATTGATCCAACCACTTCCGTTGCTTGTAGCTGGTATTTTGCTGAATCAATAGATTAGGAGCAGTGGTTCTTCTGTCTACGGCCTGAGACTAGAAATAAGTTGTTCTTGGTTGCCAAAGCCATTATTTTTTTGTTCAGACAAATAGTAAAATTTTACTGTGACACAATCAGAAAATTTACAGCGCTAATAACGCTCATATCTAAAGAACAGCCACCGACAAATGCTCCGGAATACTGGCCGTCCAATTGAGTTTTTGTTGAATTGCAGTTACTAGAGCGGCGGAATTGCTCAGTTCGCCATGTACGACATAAATTTTTTCGGGCATTTTCTGGAAGTGACCGAGCCAATTGAGTAAGTCGGCTTGATCGGCGTGTGCTGAGAGGCCTCCGATGGTATAGATGCCGGCTCTTACACGAACTTCCCGGCCAAAAATTTTAACTTGCTTGGCTCCATCCACGAGACGCCTGCCTAGGGTTCTTGCAGCTTGAAACCCGGTAATCAATATGCTGCATTCAGGCCGACCCAGATTGTATTTCAGGTGGTGCTTGATACGTCCGGCATCACACATGCCACTGGCTGAAATGATGACGATGCCGTGTTTCATGTGGTTAAGTTGCATCGATTCTTCAATATCCTGCACAAAATGAATTCGGGGTTTTTGTGTGTTGTCGTTCATCCATTGCAATGCATTGGTGGATTCCTTGTCGAGCAAGGATAGATGTTTTAGTGTAATTTCAGTGGCTGCACTTGCCATGGGTGAATCCACATAAATTTCCATTTCTCCGAGCTTACCTTGCCGATAGAGATCGACCAGCAGAAACAGAATATCCTGAGTACGCCCAACCGTAAATGCTGGGATGATGACATTGCCGCCTTTATGAATCAGAGTATGGTTAACAGCATATGCTAATTCATCAAGTGTGTCGGTCATGTTGCGATGCAATCGGTTGCCATACGTGGATTCAATTAACAGGACATCGGTTTGTTGAATAATTGTAGGGTCTCGTACAACTGGATGACCGGGTTTGCCAAGGTCGCCGGAAAATACAATTTTCTTGTGTCCAGCATGCTGTTTTATCCAAACTTCGATGATGGAAGAGCCGAGAATATGTCCGGCATCGCGAAAACAGCAGCGTATTGCAGGGTGAGGGCTAATTTCTATATTGTAATCAATGCGACGCAATTGCTTCAGTAGGGCTTCTGCTTGGGTAACTGTATAAAGCGGCGCGAGATCTTGTGGAAATCGACTGTGACGGCGCGATTTATTGCGCCACTCGATTTCTTTTTCCTGAATATAGGCGCTATCCTTGAGCATGACTTGGAGTAAATCCGCAGTTGCTGCAGTGCAGTATACCGGGCCTCGAAAGCCCCATGCGCTCAGCCGTGGTAATAACCCGGAATGATCAATATGAGCGTGGGTCAGCAGTACAAAATCAATTGCTTTTGGATCGAATCTGAAAGCGGTGCGGTTCTTTTTATCCGCTTCTCGCCCGCCTTGAAACATACCACAATCGACCAGAAAATTTATTGTTCCAGTTTCAATGAGATAACTGGAGCCGGTTACTTCGCCGGCTGCGCCTAAGAAAGTCAGTTGCATGATATATTTTTATCAGTGAGTTATAGTGAATCCAATATTTGCAGCGTGCCATTGACCAGCAAATCCATTTCCTGTTCATTAATGATGTAAGGTGGCATGAAATAAATGGTTGTGCCCAATGGGCGTAGCAGTAGTTGTTGTTTCAACCCGGCTTGGAAGCACGTTGCGGCAAAATCCGCATCTTTTGTTTTAACTTCAAAAGCCCAAATCATGCCGCAATTGCGGAAGTTATTGACTTTAGGATGAGTTGTGAGCGGTGCAGCAATTTTATTCAGATACGCCGCTTTGATCTTGTTGGCCTTAATAACCTGATCTTGCTCAAAAATATCCAGCGTGGCCAACGCTGCGCGACAGGCCAACGCATTGCCGGTATGTGAATGAGAATGTAAAAATGCACGCGCTATTTTGTCATCATAAAAAGCCTGGAAAACCGTATCGGTAGTCATAACGACCGAGAGCGGCAGATAACCGCCGCTCAGACCTTTTGATAAACATAAGAAATCCGGTGCAATATCAGCCTGATTGCAAGCAAATAGGGTTCCCGTTCGACCAAAACCGACCGCAATTTCATCGGCTATCAAATGTATTTGATATTGATTGCATATTTCCCGCGCGCGCTGCAAATAAATCGGATGGTACATGCCCATGCCAGTTGCGCCTTGTACCAGTGGCTCAAGAATGAGTGCAGCGATCTGCGCGTGGTTTTTCGCTAAATGCTGTTCGAGTGCGGTGGCAGCGCGAATGGCGTAATCTTGCGCAGATTCGCCAGGTTCTGCGTAGCGCCAATCGGGGGTTGGAACGTGTGTGCACTGCCGCAGCAATGGCGCATACGTTTGCTTGAAAATGGCCACATCGGTAACCGATAGTGCACCCAATGTTTCACCGTGGTAATCGTTTTGCAGGCTGATAAACTGGTTTTTTTGTGGTTGTCCGCGCAAAAGCCAGTAGTGAAAACTCATTTTCAACGCGATTTCAATTGCTGAAGCGCCGTCGCTGGCGTAGAAACAATGTCCGAGCGTGCCGGGCGCCATGTTTCTCAGCCGTTCCGATAGCGTCACAACCGGTTCATGAGTAAAACCTGCCAGCATGACATGTTCTATTTTCTCGAGTTGATCACGAATCGCGGCATTGATATAAGAATTGCTGTGGCCGAAGAGATTGACCCACCAAGAACTGATTGCATCCAAATAGCGATTGCCGTCAGCGTCATGAAGCCATATGCCTTTTCCACTGACCACCGGAACGAGCGGATAAGTTTCGTGCTGTTTCATTTGCGTACATGGATGCCACACGGCGTCAAGACTTCGCTGCTGCAGGGGCGATGTGGCTACGAGGGTGCTGTGATTAATTTTCGTCATGTGTATTTGTTAACTGGAATGCGTGAATCCCAGGAGATTGTTGCTGCCAGTTATCGGCAGTCGTAAATGACAATTGTAGACTATGAGCCGCTGTTTTTCTGTATTTTTGACCTTGTGCTGGATACTTGGTACATTCAGGCTTTCCAATAAAATTCGACGTTTCCCGCAGCTATGGATCCAGAAATTAATACACATTCATCCAATTTGTTGCCCGGCAACGATCCGCAACGTGAGTTGCTGCATAATGAAGTACATGCCCGTCCGAGTCAGCGCATCCAGTTGCCCGCGTTGGTGATCAACGTTGTTGTAATCAATGCGGGTATTACGCGCGAACAAGAATGTGAGCATTTGCGCCGTCTCCCTGGACAACAGGCTTTGATGCCTGAGCAATTACAAAATAATTTTTTGCAATTGTATTTGCAGGATTATGTCGTGAGATGGGAGCGCCACTCGGAGTTTACACGTTATTCATTATTACAGCACTTGCCTGAAACTGTGCAATTAGGTGCATCAGATCCCGAGTTACTGTTTTATATTGTGTTACCGCAAGGATGGTTGGCCGGAATTCCTGGAAGAACCTTTGCGGCTATCGAATTGGCGATGATGGAGGGTGAAATAAGTCAAGCGGACAAAACGCTTGAGCAAGCGCGCAACTGGTTTGGCGATAATCGCGTGGTAGCGTCACTGATGGGCAGAGATGGACACTCGCTTGCAGTCACGGATTTTAGGTTGCGCTCAAGCGGTTTTGAACGCATGCTGGTGATTATGTCGGCTGATGTATCCGAGACACGTGCTGGGCGTGTTGCACAGCGTCTGCTGGAAATTGAAACGTATCGGTTAATGGCGTTGAAAGGATTGCCGTTTGCCAAGCGAGTTATTCCTGAATTAACGAGCGCCGAGCAGCAATTATCTGATATCACAGCACAGCTCGAAAATAAGGCAAGTTCGGATCAGGAATTGCTCGATACGTTGATCTATTTAGCTGCACGCATTGAGCGCGCTACGGTTGAGCATGGTTATCGTTTTGCAGCGACACAAGCTTATAATAAGCTGGTGATACAACGTATTAGAGAACTTAGAGAGCAGGCTATACCCGGTACGCCAACCATTGGAGAATTCATGCAACGGCGACTTTCTCCGGCGATAGCAACCGTGGATGCGACCGAGCAACGCATGAGCTATCTTTCCGCGCGCGTATCACGGGCCAGTGCTTTGTTGCGCACACGCGTTGATATCCAAACAGAAACTCAGAATCAACAGTTATTGGAAAAACTTACCCGGGGCCAGGAATTACAATTGCGCTTACAAAGCACAGTGGAAGGTTTATCGATCGCGGCGATTTCGTATTATGTCATCAGTTTGTTGCTGTATCTGGCTAAGGCAGGCAAAGCGGCTAACTTACCGATACAGCCTGAGCTCGTGGCTGGATTGATGATTCCTGTCGTCGTGTGGCTAGTCTGGCGTACCACACGACGCATTCATGATAAGTTTTTTAAGCTCCCTTAAGCGTTAATCCGTTTCTCACAGTATTATTGCAAAAAACGGTCAAATGGTTGCAGCGGTTTTGCTCTTCCCTCAGCGCCGACAGCCGGAATAAACAGAAACTGATCGGCTGCAAGCGCCGCATTCATTGGGCTGGACTTGGTGATTGACGAATTGTCTCCAACGTGACCGTGCGTTATCCGTATTTCGGGGTGATCAAAGGGCGCTCTTTCATAGCGCACGCGATCATCCGTCAAACTTTTTAGAAAATTAAGCAAGTCTTTACGTTTTTGCGGTGCGAGTCGTAAGTCAACCAGCGCGAAAATTTTGCCAAATTCTTTTGGTGGCGTTGCAAAATTACCACCTCGTGTATAAAACTCCAATACTTCATCCAATGTTGCCATGCCGCCGTTGTGCATGTAGGGGCCGGTCAGTTCGATATTTCTTAAACTGGGGATTTTGTATGAGCCTTTGGCTGCACTTAAAAACTTTCTTCTATTGGGTTTCTTCAATTCTGCTAACGCTGCGTTAGCTGTTGGAATCAATATGCCTGCCGGATTGAAACAATTGACGGTATTTTGTTTCTGGTTTTGTATTCCGTCCGCGCGCGTGAAAAATAACGCATGCGGGTTGTCACTGTCGATTGCAATCTGCGTATCCAGATCACAGGGCCTCACGTTTGCAACATAAGGATCTACAACCTTAGATGCATTACCCGCCAGAAGCTGTAAATACTGATCAGAAAACGAAAGCGGGTTGCCGAAGGGGTCGGTGCCACCCAGACCAATATCATTTTCTACCGGTGTCACCCCGGTACCGGAGAAACCAGTATCTTGAAACATCATCCCGCCGGTTAAAGATAGGCTGGTCAACACAGTTGTTGTGCTGACGCGGAATGCCGAGTTGCCGAAAGCATGCGGGTTTAATTTTTGCAAAATACCATTGGTTACCACAGCCGATGAAGTAAAGTTAGGGCCAATATGACAAAGCGCACAGTGCGAATCGCGGAAAATATCCATTCCACGTTGTGCTGATGCGCTTAATCCAATCGGCACGCCGTGTTCATCCACAGTGCTGCGGTCAAATGGGGAATCGTCGGAAATCAGTGTCGATTGGTACAGTTGAAGCGCAAGCGCAAAGAACATAGAAAAATTAGCTTCTACCTGGCGATAAGGTATGCCGTGCGTTGCGGAGCTAGGCGGCGGAGCGCCAAATTGGCCAGTATGGTTATAATCCCAGTATTTTGGATTGAATGCTTCCATGATCAATTGGTAGTAGTTTGTATTTAGCCCTTTCTGCAAATTATTGGGTGTGCTGTGTGCCAATCCACCTAGTACACTATCGTTCCAGTGCACACGTTGATGTTCAAGTGGTTCGCGCTCTAATAGCTTACGACCCAAGTCAGCAAAAGTGCGTCCATGGCAACTCATTTCGGTGTCATCCAAGGCCGTGGCGACAGCTTGAGAAGCCAGAGCAGAGTTGATGAGTCTCAAACGCTCTTTGGCAACAGTGCCATCACCATTTCTAACCCAGACGCCGGCATCGGGGTCACGATCTCCCCAGGGGTTGCTGCCGTTAAAAATATTGTTGGCGCGTCCGTCCCAGAAATTACGAAAATTAAAAACCGCGTTAATGACAGTGGGGGTATTTCGTGGTTCAACTTTGCGCGTACCTTTTGCGCCGACATGAAAAACTGGATCGGAGCTGCGATTACATTGATCGTTTGTCGCGGCAATCGATTTGGCATCGCGGTATTCGCCGCCAAAGCTTCCCGAGGAAGAAGCCACATCATCACTGTTATAAATAGGCATGCCAGTGGGATTAAGCGGGTTGTCGGTTTGAAAGAAAGGAAAATCACTTCTTTTTAGAATTGCATTGGGTCCACGTAGCGTTCCGTCGCTTGCAAGTTCAAATTCCTTAGGCAAATCACTATTTCTGCCTATCGGTGAAATTTGGTTTTTAGTGCGTCGATCCACACCTGCATGGAAATGACAGCTGGCGCATGCTACGCCATCGCTTCCGACATTGATATCCCAGAACAAGGCCTTGCCTAGCAGGATCGCTTTGTTTTTGTTAATGATGATAGGGTCGGGGCCACCGACCAAACCGGGTACATCCGGAACTGGTGCGCCTTTTAATGTCATGGGAATAGGCCCGAAACCGTCAGCCTGTAAGAGTGAGCCTGTAAAAAAAGTGAGACAGCCTATCTTGATTAGTGTGCTTATGAATTTTTTTATAATATTTAGCTTGATCATATTCTTTAATGTCAGGCATGTACGTCAAGGAACTTTAGGGTGCTTGCGTGTGTTTTATTGAGTACGTGCTGATTTGTGTGAATTCTTTTGTAGTCAGATAAAGTATTCTTCGTGATAAGAACCGAAGAGATTTTGGAAAACGCTTCGGTTCTGTTACAGTTTTACTAGTATTTAAGCTGCTGCGCTATCTAATGTTTTTTCCCGGCTTTTCAAGCGCCAGGCAACGAGACCCAAGCCTGCCAGCAACATAGCGTAAGTTTCTGGTTCAGGTACTGGACTAACAGCCGAATCAACAGTTAAACCAAATGCTCCGCCTGCAGTGGCATTGTTAGTGCCGCCGATGTACATCGCATACCAGCCTGGCGCTAAGTCATCGAATACAAGCGATGCAAAATTAGCTCCAGTGCTGCCACTAACGCCGTTTTCAAAAGTGCTTGTTAAACTTATGTCATTTGCCCCCGTGAGAATGGTCTCACCCCATCCGTTTCCAGTGGTATGCGAAGGGCCGGAAACTGCATAACCCAGGGTTTCTAATACATTGCCTCCATTGCCGTTAGCCATCCACAATGTACCGGTATCGCCCATGGCTCCCGTTGCATTAAATGAATGCGGGGTGCCAAATCCCGCCGAACTGAGTTCGCCACCAAAACCGGTGGTTCCACCATCGAATTCAGTGCTTCCAGTGGCCCACACCGTAACGCCGGGAGCAAAACCGCTATCTCCGGTAACTGTTACGGTGACATCTGTCAGACTGCTATTCTTAAAAGTATACCAATCTCCGGTATGCGCCCAGGCAGAATTATTTAAGGCAGGATTATCCGAATAAGCACTTTGCAGACCGGTCTCGGTGGCAGAAATGCTGCCGCCCGAGCTAAGCTCATTAATGTTACCAGTCCAAGGTTTAAATCCTACGGCATCTGCAGCATGTGCATTTGCAGTAGCCAGTGCAGCAATAGTAATGATAGCTGCTGAAATCAGGATATTTGGTTTTTTTGCATGTTTTTTTTGCATTTTGGAGTCTCCAATAATAAGTTACATTGCGCCGTCGGCTATGTGATCAATAAATGAACGATGGCTTCTGGCATTTGATTGACGAATGATGATCTGATGTCGATTGCTTGCTTTTCGATTCAGTGACTCCCCATCATTTAAAGGAGGCAACCCAGCCGTCTCATTTGGGGAGATCTGTAGGCTTTCCGAACTTGCCTTGCGACAAGGGCGGCTATATCTATTGCTTATTAATTTTATTGTATATTGATCAAATTACAATGCGACAAATTGTCGCTGCGGCAAATTGTCGCACCTTGAATTGACAGGATATTACCGGTGAAAACTTGCTGGAATTGTCTGAATATTTTCTTCTGTTCAAAGCAGGCATGCTAAAATCCTGGCTTCAAAAAAATTTAAAACATCATGAACTTCCCAGTTATTACAGCGCTATCTCCCCTGGATGGTCGCTACCACAACAAAGTTGAAACTTTGCGATCCTATTTCAGCGAGTTTGCTTTGATTCGTTTTCGTGTGCACGTTGAAATCGCATGGATTAAAGCATTAAGCAGCGAGACTGGGATTGCCGAAGTGCCGTTCTTTTCGGATCAAACTAATCGTGAACTGGATAATTTAACGGACAATTTCTCGCTGACAGATGGCGAAGCGATTAAAACCATTGAGGCGACGACTAATCATGATGTAAAAGCGATAGAGTATTGGTTAAAGCAGAAATTGGCCAACAATGCTGAGGTGGCCAGAGTCAGTGAGTTCATTCATTTTGCCTGCACTTCTGAGGATATTAATAACCTGTCACATGGCTTGATGCTCAAAACCAGTTTGCAGCAAGTTATGTTGCCCGCGCTCGGTAGGGTTATTGATCGGTTAGTCGAGCTGGCACATCAATTTGCCGATATTCCAATGTTGGCTCGTACTCACGGACAACCCGCTACGCCGACCACATTGGGTAAAGAAATCGCCAATTCGGCTTATCGCCTGCAACGTGGAAGGAAACAACTTGAATCTGTCGTGATTCTCGGAAAGATTAACGGTGCGGTAGGTAATTACAATGCACATTTATCCGCTTATCCGGACTTGGATTGGGAAAAATTTGCGCGATTATTTGTTGAAAGGCTAGGACTGGAATTTAATCCCTATACGACCCAGATTGAACCCCATGACACGATGGCAGAATTGTTTGATGCGTATGCAAGGATTAATACGATCTTGCTGGATTTAAATCGCGATATTTGGGGATATATTTCGCTCGGTTATTTCAAACAAAAAACCAAAGCAGATGAAATCGGATCTTCAACAATGCCACATAAAGTCAACCCGATCGATTTTGAGAATTCGGAAGGTAATCTGGGCATTGCTAATGCGCTATTGCGTCACTTGAGCGAAAAATTGCCAATATCGCGCTGGCAAAGAGACTTAACCGATTCCACAGTACTTCGCAATATGGGCGTAGCGTTAGGGCACACTCTGTTAGCTTATGATTCTTGTATCAGAGGGTTAAATAAACTGGAAGTTAATACATCCGGAATAATGGTTGATCTGAATGATACCTGGGAGGTTCTGGCGGAGCCGATTCAAACTGTAATGCGACGTTATGGTGTGGCTAATCCTTATGAACAATTAAAAGCTTTGACACGAGGTAAGAATGGAATTACTCAAAAAACATTGCATCAGTTTATTAATGCTTTGAATATTCCAGAAGCTGAGAAATCTCGTTTGTTGACATTAACTCCTCAGAATTATATCGGTAAGGCAAATATTTTGGCCTTAAGAATAAAGAATTAATCCATAATTCGAATAGAAACCTGAAGCAGGCTGGTAAATTGTTTCTAGCGAGTTTGCTGGCAGCATAAAAAAAATTCCATTTAGGGCTTGAAATTTTATTGTGTAATCCCAATATCGCCTGCACACTCATTTGGAGGTAAGATGCAAAATCCAGAAAATACACACAACCCAGAAAGCAATCAAGCTGATACATCTGATGTAAAAGAAGAAGTCAATGTTCCTGGAATAACCAGCGATGTAACCATACAAACTGGTGAAATTAAAGACCCACAACCCAGTCTCGAGCAGTTGTTGAAAGAAGCAGAGATCAAATCGGCCGAGCATCATGATGCTTGGATGCGTGCAAAAGCGGAAACAGAAAATATTCGCAAG
>RRZU012551655.1_pt1 | contig 22222 bp, 17 predicted proteins | sample 2165561 | NCBI WGS metagenome assembly RRZU01 (sample SAMN10456909, study PRJNA506462) | wastewater metagenome | isolation source: wastewater sludge | place: USA: Moscow, Idaho | reverse complement strand
CTCGGCCGGGTTGGTCGGCGCGGCCCGCGTGGCGTCGGAAGCGCTCTTCGCGCCTGCTTTCCTGAAGGAGTGGGTCATGCAGGGCAGCCCGCTCGCCCATTCAGCCTTCGGCGAGTTTGCCGGGAGGCCGGCAGTGAAGGCGGCAGAGCAAAGCGCCCTGCCCCTGCCACCTGCAGCGCGAAACGGAAAGGAACCATCAATATGACGATTTCCGGTCTTGGCCCCCATGGCGAACGCGCCGCGCCGCCGGAGCGTATCAGCCTTCTCCCCGATGACCGGATAGCGGCCAAGTCCGCCGGCTGGCGCGTCGCCATCGTGCTGCACACATTGGAAAGCGATTGGGCAAAGCAACTCGTTGCCGGCATGGTCGGCATCTTTGGGGACTGCGGGGCGGCGGTGGTTGATGTCGTCGACTGCGGCTTCTCTCCCGAGCGGCAAACGGCAGAACTGGACCGTCTCACAGCAGACCGGCCCGATGCGATCATCTCGCTGCCCGTGGCGAACGAACAGGTTGCTGCAGCCCATGCGCGCGTCTCGGCTGCCGGAATCAAGCTGGTCCTGCTCGACAACGCACCTACTGGCCTATTGCCCGGGAAGCATTACACCGCGCTGGTTTCGGCAGATAACTTCGGTCTGGGGAAAATCGCGGCGGCGGGGCTTTCGCCACATATTTCCGATGGATCCGAGGTCGGCGTTCTTGGCTTTTCCGCTGATTTCTTCGCCACCAACGAACGAGAGATCGCATTTACGAAGTGGCTTCAGGCAAACCGCCCCGATATCACGCCGCGCGTCCGGCGTTTTGCGCGGATCGAGGATGCCGCCGATGCTGCGCAAGCACTGCTTCATGACCACCCGGCCCTGGCCGGACTATTCGTCATCTGGGACACGCCTGCCCTTGCGGTCGCCGACGCGCTGGATGCACGCGGAGTGACCCTGCCCATGGCAACCGTCGATCTGGGCGAGGTGGCTGCGATCCGTCTCGCAAAAGGCGACCTGATCCGCTGCATCGCCGCACAGCGACCGCTCCAGCAAGGGGTTGCTTCAGCTCAGACCGTAATCCTTTGCCTGCTCGGACGACCTGTTCCAGCGTGGATTGCGCTGCCGGGCATAGGCGTCACGAGGGATAACGTGGTCGAAAGCTTCCAGACGGTGTGGCGGCAACCCGCCCCGCGCGAGGTGCTCCGTCTGCTGGGTTTGTCTCGCGGCACTTGAGGGCTGGCTCGCGTCTGGCGCCCCCCCTTGGCTCTGCTGAAATCCCGGACCCGTTCGCGGTCCGTCCGTCATTCGGCAGCCGTTCCCCATGGGCCAAGTGCAACGCCAGAGGCTGCAAGCGGTCGGCACGGAATGGGGTGGAAATGCTTGACGTTTGGGATGGAGGTGCCTGACAGGGGCCCGGCCAATCACCAGAAGTTGGAACTGATTGAGTCAACGGCCGCTGGATATCCGGGACCTGTGGGATCAGCCGTCGAAGGTCGCCTTTAGCCGGAAACTCGGCTTCAAGAGCCGCCTTCAGGCAAAAGTCAGGGGCAGCCGGTTTCTTGTCGAGCGGCATGACGTTGAAGCGTCGTTTGATCGCTCCGTCACATTCGAAAAGGCAGGCTTGTTATCGCCCACGATCGCCAGCCTCAATTGCGGTTTGACGGTCGTAGATACAGACGAGTTGTTCACGGCCGGGCTGATGGTGCTGGCGGCGCAGCCTGACGGGGCTGCGCCGCCATTTTTCAGACGACGTAGGCGCAGGCGGATGCCGGGGTCCGGGTATCCATGTTGCGGCCGCGGTTCAGGTGGTCGTCGATCTCGGCAGCCGAACCGATCATGCGGCCATAGAGGAAGACGGTGAAGGCAGCCGTTTCCAGATCGCGTCTGGACAGCCGTCCGGACTGGTAGTCCTCCCACAAGAGCGCCAGCATCAGCGCGGCAATGACCGCATCGACATTGACGCAGAAGACATAAGGCGTCGCGCCGACCTCGTGCAGTTGCTGGACCAATTCGCGATAGAAGGCGTGGAAAACATTGTAATGGCCACGTTTCTCCATGAATTCGGCGATGAAGACCTCGCGCGGGTCGTAATTGACAGGCTTGCCCTTGAAGATCGGATGATGGACGCCGGGCAAGGCGCGGACCTCGGTGCCTTGTTCCTTCGCCGCCCGTTTGTCGCGCTTGTAGCGGGTGGCGAAAGCGCGGGCCATCGCCTTGAGGTCGAGGCCGTGGTCAGGATCGGTGGGATCGGTCAGGCCGCTGTCGCGGAACTGCTCGAGCAGGAAGGCCATGCCCTCATAGCCATTGCCGCCATGGCTGTAGCCGGTATGGGTCAGGAAACCGACCACGGCCTTGTTGATCTGCACCCGTTCGGGCGTTTGCGGACCGTCAGCGGCGACGGCGCCTTTCGCGCCCTGCGCCGAAATCGACCCGGGCCCGTTCGAGATCAGCAATCCGACGAGAATCTGCAGCAACTCGGCCTCGTCTGCGGCCGGGCGCTTGCCGGTCATCGCCAGATAGCACAGATCCGCCATCGTCCAGTTGCCGAAACGCTCATTGCGCGGGATGCCGTAAAGCTCGCCATGCTGGTGATGCTCGCCCGGGATCGTGGCGCCGACCATGACGCCGTAAAGCCGCAGATACCAGGGCAGCGTCCGGGCGGTGAGTTTCGTGATCCGTTTGCGGATCAGCGGCCCCCACGAGATGGTCAGTGCAATCGCGGCAAGGATCGCATCGCGGTTCAGGCGCTGATCAAACCCCGCCAGATAGGCCAGAAAGACCGACTTGCCGCCGCGCGCCTTGACGGCAGCCAGCATGGCCTCGGGTCGCGGGTCGTCGGCCTCGTCCTCGGTCGCGAGGAAGAGCGCGCGGCTTTCTTCGTCGATGTGGATGGCGCTGGTGTCGAAATCCTCGTCCCGCCCGTCTTTCAGGCCGGAATGGGCAAACAGCTCGATCAGGATATCGGTGCAGGCCAGGGCGCGTTCGACCCGGCGCGGCCCGACAATGGCCGCCGCCGCCGCCATCACGCTGTTGGGCGAATTGCCGGCGTCGCGCGCGGCATCGGCGGCGATCAGGACGGGATCGCCGACCAGATTGACCTCGGCCGCGACCGCGATATCCAGCATCGCCCGGTCATTCGGGCCCGCGATCTCATGGACCAGCGGCAGGGCGAAATTCGCCTCGAGCGGCAACAGCGCCAGATCAAGCACGCTATGGCCGTGGACGCTGGTCACCTGCGTCTTCGGGTCCATGACCGAGGCACCGGATTTGTCCTTCATGGTCTGGCGCGCCATGACCGCGCCGATCTGGCTGTCCAGCGCCGCGATCTGTTCGGCATAGGGCGCGGGCGCCGTCACCGGGTCGAGGGCCAGATTGGCCGGCAGTTGCAGCCCCTGATCGTTCGCGATCCAGGTCTTCAGCGCCAGATCGCCGCGCGGGGCGAAATCGGGTTCGCGCCCGTTCAGCGCCATGACCGCCGTCAGCGCCGCCGGGATATCGGCGATATTGGTGACCACCGCACCCTTCCTTGACACATGTTGCGGCGTCTCGGGGGTGTAGATGCCGCCGGTGCCAAAGGCCTCGATGAACCAGTTTTCCTTGTCCTCGGCCCGGTCGCCCGATCCGGCCATGGCGCCGGCATGACCCACGGCGCGGGTCAGGCGCGATTTCCAGCGCCCCACCACGCAGGCCACGACAGGCTTTTGCCAATCGATGCCATGTTCGTAATAGCCGCCCGGCTCGGCATACAGCACCCCGGCTACCGAACGGTCGTCATTCTGAAACCCATAGGCAAAGTCGCGGGCGCCATAGTTGATGTAGACGTCCTTGCCGCTGGAGATCAGCGTCGTCGTCCCCCAGCCCGCCGTCGCCAGATATTGCGCGATGGTGGTGGTGAAGCCGCCCGAATTCGAAAAGATCGCGACCGAGCCCTTGATCAGCGATTCCTCCGGGTGATCGCCGCCAAGCGCGCCCCCGATCCTGACCCGGTTCCAGCTGTCGGCGACACCAAGGCAGTTGCCCCCGATGATGTCGATGCCGTTGGCCTGCGCCATGGCCCGGATTTCGCGGGCGTCGTGAATGGCGATCTTTTCGGTGATGATGACGATCTTTTCCAGACCCGGATTGACCCGGACCAGTTCCGCCACCCCGTCGCGCACGCCCGAAGGCGGCAGGTAGATCACGCCGGTATTGAAGGCGTGACCCGCATCCAGCCCCTCGCGCACGTTGTTGAAGACCGGGATGTCGCCGACCGGCGTTTTCAGCACCTGACCGGCGCGGCCGGGCGAGGTGCCAAAGACCACATTGCCGCCGGAAAAGGCGTGGCTGGTCGGCGTCACCTGCCGGCTTTCGCCACCCATAATGTTCAGAACGCAGACCCGATCCGCAGGGGTCGCGATATCGGCCAGCGAGCGGATGCCGAGAAAATAGGGAAAATCCTTGATGCCTTGACGGTACATGTTCTGTCCTCCGCTCACGCTGCTGTCCGGATGCCCATGGCATCGGCGATCTGCTGGCGCCCGCCCTCGCGCATCCAGCCATCGATCTTGCGGGCATAGTTCACGACCTCGGAAATCGCGCTGTCGAAGCCGAAAAAGCGATAGGGCACGCCAAGGCTGTCCAGCGTCTCGGCCAGATTGCCCATGCCACGCACCAGATTGGGGCCGCCGCGACCGACCACCACGTAAAGCGGCGTCGGACCATGCGCGGCGAAATGCTCGCGCAGCGCGTCGCCCATGCCGCGGAAGGTTTCGTGGATGTCGGTATTGTTCGACTTGCCGCCGATGATGAACAGCACATTGGTCTGCGCCAGGAAATGCCGATAGCAGATCGCCGCGACCGATTTCATCTTCTCGTAAGGCGGGTTGCCGCCAAAATCGGAACTGATGATCGCCGCATCGCCCAGAACCTCGGTCACAAGGCTGTTCGCGCCGCCGCCGAAGGTCGGCGCAAGGATGGTGCCGTTTTCGTTGATGACAAAGACGTCCGACTGGCCCTGATGGGTGCGCAGCTGGTTCACTTCTTGCTCAAAGGCCGAAATGTCCGAGGCGAACAGATGGTTCGGCAGGCCCAGACGGCTGACGCGCGGATCATCGCGGTCAAAGCCGCATTTGAAATCGCAGGCCACCGGGGTCAGGCGCCCGCCCTTGTCCACGCGCATGCGGATCGGGTTCAGCTCCAGCGTGGTCATGCCGTAATGGTGCATCAATTCCCACAGCTTGGGCACATGCTGGACGAGGGGCGAGATGATCTCGCGCGGGGCGCCGATATCGCTCAGCGCATTGGCGACGACAAAGGCCTTCAGCCCGGTCAGCGCATCAAAGGGAACGGTGGCGATCTCGGTCTTGTCCAGTTCCTCGATATCGACACCGCCGCGATGGGTCAGCGTCATCGTCGGCGCGCGATATCGGGTGTCGTCGGTGATCGACAGATAGACCTCTTGCGTCGCAGGAACGCCGGCCTCGAAGGTCACGCCATTGGCCTTGGCATAGGCATTGCCGTGGCGATGCTCGGCGAAATAAAGCCGCTCTTTCTCGGCCAGTGCGGTCTTGAGGTCGCTGGCGCGGCCGATCAGGCCGGCCTTGCCCTTTTTGCCGACGCCGCCGCGAAATACCGGCTTGATGAAGATCAGCCCGTGGCGGTCGATCAGCGCCTGAATTTCATCCTCGCTGGCATCAGGGCCAAGGATTTCGGAGCGCGGAAATCCGACGTGATCAAGCAGCTTGCTGCCATGCAGCATCCCGGTCAGTTGCATTGCAATGTCTCTCCTCTCATGCTCGCAGTCGCTGCGAACCCCCTCGGAAGCATTGCTTGGCGAAACTGTCTTGAGGCTGTCGTTACGGCAACTTTCTCACATCTCGGGCTGGGTTTTCACAGCGGTGCCGGGCTGATCAGCAGCAATCCACACCAAAAGAACAGAGGCCGGCAAACTGCGACGGCAGCCGCCAGCGACCCGGATAACGGGGCTGTCGGCTGCCGATATGCGTGCGTTATTCGCCGCCGGCTTTGGGGGTAGGAAGGCCCGCCTCAGCGACAAGGGCGGCAAACCGGAACGCGCCATGGACCATCTTGGAATATGGCATCGACAGGAACAGCACCATCACCAGCGCCAGATGAACGGCAAGCAGGGGGCTGACCAGATCAGTTCCCGTGGCGGCATAAAGCGCAAGGCCGGTCAGCGCGACGGCGCCCAGAAGCAGGATCAGGGCCATCTCGCCCCCCCAGACCCGCGCGGCGCCAAGCGCCGGGTCCGCGCGCAGCTTCAGCCATGCCAGACCGCCAGCGCCTGCCACCATCATCACCCCGCCCGGCACACCCAGCAGTTTGGGCAGCGAGAACAGCGAATAGGGCGCTTCCCATCCAAAGACGTAATGCATCACCGTGCCGCTGGCGGTCGAGGCAAAGCACAGCAGGAAGCCATACATCATCAACTGGTGAAACACCCTGCGGCGGTTGGAGAAGCGGTCGCCGTCTTCGAAGTTGCAGCCCTCGCCCGTGCCGCCCGACAGGTTCTTCATCCGCGCGGCGCTGTCGAAGGCGCTCAGCACATGCGCCAGCCGCACCCGGCCGCCGCCGACCTCGCGCCAATAGTCGCGCATCGACAGCGCGATCGCCACCAGCGGCAGCAGGAAGGCCGGGACAAAGATCGCGACCATCGTGCCATGCGCCAGATAGGCATAAAAGCCCGCGCCCGATTCGGGCCGCAATGCGGTCAGCGCCCAGAAGAAAAAGGCCAGCGTCACGACCAGCAGCCCGGCCACGGCCACGCCGTGCGTCTGAAACAGCCGCGCGAATGCCTGCGGGCGGGCCAGCCGCTCCCAGCTTTCTACGCGCACCTCGGCCAGGGCGGCCGGGATGTTCAGCGCGAACTCATGCGGTGCGGTATATTGGCAGGCGTAATAGCAGCCGCGGCAATTGTGGCACAGATTTGCAAGCTGCGTCAGGTCGCCATCGGCAAAGGCCTTTTGGCGGGTCATCGCCGGAAAGACCGAACAGAACCCTTCGCAATAGCGGCAGGCATTGCAGATCTCGATCTGGCGGCGGGCCTCTTCGGTGGCGGTCAGTGTCGTCAGGTCAAGCGACATGGGCAGCGGCCTCCTTGCCGGCGATGCGTCCAAAAACGGTGCCGATGGTCATTCCGAACCCGGCCAGATAGCCTTGGCCGAGGATCGACCCGGCCATGATCTCGCCCGCCGCCCACAGGTTGCGGATCGGCCCGGCGGGGGTGTGCACCTGCGCATTCGCGTCGACCTTCAGCCCCAGATAGGTGAAGGTCACGCCCGGGCGCAGCTGGTAGCCGTAATAGGGCGGCGTATCGAGCGGGCGCGCCCAGTTGGTCTTGGGCACGTCAAGCCCCTCGGTCCCTAGCCCGTCCAGTTCGGTCGGATGGAACGTGCCGGGGCGGCAGGCGGCATTGAAGCCGTCGACGGTGCGGCGCACGGCCTGCGGATCAAGCCCCATCTGTTCGGCCAGCCCCTCGACCGTGTCGGCCTTGGCCGGGGGAAAGACCGAGGGCATGAACAGGTCGATGGATTTCGCGTCGATCAGCGCATAGCCCACCTGATCGGGCTGCGCCGCGACCAGACGGCCCCATATCGCATAACGCTTGGGCCAGACGTCCTGACCCTCGTCATAAAAGCGGTCGCCGTCCTTGTTCACGACGATAGAGAACGGCACGCAGTCCAGCCGGGTGACGATGCCGCCGTCATATTTCGGCGCCCGCCCGTCGATGGCGACCGCGTGGCATTGCGTCGGATCGCCCACGCTGTCGGCCCCCTGATCCAGCATGTCGCGCAGCACGACGCCGCGATTATAGGGCGTGCCCCGGATCAGGAAATTGCGCGCGGCCGGTCCCCAGGCGCGGGCCAGCCAGTCGATATCGGCCTGAAACCCGCCCGAGGCCAGCACGACGGCGCGGGCCTTGACGGTGACGGGCTGCCCGGCGATCTCGGCATCCAGATGGGTGATGCGGTCGCCCTCAAGGTGAACGTGGCGCACCTGAGCCTCATAGGCGATCTTCACGCCAAGGCCGGTGGCGGTGTTGTAATAGGCATTTACCAGCGCCTTGCCGCCGCCTAGGAAGAATGCATTCGTGCGCGACAGGCTGAGGGTGCCCGACAGCGAGGGCTGAAACCGCACCCCATGCGCCTGCATCCAGGGCAGACATTCCTCGGAGGACCGGATCGCAAGGCGGGCCAGCCCCTCATCAGTCTTGCTACCTGTGACCAGCATCAGGTCGTGCAGATACTCGTCTTCCTCATAGGCATCGGTCAGCGGGAACATCGGGCCGCGATGCATGCAGCGAAAGTTGCGCGTGTGGCGGCTGTTGCCGCCGCGATAGGGTTTGGGCGCGCCTTCAAGGATCAGAACCGAGGCGCCCGCCTCGGCTGCCGTGATCGCCGCGCAAAGCGCCGCATTGCCGCCACCGACGACGGCCAGATCAAAGGTTTCGGGCCAGTCTTTCACAGATCGTCCTCCATCGGAATCTCGCGGTTTCGCATGCCGCGAATACGGGCTGACAGGGCCGCGTCGACATGCGCGCGCATCGCGGCCTCGGCGGCGGCCCCGTCGCGGGCCTCAAGCGCGGCCAGAACGGCGGCATGTTCCGCCACGGCCGACGTTGCGCGCGAGGGATCGGCCAGCGTGCTGGGGCCAAGAATCAGCAGCGTTTTTTGCAGCGCGCTCATGGATTTCAGCAGGAACCGGTTGCGCGCGGCTTCCAGCAACATGCGATGAAACTGGCGGTTCACCTCGCGCGCCAGCGGGCCGGCGGGGGTTTCGGCCAGTTCTGCGTTCAGCGCGGCCAGTTCGGCCCGTTCGACTTCGGACGCCGCCCGCGCCGCCAGCCTTGCGGCAGTGCCTTCCAGCACGGCGCGCATTTCATAGAGCTCGACCACCTCGGCATGATCGAGGCTGCGGATCGTGGCGCCCTGCCGGGGCAGATGCACCACCAGACCGTCAGTTTCCAACTGCCGGATCGCCTCGCGCACCGGGGTGCGGCTGATGCCCAGCCGGTCGGCCAGCTCGGTTTCGCGCAATCGCGCGCCGGGGCCAAGCGCGCCGCCGCGAATCTCGTCCAGCAGGCGCCGATAGGCAAGCTGACCTTGGGGAAGTTCGCTGTCTTCGGCCATCAAACGACTCACTTGCTGTTCTCGTATCCAGTTGTATACTTTTGGATACAATATGCGCAAGGAGTTTCGCATGCCGGCCAACCTGTCAAGACGCACTGCGACGCTGATCCTCGCGCTTGGCGGGGCCGCGCTGTTTTTTCTGCTGGGCCTGCCGTTGCCGTTCCTGTTCGGGCCGATGACGGCCTGCCTGATCGCCGCGCTGGCGGGTGCGCCGCTGAAGGGGATGGGTTTCATATCCGTCCTTGCGCGCACGGTTCTGGGTGTGGCGATCGGCGCCTCGATCACGCCCGAGGTGGTGGGGCGCATCCCGCAGATGGCGGGCAGCGTGGCGCTGGTGCCGGTCTATGTGGCGATCATCGGGCTGGTCGGTTTCCCGTTCTTCCGCCGCCTTGGCTATGACCCGGTGACGGCATGGTATGCGGCCATGCCGGGCGGCCTTCAGGATATGGTCATCTTCGGGCAAGAGGCGGGCGGAGACGCGCGCGCGCTTGCCCTGATCCATGCGACGCGGGTGCTGGTCATCGTGACGCTGGCGCCGCTGATCCTGACCGGCTTCTACGGCGCGGAACTGATCGGGGCGGTCGGGGCGCCGATGCGCGACATTCCGGCCACGCAACTGCTGCTGCTGGCCGTGGCGGCGGTGGTGGGCTGGAAAGGGGCAGAGCGGATCGGGCTGTTCGGCGCCTCGATCCTTGGCCCGATGATCGTGACCGCCGCCCTGTCGCTGGCAGGCGTGATCCACACCCGCCCCCCGGCCGAGGCGATCCTGGCCGCGCAGCTGTTCATCGGCATCGGGATCGGGGTGCAATATGTCGGCGTCACCCTGCGCGAATTGCGCAGCTTCATCCTGTCGGGGCTTGCCTTCGTGGTCCTTCTGGCCGCCCTTGCCGCGATCTTCACCGAGATCGTCACGCTGACCGGCCTGGCGCAGCCGGTCGAGGGGTTTCTGGCCTTTTCCCCCGGCGGTCAGGCGGAAATGACCGTGCTGGCGCTGGTGGCCGGGGCAGATCTGGGCTTTGTCATCCTGCATCACCTGACACGGATCGTGGTGGTGATCCTGGGCGCGCCCGTCGCGTCACGGCTGGTTGGGGCGCATGCGAAAAAGCCGGACGTTACGCCCGGCGGTCCCAAACCTCGGGGTTGATCATGTGGATCGGCGCCCCCGCGGCATAGGCGTTGATCTGGTCAAAGATGTCGCTGAACTGCAGGTCGAACTCATCCTCGGTCACATAGCCGATATGGGGCGTCGGCAGGACATTCGGATGCGTCAGCAGCGGATGATGCGTGTCGCGCAGGGGCTCGGCCTCGAACACGTCGACGGCGGCGAAGATGCGGCCCCGGGCGATTTCGGTCTCCAGCGCGCCGGGCGCGATCAGACCCGCGCGCGAGGTGTTCACCAGCAGGCTGCGCGGGCGCATCGCGGCAAGATCGGCGGCGGTGATGATGCCCCGGGTCGCGGGTTGCAGCCGCACATGCAGGCTGACGATATCCGATGTGGCAAAGAACGCCTCGCGGCTGTCGGCCACGGTCTTGCCGTCGGCGCGGGCCCGCGCGCGCCCCGCATCTGAGGCCCACCATTGCACGCGCATTCCCAGAGCGGTGGCATAGGCCTCGACTGCCCGCGCAATGCGACCATAGCCGTAGAGGCCAAGCGTCCGGCCCCGCAGCGTGCGACCGACGCCCATCTGCCAGTCGCCCTGCCGGATCGACGCGACCTGATCGGGGATCTGGCGAAAGCTGGCCAGCATCATCGCAAGGGTCAGCTCGGCGGCGGCAAAGGACGGCGTGTCGCTGTGCATGTTCGAGCACAGGAGCACCTCGTTGCGGGTGCAGGCGGGCACGTCGATATGCGGATAGACGCTGCGCTGGCTGATCAGTTGCAGTCCCGGCAGGCGGTCCAGCAGCTCGGCCCCGATCCGGGTGCGTTCGCGGAACAGGACAAGCGCCTCGGCATCGGCCAGCCGTTCGGCCAGCCGCGCCGGGTCGGGTTCGTGATCGGTCCAGACGGTGACATCGTGCCGCGCAAGCTTGGCGAAGCAGGGCAGCCCGCGCAGCGTGTCGAACCAGTCGTCCAGCAGATGGACCTTCACTTGCCGGTCCAGACCGCGCCGGGCACCATGACCTCGCCCCGCGCCAGCAGGCGCGCGGTGCGCAGCAGGCCGGCGGATTTCAGGACAAAGCCCTCGGGGCCGTTCTCGTAATCCACCGTCACATCGATGACGCCGCCCGGATGTTCGATCAGGACCAGCGCCGGGATCCCGTCGGGCGGGGTCAGCAGCCCTTCGGCCACGGTGCCGGGCGTCAGCACGCAAGAGGCGATGCATTGCGCCCCGGTGACGGCCATCGTCGGGTGGCAGTTCCACGGCATGAAATAGCGCGCGGTAATGGTGCCGCCATTGCGCGGCGGGGCCAGCAACGCGAATTTGGGCGTGACCGATTCCGACACATCGCCCATGCCCATGCGCCGCCCGGCCTCCTGCCGGATCGGCTCCATCCGGGCATAGAAGTCGCGGTTGGCGTCCAGTTCCTCGGCGGATTCGTGGCCCGTCAGGCCGAAATCGGCGGCGCGGGCGATGACGACGGGCATGGCCACGTCCATGCAGGTCACCTCGATCCCGTCGATCACGTCGCGCAAGGCGCCCGTCGGCAGCAGCGCGCCCGTGGCCGATCCCACCACATCCATGAAGTTCAGATAGATCGGCGCCGCAGTGCCCGGCACGCCGTCAATCCTGGCGTCGCCCGCATATTCAACCTGCCCGCCCGGCGTCTGGACCACGGCCTCGACCCGCGCCTCGGTATTGACCGAGCGGATACGGATGCGCGTGACGTCGCCCTGCGCCTCGATCAGGCCCATCTCCAGCGCGGCGGGGCCGACGCCCGACAGGATATTGCCGCAGGTCGGCTTGAAATCGACCAGCCCGTTCTCGACCCCGACCTGAGCGAAGAAATAGTCGATGTCGCAGCCCGGCGTCTCGGAGCGCGACAGCATCGCGACCTTGGTCGTCACCGCCGCGCCGCCGCCGATGCCGTCGATGTTCAGCTTGTGGCCCGACCCCACGGCCGCGACCAGCACCCGCGCAAGGGTTTCGAGATCCTCGGGCAGGTCCTCGCGCCGGAAATAGGGCCCGCGCGAGGTGCCGCCGCGGAAGAAGTGGAAGGGAATGGCGGTCTGGGTCATGTCAGGATTCCTTGATCATCGTGGCCAGCCGCGCGCCGAAGGCAGCCGTGCCAAGCGCACCGCCCAGATCGGGGGTGCGGGTTTCGGGACGCGACAGCGCCGCATCCAAGGCGGTGTCGATGGCATTGGCGGCATCAGTCGCGCCCAGATGGCGCAGCAGCATCGCCGCCGATCCGATCAGCGAGGACGGGTTGGCGCGATCCTGCCCGGCAATATCGGGGGCCGATCCGTGCTGCGCCTGCGCCACCGCCGCATGGGCGCCGAGGTTCAGCGAGGCGCCAAGCCCCAGCCCGCCCGCGATTTCCGAGGCCAGATCCGACAGGATGTCGCCAAACATGTTGGTGGCCAGGATCACGTCAAAGCGGGTGGGATCGCGCACCAGATGCGCGGCCGCCGCATCGACGAGGATTTCCTCATGCGCGATCTGGGGATAGCGCGCGGCCACCTTGCGCACCTCGGACAGGAACAGCCCGTCCGAAATCCGCAGCACATTGGCCTTGTGGATCGTGGCGACCCGCTGGCGTGGACGGGTCGCGGCCAGCGCAAAAGCCGCCTCGGCAATGCGCGCGCTGCCCTTTGCAGTCACCTTGCGCATGGCGACGGCGACGTCAGGCTCGATCAGGATCTCGCCCGAGCCCGAGGCCATGTTGCGATCGGCGTAGAAGCCTTCCAGATTCTCGCGCACGATCGCCAGATCGGTCTCGGCGTCGACCGGGCGGGGCGTTCCCGCGCGCGACCGGGCCGGGCGGATATTGGCGTAAAGCTCCAACTCGCGGCGCAGAACGCCCGAGGGGTTCAGCCCGCCTTCGGCCACCGGCGGATAGGCGTTATGCGAGACCGGCCCCAGAATGACGCCCGCCGCGGCTTTCGCCGCGGCGATCACATCCGCCGGTATGGTGCTGCCCTGCCGCGCCAGCGCGGCAAAGCCGATTTCTGCATGGGTCAGCCGCAGGGGCAGACCGTAGCGTTGCCCGGCTGCCTCGATCACCGCCACCGTGGCGGCGGTGATCTCGGGGCCGATGCCATCGCCTTCGAGGACAAGCAGCTCCATCCGCGCGGTTCTCAGCGCAGCGGCCAAGGCAGATCGACCAGCGACTGCAGCAGGCCCGAGGGGAAGTTCAAGGACAGCGCCCAGGCCGTCACGACGATACCCCCGACAGCCCAGGCCGTCATGTGCAGGCTTTGAAGCCAGCTCGCCCTGACCCTGATCCTCATGAAGGCCATGAAGAACACCGCCACACCCAGAACGAACCCGAGGAGCGAGGCCAGCACGACCAGCGAGGCAAGCCAGAACAGCCCCGACCAGATGCCGTGAACGCCTTCCTGGCCAACATGGTCGCCGGTCAGTTCGGTGTCGAAATGCGAGTGGTGGCCGGTCTTGCCGAACCACAGCTCCCACAGCAGGGTCGCGATCATCGCGATCCCGACGCAGGCCACCGCCAGCGGGAAGACCTTGCCAAGGAAGTCGTGCTGCAGCGCATCGATAAAGGCGACGAGCATGACCAGCAGGGCGACGGCGGCAAAGGCGATCTGCGGCAGATGCGCCTTGAACTGCGGCACGTCGGGCGCATTGTCCTGAACTGCCACGACCTGACCATGTTCGTCCACACGGTTGCGCAGACCGAAGAAGATCGAGGCCAGAGTCAGCAGACCGATGACGATCACGCCGGGACGGGCAAGGAAGCCCCAGCCGTTGAACTGCACCGCCTGATACAGGAACGTCTCGGCCTGCGGGGCCAGAACATAGCCGATCAGCAGGGCCGGACGCGACCAGCCAAAGCGCTTCATCAGCACGCCCAGGACGCCCAGGATCATCAGCGCGATCAGGTCGTTGATCGAGCGGGTGGACTGGAAGGCCGCGAACGAGATCATCACGATCAGGAACGGCGCCATGTACTGGAACGGCACCTTGGTCAGCCCGGCGATGGGCTTGGCCAGCATGACGCAGGCGATCGCGCCAAAGATGTTGGCCAGCGCCAGCGACCAGATCATGCTGTAGGTCAGGTGCAGGTCGGTGGTGACCATCGACGGGCCGGGCTCGATCCCGATCAGGACCAGACAGCCCAGGAAGACGGCCATCGCCCCCGATCCGGGAATACCGAACAGGATGGTGGGCAGCATCGCGCCGCCGGTCATGGCGTTGTTGGCGCTTTCGGGCGCGATCACGCCGCGAATGTCACCCTTGCCGAATTCCGACGTGTCCTTGGTCGTTTGCATGGCATGGCCATAGGCGATCCAGTCCACGACCGAGCCGCCAAGGCCCGGGATCACGCCGACGATGCAGCCAACCGCCGCGCAGCGCAGCGACAGGAACCAGTTTCTCGACCAGTCCCGAATGCCCTGCGTCCAGCCCTTGCCAAGCGGCATTTCGCCGGCAATCGCCTGGTTGGTGCGCATTAGGTCGACGATTTCGGGAATGGCGAAGACGCCCATACCCACGACGACCAGCGGGATACCGTCGTAAAGATACTCGATATCGTAGACCATGCGGAATTCGCCGGTTGCCGGCGCCGCCCCGATCGAGCCGATCACAAGGCCGATGCAGCAGGCGCCGATGCCCTTCACAAGGCTGCGCCCCGACAGCACGGCGACCATCGACAGGCCCAGCAGTGCCAGCATGAACAGTTCAGCCGAGCCGAAGGCCAGGATGACCGGGCGCGCGATGAAGACAAAGCCCGTCAGCACCACAGCGCCAAAGACGCCGCCAAACATCGACGAGATAAAGGCGGTGGAAAGCGCCCGCGCGGCCTCGCCCTTCTTGGCCAGCGGAAAGCCGTCCAGAACCGTGGCCTGACTGGACGATCCGCCGGGAATGCCCAGCAGGATCGACGAGAACGTGTCGCCGGTCGGCATGATGGCCAGAAGGCCGATCAGCATGGCCAGCGCCGAGACCTGATCCATTCCGTAGATGAAGGGGATCAGCAGCGACAGGCCGGCAATGCCGCCAAGCGCCGGAAGCACACCGATCAGCAGGCCGACGAACAGGCCCAGGAACATATAGCTGAGGTGTTGGAAACTCAGCAACTCGCTGAGCGCAAGGAATAGGGTATCGACCACGGTGGAACCCTCCCGTGTTGACCGCGCGGGACGCGCGGCAGGTCGTGGATATGCAGTTTAGGAAAAGGCGGGCCCGACCCGAGCCCGCCTGTGATCAGACTAGACGATCAGTCTTCGCCCAACTTCACGCCATAATCGGCGGCAAGCATTTCGTTGACCTGCGTGCGCAGCTCCGGCGCGATGGTCGTGCCCTTCTCGAACAGGGCCTGTGCCAGTTGGCCGGTGACCTGGCCATAGGCGCCCAGAACGGGTTCCGCGTTGGCCTGATAGTCAGGGTCCGCCTTCATGTCCTCGAACGCCTTCTGATAGGCCGCCACGATGTCGTCCGGCGTATCCTTGGGCAGGAAGACCATCTTCTGCGCCGGGAAGCCGGCGGTGAAGAAGGCGAAATAGGCATCGTAATCGGGGCCCGAGGGCGCCGCGCCGGTCAGGGTCTGATAGGCCTCGGGGAACGAGGGCAGATCGGGGAAGGTCGGGTCGCGCACGACTTCGCCGGCCTCGTTCAACACGCCCCAGCTGAACAGCGGCACCGCCTGCCCCGCATCGACCAGCGGCTGCACGTTCTTGATATAGGCTGACGAGGTCTGGTAATCGATGTTCACTTCGCGCCGCTCGAAGGCCAGACGGCCATCGCCGCGACCCTTGAAGCCAAAGACATGCTGGACGTTGAGGCCCATCAGGCGGAAACCAAGCAGCGGCACCAGGTCAAGCGAGGTCGCGCCCTGGCTGGCATAGACCAGCTCCTTGTCCTTCAGCATGCCGATGTCTTCGGGCGTTTTCAGGCCCAGTTCGGGGGTGGTGTAGACGACGCCGCCGGTCGGGCCGACCATGGCGATCTTCCATTCCTTGTAGTCATAGCGCACGCGCGGATCGCCCAGCAGATAGGGGAACTGCGTCGATCCCGAAGTGCCGAGGATCGTCAGCCCATCGGGCTTGGCGCGGGCCGCAAACAGGTTCGTGCCCTTGGTCGAACCGCCGCCGGGTTCGTTCACGACGATCACCGTAGGCGCGCCCGGCAGGTATTTCGACAGCAGCGGCGCGTTGAACCGCGCCCAGGTGTCAGATCCGCCGCCGGCCGAGAAGGGGATTATCCACTCGATTGTCTCACCGGCAAAGTCCACCTCTGCCAATGCCGGCCCTGCAAGCCCCAGCGACAAGGCGCCAGCAGCAAGCGCAAGTGCGGCGCGGCGTGTGATGTTGAAGTCGTCTGTCATTCAATCCTCCCGTTTTCAACCAACACGACAGACCGCAACCAATGCGGTCTGGCGAGGTGCCGTTCTTGATTTCCCCTGTCAAGGACGGCTTGATGGTGACGATAGGTCTGTTTCCTGTCGGCAGCCTGTCCTGCATCTTAGCCAGCACTCCGAGGAAGTCCATGCGCGTGATTTTGATCGAAGACAATCACAACCTGGCAAGAGGAATCGAAAATGCCTTGAAAGATCAAGGCTATGCAGTCGATCACCTGGACGACGGGCTGGATGCGGATACCTTTCTGCAACGCCATGACGCCGATGTCGCGATCATAGACATCAACCTGCCGCGGCTGACAGGTATCGAAATCATCCGCCGGATGCGCACGCGCGGCGATGCAACGCCCGCGCTGATTCTGACCGCGCGGGGCAAAACCTCCGAGCGGGTCGAGGGGCTGGATGCCGGTGCCGACGATTATCTGGTCAAACCCTTTGACATGCCCGAACTTTTTGCCCGGCTGCGGGCGCTTTCCCGTCGCAGGCCGCAATTCGCCCCGCTGCGCGAACCCGTCGGGCAACTGATCTATGATCGCGAGCAACGCGCCGTGCTGCATGGCGAGCGCAATCTCGACCTGCCCCGGCGCGAACTGGCGCTGTTCGAGCTTTTGCTGGCAAATCGCGGGCGGCTGATCGAGAAAGACCGCATCGCCGACAGCCTTTACGGCACTGGCACCCCGGTCGAGACGAATGCGGTCGAATTGCTGGTCTCGCGCCTGCGTCGCAAGATCGACGGCGCCGGGGTCACCATCCGAACCGCGCGGGGCCTTGGCTACATGCTGGACGACGGCTGATGCTGCGCCGCCTTTCGCTGCGCAGTCGCCTGTTTCTGCTGCTAATCCTGCCGCTGATCGTCGTGGCCGCGGCTGCCTCGTTCGCCCGCTTTCAGGCCGCGACGCGTCTGTCGCAGGAACTATATGACAACACGCTTCTGGCCGTCGCCCTGACGATTTCGCGCGATGTGCTGATTTCGGGCGGTGACATGCTGACCGAGCAATTACTGGACGAGCTGACGACGGCCTTGGGCGACCCGGTCTATTACCGGATCACCGGACCGGGCGGCGGCTTCGTGACCGGATATTCCGACCCGCCCGACCTGCCCGACAGCACCGTCATCGAGGGCGGGGATCCGGTCTTCTTCAACAGTGTCTCGCTTGGGCGCCCCGTGCGCGCGCTGGTGCTGCGCGAATTCATCAGCGAGCCGCAATTCGGCGGTTGGGTCACCGTCGAGGTCTGGCAGACAGTCACGCAACGCCGGGCCCTTTCGCGCCATTTGCTGACCCAGTCGGTCGCGCTGCTTGGCTCCGTGCTGTTGACGGCTGTGCTGATCCTTTGGTTCGGCATTCAGCTGGGCCTGAAACCGCTGCTGGATCTGCGCGATGCCATCGGCCAGCGCAGTGCCGACGACCTGCGCCCGATCCGCCGATGGGTCCCGCCCGAACTGCGCCCGCTGGTGCAGACCACCAATTCCCTGTTCGAGCGCCTGTCCCGCGCCTTTGCCCTGCGCGACAGTTTCATCTCGGATGCGGCCCATCAGATGCGCAACCCGGTGGCCGCGATCCAAAGCCAGGCCGAGGCCGCGACCAGCGCGCCGACCGAGGCCGAGCTGCGCTCGCGTGTCGCCGATCTGGCCGACAGCGCGCGCGCCACCAGCCGCCTGACGGCGCAGCTGCTGTCGCTAGAACGGGTGCGCGGACGCAGCCTGAGGGAATTCACCGACTCGGTCGATCTTGTGGCGCTGGTGCGGGAAAAGATCCAACGCTTTGCCGAGGCCCAGCTCCGACGCGGCGTCGAGGTCACCTTCTCGGTGACGGGTGAGCCCCGGCCCGTCGAATGCGATCCGGTTCTGGTCGAGGAGATGGTGGCGAACCTGCTCGACAATGCCGGAAAATACGGGCTGCGCCCCGGAGGACGTCTGGATGTTTCGGTCGATTTTGCGCCGCAATCCATCGATCTTCGATTTGCGGACGATGGCCCCGGGATTCCGCCCGAAATGAGAGATCGGATTTTTGACCGCTTCTTCCGGCTGGATCCGGATCAGTCGCGCGGTTGCGGACTGGGCCTTGCCATCGTTGCCGACGTGGCCGAGGCCCATGGAGGCAGCGCGCATTGCTGGTCCAACGAGCCAGGTGTGGTGTTCGAGGTTCGTCTTGCCCGCTAGAGGGTGTCTTCATTTAAGCGATCCATGCCATGACCCAAGCAGGCCTTCGGCGCCGTCGCCGGGGTCTGACCTCCCGCGGCATGGCCCTCTTTTTCCCCGACCGGCTCACATATGACCCGGTCGGGGACGTGGATCGGCCCGGGCTGGTTGACTCGAAGTTGGCTCAAAAATGACAGTCTTCCCATCTCGTGCCTTATTTCCGGCGCTGAGAGGTGCCTGGCGGGAGGGGTCGGGCAATCGTCACAGTAGGGAGGATGAAATGAAATCGTCGCTTTTAAGGATTCTGGTCTGCAGTGCCGCCACCTTCGCGCTTGGGGTCGGGATGGGCACGGCGCAGGACCTGACCCGCGTCAGCAAGACCATGACCGATTATACCCCGGTTACGCAGGAACGGCTGAACGCCGCTGATCCCAGTGACTGGCTGCTGCCCAAGGGCAATTATCAGGGCTGGATGTACAGCGCGCTGAAACAGGTCACCACCGAAAACGTCTCGCAACTGAAGCCGGTCTGGGTGTATTCCACCGGGCTGGACAGCGGCCACCAGGCACCGCCCATGGTCAATGACGGGGTGATGTTCGTCTCCACACCCTATAACCATGTGCTGGCGCTGGACGCCAAGACGGGCAACCTGTTCTGGCGCTATGAACACGACAACCCGGCCGACCTGGCCGTCATGCACAACACCAGCCGCGGCGTCGCGCTGTGGCAGGACCGGGTTTATGCCGCCGGACTTGACGGGACGCTGAACGCGCTGGACGCCAAGACCGGCAAGCGCCTGTGCCAGGCCGAGATCGGCGACTGGGAAATCGGCGCCTATATCACCACCGCACCGATGCCGGTCGACGGCAAGATCATCGTCGGCCCCTCGGGCGGCGAATACGGCGTGCGCGGCTTTCTGGAGGCGATGGACGCGGAAACCTGCAAGCAGGTCTGGCGCACCTACAGCATTCCCGGTCCGGGCGAGCCCGGCCACGAGACATGGCTGCCCGAAGGCCCGCGCCCCGATGCGTGGAAATATGGCGGCGGCAGCATGTGGGTGCCGGGCAATTACGACCCCGAGGCGCGCAGGCTTTACTGGGGCGTCGGCAACGGCTCTCCATGGCTTGGGGACCAGCGGCCGGGCGACAATCTTTACGTCGCCTCGGTGATCGCGCTGGATCCGGACACCGGCAAGATCGCCGGCCATCATCAGTATCACTGGAACGACAGCTGGGACTGGGCAGGGATGAGCGCGCCGCTGCTGGTCGACCTGCAAGAGGAAGGCAAGACCGTCACCGGCCTCGTGACCGCGCAGCGCAACGGCTACATGTACTGGCTGGAACGCAATGCCGAAGGCAAGATCAGCTATCTGGACGGCAAGCCCTACGTCTACAACAACGCCTTCGCCTCGCTGGATCCGGAAACCGGACGCCCGACCTATAACGAAGAGCATGTCCCGCGGACCGACAAGACGACGGAATATTGCCCCAGCCTGTGGGGCGGCAAGAACTATCCCTATGAATCCTACAATCCCGATACCGGAATGCTTTTCGTGCCGGCCAACGAAAACGTCTGCAACAAGTGGACGGGTATTCTGGACGAGGACACCGAACCCGCATCGGGCCAGTGGTGGGCCGGGATGGATCTTGCCGAGCTTGAGGTCTATCTGCGCGATCCCGCCAAGGGCGTCGGCAAGCTCGAGGCGTGGAACGTGAACAGCCGCGACGTCGCCTGGACGCATGAATACGGCAAGACGATGAACTGGGGCTCGGTCCTGAATACGGCCGGCGGCATCGTGTTCAATGCGGGCACCAATGACCGCAAGCTGCGCGCCTTTGATGCCAAGTCGGGCAAGGTGCTTTGGGAATTCCCGCTGAACTCGACCGCGATTTCGCCGCCGGTTTCCTATGAGGTCGACGGCAAGCAATATATCGCGATCGTCGCGGGATACGGGGTGGACGCGCAATGGACCAACTCGGTTCTGGGCGATGCCGACACCTCGGGCGAATGGATCAAGGATGTTCCCGTCGGGGGCGCGATCTGGGTCTTTGCCCTGCCCGAGGACGCATGACCGCCGGGGTGCCGGTGTCCCTGCCCCGGCACCCTTTCGTCAGACCTTTCCAGCCCCGGATTCACGTATGACCGACATCAATGAAAAATGCGGCTGCCGCTGCGCCTGCGCCACCAAAAGCGGCTCGCGGCGCGGCTTCATCGCGCAGGCGATCGCGGCCTTTGCCGCCACGCAGACGCTGCTGCGCGCAACTCCCGCCCTGTCCGCCGAGGACGCGATCCGCAATGCCGGCCCCCAGCCGGGCGACTTCCTGACATTTCAGGCGAAAAGCAAGCGCGCCCCCCGGTTGACCGTCGAGAACCTGAAAACCGGCGCCAAGCAGATCATGGCGCTGCCCGTCGATCCGGCATCGGGCACGGTGCGCGACGGATCGCGGCTGAATCAGGTGCTGCTGACCCGTTTCGACCCGGCCGAGCTGGACGAGACGACGCTGGCACGTGCTGCGGATGGCGTCGTGGCCTATTCCGCGGCCTGCACGCATGACGGCTGCCCGGTGTCGTCCTGGGATGCCAAGACGTTTCAGTATGTCTGCCCCTGCCATCAAAGCCGCTTCGATCCCAAGGCGGGCGGCGCGCTTGTCAGCGGGCCGGCCTATCGCCCGCTGCCGGCGCTGCCGCTGCAGCTTCAGGACGGGTTTCTGGTCGTGGCCGAGGCATTCACCGCCCGTCCCGGTGGCGGGCGCTAGCAAACGAGGATGATCATGACAGCAACAAAAGGAATCGCGGCCCTGCTGATGGCCGCAATCGTGTCGATGGCCGTCCCCGGTCCGGCGCTGGCGAACAAGCCGCTGGTCGGCGTGGCCTGCGGCGGCGGGTTCTATGTCCGCGCCCCGACAAAGAAAATCTACTGGATACATGGCGATCCGCTGGAAAAGACCGTCGTGCACGACGGCACGGCCAAGCTGGCGGCGCTGGCGGAATGCGGTCCGGGAACGGTGGCGGTGTTTCAGGACCGAGACGACCCCACGCATTCGCGCATCTTCTACAGCGAGGACTGCCTGAACATCGGCGCGGCCAGCGGGCACACCCGGCTTGTCGACGAAGCGACCGAGCCGGTCACCACCCTGTCGGTCAAGGATGGCCGGCTGATCATCGGCCTTGCCTCGGGGACAACGCTGCCCGGCGTGCAATGCCAGCCCGGATGATCCGCCCTCGCGGCAATGACACGCGGCGTTGCAAAATGGCTGCGACCGATTAACCTCGGTCTCGACAGCGCAACACGGCAACGCGGGAGGATATCACCATGACGACCCCCATGTCGCATGCCCAGCATGTCCGCAGCGTTCTGGAGGCACGGGCAGAAATCCGCGGGCCATTGGCCACGTCGTGGCAACGCTGTGCCAATCTGCACCGGCTGGACCCCGAACAAGCGCCGCCGGTGAAGCGCCTGTCCGATGCGGAACTGCGCCGGATCAGCGAACCG
>RRZU010497806.1_pt1 | contig 22233 bp, 16 predicted proteins | sample 2165561 | NCBI WGS metagenome assembly RRZU01 (sample SAMN10456909, study PRJNA506462) | wastewater metagenome | isolation source: wastewater sludge | place: USA: Moscow, Idaho | reverse complement strand
AGAATTTGCTAATAGGACCACCCAACGGACACATAAAACTGCGTCAGAATAGGTGTTTTGCACCATAAAGTTCGTTTACTACAAGTCATTCTGCGTAAGGGATGATATTGGAAGTTACATCCGAACCGTGTATCACATGGTAAGCCATACTCCTAAGCGTGGGGCCGGAGGTTCAAATCCTCTCTGGGACGCCAGAAAGCACCGCTGCAAGCCTTTTTTTCGGGGCTTGCAGCGTTTTTGTTTTCTCCTTCTTCCGGTAATTTCACTTCTGTTACCGGGAGATTTTTATACGCCGCAAGTTTTTTGCGATGATGTTGGATTCGGCAAGGACGCATTGTTTACAATTTGGCGGTGGATTATCCCGCGCAGGGTGTGGTACAATATAAACCACACTGAAAATGCAGGGGCCGATGCTCACCATCGACCCGTGAACCTTGCGGCGGCCGCTATGTGCCGCGGGCGAACCATGTCCGCCCTTACACTCTCGACGCAGGAAAGCCGCGCTGCATCTATTATAATTAAAGGGGTGTTTACCATGTGTACAGCTGCAACCTATACAACCGACAGTTTCTACTTTGGCCGCAATCTCGATTATGAATTTTCCTACGGCGACGAGGTCACGATCACGCCGCGGGCCTACCCGTTTAGCCTGCGCTGCATGGGGGACTTCCGCACAAAATATGCGATGATCGGCATGGCCTACGTGGCGGGGGAGTACCCGCTCTACTATGACGCCGTCAATGAGAAGGGCCTGGGCATCGCAGGGCTGAACTTTGTCGGCAATGCAGTCTACCACCCGGCGCAGGATGGCAAAAGCAACGTCGCCCAGTTTGAGCTGATCCCCTGGCTGCTGGGCAGCTGTGCGACGCTGGCCGAGGTGCGCACGCTGCTTGCAAAAACCAACATCGTCAATATCCCGTTCAGTGAGCAGCTGCCCCTCGCGCAGCTGCACTGGCTCATTGCCGACAAAACGGGGAGCATCGTGGTGGAGTCCACCGCCGACGGCCTGCACATCTACGATAACCCCGTCGGTGTACTGACGAACAATCCGCCGTTCCCGCAGCAGCTTTTCGCACTGAACAACTACCGCGCACTCTCGCCGCGCACGCCTGCGGTTGCGTTTGCGGACGGCCTTGACCTGCCCGTCTACAGCCGCGGCCTCGGCGCACTGGGCCTGCCGGGCGATCTGTCCAGCCAGTCCCGCTTTGTGCGTGCGGCCTTTGTGCGGATGAACGCGAAATCCGGCAGCGGCGAGGCCGAGAGCGTCGGGCAGTTCTTCCACATCCTGCACGCTGTCGAGCAGCAGCGCGGCTGCTGTGAGCTGGACGGCGGCAAGTACGAGATCACGCTCTACACAAGCTGCTGCAACGCTGACAAGGGCATTTACTACTACACGACCTACGGCAACCACCAGATCACTGCCGTCGATATGCACCGGGAAAACCTTGACGGGGACAGGCTGGTCCGCTATCCGCTGGTGCAGGGCGAACAAATTGCGCTGCAAAACTGATTTTACACCCAAAACGTGAAAAAAGCGCTTGCAACGTGCGGCAAACTATGCTATACTGTACGGTGCATGAGACTTTTCACGTCACGACGGCGTGGATAGAAATAGAAGGAGTGCTAATCTAATGAACTGGTATGAGATCGTTCTCGGCGTCGTCCTCATCGCCGTGTCCGTGTTGATCGTTGTTTTCACCCTCGCGCAGGAGCAGAAGGGCCAGGGCCTGTCCGGCGCGATCATGGGCGAAAGCTCCGCCACGATGGCAGCAGGCCGTGAGCGCGGCGTGGACGCCAAGCTGGCCAAGCTGACCAAGATCTGCGGCGTCGTTTTCTTTGTCGTCACGCTGGTCGTCTGCGTTTTGAGCGCGCGCCTGTGATTTTGGCAGGGTAACAAAGATGAAAAGGGTCCGCCAAGCGCTTTGGCTTTGTAAGCAGCGCCCCGGCGGGCCGTTTTTTGTGGATGTATATAAGGGTAGGGCACCGTCGGATGGCGGTGCGACGTAAATTAAAGGAGCAACTATGACACCGTTACAGAAATCTATTTTAAACGCGGTCAAGCGCCGTCCCATGACGCTGCGCGAACTGCAGAACAACCTGCAGGTGGACAACTCCCGCCTGCGCACCACCGTTTCCGCTATGGTCGCCACCGGCGAGCTGTCGATGCGCAACGGCACCTATGTGCCCGGCTTTGCGACCTATGAGAATGCTGCAGCCCCCAACACGATTCCCTGCACGCTCGTCAAGCTGGCCGCGCGCTTCGGCTTTGCCAGCCGCGACGACGGCGAGGGCGACATCTTCATCCCGGGCCGCGCGCTGCACGGCGCAATGCCCAACGATAAGATCAACGTCAAGCTGTTCGACCACCCGCGCGTGGAGGGTTCCTCCGAGGGCGAGGTCGTCGAGGTCACGGTCCCGAACAACCGCTTTGCGGGCACGGTCTGCCTGTCCGAGGATGGCCGCATGGCCGTGGAGCCGGACGGCTGCCGCGACGTGAAGTTCCTGCTGGCCAAGCAGGGGAGCGAGGGCGTGCACCTGGGTGACAAGGTCGGCTTCCTCATCACCCACCGCGGCAACCGCCACAGCGACCACCGCGCCGCCGTAGTCGAGAAATTCGGTTCCTCCGACTATGCGTCCGAGTGCGCCAAGGCCATCCTGTATGGCCGCAGCGTCCGCCAGGAGTTCCCGCCGGAGGTGCTGGAGGAGGCTCGCGCCTACGACAACGCCACGATTGACCCCGCCGAGGCCGCGAAGCGCCTGGACCTGCGCGGCATTCCCATCTTCACGATTGACTCCGCCGAGACGAAGGACATCGACGACGCCATCAGCCTGCAGAAGCTGGACGACGGCTACGAGCTGGGCGTTCACATTGCCGACGTCAGCCACTATGTCCGCCCCGGCTCTGCGCTGAATGAGGAAGCGTTCGAGCGCGCGACGAGCATTTACTACGCCGACAAGGTCATCCCGATGCTGCCGACCCAGCTGTCCAACGGCATCTGCTCGCTGAACGAGGGCGAGGACCGCCTGGCGTTCTCCTGTCTGATGCGACTGGACGAGAACGGCGAGATCCGCAGCTACAAGTTCGTCAAGAGCGTCATCTGCAGCCGCGTCAAGGGCGTGTACAAGGAGATCAACGCGCTGCTGGAGCCCGAGGAGGGTGTTGACCTGACCGACCTCAAGACGAAATATGAGGCCGTGCTTGACCAGCTGCCCACGATGGACGAGCTGTACCGCAAGCGCCTGGTCCTGCGCAAGGCCCGCGGCGCCATGGATATCGAGTCCAACGAGGCTAAGCTCGTCATGGACGAGAACGGACGCTGCATCGACATTGTCAAGCGTGACCGCGGCACGTCCGAGTGCATGATCGAGGAGTTCATGCTGCTGGCGAACCAGTGCGCCGCCAACGCGGGCCGCACGAACAAGGCCCCGTTCGTCTACCGCGTGCACGAGGCCCCCGACGCCGAGAAGATGGAGAAGCTGTCCGCCACGCTGTTGGCCTGCGGCCTGAACGCCAAGTTCAAGAACCCCATCCCGACGCAGCTCGAGCTGGCGGCCCTGCTGGACGAGACCCGCGGCCAGCCCATTCAGATCCCCGTCCACACCGGCATTCTGCGCAGCATGCAGAAGGCCCGCTACGCCCCGCAGCCTCTGGGCCACTACGGTCTGGTGCTGGCGGACTACGCCCACTTCACCAGCCCCATCCGCCGCTACCCCGATTTGGCGATTCATCGTATTTTGACCGAGATGCTGAACGGTGTCTCCGCCAGCCAGCTGCAGCGCGACTTCAACGAGTTTGCCCAGCAGGCCAGCGAGAAGTCCAGCAAGCAGGAGGTCGCCGCCGTGCGCATTGAGCGCGATGTCGAGGACCTGTACAAGGCCGAGTACATGCACAACCATCTCGGTGAGGTCTACACCGGCACGGTGGCCGGCATCACGCCCCGCGGCGTCTTTGTCGAGCTGGATAACACGGTGGAGGGCTTTGTCCCCGCCGCGCAGCTCTGCAAGGGTGAACCGCAGGTCATCGACGGCGTCAGCATGCTGGACCCGCTGACCGGCAAGAGCTGGATGCTGGGTTCTTCCATGAAGATCCGGGTCGCCGCCGCCGATGTGGCGCTGGGCCGTATTGATTTTGAGTATATGGTGGAGTAATTTCCCGCGCCATACAATAGAAAACTCCTTGTCCGCACCGGGCAGGGAGTTTTTTGCGTCTTATATCACCTTATGCTCCATCCATTTCCCGCGGGCAAACCGCACAAGGAAACACAGGCTGCGGCAGATCCAGTCGATGAACATACCGAACCAGACTCCGGTCAGCCCTAAGTGGAACTGCAGAACGAAGATATAGCTCAGAATCACGCGGAACAGCCACATGCTGACGATGCTGACCGACATCGTAAACTTGGCGTCGCCGCCCGCGCGCAGGGCGTTGGGCAGGGTAAAGCTCGTCGCCCAGAAGAAGATGCTGAACAGGTTGAACCAGTGGACCACGTGGGTACACATGGCGGATGCCTCCGCCGAGAGGTTGAACCAGGTCACGACCTCGGGCATCAGGAAGAACAGTGCCGCGTTCGTGACGGTCAGCCCCGTGATGGCGATGCCCAGCAGCGTGACGGAATAGCGCTGCGCCTGCTTTTTCTCGCCTGCGCCAAGGCACTGCCCGATGACCGGGATCATGGCAAGGCTCATCGTGTTGCCGGGGATGTTCGCCAGCGTCGAGACCGAGTTTGCCACGGCATTGGCCGCGATGGCCGAGGTGCCTAAGGTAGACGTCAGGCTGCTGACACACAGCTTGCCGATCTGGAACATGCCGTTTTCCAGACCCGACGGGATGCCGATGGACAAAATCTGCATGATGGGCCTGCGCCGGGGCCGCAGGTCAGCGAAGTGCTGCACGCGCAGGGGATTGTGCAGGTCCTGGTTCTGCCACAGGATGAACACCGCGGCGAACACACGCCCGATCAGCGTGGCCAGCGCCGCGCCGATAACGCCCATGCCGAAACCGTAGATCAGCAGCGCGTTGCCCGCAATGTTGATGACGTTCATGACAAGACTGGCCAGCATACTGATGCGGCTGTTGCCCTGCGCACGGAACAGCGCCGCGCCGCCGTTGTACAGGCCGATGAAGGGGTAGGACACCGCACTGATAAGGAAGTACTGCTGCGCAAACCGCATGACATCCTCATCAATGCTGCCGAACACCATCCGAAGGATCAGGCGGGAGAGCAGCATACAGACAACACCCACCGCAACCGTAGAGATGCCCAGCACGCTGTACAGCTGGGCGGCGCTGCGGCTGGCGTTTTCCTCATCCCGGCGGCCCAGATACTGGCTGGCAATGACCGCACCGCCGGTAGCCAGCGCGGACAAAATCTGAATAATCAAAATATTCAGGCTGTCCACGAGCGATACGCTGGAGACAGCGGCCTCACCCACACCGGCGACCATCAGCGTGTCGGCCATGCCCATCGTGACGCTTAATGTCTGCTCCAGCAGCAGGGGCCAGATCAGGGTGAACAGCGCCCGCCTGGTAAACAGGGGACCTTGTGATTTTGCAGTGGATGTCATGGTAAACTCCCATCCTCTTTTACTTGGATTTTACCATTAGTATACAGCAAAATCTATGCGAAATCAAGGATTTGACACTTGTACAAAAAATGCCCGTGAACGCTGTAGCTGCGCCCTGTACAGCGAAAATCCGCAAAAATCAAATCGCAAGGATTTTGCCCACTTTTGCGGCGGCAAAAAGCCCCGGCCACAAAAGCTAGTGGCCGGGGCAGATCATGCGGCGGCTTGCAGGAGCCGCAGAGGGGTGGTGGTTAGAAGTCGACCTCGGTGTCGTAGTAGCAGCACTTCAGCAGCTTTTCCATCTCCTCCTGGGTCGGCTGGCGCGGGTTGGAGCCGGTGCAGGCATCGGCAATCGCGTTCTTTGCAATCTCGGGCAGTCTCTCGAGGAATACGTTCTCGGGGACAAAGCCCTGCTCGGCGGGGTAGGAGTCGGGGCCGTAGTGGCCGATGCAGTGCGGAATGTTCAAATCGTCGTTCATGCCGCGCAGATACTGGATGAGCAGCGCGACCTTCTCGTCGTCGTTCTCGCCGCCCAGGTGCATCTTGTCGGCAATGACGCCGTAGCGTGCCTTGGCGGTGGGATCCTTCGCGTTGTAGGCAATGACCTTGGGCAGGTACATGGCGTTGGCTGCGCCGTGGATGATGTGTGCGCCGTAATCGGCAAACGCCGCGCCGGTCTTGTGGGCCATGCTGTGCACGATGCCGAGCAGCGCGTTCGAGAACGCCATACCGGCCAGGCACTGGGCATTGTGCATCGCGTCGCGCTTATCCATATCGCCGTTGTAGCTGCCGACCAGATCCGCCTGGATCATCTCGATGGCGTGCAGGGCCAGCGGGTCGGTAAAGTCGCAGTTCGCGGTGGAGACGTAGGCCTCGATGGCGTGGGTCATGGCGTCCATGCCGGTGTGGGCAACGAGCTTTTTGGGCATCGTGTGGGCCAGCTCGGGGTCAACGATGGCGACATCGGGCGTGATCTCAAAGTCGGCGATGGGGTACTTGATGCCCTTCTGGTAATCGGTGATGATCGAGAAGGCCGTGACCTCGGTGGCCGTACCGGAGGTGGAGGAGATGGCGCAGAAGTGGGCCTTGCGGCGCAGCGGCGGGATGCCGAACACCTTGCACATATCCTCAAACGTGATGTCGGGATACTCGTACTTGATCCACATGGCCTTGGCTGCGTCGATGGGGGAGCCGCCGCCGATTGCGACGATCCAGTCGGGCTGGAACTTTTCCATGGCGGCAGCACCCTTCATGACCGTCTCCACGGACGGGTCGGGCTCGATGCCTTCAAACAGCTCTACCTCCATGCCGGCCTCTTTTAAGTAGGCCTCGGCGCGGTCCAGGAAGCCGAAGCGCTTCATCGAACCGCCGCCGACGCAGATCATGGCGCGCTTGCCGGGCAGCGTTTTCAACGCTTCCAGCGCGTGGGGGCCGTGGTAAAGGTCACGGGGTAAAGTAAATCTAGCCATAGGGTTTGCCTCCTTTAAAAATAGCTCTCTCGGACTTTGATAATTAAATGTCAAAATCTGTTATTAACAGTATACACCTTATGTGTCTAAACGGTCAATCGACAATACAGAGAATTTTCCGGCGATAATTCAGCATTTTGCCAGTGGAACACTCATAGGCTGTTCTATGGGGAAGGGGGCAGGAGCTATGCGTCCGATCACGCCGCAGCAGAATACAAAAATGCGCCTGCGCATGCGGCTTTTGGCGGCGGTGCTGGCGGTGGGGTGTCTGGGCGGGCTGACGGTGCGGCTGTTTGTGCTGATGCTGCGCGACCCCGGCGGCTACGCGGCACGCGCCGCCGACCAGCAGCTGCGCGGGGCCACGCTGCCCGCCGCCCGCGGGGAGATCTATTCCGCCGACGGTACGCTGCTGGCCGCCAGCGAGACCTGCTGGACCATCCGCGCCGCCCCGCGGGAGATGGCCGACGACGCCGTCGAACCGGCTGCGCGGGCGTTGAGCGAAATTTTAGAGCTGGACTACGCCGATACGCTGGCCAAATTCAGCCAGCGAACCTCCAATGACTGCCTGCTGCGCCGCCGCGTGGATAAGACGATGGCCGACGCTGTGCGGGACTGGTGCCGGGCGAACGGTGTGGACGGCATACAAATTCGGCAGGATACCCGCCGCGTCTACCCGCAGGGGGATTTTATGGGCGGCATTTTAGGCTTTACCGACGTGGACAACGCGGGCCTGTGGGGGCTGGAGCTGCGCTACAACGACGAATTGACCGGGCAGAACGGGCGCATCCTGACCGCCAAGAACGCCTGGGGCTACGATATGCCGACGCACTACCAGACGCTGGTGGACGCCGTGCCCGGCAGCACGCTGACGCTGACCATCGACGCGAACATTCAGCACTGGCTCGAAAGCGCACTGTCCGCCGCTGTGACGGAGCATCATGTGGCCGAGCGCGGCGTCGGCATCGTGATGGACGTCCACACCGGGGCCGTGCTGGCGATGTCCTGCCAGCCCGACTACGACCCGAACGCGCCGCGGACCCTTATAAATAAGGAAGTCCGTGACGCTGTGAATGCCCTGACCGGCGAGGAGCGCAGCGCCGCGCTGCAGAAGGCCCAGCAGGCACAGTGGCGCAACAAGGCCATCAGTGACCTGTATGAGCCGGGCAGCGTGTTCAAGCTCATCACGGCGTCGGCGGCGCTGGACTCCGGGGCGTGTAAGGCCACGGACTATTTCACCTGCGCGGGTAAAATAACCGTCGCAGGCACGCGGTTCCGCTGTGCAAACGGGCATATCCACGGCACCGAGACCTTCGCCCGGGGGCTGGCTGTCAGCTGCAACCCCTGCTTTATCCAGATCGGTGCGCGGCTTGGAAAAGAACGCTTCTGCGATTACTTTGCGGCCTTCGGCCTGCGGGAGGCCACGGGCATCGACCTGCCGGGCGAGGTCAGGCGCAGCGAATACTACACCGCGGACCGGATGGGCCCGGTGGAGCTGGCGAGCTGCTCGTTCGGGCAGAGCAGCAAGGTCAGCTACCTGCAGATGCTCACGGCGGTCTGTGCGGTGGTAAACGGCGGCGAACTGATGCAGCCCTACGTTGTGGCGAAAATCACGGCGCCTGACGGCACTGTTGTGAAGGAAGTGCAGCCGACGGTGAAGCGCCGCGTCATCAGCGCGGAGACCTCCGCCACGATGTGCCGCCTGATGGAGGGTGTCGTTACAGGCGGCACGGGAAAGCAGGCCGCGCTGGCGGGCTACCGCATCGGCGGCAAGAGCGGCACGAGCCAGAAGCTGGACAGCGCCAACGAGGGCGCGCGCATTGCGAGCTTTGTCTCCGTTGCGCCCATCGACGACCCCAAGGTCGCTGTGCTGGTCTGTCTGGATGAGCCCCACAGCTGGACGACGAGCGGCGGCGCGCTCTCCGGGCCGGTGTGCGCCGAGGTACTGGGAAAGGTGCTGCCGTATCTGGGGGTGGAGAGGGAAAGCGGCGAATAAAGACAGCCGGGCACGGGCGGATATGGAATCCGCCCCTACGTTGAATCGGGAAAGCGCAGGGTGACGGGGCTCTGCCCGTTTGCCGCTGCACTATACAAAAAACTCTGCGCCGTCCCTCTTGACATTCCCCGATCCGGTGTTATACTGGTAAAGTACGCAAACGAACAGTTAGACAACGAACAATTCAAAATCTAACTTCTTGGACCCAAAAATCGTAAAGGAGGGAAGAAATGCACGAATCATCGTATGATGACTGCGGCTGCTGCGCGGATGTCCACTTCGGCGCACTGCTGAACCAGACCTCGCGGCTCATCCGCCGTGCGCTGGATGCCCGCATCAACGCCGAGGTCAGCTCGGAGCTGTCGGGCGTGCGCGGCATGGTGCTGGGCGACATCGTCCGTGCCGAGCGCCAGGGCCGCGACGTCTACCAGCGCGACATTGAGCAGTGGTTCAACATTCGCCGCTCCAGCGTCACCGCCATGCTGCAGGGCATGGAGCAGGATGGCTTCATCACCCGCAGCGCCGTGGCGAAAGACGCCCGCTTAAAGCGCCTTATCGCCACAGAGAAGGGCCGCGCCTGTCACAAGCAGATCGAGGCAAGCATTGCGCGGTTTGAGGATGACCTGCAAAGCGGCATTGACCCGCAGCAGGTCGCCGCGGCCCGCGCTGTGCTGGAGCAGACCCTGCGCAACGCACAGCACTTCCTGCAAGAGGAAAATACCAAACAAGAGAGGGGAAATACCAATTGTTAAAAACACTCGGACGTGAAACCAAGGGCTTCCGCCTGGTCTCCGTGCTGACGCCGATCTTTATGATCGCGGAGGTCATCATGGAAATGATCATCCCGAAGCTGATGGCCTCCATCATTGACAACGGCGTCACGCCGGGCAATATGCAGGTCATCTACACCGTCGGCGCACAGATGGTCGTCGCGGCGCTGTTCGGCCTGCTGTTCGGCATTCTGGGCGCGGTGGCCGGCTCCCACGCGGCCACGGGCTTTGCCCGCAACCTGCGCCGCGGCATGTTCCGCAACATTCAGACCTTCAGCTTTGCCAACATTGACAAGTACTCCACCGCGGGCCTGGTCACCCGCATGACCACCGACGTCACCAACATCCAGAACGCCTACCAGATGCTGCTGCGCATGTCGGTGCGTGCGCCCGCCAGCATGATCGTGGCGCTGATCATGTCCTACACGGTCAACCGTCGGCTGGCAAACATCTATTTGATCGCCGTCATCCTGCTGGGCTGCGCGCTCGCCTTTATTATGAGCCGCGCCACCAAGTACTTCGGCGAGGCATTCCGCAAGTACGACGACCTGAACGAGAGCGTGCAGGAGAATGTCTCCGCCATCCGCGTTGTCAAGGCCTATGTGCGCGAGAAGTTTGAGGGCGAGAAGTTCCGCAAGGCCAGCGAGAATGTGCGCAATCTGCTGATGCGTGCCGAGCTGATCCTGGCCTGGAACGCCCCGCTCATGCAGCTGACCGTCTACAGCTGCATCCTGCTCATCTCCTGGATCGGTGCCCAGCTCATCGTCAGCTCCGGCGCAACGACCTTCACCACCGGCGACCTGATGAGCATGCTGAGCTACTGCATGAACATCCTTATGAGCCTGATGATGCTGTCCATGGTGTTCGTCATGATCACGATGTCTGCAGCCTCCGCCAAGCGCGTGGCCGAGGTGCTGGACGAGCAGTCCGACCTGACGAACGGTGAGGACCCTGTTATGGAGGTCAGGGACGGCTCCGTCAAGTTCGACCACGTCAGCTTTGCCTATAAAAAGGATGGCGAAAAGGCCCTCGAGGACATTGACCTCGACATCAAGTCCGGCGAGACCATCGGCATCATTGGCGGCACCGGTTCGGCTAAGTCCAGCCTTGTGCAGCTGCTGCCGCGTCTGTACGACGTGACCGAGGGCAGCGTGACCATCGGCGGCGTTGATGTGCGCAGATATGACCTCGACACCCTGCGCAACAACGTCGCCATGGTGTTGCAAAAGAACGAGCTGTTCAGCGGCACGATTGCCGAGAACCTGCGCTGGGGCAACCCAGACGCCACCGACGCCGAGATCGAGGACGCCTGCAAGCAGGCCTGCGCCGATGAATTTATCGAGCGCTTCCCCGACAAGTACCAGACCCACATCGAGCAGGGCGGCAACAACGTCTCCGGCGGCCAGAAGCAGCGCCTCTGCATTGCCCGCGCACTGCTGAAAAAGCCCCGCATCCTGATCCTGGACGACTCCACCTCCGCCGTCGATACCGCGACGGACGCAAAGATCCGCCACTCGTTTGCGGAAAAAATCCCCGGCACGACGGTGTTCATCATCGCCCAGCGCATTTCCTCCGTGGAAAATGCGGACAAGGTCCTCGTGCTCGACAACGGCAGGGTCAGCGGCTTTGACACCCCGGCCAACCTGCTGAAAACAAATGCCATCTACCAGGATGTCTACAACAGCCAGACCAAAGGCTCCGGCGACTTTGATGAGAAGGGAGGGGAGGCATAATGGCACAGCAGCCTAAAGTCGTAAAGGTCGGCCCCGGCGGGCGCAGCAATGGCCCCCGCCCCAAGGTCGAAAACCCCGGCAAGGTGTTCAAGCGCATCCTCGCCTATGTCATGAGCCGCTATAAGGCACAGGTCATTGTGGTGCTCTGCTGCATTCTGCTGGCCGTGTTTGCCCAGCTGCAGGGCGTCATGTTCTCCCAGACGCTGATCGACAGCTACATTCTGCCGCTGCTCAAGGCGGGCAGCACGGACTTCAGCGGCCTGGCCGCGGCTATCCTGCGCGTGGCAGTCATCTACTGCGTCGGCATCGCTGCTGTCTTTGTGCAGAACCGCCTGATGGCAAGGATCACCCAGGGCACGCTGAAGGATCTGCGTGACGAGATGTTCACCCACATGCAGACGCTGCCCATCAAATACTTTGACACCCACGCCCACGGCGACATTATGTCGGTCTACACGAACGACATTGACACGCTGCGCCAGATGATCAGCCAGAGCCTGCCGCAGCTCGTCAACACGGTTGTGACCCTCGTCGGCGTGCTGGCCTCGATGCTCTATCTGAGCGTCCCCCTGACGGTGCTGGCCCTCGCGATGGTCGGCATCATGCTGCTGGCGACGAAGTACCTGACCGGCAACTCCGGCAAATACTTCATCAAGCAGCAGCAGGAGCTGGGCAAGGTCAACGGCTACATTGAGGAAATGATGAACGGCCAGAAGGTCATCAAGGTCTTTTGCCATGAGGAAATTGCCATTGAGGAGTTCGACAGGCTCAACGATGAGCTGTTCCACAGCGCCGACAAGGCAAACTCCTATTCGCTGGTAGCAATGCCCGTCAACGGCCAGCTTGGCAACCTGTCCTACGTGTTCTGCGCCATCCTCGGCGGTGCGCTGGCTATCAACGGCTTCGGCGGCTTTACGCTGGGCGGCCTCGCCAGCTTCCTTGTGCTGACCCGCCAGTTCAACCAGCCCATCAGCCAGATCTCCATGCAGCTGAACTCCGTCGTTATGGCGCTGGCCGGCGGTGCGCGTATCTTTGCACTGCTGGATGAAAAGCCCGAGGTCAACGAGGGCGACATCACCCTGGTCCACGCCAAGTACGAAGCGGACGATACTGTCACCGAGACGAACGAGTCCACCGGCATGTGGGCGTGGAAACGCATGGATGCCGACGGCAAGCCCCGGTACACCAAGCTGGAGGGCGACATCGTCTTTAAGGATGTGGACTTCGGCTACGACGAGAAGAAGATCGTCCTGCATGACATCAACCTGTATGGCCGTCCGGGGCAGAAGATCGCCTTTGTCGGCTCCACCGGCGCGGGCAAGACGACGATCACGAACCTTATCAACCGCTTCTACGACATCCAGAAGGGCCGGATCCTGTACGACGGCCACGACATCAAGTCTATTGAGAAGGACGCGCTGCGCTCCTGTCTGGGCATCGTCCTGCAGGATACCCACCTGTTCACCGGCACGGTCATGGAAAACATCCGTTATGGCCGCCTGACCGCCACCGATGAGGAGTGCATGGCCGCCGCGAAGCTCGCAAATGCGGATACCTTCATCAAACATCTGCCAGACGGCTACAACACGATGCTGACCGGCGACGGCACGAACCTGAGCCAGGGCCAGCGCCAGCTGCTGGCGATTGCCCGCGCGGCTGTCGCAGACCCGCCGGTGCTGATCCTGGACGAGGCAACGTCCTCCATCGACACCCGCACCGAGAAGCTTGTGCAGGACGGCATGGACGGCCTGATGTATGGCCGCACGACCTTCGTCATTGCCCACCGTCTGTCCACCGTGCGCAACTCGGACTGCATCATGGTGCTGGAGCAGGGCCGTATCATTGAGCGCGGCACCCACGACGAGCTGATCGCCCAGAAGGGCCGCTATTACCGCCTGTACACCGGCAACTTTGCCGAGAACTCTTAAACGCAGAGAGGTCGAAAAAAGCCGCAAAACGGCATAAAATCAATCAAAACTGCCGGGATAGCATCTGCCGTCCCGGCGGTTTTTGTGCAAAATGCCGCAACAGCGCCAAAAAGTTGACGGGAAGGTAAAAAGTGGTTATAATAGGATACGTAGACACGCAAAAAGCGGTGTTTGACCACGCGGCATGAGGGAAACTACAAACAAGATTTGCCGCATAATATACATGATATACCTATAGGAGGAACAAATATGGCACCGAAGAAGATTGCACAGACCGTACTTACCGAGGGTAAGTTCTATACCATCAGCGCCGCCAACGGCAAGGTCATTGAGGTCGCTGACTATAACATTGACAATGGCGCGAAGATCCAGCTGATGGACAACGCCAACTTTGAGTGGCAGCAGTGGAACTTCGTCGCAGCAGGCGACGGCGTTTACCGCATCCAGAACCGCTTCACCGGCAAGATGATGGATCTGGACATGGGCGGCGTCAGCGACGGCACCCGCGTCCACCAGTGGGAGGGTGCCCAGGCATCCAGCCAGCTGTGGGTCGTGGAGCCTACCAACGATGGCCGCGTCAAGATCAAGTCCAACCTGGCCGGCAAGCTGCTGGACCCCGGCATGGCTACCGAGAACGGCACCGTGCTGCAGATCTGGGCTGACGTCAACGGTGACAACCAGTTCTGGACCATCAACGAGGTCACCCGCAAGCCCAAGACCAGCGTGAAGGCCACCACCGTTAAGGCCAAGGCCGCTGCCGAGAAGGCCGCCACCGAGGTCGTCAAGGCTGCTGAGCCTGTCGTCGAGAAGGCCGTCAAGGCTGCCAAGCCTGCCGCTGGGAGGGCTGTCAAGGCTGCGAAGCCCGTCGTCGAGAAGGCCGGCAAGGCTGCCGAGCCCGTCGTTGAGAAAACCGTCGAGGCTGCGAAGCCCGTCGTCGAGAAGGCCGTCAAGGCTGCCGAGCCTGTCGTTGAGAAGGCTGTTGAGGCTGCCAAGCCTGCAGCCGAGAAGGCCGTCGAGGCCGTCAAGACCGCCGCTGCCAAGACCAACACCCGCAAGGGCGGCAAGGGCAAGCGCCGCAAGTAATTTGCTTTGAACTTTTTCCCTGCAATTTTTGTGCTGTAACGAGAAAACCCCGCCCCGTCAGGATGCAGTTCCTGACGGGGCGGGGTTATTTTTTGTTTGTGGCTGAAAAGCCTTCCCCTACGGGGGAAGGTGGCCCGAAGGGCCGGATGAGGGGCGAGTGTGCCAGTATTGCCCGTGAACGAGCTGCGGCGGAAACGCTGCCCTCATCAGTCACCTGCGGTGACAGCTTCCCCCACGGGGAAAGCCTTCAGACTTACCCCAGCGCCGCAATGCTCTCCTTGATCTTGGCGGCCTTGTCCTGAGCGGCAGCCAGCTTGGCGCGGGTCTCCTCGACGAGTTTCGCCGGGGCCTTCTCGACGAACTTCGGGTTGTTCAGCTGGTTCGTGAACATGCCCAGCTCCTTCTCGGCCTTGGTCAGCTCCTTGTTCAGGCGGGCCAGCTCCTTGTCGCGGTCGATCAGCTCCATCATCGGGATAAAGCCCTTCGCGTCGGGGGTCGCCACGTTGACCATGCCGTCGGTGCTGCCCTCGTACTTTGCCGTGACCGTTACGTCGGTGGCAAAGGCAAAGCGGGCCAGATACGCGCCGCCCTTCTCAAACGCGGCGGGGGAGGCAGTCTCAATGACCATGCTCGTCTTTTTGGCCGGGTGGACGTTCATCTCGGCACGCATGGCGCGGACAGCCTTGATGTAGTCCATCAGCTTCTCAAAGTCGGCGCAGTCCTCGGCCCAGACCTTCATGTTCTCGTCGCCGGGCCACTTCTCGTTCATGATGGTCTCGGCGCTGCCGGGCAGAGCCTGATAGATCTCCTCGGTGATGAACGGCATGAAGGGGTGCAGCAGCTTGAGCGCCTTGTCCAGCACGTAGACCAGCACCTTGCGGGCCGCGTCGGCGGCTGCCGCGTCCTCGCCGTTCAGGCGGGTCTTGCAGATCTCGATATACCAGTCGCAGTAGACCTCCCAGATGAAGTTCTCGACCTTCTCGGCGGCCAGACCCAGCTCGTACTTGTCGAGGTTGGCGGTAGCCTCGGCGGCGACCTTGGCAAGCTCGGACAAAATCCACTTGTCGCTCATGTCGAGCAGGCTTTCCTCGGGCAGACCCGGCTCAAAGTCCTCGGGCAGGTTCATCTGCACAAAGCGGGAGGCGTTCCACAGCTTGTTGGCAAAGTTGCGGCAGGCAAGAACTTTTTCATCGCTGTAGCGCATATCGTTGCCTGCGGTGGAGCCGATGATCAGCATCATGCGCAGCGCGTCCGCGCCGTACTGCTCAATGACCTCCAGCGGGTCAATGCCGTTGCCCAGGGATTTGGACATTTTGCGGCCCTGGCTGTCGCGGACAATGCCGTGGATCAGTACCGTGTCAAACGGTGCCTTGCCGGTGTAGGCCAGACCCGAGAAGATCATGCGGGACACCCAGAAGCCGATGATGTCATAGCCGGTGACCAGCGTGTTCGTGGGGTAGAAGTAGTTGTAATCCTCGGCGTTCTCGTTGGGCCAGCCCAGCGTGGAGAACGGCCACAGGGCAGAGCTGAACCAGGTGTCCAGCGTGTCGGGGTCCTGGGTCATGTTGGAGCTGCCGCACTTGGGGCAGGTGCAGGGGGCTTCCTTGGCCACGACGGTCTCGCCGCAGTCGCCGCAGTACCAGGCGGGGATCTGGTGGCCCCACCACAGTTGGCGGCTGATGCACCAGTCACGGCCGCCCTTCATCCAGTTGATATAGTTCTTGGTGAAGCGCTCGGGCACGAACTTGATCTCGCCCTTCTCGACGCTCTCGATGGCGGGCTTGGCCAGCGGCTCCATCTTGACGAACCACTGCTTGGAGACCATCGGCTCAATGACCGAGTGGCAGCGGTAGCAGGTGCCCACGTCGTGGGTCAGCGGCTCGGTCTCCTTCAGCGCACCGCAGGCCTCCAAATCGGCCAGAATGGCCTTGCGGGCCTCCAGCGCGGTCATGCCGGCATACTTGCCGCAGTCCAGCACGTCCGGCTCGTCGGCAGCAGCGCGGCCCGCGGCCTTCTCGGCATCGACGGCGGCCTTGTCGGCAGCGCCGGTCATGTGGCCGTCGTAGGTCAGCACACGGATCATCGGCAGGTCGTGGCGCTTGCCGACCTCAAAGTCGTTGGGGTCGTGGGCGGGGGTGATCTTCACAACGCCGGTGCCCTTCTCCATGTCGGCGTGCTCGTCGCAGACGATGGGAATTTCGCGGCCCAGCAGCGGCAGCACGACATGGCAGCCGTGCAGGTGCTTGTAGCGCGGGTCCTCGGCGTTGATGGCAACAGCGGTATCACCCAGCATCGTCTCGGGGCGGGTCGTGGCCAGCTCCAGCATTTCGCCGGTCTCCTTGACGGGGTAGAGCAGATGCCAGAAGCTGCCCTCCTTGGCCTCATACTCGACCTCGGCGTCGGAAATCGAGGTGTTGCAGTGGGGGCACCAGTTGACCATGCGGTTGCCGCGGTAGATCAGCCCCTCATTGTACAGACGGACAAAGACCTCCTTGACGGCGTCGGAGCAGCCCTCATCCATCGTGAAGCGCTCACGCTGCCAGTCGCAGGAGCAGCCCAGCTTCTTCAGCTGGCTGACGATGCGGTTGCCATAGGTGTTCTTCCAGTCCCAGGCACGCTCCAGAAAGCCGTCGCGGCCCACCATCTCCTTGGTCAGGCCCTCCTCGCGCATCTTGGCGACGACCTTGGCCTCGGTGGCAATGGACGCATGGTCGGTGCCGGGCACCCACAGCGCGGCATAGCCCTGCATCCGCTTGTAGCGGGTCAGGATGTCCTGCCAGGTCTCATCCATGGCGTGGCCCATGTGCAGCTGGCCGGTGACGTTCGGCGGCGGCATGACGATGGTAAACGGCTTTTTGCTGCGGTCGATCTGGGTATGGAAATACCCCTTGTCGCACCAGTTCTGATAGATGCGATCCTCGGTGCCCTGCGGGGCATACTGTTTGGCGAGTTCCTTCGGCATAGTGTAAACCTCCTCGTGAATGTGCGGGGCGTGATTTTTACATTTGGACAAAATAAAAAAGGCCGCCCCATGAGTTTATCATGGGACGGCCTGAAAAGCTCAAGTCGCGGTACCACCCAAGTTGCCCGATCGGGCCGCTTTGCGGCAGGCCGACAAGCCCGCCTGCCCTGATAACGGCGGCAACCCCGTGCGCGGCTGGCAGGGGAGAAGCCCCTCTCACCGCGCCTGCTTGAAAGTGACAGCACCCGCCGCACCGTACCGGGCTTGCATCCTCCCCGGCTTGCTGCAAAGGTACGACGCGGGCACACTCTTTCGCACTGCATTTGTACCTTATAATGTACCGCAATGCGGCGGATTTGTCAAGGGCGGGTGCGCAAATCTGTCGAGCCTGCGCTGTCTTACTCCCACTTCTCCCACACCTCGGGGCAGTAGCCTACGGTGGCCTGTCTGCCGTTGCGCACAATGGGCTGGCGGAAGAGCTGCTGGTTCTCGAACAGCTTGTCGGCCTGCTGGCTCTCGTCGAGCCATTTCAAAAGCGCCAGCGTGTCCTTGTCCTTTGCGTTCTCGTCGACGAGCTTTGCCCAGCCGCCCACGGCGCGGCAGACGTTGTCAAACTCGCCGCGGCTCATGCCTTTTTCCTTCATGTCGATCATCTGGAATCTGATGCCGCGCTCCTTGAACCACCGCTGTGCCTTTTTGGTGTCAAAGCTCTTGTTCGTGCCGAAAATCTGGATGTTCATGGCCATTCCCCCCACAAAAAACATTCTTTTCATTAGAATACCACAAAAACCATACCTTGACAACTTACAAGGCCGGGCCTATAGTATGAGGAAAACTGCGGCAGGGCGCTTGCTCTTATGCGGGCTGCGTGCTATAATACAGGTTTATAGAGGAGTATCTATAAAGGAGTATTATGGAAAAAGAAAGAACCAGTCCGTGGCTGATCTTGTTCCGCGTGGTATTTACGGCGGCACTGATCGCCTGCATTATGTTTATCTTTCGCAACTCACTGGAAAACGGTGCCCAGTCGTCCGCACGCAGCCAAGCCGTCATGCAGCTGGTCAACAGTGCGCTGGCCAAGGTGCATCTCGGCCCATTGTCGGAGCATCTGATCCGTAAGCTCGCGCACTTTTCGGAGTTTGCGCTGGAGGGCTTTCTGCTGATGCTCTGCATCCGCGTGTACACAAAGCATTTTGTGCGCCACATGAGCTGGCCGCTGCTGGGCGGCATGACAACGGCGCTGATGGATGAGACCATCCAGCTGCACAGCCTCAACCGCACCTCGTCGGTGGTGGATGTCTGGATCGATATGTCCGGCGTCGTGGCGGGACTGCTGTTTGCACTCATCATCCTGCTGATCGTGCGCGGCGTTACCGCATTCATCCGCGTCAAGCAGGAGAACCGCGCACTGCGCGCCGAGAGCGAGGAGCTGCGCCGCCGCGAGCATGAACGGCTGGCCCGCCGCGCCGCCCACCGTGCCCACGAGGCACAGCTGAACCGCCCCGAACCCGACGAGGATAACTATGAGGAGGACGAAGAATGACGACCCAACAGGCAATTGAAGCCCTGCACGCCCTGCCGCGCATGGGGCAGGGCGCACCCGGTCTGGCCCGGATGCAGAACCTGTGCGACCATCTGGGAAACCCCGAAAAGGAGCTGCAGTGCATCCACATTGCGGGCACGAACGGCAAGGGCAGCCTTGCGGCCATGACGTCCTCCATCCTGACGGCAGCGGGCTACAAGACCGGTCTGACCATTAGCCCGTATGTGGTGGACTTCCGTGAGCGGTTTCAGATCGACGGCGAGATGATCCCGCCCCGCACGCTGGCAAACCTGACGGAGAAGGTGCTCGACGCGATTGACGCCATCGAGGCCGAGGGCGGCGAGAAGCCTGTGGAGTTTGAGGCCGTCACTGCGCTGGCGTTCCTCTGGTTTGCCCGCGAAAAGTGTGACCTGGTCGTGCTGGAGACCGGCCTTGGCGGGCGCTGCGACGCAACGAACGTCGTGCCCCACAAGCTCGTGGCAGCCATCACAAAGATCGGCTATGACCACATGGAAGTCCTGGGAGATACCCTTGATAAAATTGCCGCCGAGAAGGCCGGTATTATAAAAGAAGGAACCGTCGTCGTCAACTATCCCGACCAGCCTGCGGAGGCTATGGGGCCGATCCTGACCGCCGCTGCCGAGGCGCACACGAGCATCATCACGCCCGACAAGGACGATTTGACGCTGCTGCGCGGCAAGCGGCTGGAAAACCGCATCGACTACGGCGGCTATCGCGCCGCACTGGGCCTGCCCGGCACGCACCAGGCTAACCACGCCGCCATGGCTGTCGAGATCGCGCTGGCTCTCTGGCGCGAGTTCGGCTATGATATTTCGGACGACGCCATTTTGCAGGGTCTTGCCGATGCCCGGATGCCCGCCCGCATCGAGGTGCTGCGCCGCCATCCGCTGCTGCTGCTCGACGGCTGCCACAACCCCGACGGCGCTAAAATGCTGGCCGCGACCCTGACCCGCGCCGACTTTGAGGAAAACCTCGTCGGTGTGCTGGGCGTGCTGGCCGACAAGGACTATAAGGATATGCTGTCCGATCTGGGCCCCTGCTTTGCCAAGGTCTACACCGTCACGCCCAACTGCCCCCGCGCATTGAGCGCCGAGGAATTGCAGAAGGAGGCACGCTTCCACACCGACGCCGAGGTCGCCGACAGTGTGGCCGATGCCATCCGCAAGGCCGTGGACTACGCGGACGAGAACAACCTCGCGGGCGTTGTTGTCTGCGGTTCGCTCTACCTTGCCGCCGAGGCCCGCCCGCTGCTTCTCAAAGAAGCAGAAAAATAACCGGCCATCGCCATTTCAACAAAATACGCACCCGTAAGCCTGTATCATAACGATACGGGTTTTTTATTTTGTCTCAACACCCCCTGCCGGAAATTACCCGTTGATTTTTAACTCTCCCCGTAGGGGCCGGGCATGCCCGGCCCGCAACCTTCCCAACACTACCCTGTATACCCTTATAAATGAAAAAAGAGGACAACCCTATGGCCAAAGTAACCTTCGTGCCCGGCAGCGGCACACTGGCCGCCTATTTGAGCGGCGAGATCGACCACCACGCCGCCCAGACACTGCGGCGGGAGATCGATGCCCAGGTCGATGACCGCCTGCCCGAGCTGCTGACGCTCGACTTCTCGGGCGTCACCTTCATGGATTCCTCGGGCGTCGGCCTGATTTTGGGCCGCGGACGCCACGTAAGCGCACTGGGCGGGCGGCTGACCGTCCAGAACCCGCCGCGCGCCGTGCGGCGGATGCTCGACCTGGCCCACATAACCTACGCCTGAACGGAGGTGAACACCGATGAAGATGCTCAATCAGGTAAAAATTACGTTTGCGGGCCGCTCCGTCAACGAGGGCTTCGCCCGCGCGGCGCTGGCCGCGTTTCTTGTGCAGCTTGATCCCACTGTGCCCCAGCTCGCCGATATGAAAACCGCTGTCTCCGAGGCCGTGACCAACTGCATCGTCCACGCCTACCCGGACAAGATCGGCCCCATCACAATGACGGCGGCCATCTATGAGGGCGGCATTGTGCGTATTACCATCACGGACCGCGGCGTCGGCATCCCGGATATTGCGAAGGCGATGGAGCCAATGTTCACCACCGGCGACGCTGAGGAGCGCGCGGGTCTGGGCTTTGCCGTCATGCAGAGCTTCATGGACAAGGTCAAGGTCTCCTCCACGCCGGGCCGCGGCACCCGCGTGACCCTGACCAAGCGGCTGGATGCCCGCGCGTGACCCCCTACATATATAAGAGGAGGGGACAATCATGCCCACGGATATGCACCAGCTGCCGCGCGAAGAATTTATTGAGAGAAACCTCGGCCTTGTCCACGCCTGCGCCGGGCGGTTCAAGGGGCGGGGCATCGAGTATGAGGAACTCTACGCCGCGGGCTGTCTGGGTCTTGTGAAGGCCTGCGACGGGTTTGATACCGGGCGCGGCGTCTGCTTTTCCACCTATGCCGTGCCGGTCATCCTGGGCGAGATCAAAAAGCTGTTCCGAGATGGCGGCACAGTCAAGGTCAGCCGTTCGTTAAAGGAGCTGAGCCTTAAAATCAATGCCGAGCGTGAGCGCTGCCTCAAGCGCACCGGCCAGGAGCCCGGCGTGACCGAGCTGGCCGAGACGCTGGGCACGACCCCGGAGCAGATTGCACTGGCCATCCGCGCGGCCCTGCCGACTCTGAGCCTGACGCCCGTGGACGACGAGGACGGCCTGCGGGAGTTTGACGTGCCGGTGGAGTCCCCGGAGGAAGCACTCTCGGACCGCATCGGTCTGGCCGAGGTGATGGACAGGTTGGACAGCGGTGACCGCCAGCTCATCCGTCTGCGCTTTTTCGCGGGCCGCACCCAGAGCGAGACCGCCCGCGTCCTCGGCACGACCCAGGTCCAGATCTCCCGCCGCGAGCGCCGCATCCTGAAATGGATGCGCGAACAGCTGTTAGAGGCCCAATGATACCCCTCCACCAGCACCCGCTCATCCTTCCACCCCCCATAATTTGTGCCCGCCAACCGCCATCACCCCAATATACACCTTGCCCAAACTTCTCCCTCAAACTTTGTCGAAAAAATCAAAAAAACTTGCAAAAACCTGTTGACAAAGGTCATACTACTTGCTATAATAATCAAGCTGTCTCGCGAGCCCAGCCCGCGGCGGCAGCCGCTGGAGCCTTTACCTACAGCTT
>RRZU010382802.1_pt1 | contig 22242 bp, 20 predicted proteins | sample 2165561 | NCBI WGS metagenome assembly RRZU01 (sample SAMN10456909, study PRJNA506462) | wastewater metagenome | isolation source: wastewater sludge | place: USA: Moscow, Idaho | reverse complement strand
GCAAGAAATGACAGTTACGAAGATTCTTTTGTAGACTCCACAATAAGTATTTCAGCAATGTGCCACACAGAAGAACAGATAAAAGCATGCATTGACTGTGGGACTGACCGAATATACCTTTCGGATATCAGCCTCTATAAACAATATGCCCACACTGACTGCAAGAGCGGATTCCACTTTGTCACTCCGGGCATGATGAAGGACAGGGATATAAAAGAGCTCGAATGCTTCATAAAAGAATACTGGCCAAATATAATTACGAGCAGCCTTGGCTATGCAGAACATACTTTGAGATATTACGCTGAAAACAAAATCAGCTCAAGCGTTGGAATTGATTATATGGCTAATTTGAACAATAAATTCTCAGTTAATTTTGCTTTGGGAATATATGGTGGAACCATTGACACGGTTGCTCCAGGGATGGAGTATGTAATAAACCAGCAGTACCTTGACTACACATTCAATGAAGCAAGCAAATCCACTGTTGAGATTCCTGTTCTGAGTCACCCAATTTTAATGATAACAGAGTACTGCCCATATAAAACCGACGGAGCAAAATGCAAATTTCCAGTATGCATGATTAATGATTCTTTCCTGAACGGTGAAAATAACGAAAACTATATTATAAAAGCTGACAATTTCTGCAAGCTTAATATATACAGTACTCGCGTTTCTGAGCTTCATGTTCAAAGCGTAAGAACATTGATAGAAAAAAATTACAGAAGGTTCAGGCTTGATTTTCTGAACGAGACATATGATCAGGCTGTAAAATATATTAAAAAATACAAATAAATTGATAAAGAGTGATAAAAATGGAAAAGAAAACACTTAATGTACTTGAATACAACGCCATAATAAACCTGCTCGAAGGCTTTGCTTCTACAGAGCTCGGGAAGGAAAAATCAAGGCAAATAGATGTGATTAGCGATCAAGACCAGATAATTCACAGGCTAAAAGAAACAAGTGAAGCTCAGAGTATAATTCTTACAAAGGGAAGTCTTCCTATTTACAGTCTTACAAATATAAGCAGATCTCTGAAGCTGGCCGAAATAGGTTCTACAATTGATATCGGAAGCATACTGAAGGTAGGAGAGGTTCTCAAGACAGCCAGGCTGGTTTCTTCAAAAGCATCTGGAATTGAAAACCTTCATATAATACCCGAACTTGCTTCAAAACTATATCATAACACAGAACTGGAAAATCAGATTTTCACATCCATAATCTCAGATGATGAGATATCAGATAACGCAAGCCCTCAGCTAAAAAAGATAAGAAGAGATATAAAGCTTTCAAAAGAACAGATACGAAACAAGATAAGTTCAATGATAACTTCAAAAGAGAACTCCAAGTATCTGCAGGAATCGATAGTGACAATCAGACAGGACCGTTTTGTTCTACCTGTAAAAATAGAAAATAGATCCAATGTTCCAGGGATTGTTCATGACACATCTGCATCTGGCTCAACACTGTTTATAGAACCAATGGCCATAGTTGAAATGAACAACAACCTCAGAATCCTCATCAACAAAGAACAGGAAGAGATTGAGCGTATAATACAGATTTTTTCCAGTGAAATTGGACTTATATCAGCTGCTATCTCAGATAATATAAGCATACTTTCAGAACTGGATTTTATAATGGCAAAAGGAAAACTTTCAGTAAAAATGAAAGCTATCGAGCCTAAGATAAGCGATAGAATGTTTATGACACTTAAAAATGCGAGACACCCACTGATTGATCCTAAAACTGTCGTACCTCTAAACCTTGAGCTTGGAAATGAATACAATACACTCATAATAACTGGCCCAAATACAGGTGGAAAGACTGTAGCTCTAAAAACTGCAGGGCTTTTATCTCTTATGCTTCAGAGCGGCCTCCATATCCCCTGTGACTACGGAAGCGTCATGTGCATATTCAAGAATATTTTTGCTGACATAGGTGATGAACAGAGCATTGAAAATAGCCTCTCAACGTTTTCATCACATATGACGCACATAGTAAAGATTCTCTCAGAGATGCAAAGTGAAAATCTCATTCTGCTTGATGAACTCGGATCCGGAACTGACCCTGTCGAAGGATCAGCTCTTGCAATTTCGATACTCGAACATATAAGGGAGCACAGAGTCCTTACAATGGCAACTACTCACTATAGCGAGCTTAAGAATTATGCACTCAACCGTCCAGGAGTAGAAAATGCTTCTGTTGAATTTGACATTGAAACCCTCAGTCCGACATACAGGTTGATAACCGGAATTCCAGGAAAATCAAATGCTTTTGAAATCTCTCAAAAACTTGGCCTGAGCAGTAAAATAATCGAATCAGCACGTGCAAGCCTTAGTGTAGAAGAGATTAAGATGGAAGAGCTTCTTGCAAAGATTGAGATAGACAGAAAAATAATTGAAAAAGAGAAAGAATACATTCAGTCTGCATCCATAAAAATCCGAGAAAAAGAAGATGAACTGATTAAAAAAGAAAGTAAAACAAAAGCTGACAGAGAAAAAATCATACTAGAATCAAAGAAAAAGGCATCAAAGATACTGAAGGATGCAAAAGAAGAGAGCGATTCAATCATAAAAGATCTCAATTCAATAAAAGACGACATAGAAAAATACAACGTAAACAAGGAAATCGAAAAAATACGTTCAAAAGTAAAAACCGGACTTGAAAAATTTGGATATACCGAAGATCTTTTAGGGCTTGACGAACTTGAAGGCAAATCACTTCAAGACGTCGAAATCGGACAAACTGTGTTTGTGCCTAGTTTCACTCAGGAAGGAATAATTCTTTCAAAAGATTCAATAAAGAAGGAAGCAGTCGTACAAATCGGGATAATGAAAATCAACATGCCATTTGAGGCTCTCCAGGGAAAGAAGAAATCAAAAAAAATAAAAGAAATAAAAAAGACCGGAGTTGGGAAAATAATGAAAGAAAAGGCTTCATCTATAAAATCTGAGGTTGACGTAAGAGGAATGGATCTTGAAACAGCACGGATTGAAGTAGAGAAATATCTTGATAATGCCTATCTTTCTGGAATACCAAGAGTAACCGTCATACACGGAGTAGGAACCATGGTTCTTAAGACCGGGCTTTCAGAAATGTTCAGAACAATGAACTATATCAAATCATACCGTCCTGGTGCTTATGGAGAGGGCGGAATAGGAGTGACTATTGTAGAATTTAAATAAAAATATGTTAATAGTGAGGTTTAATATGTCAAATAACAATAAGGATTTAATAAGTGTTATACAGAGCGAATTTACAAAATTAAGCAAAGGGCAAAAGATAATAGCACAGTATATTCTTTCAAATTATGACAAAGCAGCTTTCATGACGGCAGCAAAACTCGGAGAAACCGTAGGTGTAAGTGAATCAACGGTAGTAAGATTTGCAAATGCCATAGGTTATGAGGGATATCCTGAGCTTCAGAAATCACTTCAGGAGCTTATCAAAACTAAGCTCACTACTGTACAGAGAGTAGAGATGTCAAAAGAGTACTCAAGTGATTTCACAATACTCAAAAAAGTTTTAAAATCAGACATAGACAATATAAAAGGGACATTAGATGAGATAGACCCTCAGTCCTTTGAAAATGTTATAAACAAGATGATTACAGCCAAAAAAATATATATCGTGGGTTTGAGGAGTTCTGCTACTATAGGTGAATACCTTGGATTCTACCTAAACTTCATACTCGATAATGTCGTGCTTGTAAACTACGGCATCAGCGATGTATTTGAACAAATACTGAAAATAGACAGCGAAGATCTTGTTATAGGAATAAGCTTCCCTAGATACTCAAAAAGAACATTCGAGCTGCTCGAGTATGCAAAAGAACAGGGAGCCAGCGTAGTCGCTATAACAGACAGCAAACTTGCCCCTATATCTACAATAGCAGAAGACATCCTTATAACTCGAAGTAACATGGCTTCGTTTGTCGACTCACTTGTAGCACCTTTCAGCGTTGCAAACGCCCTTATTGTATCTGTCGGCATGAGAAAGAAAGCTGACATAAAAGATTCGTTTGACAAATTAGAGAGAATATGGAAAGAGTACAGGATTTATGATGACAAATAGAAAAAATATTATAATAGCAGTAGACGGTCCGGCAGGAGCTGGTAAAAGCACTGTTGCAAAGAAACTTGCCGAAATGCTGAATTTCCTTTATATCGACACCGGAGCAATGTACAGGGCAATCACGTACAAGATTGTCAAGAAAAAAATCGACATTAATAATGAAAAGGAGTTGAAGAAGCTCCTTGAAGAAACATCGCTGCTCTACGAAGACTCAATCCTGTATCTTGACGGAAGCCCTGTTGGAGATGAAATAAGAAGCGATGAAATTAATGCAAAGGTTTCAGCCGTGTCTGGCATAGACCAAGTAAGAAAATCCATGACAGACCTTCAAAGAATTATAGGTCAGACAACTTCATGCATACTGGATGGAAGAGACATAGGCACAGTAGTGTTTCCTCAGGCAGATATTAAGATATTTCTTATAGCCGATGTCAGCATGAGAGCTAAAAGAAGATATAAAGAAAATCTTTCAAAAGGAATGGATGCCACACTTGACGAAATAGAAAAAAGCATAATAGAACGAGACAGCCTTGATTCAGGCAGAGAACTTGCTCCTCTTATTAAAGCTGATGATGCTATCGAGATTGACACGAGCAGCCTTTCTGTGGATGATGTAGTTTCAAAAATATTAAATATATATTCGGAGAAAACAAATGTATAATTTTTTGAAGAGAACAGTATGGCTGTTCTCGAAATTAGTGTTGAGAGTTCAATATGAAGGACTTCATAACATACCTGATAAAGGGGCTTTTATAATAGTAGGGAATCATAAAAACAATTTTGACCCCATACTGATTTCATTTACAACGAAGCGTGAAATACATTACCTTGCCAAAGCAGAGCTTTTTAAAACAAGATTGACCAGATTTCTGTTTGAATCAGTAAAGTGCATCAAAATCGACAGAAACAAGACAGACATAACTGCAATAAAGAACGCTCTCAGAGTCTTAAAGGATGGAGAAATTTTAGGCATATTTCCTGAAGGAACAAGAGTAAAAGGTGGCCCTGAAAACGCAAATGTTAAATCTGGAGCTGTAATGATTGCATCAAAGGGCAAGGTAAACATACTCCCTGTAGCAATCAGCGGAAACTACAAACTGTTTGCTAAAATCAAGGTATCAGTGCTACCTATGTTCGACATAAAAAAGGCAATGGAAAATCATGATGGGAACATCGAAATGGTATCTTCAGATATAATGAACATCATATACAGAGAAGTCGAAAGGAATGAAAATGGAAATTAAAATTGCAAAATTCAGCGGGTACTGCTATGGAGTAAAAAGAGCGATGGATCTTGCATTGGAAAAACTCGATGAGACCTCTGAAAAAAAAGTATATTCGCTTGGACCACTAATTCATAACGACCAGGCAATGAAGAAATTCACAGACAAAGGGCTTATAGTTGAAGAAGATATAAATAAAATTGAAAAAAATTCAACCGCTATCGTAAGAAGTCATGGACTTCCTAAGGACTTTTATGATAAAATGGATATAATATCAACAAATGTAGTTGATGCAACATGTCCTTTTGTAAAAAAAATTCAAGATATTGTTTATGAAAATTACAAATCAGGGCATGGTATAATTCTAATTGGAGACAAGGATCACCCGGAAATAAGAGGAATAAATGGATGGTCAGATAATTCATCTATAATTATTAATTCAATTGAAGATGTGGAGAGATTTGACTTCTCTGAGGATAGAGCTTATATAGTTGCCGTTCAGACAACATACAAGCTTGAAAAGTATCTTCAAATTGAAAAAATATTGAAAAATAGATTAAAAAAAGTTGAATTCTTCAATACCATATGCTATGCTACAAGAGAAAGACAAGATGCAGCCAGGGAACTATCAAAAACTGTTGATGCTATGATAGTTATCGGTGGAAAAAGCAGTTCAAACACTAAAAAGTTGGCAGAAATATGTTCTGAGAATTGCATCACTTTTTTAATTGAGACAGCCAAGGATATTGACCTTGAAAAAATCTCATCCTTCAGTACAATAGGTATAACAGCAGGAGCATCAACCCCTGATTTTATCATTGATGAAGTGAAAGATTTATTGCTAACAAAATAAACGTTTAAGGAGTTGGAAATTAATGAGCAGTGAAATGGAAAGATTATTGTTGGAAGAAGAGCAGAATTACCAGGAAGTTTACAAAGGATCAAGAGTAAAAGGAACAGTAGAGGTTATCAAGCCTGATTCATTCTACATTTCTTTAAGTTACAAAACTGATGGAGTTCTTCCAAAATCAGAAGCAGGTGACTGCGAAGATATAAAAGTTGGAGATACATTGGATCTTGAAGTTATTAAAATCGACAAAAATACTGGCGAAATATTACTTTCAAAGAAGAGACTTGATGACTTTAAAGCATGGGATGAGATCCAAATGGGCGACATCATTAATGTGAAAGTAACAGAAAAAAATGAAAAAGGCCTAATTGCTAAATTCAAAGGTTCGATAAGAGGATTCCTTCCACTTAGTCACATTGAAACTAGATTCATAGGCGAAGATGCATTAGATAAATATATAGGTCAGGAATTCGAAACTGAAATAATCGATCTTGACCCTAAGAAAAGAAGACTTATTCTATCAAGAAAAAACATCCTTCTAAAAGAGCAGAATGAGCTTAAGAAAGAGCTTGTAAGCAAAATTGTTGAAGGCGAAGTTTTCAAAGGTATCGTAAAAGATATTAAAGATTATGGTATATTTGTTGATCTTGGTGGAATAACAGGACTTGTTCATGTAAGTGAACTATCATGGAACAGAAAAGACAATATCGAAAAATCTTACAAGATTGATCAAGAAGTTGATGTTCAGGTATTAAGCTTTGATCCTGAAAAAGAAAGACTTTCTTTAAGTATAAAAGCTCTAATGCCAAACCCATGGGATGTTTTTGTTCAAAACAACCATGTAGGTGATATACTTTCAGGAGAAGTTAAGAATATCAAGGATTATGGTATCTTCGTATCTCTTGGAGACGGCATCGACGGATTTGTTCATATATCTAACATCTCATCTGATTTCATAAAGAACCCAGGTGAAGTTGTTAAAGTTGGCGACAAAATTGACGCCAGAATACTAAATATCGATTCTCAAGCACAGAAAATCGAATTAACGCTTAATCTTGAAGAAAAAGAAGAAGCGTCATCTGAAGAGATCGAAAACACACAGGAGGTATAATATGAAGAATTATGTTTGTGATGTATGTGGTTATGTTTATGATCCAGCAGTAGGAGATCCAGATAATGGTGTAGCTCCAGGAACAGCATTTGAAAATGTACCAGAAGATTGGGTTTGTCCACTTTGCGGAGTTGGAAAAGATCAGTTTTCAGAAGAATAATCAGTTTAATAAAAAGAGTGGTATTTACCACTCTTTTTTAAATGTGTTCAAATTGTCATAAATTTGTGGTTTGTTTAAATAAACAGAAAAGAGGGAACTTAATATGATTAGTACGTTAAAAAGAAATGACGGCTTTACATTGATTGAACTCCTCATAGTATTGACAATTTTAGTGGCTTTGACCCTTACAGGTACATATAAGTATTTCAACATAGTTGAAACCAACAAACAGAAGATAGATATAAGCAACGCAAATATACTGGCAGAAGCCGTGAATGTAGCAGAAGCAACCGGTCAGCTCGATATTGATTCTACATCTACAGAAGTGACCTATGAAAAACTGAAAAATGTTCTAAGCAAAGAACTCAAGCCCGTCAGCAAGCTCTACTCTGGAGAAAGCGGTGATTCTGCTTTCATAATAACAGCGACTAAAACCAGTAACGACCTTAACGTTACTGTAACAGCTAACGGGAAACAGTTATATCCAACGCTGACAAGCGAGGAAACAAGCGGAGACTAGCTTTTTATTGCGATAATAATAACAAACAAATAGATAAAAAATGTATTTACTGAGGTAATGAATGGAAGAATGGATTTTAAAACGAGCGTATCTTGATTACAGAGAAATACTTAAAGATTTTCCGCTCGATGAAATAACAGCAAAACTGATCTCAAAAAAGAAATTTACAAATAAAAAAGAAATTTACAATTATCTGAATTCAGATACCAGCCTCCTTCATGACCCTTTCAAACTAAAAGGCATGAGTGAGGCTGTAAGTTTGATTGCTGATGATATCGAAAACGGAAATAAGATTCTCTTGTCCCTGGATTATGATGTGGATGGAATAATAAGTGGAGCAATTGCATTCCTGGGACTGAGCACCATAGGCGCCAGGTGTTCGTATATTCTGCCCCATCGTATAAAGGATGGATATGGAATAAATGAAAGAATAATAGAATATGCACGTGAAAACTCCGTAGATACTATAATAACATTTGATAATGGAATTGCTGCATTCGAGCCAATAAAGCTTGCAAAAAATTATGGCATAAAAGTTATAGTCACTGATCATCATGACATTCCCTTTACTTATGATGAAAATCAAGAAAAGATACTTAACTATGTTGACGCAGATTTAATAATAAATCCAAAGCAGCATGACTGCGAATATCCATTTAAAGGAATATGCGGAGGAGTTATCGCATATAAATTGATAGAAGCAATATACACAAAGCTGAACAAAAAATCTGAATCTCTCAATGAATTTATTGCTCTCGCAGCAATAGCTACCATTTGCGATGTTATGGAGCTGAGAGATGAAAACAGATCCATCGTCTATCATGGATTAAAAAACCTTGAAAGAATATCTAATCCCGGACTTAAAGAACTTTTAAATTTGTATGGCATAGAAAGAAAAATCACCTCGGATGACATTGGATTTAAAATCGGGCCATGCTTTAATTCAAGCGGAAGACTCAGTACAGCTTCAAAAAGCCTTGATCTGCTCACCTTGAGCAATGATGAAATACCAGGTATCCCTGAATACTTAAAAAATCTTGCAAAGGAACTCTATGAACTTAATCAAAGAAGAAAAGATATTACTAAGCATGCTTTTGAAAAGGCAATTAGCCTTATTGAAGCCAATAAAATGTATGATGAGAATATTATACTGATATATCTGGAAAAAGTTCATGAAAGCATTGCAGGAATAGTTGCCAGCAGAGTGAAAGAAAGATATAACAAGCCAGTGATTGTCTTTACTGATTCCGAAGAAATAATCAAAGGCTCTGCTCGATCGATTGAATCACTGGATATTTTCGAACTCATCTCAATCCATAAAGAAATGCTTCTCAAATTCGGAGGACATCCAATGGCCGCAGGAATGAGTATTGAAAAGAAAAATTTGAATGAATTCTTTGATAAACTTAGAATTTCTATATCCGAATACAGCGTACCCAAATACAAAACATATGCTGTCGACATGATTCTGAATTTCAGTCAACTAAATATTTCTCTTGCAAATTCTCTAAAAAGCTTTGAACCATATGGAAAGGGAAATGAGAAAATGATCTTTTCAAGTTTGAAAGTATCTATTTCAGATATCAAGATCATCGGAAAAAATTCAAATGTATTAAAAATGAAGATAAAACAGAATGAAATTCAGCGAGAATTCATATGCTTTTCAGATATCGATTCTATAATTAAAAAAATAGGAGACAAAGTTAAAGTAACTGCGGATTACAATTTTTTCATTGACGAAAATGATACTTTTGATATAATATATACTGTTGGAATAAATGTATTCAATAGCACAGAAAGGCTTCAACTGGAGCTTATAAGCATTCGCTAATATAAATATAATTCAAATGCAAAAGGAGAACCATATGAACTTAGAATCATTCGTAAGAACGATTGAAGATTACCCTCAACCGGGAATAAGCTTTAAGGACATAACTACGCTGCTTAAAAACGGTGAAGCATACAAATATGCAGTAGACCAGATGGTAAACAATCTGAAAGACAAGAATATCGATTATATAATTGGAATGGACGCACGTGGCTTTATTTTCGGAGCGGCAGTTGCTTATGGACTTGGAGTAGGATTTATTCCTGCAAGAAAACCAAATAAGCTTCCTTCAGAAGTAATAGGATGCGAATACGATCTTGAATACGGTAAAAATATCATCGAAATACACAAAGATGCTATACAGCCTGGTGACAGAATAGTAATAATTGATGATCTGCTTGCTACTGGCGGTACTGCCGGCGCAGTTGAAAAGCTTGTAAAAAACCTGCAGGGTGAATTGATAGGATTTGAATTCCTGATTGAGCTTGACGCTCTTGAAGGTCGAAAAAATCTTGAAAATCAGAACATAAACGTTTTAATTCACTACTAAAATCATCCCATATAAATAAAGCATATTAATTAATATTAAAAGACTTTCGTTTTTTTACGAAAGTCTTTTAATATTTTACAATTTGTTATATAATGAGTAAATACAGTTTATTATGAAGAGTGGTGATTATAGTGCTAGAAAATTTACTATTGAGAATAGAACAATACAATCCTGATGCCGATTTGAAGCTGCTTATCAAAGCATATAACTACGCATCAAGTGCACATGAAAATCAATATAGAAAGTCCGGTGAAAAATACATCATCCATCCAGTAGAAGTCGCAAAAATACTTGCTGAACTTGAGCTGGATGTTGATACGATAGCAGCCGGTCTGCTTCATGATGTAATTGAAGATACCGATGTTACCTTTGAGGAAATAGAGCGTGAATTTAATCTAGATATCGCAATGCTTACAGATGGAGTTACAAAGCTTGGAAAACTAGAATACAAAAGTAAGGAAGAAACTCAGGCTGAAAACATGAGAAAAATGTTTCTTGCAATGGGAAAAGATATAAGGGTCGTACTCATAAAACTTGCAGACAGGCTTCATAACATGAGGACTTTGAAGCATATGTCTCCGGAAAAAGCTATTGAAAAATCACTTGAAACGATTGAAATATACGCTCCAATTGCCAATCGACTTGGTATATCCAAAATTAAGCTTGAAATGGAAGACCTTGCACTAAGATATCTTGACCCTGAAGGTTATTACGATCTTGTAGAAAAAATCGCAAGAAAAAAAGCTGAAAGGGACGAATATATTCAGAGGGTAATATATGAAATTAAAATGAAGCTGGATGACTCTTCTATAATGGCCGATATAACAGGAAGAGCAAAGCACTTCTACAGTATATATAAAAAAATGAAGAGCCAGAATAAGGAATTCGACGAAATTTTTGATTTGATGGCCGTAAGGGTCCTTGTCGAAAATGTTAAAGACTGCTATGCTTCACTCGGCCTCGTTCACACCATATGGAGACCCATTCCAGGAAGATTTAAAGATTATATAGCCATCCCGAAACCAAATATGTATCAGTCTCTGCATACTACCGTTATAGGTCCGGATGGAGAGCCACTTGAAATACAGATTAGAACATTGGATATGCACAGGACAGCTGAGTTTGGTATTGCTGCTCACTGGAAATACAAGGAGGGCAAGATTAATCAGGAAGCTTCAGACATGGAGTCAAAATTACAGTGGCTTAGACAGATGATGGAATGGCAAAAGGAAGTCTCTGATCCAAAAGAATTCATGGATTCTCTTAAGATAGATCTTTTCACAACCGAAGTTTATGTTTTTACTCCAAAAGGAGAGGTAATAGAACTTCCAGCAGGCTCCATACCACTTGATTTTGCGTACAAAGTGCACTCGGACGTTGGAAACAAGTGCGTAGGCGCAAAAATAAACGGCAAAATAGTGCCTATGACATATACTCTTCAAAATGGTGACTTAATTGAAATTCTAACATCATCCAACTCAAACGGACCTTCACGTGACTGGCTTAATATGGTAAAAAGCTCACATGCAAAAAGCAAGATAAGACAGTGGTTCAAAAAAGAGAGAAGAGAAGAGAATATTCAGAAGGGAAGAGAGCTCCTGGAGCGTGAAGTCAAAAGACAGGGATATTCTCAATCCGAAATACTCAAACACAGATATCTTTCCCCTATAATGAAATCACTTTCACTCACTAATGATGAAGATTTTTATGCTGCAATAGGGTATGGAGGTATTACCCTTTCACAGGTAATGCCTAAGCTAAAGGAAAAGTATGAACTTGAGAATAAAGATAAGGAAAAAGAAAAGGATTTAAAAGTAAAAAAACCGTCTTCCCCTGAACTGATCGTAACAAGCAAAAAGACCCCCTCTCATGACTATAAGGGAGTTTATGTAAAAGGTATTGACAATCTTCTTATCAGATTTGCTAAATGCTGTAATCCACTTCCTGGAGACGATATTGTAGGATATGTTACAAAAGGTCGAGGAGTATCAATCCACAGAGCTGACTGTGACAACATAGATATCAACAGTGAAACTCCAAGTGACAAGCTGGTAGAAGTAGGTTGGGACAAGAACTATAATAACCTGAAATCTTTTGAAGTAGAGATTCTCATACAGGCAAATGACAGAAGAGGTCTTTTTGTCGATGTAAGCAGAGTTCTTGCCGATGAAAAAATACAGGTAAACAGCATAAATGCAAGGAATAACAAAGACGGGCTTGTCAACATGAACACAATTATTGTAGTTGCTTCAAAAGATCAGCTCAAATCTGTAAAAAACAAAATAAAAAGAATAGAAGGAGTAATCTCTGTAAATAGATTATAAGACTAATATGAGAGCAATTGTTCAAAGAGTAAAATATTCAAGTGTGGAATTTTACAAAGATGAGGAAAAAATCATAAACGAAATATCAGCAGGGCTTCAAGTGCTTGTAGGAATAACACAAGACGACACACAGAAAGATGTTGAGTATATCGTTGATAAAATAACAGGATTAAGAATATTTGAAGATGAAAATCAAAAAATGAATCTGTCCTTAAGTGATATATCAGGAGAAATACTCCTGGTATCTCAGTTTACACTGTATGGAGATGCAAGAAAAGGCAAAAGGCCAAGCTTTACTGACGCTGCAAGACCTGAAATTGCAGTACCACTTTATGAAACAATTATAAAGGAAATAAAAAGTAGAGGAATCGGATGTAAAACCGGTGAATTTGGCGCTGACATGACTGTAACAATAGTCAATGATGGTCCTGTAACAATAATGCTTGATAGTAAAAAACAATTTTAAATATGAGGTGCATAATGTTTTTAGAAGCAATCGGAAGAAATCGATATGGAATTAACAGTTATATTTTAGCAGATGACAGCAACAATGCTGTTATTATAGATCCAGGTATAAATTATCAGTTCATCGTGCACAGCCTTAGAGAAAATAAGCTTTCGGCTAAAGCAATACTCCTTACACATGGGCACTGTGACCACATTGCGGATGTAGAAAAGCTAAAAAACGAATTCAGCCTGCCAGTATACTGTCATGTTAAGGATAACGAATTACTTATGAATGCAAAGCACAATCACTCCGAGAGCTTCGGATTGGGGAAAATCGAATTCAGTGCAGACATCCTTATAAGAGATGGAGACATTATACAGATTGAAGACCTTTCTATCAAAGTAATTCATACTCCAGGACACACAAAAGGCGGAGTATGTTATATGTACAGGGACATGCTTTTCACAGGAGATACTCTTTTTGCCGGATCAATGGGAAGGACTGATCTTTATGGTGGAAACGAAGAACATATGAATAACTCACTCAGAAAGCTGTCTGAAATGGAAGAAAATCTTACTATATATCCAGGTCATGGTCCAAAATCCACTATAAAAATAGAAAAGGAAACGAACCCGTTTTTAAGGTTATAAAATGAAAATATACATTCAAAATCTGAAATATGAGTATGAATTGAAGATGCTTTTTAACAGCTTTACTAGATTGGAATCCCAATTCTATCATATATCAGAATATAATGAGTCCGATTCAGAGTGCATTGTCATCAGCGAAAATTCCGATTATGGACCGGATATCATTGTCACTGGAACATCGGATTTTGGAAGCATACACTATAGTCATAGCGAAAAATGTTCAGTTTCTGACAGAGAAATAAAGAATGCCTATAAAAGGTGTCTCTATGTAATTCTTTCAAAAATTTTGAATAAAGAACTGCCATGGGGAATCCTCACTGGAATAAGACCTGTAAAAATATATAACGACCTTAGAAAAAACAGGCCCGAATTAGATGAAATTGGCATAAAAAATGAAATTTCATCAAAATACCTCATATCTGATAAAAAAATAAAGCTTATGCAAACCGTATCCGACATCCAGAAACCAGTAATAGACTTGACAGGAAATGAGAGTTACAGCATATATATAAGCATCCCTTTCTGTCCAAGCCGTTGCAACTACTGTTCATTTTTTTCGAACGATATAAACCAAAAAGGCCATCTGCGTGACTCATACATTGATGCTCTCGAAGCAGAAATTGATGCTATTCTAAATGAGCATTGGGTAAAGGAAAGAAGGCCTGATAGCATCTATATCGGTGGAGGGACGCCTACTTCACTTGAAAACTGCCAGATAGAGAGATTATTGGCTTATCTGAATAGCAAATTTGACTTCACTAAATTAAGAGAAATAACTTACGAAGCAGGAAGACCTGATACATTAACCGAAGAAAACCTTGATTTACTAAAAAAATATGGCGTCACCAGAATATCTATAAACCCTCAGACTATGGTAGATGATACATTAACAAAAATAGGACGGCTTCACAATTCTGAAGATATCGAACATGTATTCCATATGGCAAGAGATAAAGGTTTTGACAATATAAATATGGATATAATATTGGGTCTTCAGGATGAAAATATTCAAAGCGTACAGCATACACTTTCCAAAATCTGTAAGCTCAATCCTGAATCTGTGACCATGCACACACTGTCAATTAAAAAAGCTTCAACTTTACACCAGAACATGGATTACAATGAGCTTGAAAGACAGGAAAATAACATAAACCAGATGGTAGAGACGGTCTATGATTGTATGAATAAAATGGGAATGAAACCATATTACCTGTACAGGCAGAAAAACATACTCGGCGGCTTTGAAAATGTAGGTTTTTCGAGGCCCGGTAAGGAATCATGGTACAACATAGTTATCATGGAGGAGCTTCAGAACATTCTTGCATTTGGCTCTGGAAGTGTCTCCCGATTCGTATACCCTGATGAGAACAGAATAGAGAAGCTATCTAACATAAAGAATCTCGAGGAATACATTAATCGTACGCAGGACATGATAAACAAAAAAAGATCGGAGATGAAATAATGAAAATTCAAAAACCAAAAGGCACTGATGATATACTGCCTTCATCTATAGGCAAATGGTATTATGTTGAAGATATGTTCAAAAAAGTCTGCGAGGATTTCGCATACAGAGAAATAAGAACTCCTATGTTTGAATCTACTGATCTTTTCAAGCGTGGTGTAGGAGATACTACTGATATCGTGCAAAAAGAAATGTTTAACCTCGAGCAGAGAATAAATCCAGGCTCAAAAAAGAAGCCTGAATCTTTTTCACTTAAGCCTGAAGGAACCGCACCAGTAGTCAGAGCTTATATTGAAAACAGCCTGTACGCTAACCCTCAGCCTACAAAACTGTTCTATATAACTCCATGCTTCAGATATGAACAGCCTCAGGAAGGCAGAAAAAGAGCCTTTCATCAGTTTGGAGTAGAGGTATTCTCAAGTTCCAATACCTATACTGATGCCGAGGTTATTTCACTGGCAATGGAATTTTTCAGAAGACTGGGCATAGACAAATATCTTGAGCTCAGAATAAATTCAGTAGGAACAGCTGAGAGTCGAAAGTTATACTCAGAAAAACTGAGAGCATTTCTGCAGAATGATTACGAAGAGCTTTGCGACACATGTAAAGACAGATTCCACAAAAATCCTATAAGAATAATAGACTGCAAAAATGAGAAATGCCAGAAAATAGCGGATGGCGCGCCTCTAATGATTGACAATCTGAGCGATGAAAGCCAAAATAATTTTGAGGAATTAAAGAACAATCTAGATTTAATGGGAATAACATATACTGTTGATCCATATATAGTAAGAGGACTCGACTACTACACAGATACAGCTTTTGAAATAGTCTCTAATGACATAGGAAGCCAGTCTACCGTGTGCGGTGGTGGAAGATATAACGGGCTTGTTGAGCAGCTTGATGGCCCACTTACTCCAGGAATAGGCTTTGGACTCGGCATAGAACGCCTCATAATGGTACTTGAAAATCTCGGAATCAGCTTTCCTGAACAAAAAAAACTTGATCTTTTCGTAATATCAATTGGAGAAAAAGCTGACCCGGTTTCAACGAAAATCGTACATGAGCTTCGAACAAAAGGTATTTCTGCAGATAAAGACCACCTTAAGCGAAGCATAAAAGCGCAATTCAAATATGCAGATAAATTAAATTCACGATACACTGCTGTTATTGGAGATGATGAAATAACCTCGAATTCAATAGTTCTTAAGGATATGAGTAACTCTACACAGGAAAAGCTGTGCTTAGACACATTTACTAAGGATTTTTTTGATATAATTAAATAAAATGCGAATATATGGAGATAACTATGGAAACATTAAAAGGACTGAAAAGAAGTAACTATTGCGGAACACTAAGGATTGAACATGCTGACAGAGAGGTAGTGCTTATGGGATGGATTCAAAAATCCAGAAACCTGGGCGGCCTTATATTTGCTGATATAAGAGATACTTCAGGACTTTGCCAGATAGTGTTCGACATAAACGACAACAAAGAGCTTTTTGAAAAAGCAGAAAACCTGGGCTCAGAGTACGTAGTAGCTGTAAAAGGAATCATTAAAGAAAGACAAGCTAAAAACCCTAATATGGCAACAGGAGATATTGAAGTAATTGTTAGTGAGTTAAGAATATTAAATGAATCAGAAACTCCGCCTATATATGTAAAAGATGATGACGATGTTTCAGAAGGCCTAAGACTTAAATACAGATACTTAGACTTAAGAAAACCTCAAATGCAACACAATATCAAAATGAGACACAAGGTATGTCAAATCGTAAGAAACTTCCTTTCTGACGAAAACTTTCTTGAAATAGAAACTCCAATACTTGGAAAACCTACACCAGAAGGTGCAAGAGACTATCTAGTACCAAGCCGTGTAAATCCAGGAAAATTCTATGGCCTTCCTCAATCACCTCAGCTATTCAAACAGCTGCTTATGGTTTCAGGAATGGATAGATATTTCCAAATAGCAAAATGCTTCAGAGACGAAGACCTTAGAGCTGATAGACAGCCTGAATTCACTCAAATAGATTGTGAAATGTCATTCGTTGAAATGGAAGACGTAATGGAAGTAATGGAAAGACTTATCCAAAAAGTTTTCAAAGAAACTATAAACGTAGATGTAACGCTTCCACTTCCAAGATTAACATATAAAGAAGCTATGGAAAGATTCGGATCAGATAAGCCGGATTTAAGATTTGGATTTGAACTTAAAGACCTTACAGAAATTGCAGCAAACTGTGGTTTCTCAGTATTTGAAGGTGCAGTAGCAGCGGGTGGTTCAGTAAGAGCTATAAACCTGAACGGTTACGAGTCACAATTTACAAGAAAAAATATTACAGAGCTTGAAAACGTAGCAAAACTATATGGTGCAAAAGGCCTTGCTTGGATGAAATTTACAAGTGAAGGAATAAGCTCACCAATAGCTAAGTTCATGACTCAAGAAGTTATAGATAGAATAACAGCTAAAATGGATGCAAAAGAAGGGGATTTACTTCTTTTCGTAGCAGATAAACATTCAATAGTATTCAACGCATTAGGACATGTTAGGCTAGAAGCGGCTAAAAAACTTAATGTTATAGATGAAAACGAATTCAACTTCTTATACGTAACAGAATTCCCAATGTTTGAATATGACGAAGAAGCAGGAAGATATGTAGCAATGCACCATCCGTTCACATCTCCTCTTGATGAAGATTTCGATAAATTCGAAACAGAGCCACAAACAATGAGAGCAAAAGCTTATGATATGGTACTAAATGGAGTAGAGCTTGGTGGAGGAAGTATCAGAATATACGACCCTAAAGTTCAAAGTACAATGTTTAAAGTACTAGGCTTTACAGAAGAAGATGCTTATGAGCAATTTGGATTCCTGCTAGATGCATTTAAATATGGAACACCTCCACACGGTGGATTAGCATTTGGACTAGATAGAGTAATGATGCTTATATTAAACCAGGAAAGCATAAGAGACGTAATTGCATTCCCTAAAAATCAAAATGCAATATGTCCATTGACAAATGCGCCTGGAGAAACAGATCAAAAAGCGCTGGATGAATTACAGATTGCAATAAGAACTAAATAGAATATATGTAATTATAAGAGGCTATGAAAATGTTCATAGTCTCTTTAAAAACAGAGGGTATTATCAGATAATTTGGAATTTTGTTGAGATTTTAAATGTAATTACAACTATTCTTTAAATGTATATTTTGCGAATAGTTGTAAAGGAGGCCCCCCCAAAATGAGAATTCATAATAAATCTGGAAAACCTATGAATATTGTAGTATCAGAAAACAAACTTATCGAAAAATGCATTCAACTTGAAAATGAAATGCCTGATTTTCTTAAAGATTATTTTATTTTTATAAAAAATTCAGTTTCACTCTCTACGAGATATGCATATCTTAAAGATATTCATTTTTTTCTTGATTATCTTCTAATGGAGAACCCAACAATGAAATCAATCAGAGATATTGATGCTGATATCATAAATAACTTTACTGCCCGAGATTTTAACTATTTTATCGGTGAATACTGTACCCGCTACGAAATAAACCGTAATGGAAACCGTATAATATATGAAAACCATAATCGTTCATTATCCAGAAAGAAATCTTCATTACTTTCATTATTGAAGTTTCTTTACAGAAATGAACAAATTTCAAATAATATCATTGAAGGTTTAAATCCAATCAAGACTCCCAAACCTCAGCCTGATGCAATTAAAAAACTCACGGTTGACGAGGCTGGAAAACTTATTGATATTGTAAGCACAGGGAAAGGAATGACGGATAAGGAGCTTGATTTCTGGAGACTTACATGGCAGCGTGATCGCCTTATAATACTTCTTTTCATAATCTATGGACTCAGGATTTCAGAGCTTCAGTCTCTTAATATATCGTCATTTAACCTAAACAGAAATGAATTTAAAATTTACAGAAAACGAGGAAAAGAAGTTGATATGCCGCTTGACGAAAAAGTTAAAAAATTTCTTGTTGAATATCTGGAAACAGAGCGAAAAAGCAGCAAGGTCCTGGAAAAAGATGCTGATGCGCTTTTTCTTTCACGCCAGGGATCAAGACTTACTACCAGAGCTATTCAGAATTTGATAAAAAAATATACATCCATTGCAATGGAAACCAGCAGAAGCAAGGGTTATTCACCTCATAAGCTTCGTGCAACAGCTGCAAGCTCTATGATTGAATTCGGATTCTCGATCTATGATGTACAGAATCTGCTGGATCATGACAGTGTACTTACTACACAGTTATATGCAGCACATAGGAAAAATGCAAAAAAAGAAATAATCGAAAGCCTGAACTGGATAAAATAAATTTAAAGCAGTAAAAAAACACAAAAATCACTCTTAAAATCATGATTTTTGTGTTTTTTTCATTATTTAAAAACCGGAGGTTGAGGCGGAGAAGTTCTCTTATGCTCTGATCTGGCATTTAGTCTTTCTATAATCTCTTTATCTTTTGCCGGGATTTCCTCCCCCTGAAGATACCTGTCTATATAGTGATACGTAGTTCCCATTTCAGTTTCATCTGTCTGACCTTCCCAAAGGCCTGCTGTAGGAGCCTTTGCAAGTATGTTCTCCGGAACTTTGAAATATCTCCCCCACTCATATACTTCACTTTTGAGAAGGTTAGCAAGCGGCAGAAGATCTACTCCCCCATCACCATATTTTGTAAAATAGCCAGTAAGCAATTCTGCTGCATTATCAGTACCTACAACAAGATAATTGAGATTGTTCGCTATAGAATACAGTGTTGTCATCCTTAATCTTGCTCTCATATTAGCATCAACGATTTTTCTGTTTTCATGAATAAAGAGGTCTCCCATCTCTAACTCTACCTTGTCCAATATCGATTTATTCTCTGAAGAAAGATCTATCTTTAATGTTCTAATGCCGCAAGATTCCGAAAGCTCATTTGCATCATTTAGATCTTCCGATGAATTGTTTATTGGGAGTATTACACCTAAAGAATTATCAGGAGAAGCAAGCTTGATTAAGTTTGCAACAACAGCAGAATCTATTCCGCCAGAAATACCAACAAGCAGTCCGCTTGACTTTGTTTCAACTATTTTAGCCTTAAGCCAGTCTACAGTATTTAAAATTCTCTCTTCAGTTGTCATATTAAAACCTTTCTAATTTAAACTAATCTATAATTCTGTCATCACAAAATCTGACAAATACATTGTCCTTTTCTTCTATATATATAAGTGAAGATGTTATGTCAATTAATTCATCCAGAATTTTCATTTCGTCTTCCTTTACATATACAAGAAATCTTACCTTTTCAAGATATTCGGTGTCTTTTATGATAACATCGCTACCCTTAAGTCTGTATTGTATTTTTGGCGCCAGATCATATGTGCAGGTTATCGAATAGCATCTCATTTCTCTATATTCTACAATTTTTGATGCCTCTAGGCCCATTTTAGTTGATTCAGTGTATGCTCTTACCAATCCTCCCGTACCCAGCTTGATTCCCCCGAAATATCGCGTTATTACAACACAGGTATTGGTGATACCTTTTTTTAACATAACATCCAGCATAGGCATTCCTGCCGTTCCTGACGGCTCTCCATCATCAGAATATCTTTTTATGTCTGACGATTCGCCGATTACATATGCACTTACATTATGTGAAGCATCGTAGTTCAATTTTTTAATTCTTGCGATGAATTCAGCCGCCTCATTTTCATCATATACAGGCTTTGTATAAGTAATAAACCGTGATTTCTCAACTACTTGTTCTGCTTCTGAATAATCCAATACTGAAAAATAGTTCAATTTATTATCCTTCCTTTACGATTTTAAGAATAATATCTTTATTGTAATCAGCAGTCTCTTTTCTGTAAACTTTCCTCAAAAAATCAATTTTATCATCAGTGTTATATTTGGAAAATGATTTTATGGCATATGAGCGAACTTGAGGTTTATTGTCTTTACAGCCCTGCTTCAAATATGGAATAAATTCTTCATCATATATCTTTCCCATTGTCGAAAATGCCATCCTTTTAATATTACCGTTGTAGCTGAAGGACAGCTTCTTGAGATAGTCGTTAAAATCATCAATCCTTAATTCGCCAATAAGCCATATTACCATGGATATATCTTCAGAATTTATTTTTTCCTGCTTTAAAAATACTGCAATCTCCGATGTAATGGTTTTTTTCATATCGACCGTTACACTCTGAAGGAAGTCAAGCCTTTCCTCTTTTTGCATGAGAAGAATATTTTGAAGCATGCTCTGCTCATCAGGTTCATATATCAGGCTCTGGCTGAGCTTTGCATCAATTATATGCTGCTTGACCTGATTCTCATCAATTTTAAGTATTGATGCTATCTCTAAAATAGTTTTGCCTTGTTTATATAATTTATATGATTCTTCCTGACAGTTCAATTTACAGATCTCCTTAAATCAAGATATACTCGTTGAATTTTCTGATATCACCCTGGGTAAGTTTAAGAGTAATCTTTATTCCATCTTCTTCATATTCAGTTACAACATTTGAATATTTCTCATGTATTTTATTGACTAAATTACCGTCACTGTATGGAATAAGCAAAACTTTCTCTTCAACATCAGGTATGAGCATCTCTTCAATTATATCTAAAAGCTTTTCAATGTCATCAGAACTCTTAGCTGATATATTAATGCTCTTTTCATTGTTTCTGAAACCGTTGAAATCTCCAGATACCAAATCAATCTTATTGTTGACAATTATCTTTGGTTTGTCATCACATCCGATTTCTTCCAGAACTTTTTGAGTCGTTTCTCTCTGAAGATCATAATTCTTGTCTGAAGCATCAAGTATATGCAGTATAAGGTCTGCAAACAATACTTCTTCAAGTGTTGATTTGAAAGCTTTAACCAGAGAATGTGGAAGTCTGGAAACAAATCCTACAGTGTCAATGACAAGAAAATCATTTCCATTTGAGAATCTGGCTTTTCTGAGGGATGTATCCAGAGTAGCAAAAAGCATATCCTTCACAAAAACTTCTTTTTCAGGATCATGTAATTCATTT
>RRZU010362122.1_pt1 | contig 22245 bp, 15 predicted proteins | sample 2165561 | NCBI WGS metagenome assembly RRZU01 (sample SAMN10456909, study PRJNA506462) | wastewater metagenome | isolation source: wastewater sludge | place: USA: Moscow, Idaho | reverse complement strand
TCCAGTGTCCGACGCCCAGCGGACCGGTGCGGTGACCGCACAACAGTCGATGCCGGTCGAGGGCAGCAACAGCGGCGTCCGCGTCGCCGGCAAGGGCGGCCTGCAGCAGGCGTGTGCCGGCCCGAACCGTCCGCTCACGCATCAGGGGCTCGGCGGCGTCCAGTGGCAGCAGACGCACATGCTCGCCGCCCAGCGCCGCGATCGCGGCATCGGGGTCGTCGTCGCGGATGGCGTCGGCCAGCCGGGCAATGTCGCCGGCGAACCTGAAGTTGTGAGTCAGGCGCGAGACGTTCTCGGCGAGGGCGGGAGCCTGCGTCAGGTCGGTCAGCACCGAGCCCGCCTCGACGGACGCCAACTGGTCGGGGTCGCCGACGAGTACCAGCCGGGCCCCCGGCTTCAGTGCTTCGACCAGCCGGGACATCGTCATCATGGACACCATCGACACTTCGTCGACGATCACCAGGTCGTGCGGCAGCGGATTGGCGGCGTTGTGAGCGAAGCGGCTGCCGCGTCCAGGTAGCCAGCCGAGCAATCGGTGCAGGGTGCTGGCGCTGAGCGTCGGGTCGCTGAGTGACGCCGTCATGCGAGCTGCCGCCTTGCCAGTCGGGGCGGCCAGGCCGACGATCAGATGATCCCCGTCAACGTCGCGGATCGCGTCGATGAGTCGGTTCAGCACGGTCGTCTTGCCCGTACCGGGGCCGCCCGCCACGATCGACAGCCGCTGGGTGAGGCTGCGCTCGACGGCGCTGTTCTGGTCGGCGGCGGCCGGGTTGGCGTCCCACCCGCTGGCCAGGGCCTGTCGGGCGGCATCCTCGTGCAGGGTGATCGGGTCGGACGCCAGCGTGGTGATGACCGTCCGCACCGTCTCCTGGTCGTGCCAGTACCTCTCGAGGTAGAGCAGCCCGTCGACCCAGCGGGCCGGTCTCGGCTCGCCGGCGCCGGTTCCGACGCTGACGCACGGGCTGGCCTCCAGGGCAGCGACCCACTCGGTCAGCTCGGGCAGCACCGAGCCGGGGGCGATCTCGGTGCCGTCGTCGTCGATGAACCCTTCGGCGCGCGTGGCGGCCAGGTCGAGGCAGACCGAGCCGCCCCGCAGGGCACGCACCGCGAGCGCGAGTGCCACCCGCACGCGATCGTCGGTCTCGCCGTACAGCCACGCCCACTGCTGGGCGGCATGGACGTCGGACCAGGCGAGCACCCCCAGTTCGGACAACTCCCGCAGCGCACCGCTGCTGCTCACGGCCACGTCGGGCACGGTCCCGGTCACGATTCCTCCCTCGCGAGAAGCGCCGACACGGCCAGCACGAGTTCTGCTGGCGGATGCCACGAGAAGACACCCAGGGGATGTCCACCGGAGACGGGGGTTTCGGGTCCGGCCATGCCCCGGACGAACAGGTACAGGACGCCGGCCAGGTGCCGCTGCGGCTGGTAGCCGACCTGACGGACCGCCTGGAACCGGTGCAGCGCGACGCAGTAGAGCAGCGCCTGCAGCGGGTAGTGGCTCGCCATCATCGCCTCGGCCATCGCGACCGGCGTGTAGTGGCCGACGGTCAGTGGTACGTCCGGGGGCGCGAGCCGGTTGGTCTTGTAGTCGACCACGAGGCAGCCGCCGTCGGGACGCCGCAGCACCACGTCAATCGATCCGGTGAGGAATCCGTGCAGCTGCTGGGACGCCAACCCCGGCGATGCGAGCCGGTCCGGGTACGCGTGCAGAGGGTCGTCGGCGGGCAGGTGCGTCGCAAGCAGCGACGCGATGTCGGCCAGCGTCGCCGAGGGATTCGCCAGCGCGAACTCGAAGTCGAGTTCGCACAACCGGTCCCGCCCCTGGAATGAGCGCAGGGTCAGACCCGGCGCCAGCGGTCCCAGCGGGGTGTCGAAGCTGGGACCCATCGCGGTCACCAGCTGCGCGGCGGTGACCCCCGACACGGGATGACGGGGGAGAGCGGACGCCACCACGGCGTCCAGCGGTGCCGGCCACGACGGGTCGGAGGGGTCGGACGTCTCGTAGACCGCATGCACGAGGCTGCCGAACGATGTGCCGCCGGGCAGGTCGGCCATCGGCGACGGAGCACCGCTCGCCGGGCCGGGTGCGCTGATGGCCTCATCTTCGGGTTCGTCGGGCAGCAGCAGCGGCTCGTGTTCGGCATGCACATCAGCGGTGAGCCCCGAGTATGAGGTGCGACGCCATGTGTGGTCGATGGTGCGGTTGAACCGGCGCACGGAGAGCGGCTCGGAGCCCCCCGTCGGCGTAGCCGGACCCGCCACCGCGGACGGCTCTGCCGGGTTCACGAAGGCGATCGACTCCAGCCCCGGCGGCGCCGCGACCAGACCGTCGACGGACGCCAACCGTTGGGGCTGTGAGGCCGCCGGTCGGGTGGGTGGCCCGTCGTGCGGCGTGAACAGCAGCCGGTGCAGGGGGGATGTGTCGACGTCCCAGTGGTCAGCCCACCACGCGACCGCGTGGGACTCTGCCCGGGTGAGGGACACGTACAGCGAGCGGAGTTCCTGGTCGGCGTCCTCCATCTCATGGGCCCGCCACCGCTCGGGGCGCCCCCGCTCCATCCGGCCAGCCACGTCGATGACGCGACCTTGGTGCGTGGGCAGGTCGAGCACCTGGCCGCCGTCGCCGTCGGAGCGGCGCACGGTCGCGGCGTCCGGCAGCAACACCACGGGGAATCCGAGCCCCTTGGCGCGATGGATGGTCATGATCTGCACCGCGTCGGCGTCGGTGTCGAGGCGGCGGGTCCGCTGGCCGGCGTCCTGGGCGTCGAACATGGTGCGCCGCAGCCAGGCCAGCAGGTCGCGCTGCGGCTGGCCGGGGCGTCCGCACTGCGCGTGCAGAAGTTCAGCGATGTGACGGTGGTCGGTGACCAGTCGGGCACCGCCCTGACGCCCCAGAAGCCGGGCGGTGAAGTCGGTGTCGCGGTCGATCGCGGCCATCAGCGCGGGCACCCCGGACCTGTCGAGTGTGCGGGCCCAGCCGTGCAGCCACTGCGACCAGGTCGATCGTTGCTCGTCAGAGGCGGTCGCGATGCCCGAGAAGGTGGCCCCCACGAAGTCGGTCAGCTGCGCACGCTCCACGAACGGGGTGCGCGGCTCCTCGAGGGCTTCGAGCAGCGCGACCCAGTCGCGGGCGGCGTCGGAGGCGAACACGCTCGATGTGCCCGAGAACGTGGCGGGAATGCCCGTCTCGCCCAGCGCTTCGGCCACCGCGCGTCCGGCGTAGTTGGAGCGCACCAGCACCGCGATGTCGGCCGGTCGCAGTTGCTCACCGTCCCGTCGTCGCAGCGGCGGTGCCTCGCCCAGCAGCGAGCCTACGACACCGACCAGGTCGTCGCGCACCCATCGCTGCGCCACCCATGGCTGTACCGACTTCTCGGGCGTGAACGCCCGCACCTGGACGCCGCCCGCCCACGGCGTCCCGGGTGCACCGATCAGCCGCGGGCTTTCACGGTGTGCCCGCACCGCGGGGACGCCGATACCCTCACCCAGCTGGCAGCCGGCGAAGAGGGCGGCAACGTCCGCCACGACTGCGGGATCGGCCCGGTGGTTGGTGCCCAGCGTCATCCGCTCGCCGGCCTCGGAGGCCGCCGCCAGGTAGGTGTGCACATCGCCTCCCCGGAACCCGTAGATGGCCTGTTTGGGGTCACCGATCAGGACGAGCGTGCAGCGTCCGTGGAAGGCGCTCGACAGGATGCGCCACTGGATCGGATCGGTGTCCTGGAACTCGTCGATCAGCACGACCGAGTAGCGTCGGGCCAGCCGCTCGGCGGCGAGGCGTCCTGTGTCGGGGTCGTCGAGCGCTTCGGCCAGCCGACTCAGCTGGTCGTCGAACGAATGGACGCCGACGCGGCGCTTCCGAGCCTCGAACTCGACCCTGACCGCGGACGCGAACGCCACCCGCTCGCTGGAGAGGCGACCTTCGGCGGGCATCAGGCTCCCGACGCGCTGGGTGGCTTCGGACGCGATGGTCACGGCACTCGCATCGCCGCCTCGGCGTTTGGCGTCGGTGAACGGGAACGGCTGGGGCCCGTCGGCGTAGCGCTGCAGGTACACGTCGGCGGCCACCTCGCGGGCGAGGGGGCGCAGGTCTTCGACCAGCGTCGAGGACGGCTCCTGACGGGCCAGGACGCCGAGCCCGCGGATCATGCCGTTGCAGAACTCGTGGGTGGTCATGATGGTCGCCCGGTCGAAGTCGTCGAACGCGGACGCCACCCGTTCGGCCCGGGCGCGAACCTCCTCGCCAGGACCGGTGACCAACAGAGTGTCGACCGGGTCTGACGGAGGCACGCAGGCGTCCACGTACGCCCGTAGGGCGTCGCGCGACGAGCGGAGCCGCTCTCGGACGCGGGAGCGCAGTTCGGCGGTTGCGGCGCGTGAGAAGGTCACCAGCAGCAGGTCATCGATCGACGTCGTGCCCTCGGCGACGAATCGGGTGGCGAGGGCGGCGATCGTCCAGGTTTTTCCGGTGCCGGCACTGGCTTCGAGCACGCTCGTGCCGGCGGGCAGCGGTTGGTCGATGGTGAATGTCTTCATCGGCCCGCCTTGACGATCGGGAGCCAGACCAGCCGGGCCAGGGCACCGAACTCCGAGGGCTCCTGCGGGAACCCCCAGGGGTCGTCGCCACGGGGCACCTCCCACGGGTTGCGTGCGTCGCCGACGAGCTTCCAGACCGCGTCGCGGTCATACCCCCATTGACGTTTGAGCTGCTTCGGGTCGGGCTGACGTTGGTAGGACGTCTGCTCGGCCCAGTACTCGGCGAGCCCGCTCGGCATCGGCAGCACCCGTTCGAGACCAACGAGTGCGACCGTGACCAGCACGCCGAGGTGCGTGCGGGCCGCATCCGGGTCGACCGGCTGCAGCTGCTGGGTCCCGTCGGTGCCGACGAGAAGGCTGGCGACGGGGGCGTCCGTCGCGACGGCGGCCGCGAGCGCCTGCACCCAGGCTGTGATGCGTTGGCGGCGCCCCACGCGGCTGAAGCGGCGGGCGATCACCCGTCCGCCCCGGGTGGTGACGCGACCGGTCACCCGGACCCCCGCGATGTGGTGGTCGACGGAGTGCCACGCCCGGTCACCGGAGACGAGGTCCGTGCTGAGGCGGTGCATGGTCTCTACTCCGGCGGACACATCGTCGAGCACGGCGGTGCCCAGCTGGCCGGGGGGCACGTCACCCATCAGCCGCTCTCGACGTTGCAGTGACTCGGGGTCGTGGGCGGTGTCGAGTCCGTCGAGGAGCCGATCGCCGATACGCCACCGGTCGAGACCGTCGAGTTCGATCGGCAGCTCGTTCGACGCCTCATCCTTCTCCCAGAACGTCAGCCGGGCGCGCTGTTTGAGCAGGTACTTGGCGGGATGCTCCAGCAGTGCTGTCAGATCGTCGAGGGAGAGGTTGTCCCGCGGCGTCTGGAGCGGGACCCAGGCGGTGTCGTAGCGTGTCGGCGCCGGTCTGCCGGGCCGCTGCAGTGCACGTGCCGCGAGCAGCGCAGAACGGTCGAAGCTGCGAGCCGGCGGTGCGAAGTTGGCTGTTGCGAACGGTTGCAACGGCTGCTGGTCGGGCTCGTGCGAACGGCCTGTCATCGTCGCCAGCACCTCAACGAGGTCGACGACGCCGCTCGGCACCGGGTAGAGCTCGTTGGTGTGGCTCGAGCGTCCTTGGTGGATGATGACCAGATGGTCGCGGGCTGACAGGACCGCGTCGAGCAGGTGTTGGCGATCGGCCCGGCCGGCGTCGGGCTCACCCGGCTGCGGCTCGCGCGCCAGAAGGTCGTCGCCGTCGGCCAGGATGCGGCGTGGAAACGACGCCTCGTCAAGTCCGACGAGGCAGACGACGCGGTGGGGCACGCCGGCCGCGTCGGACGGGCTGGCCACGATCATCGCCCCGTTGCCCCAAGCCGGCCGGGCCGGTTGACCCGCGAACTCGTCGTCGAGCATCGCCAGGGCGTCACGCAGCCCGACGCTCTGGGCGGTCTGGCCAGCGTGCCGCTCCCAGGCTGCCAGGACACCCCAGAGCTGCGTCTGCTGCCAGGTGTCCTCGAACGGTACCTGGGTGAGACCGTCGACCAGCTCGCGCAGGACGGCGGCCCATTGCACCGGCGTCCGCCGCGTCTCGGACTCCCGCACGAACCGCCCCACCCGGCTGACCAGTTCGGCCAGACCTCCGATCGCGGTCACGGTGCTGGAGTCGACGTCGTCGACCGGTGTCACCGTGCGAACGGTTGCGACCGATTCGTCACCCAGCGCCGCCCCCAGCAACAGCCGCTGCACGCCGGCCTGCCAGGTGTTCTGCGCCGTCGAGAGCCCGAAGCGCTGCCGGTGCTGGCCGTCGATGCCCCAGCGCACGGCCGCCTCGGACGCCAGCTCGGCCAGCCTGTCGCGCTCGTCCAGCGACCAGCCGAACCGCCGCGCCACCAGAGGGTGGTCGATGAGCGCCTGGAGCTGCTGCACTGTGGCACGGCCGGTCGAGATCTCGGCGACGGTACGCACCATCCCGTACAGCAGGTTCGCGTCGGCCGACCCCGGCGGCGTCGCCTGCACCCTGAAGCCGTAGCCGGGATGTCGGTCGGTCGCCCGCGGGTCGTCGCTGCGGAACACGGCCTCGAGGTGCGGCGACAACTCGTCAGGACGCGGGGTCAGGATCAGCACGTCGCGCGGCTCCAGAGACGGGTCGTCGTTGAGCAGGGTCGCGACCGTGTCGCGTAGGACCTCAACCTGACGCTGCAACCCGTGGCTCGACAGCAGCGTGATCGATGGTCTCTCTTCGGACGCCGCGCGCGGCCCCACTCCGTCGGCCAGGTCGCGTTGCACGGCCGCCAACAGGCTTCCGCCCGGCCTCGCCTTCTGCCGCTGTGACACGTCGAAGCCGGCGTCCGCCAGGAGCTGCAGGGTGTCGCGCGCCTGCCCGGCGAGCCGCGTCGCGAGTGGGTGGACGCCGCCCGTGGGAGCCAGGTGCCACACCGTCACGGGCCGCTGTTCGGCGAGCGCCGCCAGCAACTCGGCGCGCGGCCGGGTGAGTCGACCGGGAAGGAAGACTGACACATTGGGCCAGGGGAGCCGCACCTTGCCGCTGCGCAGCCGCCACGCCAACGCGGCGACGCGTTGCCCCGGGTCGGGTCGCCCGATCACCTCATGCAACGCACGCCACAGGTGGGGCTGCCACGAATCGAAGCCGAGGCCGAGGGCCTCGACATCGGACGCCGCCAGCCATGCGTCGGTCATGCCGGGCCGATGCGTCGCGTAGGAGTGCAGCAGCCGCGCCACCCGCAGGGCGTTGAGCCACGAGTCGTCGCTCTGTGACACGGTGCGTTCCAGTGGTTCCAGGCCCGGCGTACGCGCTCGAACCAGATCAAGGATTCGGAACACCAGCGCCTGCGGCGCCCACGGATCGCCCTCCCTCTCGTCGCCGAGCAACAGGGCCTCGAGCCGCGGAACCGTCTCGAACTGCACGCCGGCGCAGATGCCTTCCGGGGACGCCGTCGCGATCGCCTGCGACAGCCACCGGTCGACCGCTGGGCCCGACGTGACCACCAAGGGCCGGTCGAACGCATCGGCCAGTGGACGCGCCAGGTGCGCGACCAGTTCGGCCGCCATGGCGGTGGCGTCGACGCCGACGTGAACGGTGCCTCGATCGTGCTTCTTCATCGTGCGACCACCCTAGAGGGACCCTCCGACAAAATTTGCTCGCCTCGAAGCTACGGGCACTCAGCGACGACGCGAAGGTTCGCCACGTCGCCGAACGCGACGGTCCGCGGGGCGGACTCGCCCTCGACCTGCACCCGCAGACGGCGGCCGTCGGCCGAGACGAGTTCGCCGCACAAGGGACCCTGGGCGGTGTCCACCTGCACCAGCGCCGCAGGCTCGGGCGCCGGCGGGGGAGCGAGCTGGACGAACACCACCGCCGCGAGCGTCAACACGGCGGCCGCCACAGTCAGCCACCGCGCCGCCACGAACCGGCGGGCTGCGGCGTCGGCCCGCGAACGCAGGAAGCGCTCCACCGAGCCGTCGAACTGGCTGCCGAAAGCGTCCCGGCTCATCAGGGCGGGGCGTCCTGCCGTGGCGACCAGGGTCAGCCAACTGGCCACCCCGCCAACGATGACGCCCAGGGTGAGAATCACCACCGCCCAGATGCGCACCACGTCCTGCAGCCCGTCCCAGGCTGGGATGCCGAGCAGGGCCACCCCGGCCGCCCCCGTGGCGGCCAGCGACGCGAGCCCCTCGCGCCACGCGGGCCCGGACGCCGCGACCTCCCGCTCCCCGAGACGCACCAGGGCGAGCCAGTCGAGCAGCCGTTGGGCCTCGTCGCGCGTCGGCGGTTGCGGCGGCTCCCCGGGGTCGGCGAACTCGGTCGACCCCTCGGGCAGCACCCACACCGCGAAGACAGCCCCGCAGCCCAGGGCTCCCTCGGGACGATGCTCGAACGGTGCCGGGTTCTGGCACGCCACCACGGCCCGGGCCACCTTGCGCCGGCTCGTGGGCAGCAGGTCCCGCTCGCCGGGCATGCCTCCGCCGTCGACGACCACCCAGGCGGCGTCCGGGTCGCGGAACGAGATGGGGCCCGCGCACCGTGGGCAGGCACCCGTGACGAGCAGCCGGTCGGCCGCGTTGAGTTCGACGTGAACGGCGTCGTCGGTGCCGAGCGACTGCCAGGCCATCTTCGTCCACACCCCGAAGGGTGCGCTGTCGACCCGGTACTCCACTCGGTTCACCCCCCAATCTGCGTCAGGTACTCCTTGATGCGGTCCGGGGGAAGGATACCGACGTGCGTCGCCTTGATGGTGCCCTTCGCGTCGATGAAGTAATGCACGGGGATGCCGCGGACGCCCCACGCCGACGCGATCGCCGTGTCAGGGTCGGGCACCTGGGTGTAGGTGAGCTTCATCAGCTCGGCGAAGTTCTTCACCGTTGTGGAGTCCTCGGCGAGGTACACCGCGACGACGGCGAGTCGACTCTTGGCGGACGCCTTGTGTGCTGCCTGCACGTCGGGAGCCTCGACCCGGCACGGCGCACACCAGCTGGCCCCGAACTGGAGCCAGACAGGACGCCCCTCCAGCTGCGCGAGGCTCATCGGCTCCCCGCTGATCGTGGTGGCGACGAAGTCGCGTGCCTGATCGCCGACCACCGGTGCCGGGGCGATGTTGTCACCCTTGACCTGCACCGGGGTGAAGACCGTCTGCGTGGGTCGGGTGAGGAAGTAGGAGCCCACCACCGTGGCGATGGCCACGACGGCAATGATCAGCAGCGTTCGCAGCCTTGAGCCGCGTGGACGTTCTTCCACAGGGCCGGTAGGGGTGGCGCCCGCGGGAGACTCGGAGACAGGTGCGGTCACGGTGGCGCCCTATGCGTAGGCGTGCAGCCCGCCGAAGAACAGGTTGCCGTAGTAGGTGAACAGGATGGCCGCGAAGCCGACGATCAGCACCCAGGCAGCCCTGGTGCCGCGCCAGTCGCGCACGATGCGGGCGTGCAGGTACACGCCGTAGATCAGCCACGTCACGAAGGCGGCCGTCTCCTTGGGGTCCCAGCTCCAGTAGCGGCCCCAGGCGATGTCGGCCCAGATCGCGCCGAGGATGAGCAGGCCCGTGAGCAGGGGGAAGGTCACCACGACAGCGCGGTAGCCGATCTCGTCGAGCAGGTCGCGGCTCGGGAGCCCCCGGATCCTCAGTCGGGAGGTGATCCAGGGGTGCGTGAGGTAGAGCACCGCGGCGCCGAATGCGACCGCGGCCGCGCCGTAGCCGAGGACGGCACAGAAGACGTGGATCGTCAGCAGCACGTGGTTGTGCAGCGCCGGCATCAGAGGCAGCGCCTCGGAGTTCACCGTGAACGCGTAGAGCAGGATCGAGATGATCGCCACCAGGACGGGAGCCGCGAGGGCCTCCACCTTGTACCGCCACAGGAAGAAGACCAGTGCCGCGGTCATGCCCCAGGCGAAGGAGCAGGCGAATTCGTACTGGTTGGCGTGCGGCGCACGTCCGGTGCCGATGGCCCGGGCGATCTGGGCGACGGTCAGCAGCGCGAATCCTGAGTAGACAGCCAGCACGCTGGCCCAGCCGACACCCTTCGGCTTGGTGGGTGCCTGCGTGGCGGGGGGAGTGACCGGCGAGATCGGCGAGCTGGGGTAGGCGGACGCCGCCCCGCCCGCCATGGCCGGCTGCTGGACCGCAGCCGTCGGCCGAGCCTTGGCGCGCATGAACAGCGCTGCCGAGCTGAGCAGGAAGGCAAGAACGAGGACGCCGGTGCCGGCGGCCAGAGCGTATCGCGAGAGTTCAAGCATGACTGTCTACCTCCTGGTGGCGACGTCGGGAAGGCTGGTGAAGAAGGTCCGCCACTTCTTCTCGTGCACCGAGTCGAAGCGGTCCGGTGAGGCGAACGCCACGACGCTGGAGTCGTCGGCGGAGCTGATGCGCACCCAGATGCGGTGCTGACGGATGAAGAACGTCCAGATGACGCCGATCACCAGAAGGATCGAGCCGGTCCAGACGATGGGGGCGCCGGGGTCGTTCATCACCATGAGGCCCGTGAACTGGCGCTCACGCTGGAAGGTCCAACGCAGGCCGCCGACCTCCAGGGGCTCACCCGGACGCAGGTTGGTCCGGCCCATCGGGGTGTCGGAGCCGTCGCGGTACACCTCGATCTGGGCCTCGCCCGGATTGATGTCGGGCACGTTCTGGCCGGACGCCGGCGTGATCACGTAGATCAGCATCTTCTGCTCGGGCAGTGAGAACTTGCCGTAGGAGTATCGCTTGTCGTTGGTCTCGTACTGCAGAGCGACGCCGCCTTCGTGCAGCGTGCGCCCACTCGCGACCTGGACGACCTCGATCTCGGCCGAGACGCCGAAGAATGCCTGGTTCACCGACCATCCGTTCCAGCGGAGGGGGGCATTGACCCGGGTGAGCTGCCGCTTCACCTCGACGCCGTTGTGGTACAGGATCAGGTCGCTCACGTAGTCCTGGGCCGAGCCGTCGGAGTTGTAGGTGTCCTTGAACGTGACGGCCTCGACCGTGAGGCCGGTGCCCTGCCCGACGTCGGCCTTGGATCCGATGGTGACGGTGAAGTCGGTGATGCGGAACATCGCCAAGGATGTCACGAACACGCCCGCGAGGATCACGATGAACGCCAGGTGTGCCACCACCGTGCCATAGGGGGCCCACCGGTTGTGGTCAGAGTAGATCGAGGTGGTGGAACCGGAGTCGTCGGTGATGGTGCGGAAGTGCCTCTTGTGCAGCTGCTGCTTCACGAAGGCGGTGGCCTCGGCGCGGGGCATCGGCAGCGTGACCGTCTCGCGGACACGAGCGTGGTCGAAGTAGGCGTCGGTGACGCGCGTCTTGGGCCGCATCGCCTGGGCGTGCAGGTTGGGGAAGCGGTGCGCGGTGCAGGCGATGATGCTGAGCGTCAGCAGCACGGTGATGGTCATGAACCACCACGACTGGAAGACGGTGAACATCCCCATGGCGGCGAGCGGTTCGGTCCAGCCCCGGTAGCGCGGACGCATCTCGTCGAGGAAGATCTTCATGCGCTGGGGGTCGGCGGCGACATCGCTCAGCGCCTGGGGGAGCACGACACCCAGGAGCACGGCGACCGCCATCGCCATGATGATGAACAGGCCGAAGTGCTTGTTGTAGAAGAGGCCGTAGACGCGCTTGGCCAGTTCCTTCACCGTGAGTTCGGCCCGCGGCGCGGGAGCCCTCCCGGAGGGCTGGGCGTCCGGACGCGGCCTGCTGTCGATGCTCATTCCGGCGTCACTTCTTGCTCGGCGTCGGAGTGGGAGTCGCCTTGGGAGACGGGGCCGCGGTGCCTTCGAGGCTCGACAGGTGCGACTCGACCGTCTTGGCGATCTCGGAGCCGGGGGCCAGGTCGACGACACGGGTCCATGCGTCGCGCACCTTCTCTGTGTCGACCGGCTCCTTGCTCATGTACAGGAAGCCCAGGTTGTACCAGGGGTCGGCGCTCTTCGGGTCGAGCTTGGCCGCAGCGAGCCAGGTGGCTTCGGCCTCATCGTACTTCTGCTGGTTGAACTGGGTCACGCCGAGAATGAGGCGCTCGTCGAGGTCCTTCGGCTTGAGATCGACGACTTTCTGCTGCCACTGCGAGGCGGCCTGGAACTGCGAGGCCCGGAAGTACTCCATAGCGAGAGCCTTCAGGCTCTCGACGTCCTTGGGGTTGGCGGCCACCTTCTGTTTCAGCTGCGCGACCTTCGCCTCGTCGAGTGGTGCGGCGGTGGGCTGCGCCTGGCTGGACGGCATCACCGACACAGACGGATGCCCCGCGGGCATCGCCGCCGACTTGTCGTTCAGCGTGTAGACGGTCCAGATGACGCCGCCGACCAGCGCGATGGCGGCCAGCGGCAGGACTGCGGACCGCTTGCGGCGCGACGGCGGCTTCCACGCCGGCGGAACCGTCGGGCGGGCTGCCGTTTTGGCGGCCGGAGCATCCAGCGCCGCCAACTGCCCGGTGGCCCACGGCTTCAGGTCGTCCGGCGCACCGGCCAAGAACTCGCGCAGGCGCTCGCGCTCGGCGTCCTTCGCGTTCTGGACGCCGCCTGCGGGCGTCTCGCCCACGTCGGTTGCGTCGGTTTCAGGGTCACGCTCGTTGTGACCGTCGTTCGTCGTTGACATCTCCATCGCTCCTGCTCGCACCCGGGGGCATGTCGGAGCCCGCCCCGCGTTGGTCCACCCTCGCAACTCTCGCGACCGGGGACCATCCGTCACCCGGCACGCTTCGGATACAGGAGGGCACAGTAGGGCACAGGCGTCCGGGTCGGAGGGCACAGTGGCCCGCGCTGTGCCCGACGGTGGTCGCGACCCGGAACAGAGCGGTGGGGAAGGTTCAGGGACGAACCCTCAACCTTCCCCACCTGGGCCGCAGCGGGTGCGATCGCTACGGAGTCGTGACGACGGTCGGAGCAGGTGTCGGCGACCCGACCGGTGCCGGGCTCGGTGCGCCGGCGGGCGGGTAGATCTCGCCGCGGAGCGCCATCTGGCCGCGCCGTGCGGCGTCGGTGACGTCGTTGAGGAGACGGTTCGTGTAGGCGGGAGCGTGGAAGCCGCGGCTGTTCTCGCTCGTCACGTAGTCGATGAAGAACCCGGCCTTGCGCTGGTAGGCGCGTGCTGCCTCGAGGTTCTTGGCGGGGGTGCCGTTCTTCATCGCAGCCTCGATGTCGTGCACCAGCTGGGTGTAGGCGTCGAAGGCGACGTTCTTCGTCTTCTCGTAGGTCGCGTGGATGTTCTCGACGCGATCCTTCATCTCCTTCTCGGTGGCGTGGTGGCACGTGAGGCAGGAGGCGTTGATGGACTTGTCGTCGCGCATCGGGCTGGCGACCTGGTGGTTGCTCACCTTTGATGCGCCGACCCGCTCGTAGGCCATGTGGCAGTCGGCGCAGGTGACGCCGGCGCGGGCGTGCACGCCCTGGCTCCAGGTCTCGAAGTCAGGGTGCTGAGCCTTCACGGCCTTGGCGCCGGTCAGCTTGTGGGTGAAGTCACTCCAGCCGACCTCGTCGTAGTACGCGAGTGCGTCATCGGCGGTCAGGCCCTTGTCCCACGGGAAGGTGAGGGTCTTCTCGTCGCCCTTGAAGTAGTACTCCCCGTGGCACTGGGCGCAGACGAACGCGCGCATCTCCTGCGACGTCGCCTGGGCGTTCACGTCGTAGTTCTTGATGCCCTGGCCCGCCTTGTACTCCTTGATGCCCTCGATGAACGCCGGACGCGTCACGCGCAGCTGCATCGTCTTGGGGTCATGGCAGTCGAGGCAGCTCACCGGATGCTTCGCGAGCTTGGTGGCGTCCTGGTACGACATCTTGTTCATGGCGGCGAAGCCGGCGTTCATGTCGCCCTTGCCCAGCTCGTTCATGATCGTGACGGTGGAGGCGTGGCAGTTGAGGCAGGCGCCCGGCTGCTTGAACTGGGGGCTCGTCACCCGCTTGGTGAGACGCTGGTCCTCCAGCATGTATGCGTGGCCGCGCGGGTGGCGGTAGTCGACCGAGAATGCGTAGCCCTGCCACAGCGTCACCAGGCGAGGATCTTCTTCGATCTTGCTCTTGGCGACCACGGTGCGCGGGTCGGCGGCCGTCGGAGTCTGCATCTGCTGATCTTCCGGCGCCATCTCGGCCGTCTTCTTGTACGACTCGTACTGCAGCGGGAAGTTCTGCCCCCACACGGCCGGATCGTCGGTCTGCTCGGTGAGCTCGACGACGCGGAAGTAGGGCTGCTCGGCCTCGGAGCGCTTCTGGAAGATGCTGATGAGCAGCGCGGTGACACCTGCGGTCACCAGGGCGCCCGCCACCATGAACGCGCCGATCAACAACCACAGTCGACGCTTGCGCGGCTGTGGTGATGTGCCCTCGACGGGTGTCTCTTCGCTCATCTTCTTCACCTCTTGTGGCCGACGTTGCTGTGGCATTGCAGGCAGGAGATCTTGTTGGAGTGGACCCGGGTGCCTTCGATCTCGGAGACGATCGCCTTGTGGCAGTAGAGGCAGGCCTCTTCGGTGATCCTCTTGTTGACCTCACGGATCTTGATGTTCTCGGGGTACTGGCCCGTCGTGAACTTCAGTGCGTGCCAGAAGCCGTTGTCGGCCTTGTTCACGTACTTGTAGACGATGTTGTCGTGCGGTGAGTGGCAGTCGTTGCACGTGGCAACACCCTTGTGGCTGCCCTTGAGCCAGCTGTTGTACTGCTCGTTCATCGCGTGACACTGGTTGCAGGTCTGCGGATCGCTGCCGAAGTAGGCCAGGCCGCCGGCATACACGAACGTGAAGACGGCCAAGCCGAGCGTGATGCCGACCAAGCCAGAGACGACGATGGCGAAGATGCCCTTCCAGCCACCGATGAGGGACAAGGAACCGCTCGGCTTCTCGGCCATGGTTCCTCCCTTCGCGCACCATGCATGCGGGCGATCTTCACCCGTGGGCTCATCGTGACCGTGGGGGAGGTGCCGCGACCATCCGCCGGGAGGTAGACAAAGGGTAGATCTCTGGCCCAGTTTCGGCGCCGGAGGGTATATGCCCCAGCCCAGGGGTACAGGCGCCGAGGTCGTCGGACACAGCTCCGGCGGGCCGCCGACGGCCGGCCGTCAGGACGTGGGGCGTCCCAGCCCGGTGCGCACGACGAAGGCGGCGGCCTGGATGCGGTTCTCCATCTCGAGCTTGGCCAGCGCGTTGTGGATGTGGTTCTTGACAGTGCCCACGGTGATGCAGAGCTTGCTGGCGATCTCCTTGTTCGTCAGACCGTCGGCCACCAGCCGCAGCACTTCCAGCTCGCGGGGGCTCAGGTCCTGGCCGACGACCGCTGGCGGGGTGGTCGCTGAACGGCCCGTTTCGCGCAGCGCCACCAGCAGCCGTCCGACGAGGCCGGGCGAGAGCGGCGTCTCGTCGTTCATCACCGCGCGCAGCATCGAAAAGAGGTCGTCGGGGGTGAGGTCCTTCAACAGATAGCCGTGCACGCCCAGCTTGATCGCCTCGAGCAGGTGGTCGTCGTCCTCCCAGACCGTGAGCATGACGATGCGACAGTCGGGCATCTCCTCGCGCAGCATGCGGGCGGCCGTGATGCCGTCCATCACCGGCATTTCGATGTCGAGCACCACGATGTCCGGCTGCACCTGACGTGCGATCTCGATCGCTTCGACGCCGTTGGACGCCTGCCCGACGACCGACAGATCGTCCTGTTGATCGATGAGCCGCGCCACCGCTGTGCGAAACAACCCCATGTCATCGGCGAGCACGATGCGTGCCGGGCTCGCCAGCGCAGTGACGCTCCTTCTGCTGGACCAGCTCATGCGCTCAGCTCCTCGCCGAACGGGGTGATGCGTTGGTGCCGCGGAATGGCGACCTGGACGACGGTCCCGTCGCCTGGGCGGGACCGGATGCGGAGTCGACCATGGACCGACTCCGTTCGTTCACGCATGATCGACAGGCCAAACCCGTCTCCGGCGACCAGATGCTGGGCGAAACCCTGCCCGTTGTCGGTCACCGCGAACATCACATGCTCGGGGTCCTCCGAGATCGTCACGGACGCCCGGGTCGCGCCGGAGTGCTTGCGGACGTTGGTCAGGGCCTCCTGGATCACGCGGATCAACTGCACCTCTGCGGCCGGGGACAACCGGAGGTCGTTGCCGGCGCTGCAGGCGAGGCTGGTCTCGACCCCCGACGTGCGGGAGAACGTGGCGACATACGTGGTGAGGTTCTCGATGAGCGTGCGGTCGACGCGATTGCCTTCGCGCAGCCCCAGGATCGCCTCACGCACGTCCTGGTACGCCTCGTGGCACAACTCCGCCAGCTCGGTCACTTCTCTGGTGGCCGCCGCCGACGCCAAGTCGCCGCCCTGGCTGATGCCGCGGAGCCGCAGGTGTGTCACGCCGAGCACCTGGGCCAGGCTGTCGTGCAGCTCGCGCGCGATCCGGTCCCGCTCGGTGAGCGCCGCGCCGTGTCGCTGGGCGGCCAGGAGCCGAGCGTGCTCGACGGCCGTCACTGCGGCGTCCACCAGGGTGTCGAGGAGTGCGCGATCGGCGTCCGAGAAGGGGCGCCGGCTGCGGCGTCCGACCCAGATCTCGCCGATCGTTCGGTCCCCGGCGACCAGCGGCCGGGTGATCTCCCCGCCCCAGCGGGTCGGGTGCAGCTGCGGGCAACCGTGCAGCCCGTCGCGGCGACTCCTGGCACTGGACGCCGCGCACGCCAGCTTGTCGGTGCGACCGCATCCGTGCGGATGCCTGCCGGTGCCGGCCAGCGCCCCGGCCTCGGAGTTTAGGAGGAGCGCGGTCCGGTCGGCTCCGAGCAGCGTTCGCGCCGTGTCTGAGATGCGCGACAGCGTCTCGTCGAGGGGTTCATGGCGGCTCACCTGCAGCAGGAGGGCGTTCACCGCGTCCACCGTCGTGTTGAGTTGGGCCAGTTCGTGGTTGCGTCGCACGATGGCGGCGTCGGCCTTGCCGAGCAGCACGAACATGACCAGCCCGAAGGCGAGCGCGAGGATGGCGAGGGCCGTCCACATCGCGGCGAAACCTGCTTCCAGGCCCAGCAGATCGTGCACGTGCGGGCGGACGGTCATCAGCGCGAGGATCAGCACGGCGGGAGCCACCAGCAACACCCAGCGCAGCCAGCGCATGCCAGCGTCCGGCGTTGTCGTCAGCCGTGAGAGCACGCCGGAGACCCGCCCAGTTTGGCCGCGCACAGGCGTCAACCCCTTCCTCGCACCGCAGCGCTCACGCGCCGTCATTGGGTTTCCTGTGGAGGCAGTGTAGGCATGAACCGCCGGGTCGGGAGCGTGTTCTCGCGATCAGAGCGCCGGGTGGCGCCTTCTTGCAACACCTGCAGACACGCGCCGGCGATCGCTCGGCGGTTCTCGTCGGAGCCACACGCTAGGCTCGCCGCGAGGAGGCGGGCATGGCAGACATGAAGGTGCTGTTCCTGGGGGCTGGCGCGATCGGCACGTACGTCGGGGGGTCGCTCGCGGCCTCCGGTCAACGGGTGGGGTTCATCGAACGCCCCGACACCGCCGATCAGATCGCCCGACGCGGGTTGCGCATCGAGCGCGATGGCCGCGGCATCGTCGTTCCCGACGTGACCTTGTACACCTCTCCGGGAGAGGCACTGCAGGCTGAGCAGTGGGACGTCATCGTGTGCGCTCTCAAGTCGTTCGACACGGACGCCGCGGTACGCGACCTGATCGACACCGGTCTGCCGGTGCCCGCGATCCTGTCGCTGCAGAACGGCGTCGACAACGAGCCGCTCATCGCCTCACTCGTGGGAGCGGACGGCGTCATCGCCGGCACCGTCTGCAGTGCCGTCGGCAAGCCAGGGGTCGGCGAGGCGGTTGAGGAGAAGCGGCGGGGCATCGGCATCGCGCTCGGCCACCCACAGTCGCGCGCGCTGGTGGAGGCGTTGGCCGGCGCCGAGCTCAACGCCAGGGCCTACCCGGCGGCCGGGCCGATGAAGTGGTCGAAGCTCCTCACGAACCTCACGGGCAACGCCACCTCGGCGATCCTCGACCTGCCCGTGGCCGCGCTGTTCGCCGACGACCGGCTCTACCGGGTCGAGGTGGCGGTGCTGCGGGAGTGCCTGGCGGTGATGCGCGCCATGGGACTCAAGCCGGTCGATCTGCCCGGCACGCCGGTACGCGCCCTCGCCCTGGCCGCCGAACGACTGCCACGGTTCATCGCCCAGCCGGCCCTCACGAAGGCCCTCGGTTCGGGCCGGGGCGACAAGATGCCGAGCTTCCACATCGACCTCCATTCCGGTCGCGGTCGCACCGAGGTGCGCTTCCTCAACGGCGCCGTGGTGCGTCACGGCGAGGCGCACGGCGTGGCGACGCCGGTGAACCGTGTTCTCACCGACGTGCTGGAGGCGCTGTCTTCCGGCGAGGCCGACCTTGAGACCTTCCGGCACAATCCCGACGCGCTGCTGGCGCGGCTCGGCTGAGAGGAGAGTGACATGACGACACTGGGGGTGTTCGGCGCCGGCGTGATGGGAGCCAACCATGTGCGGACGGCGCGCGCCATCCGCGAGTGGGACGACGTGATCGTCGTCGACGTCGACGGGGCGCGCGCGAAGAAGATCGCGGACGCCAGCGGCTTCCGCTGGTCGAGCGCGGTCGACGGCGTCCTGACCTTCATCGACGCCGCGATCGTGGCTGTGCCGAGCGCACTGCACGAGGAGGTCACGCTGCCGCTGCTGGCGCGTCGGACGCCGGTGCTGCTCGAGAAGCCGGTCGCCGACGATCCGGACGCCGCCGACCGCATCGCCTCGGCGGCCGCCGCATCGGGCGCACCCGTGCTGGTCGGCCACATCGAGCGGTTCAACGCGGCCGTGGCGGAACTGCTGCGCTGGGCGCCGGCGGTGCAGCATGTCGAGCTGCGCCGGGTCAGCCCGGCCGGTGGGCGGGCCCTGGGCGACGTGGTCAGTGACCTGATGGTGCACGACCTCGACCTGGCGCTCGCCCTGTCGAAGGCGCGCGACGGACACATGGACATCGAGACGTGCCACGCCCAGTGGGGCGCCGGGTCACAGGAGATGTGCTCGGCCCTGATCACGACCGCGTCAGGGCTGACGATCAGCGTGGTGGCCAGCCGCATGCACCAGTTGAAGAACCGCACCGCGATCTTGACCTGCGCTGACACCGTCGTGACCGCCGACCTCGTCCGGCAGAGCGTGTCGATCGAACGCATGGATCAGACCGAGTTCATCACCGACGGCGTCCTCCGGTTCCGGCAGACCGGCACCACCGAGATCCCGTTCCTGGACAGCGGCGAGCCGCTGCTGCGCGAGCAGCGCCACTTCTTCGAGGTGGCCACCGGGCGGGCCGAACCGCTCGTCTCCCTCGGTGACGGCCTCGCCGCGATGCAGCTCGTCGAGCGCGTCCGGGCGGCAGCTGGGACGCCCCGCGCGTGAGCCGCACCGGCGTCCGACACCGGTGCCAGACGACAGCGACGCCCGCGGCCGAGGGCCGCGGGCGTCGTCATGCGTTGACCCTCAGCCGCGCAGGTCGGCGAGGTGGGTGCGGTACCAGTCGACGGTTCCGGTGATGCCGTCGCGCAGCGAGATGCGCGGCTCCCAGCCGGCCTCCTTCAGCGTGCTCACGTCGAGCAGCTTGCGGGGCGTGCCGTCGGGCTTCGTCGTGTCCCACTCGAGTTCGCCGGTGTAACCGACGATCTCGGCCACCAGCTCGGACAGCTCCTTGATCGTGAGATCCTCGCCGGTGCCAACGTTGACCTGCTGCGGGCCGTCGTAGTGGTCCATCAGGTGCAGGCAAGCATCCGCCATGTCGTCGACATGCAGGAACTCGCGTCGCGGCGAGCCGGTGCCCCAGTTGGTGACCGACTCGGTGCCCGCCTCGCGCGCCTCGTCAAAACGCCGGATCAGGGCCGGGAGCACATGCGACCCGGTGGGCGAGAAGTTGTCGCCCGGCCCGTACAGGTTGGTCGGCATCGCCGAGATCCACGGCTTGCCGTACTGACGACGCACCGACTGGACGCCCATGATGCCAGCGATCTTGGCGATCGCGTAGGCGTCGTTGGTGGGCTCCAGGTGCCCGGTGAGCAGGCTGTCCTCGCGGATCGGCTGCTCGGCGAGCTTCGGGTAGATGCACGAGCTGCCGAGGAACAGCAGCCGCTCGACGTCGTGCTCGAGGGCGGCGTCCATCACGTTGACCTGGATGCGCAGGTTCTCGCTCAGGAAGTCGACCGGGTAGGTGTTGTTGGCCATGATCCCGCCGACCTTGGCCGCCGCGAGAAACACGTAGCGGGGCTTGGTCTCGGCGAAGAACGCGAACACCGCGTCACGATCGCGCAGATCGAGCTCGGAGCTCGTGCGCACCACGAGGTCGGTGAAGCCGTCCTGCTCCAGCCGTCGAAGGATGCCCGACCCGACCAGACCGCGATGGCCGGCAACATACGTGCGGGCCGAGCGGTCGAGCGGGGCGGCGTCCCAGGTGACGTCCACCATCAGGTGTGGTCCTTCCCTGCTCAGTCAGTGGTTGGTGTTGGTGACCGGGGTGTCGATCCAGTGGTGGCCGGCCGCCTCGAGCATCTTGATGTCGGCCTCGACCATGATCTGGGCCAGCTGCGGGGTGTGGACGGTGGCCCGCCCGCCCAGCTTCTCCTTGGCCTTCGACGGGTCGCCGATCAGGGCGTCCACCTCGGTCGGACGCAGGTAGCGCTCGTCGAACTTGACGTAGTCCTCCCAGTTCAGATCGACGGCGTCGAAGCTGAACTTCAGGAAGTCGCGGACCGTGTAGTCCTTGCCGGTGGCGAGCACGAAGTCCTCGGGCTCGTCGACCTGCAGCATGCGCCACATGCCCTCGACGTACTCCGGCGCGTAGCCCCAGTCACGCACCGAGTCGATATTGCCCATGTACAGCGCGTCCTGCTTGCCGGCCTTGATGGCGGCGACCGCGCGGGTGATCTTGCGGGTCACGAAGGTCTCGCCGCGGCGCGGGGACTCGTGGTTGAACAGGATTCCGTTGACCGCGAACAGGTCGTAGGCCTCGCGGTAGTTCTTGGTGATCCAGTAGCTGTACATCTTGGCGACGCCGTACGGCGAGCGCGGGTAGAACAGGGTGTCCTCGCCCTGAGGGGGCGGGGTGGCGCCGAACAGCTCCGAGGTGGACGCCTGGTAGAAGCGCGGCCGCAGCTTGGCCTGGCGGACGGCCTCGAGAAGGCGGACAGTGCCGATGCCCGTGGTGTCACCGGTGTGCTCCGGCTCGTCGAAGCTCACGCGCACGTGGCTCTGTGCGGCGAGGTTGTAGACCTCGTCGGGCTTGATGTCGGAGAGAAGCGTCACGAGGCGGGCACCGTCGGACAGGTCACCGTAGTGCAGGAACAGCTTGGCCTGTGTCTCGTGCGGATCCTGGTACAGATGATCGATGCGGTGCGTGTTGAAGGTGGACGCGCGTCGGATGAGGCCGTGCACCTCGTAGCCCTTGCCGAGCAGCAGCTCAGCCAAGTACGAACCGTCCTGGCCGGTGATGCCGGTCATGAAAGCCTTCTTCGACATGGGAACCCTTCACTGGTTTTTCATGGTGTTGCGGTCGGCGCCGCCGCGGCGCCGACGATTCTACCGGCAGATGCCGGAGAGAGCTCAGGGGAGGTCGGACGCCTTGTCCGGGTCGACGAGTTCGAACGCCCTCGGCTGTTGGACCGGGACGGCCACGGTGGGCGTCCGGATGGGCTCGACGACCGAGGTGCGGCGCAGCGCGTAACCCACGTTGTACAGCTCCTCGAAGTACCGCTTGCTCTGCAGGCTCATCAGGGCGCTCGTGCTCAGCTGCACGGCCAGGATCAGGCAGACGATGGTCAGACCCGTCCACCCCAGGAAGCCCATGCACATCAGCACGAAGCCGATGAGTCCGAAAACGAGCGCGGGGATCAGCGGCACCCAGAACGGACGCCACAGGTAGCCGTTGATCAACTGTCGGTAGGTGGTCAGGCGGCTCGTCGTGCTGGTCAGCGACGAACGGGCGACGCGCGTTTCGAGGCCGGTCCACGACAGGGTGGCGGGAATCTCTTCGATTCGTGCCCGGAGGATCTGGGCCTTGTACACGATCTCGACCATCACGTCGGCGCCCTCGGCCTTGAGTGACAGCGACCGGATGAACGGGCCGTCGTAGGCGCGGACCATGCCGGTCAGGGTCTTCACGGCGTGGTAGGCAGCGACGTTCAGGAACGAGTTGGCGGCGCGGCTCCGTGTTTCGAGCGGCCCGGGGACGTTCTCGGTGTGCCCGCCCTCCATGTAGGGAGAGGCGATGACGATGTGGGGCCGCGTCTGAAGCCACTTG
>RRZU011640865.1_pt1 | contig 22247 bp, 15 predicted proteins | sample 2165561 | NCBI WGS metagenome assembly RRZU01 (sample SAMN10456909, study PRJNA506462) | wastewater metagenome | isolation source: wastewater sludge | place: USA: Moscow, Idaho | reverse complement strand
TCTCGTTCAGCAGCGGATGGCTCAAATCCGCTGGTTTCATAATACTGGAAAATTGCATTGACAACTTGTTCAGGTTCATCAATAACTTGAATTAAATTCATATCGTCAGTTGAAATAAAACCCTCTGCAATCAGCGCGTGCCGGAACCAATCGAGTAAGCCGAGCCAGAATTCTGAATAAACAAGGATAATAGGCATTTTCCGGGTTTTCTCCGTTTGCACCAAAGTTAACGCTTCCATTAGTTCATCGAGTGTTCCGAAGCCGCCGGGGAGCACAACGTAGGCGGTGGCAAATTTAACAAACATATATTTACGGGCAAAAAAATGCCGGAAAGTCTGGCTGATATCCTGAAAAGCGTTGCGATGTTGTTCGTGTGGCAATTGGATGTTTAAGCCGATACTGGGTGATTTTCCGTAATAAGCTCCTTTATTTGCGGCTTCCATGATACCTGGGCCACCCCCGGAAATTACAGCAAAGCCGGCATCAGAAAGTTGTTTAGCAATTTGCTCGGCTAATTTATAGTGTGGACTGTTGGGATGGGTGCGCGCACTGCCAAAGATACTGACGGCAGGTTGAATTGTGTCAAGTCGTTCTGTTCCTTCCACAAATTCTGCCATAATTCCAAATAGGCGCCATGACTCTTTGGCTGACCAGAGTTTATCCACGGACAAGGGCGCGATCGGTTTAGTAGGTTTATCTTGTAAGCTCATAGGAAACTTGTAAATGAAAACAGTGTTGCTGGTTGATGGTTCATCTTATTTATACCGGGCTTATCATGCATTGCCTGACTTACGCAATCGTGAAAATGAACCAACGGGCGCCATTCATGGCGTGCTCAATATGCTGCGGCGTTTGCACAAGGATTACCAGGCGGATTATAGCGCGTGTGTGTTTGATGCAAAAGGTAAAACTTTCCGGGACAAGATCTATCCCGAGTATAAAGCGAATAGGCCGCCTATGCCTCTGGATTTGGCGGTCCAGATTGAACCTTTGCATACCTGTATTCGTGCCATGGGCTGGCCGATGTTGATTATCGACGGAGTGGAGGCGGATGATGTTATCGGTACCTTGGCGAAGCAGGCGATTGAAGCTGATATGCGTTGCATCATCTCGACCGGAGATAAAGATATTGCGCAGCTGGTGAATTCTCATGTTTCGTTGATCAATACGATGACTAACGAAGTATTGGATCAAGCGAAAGTGCTAGCCAAGTTTGGCGTGCCACCGGAACGCATGTTAGATTACTTGATGTTGGTAGGCGATACGTCTGACAATGTTCCGGGTGTGCGCAAAGTAGGACCCAAAACGGCTGTCAAATGGTTAACGCAATATGGATCATTAGATAATATTATTATGCATGCCGATGAAATAAAGGGTGCAATAGGTGATAATTTACGTAACGCATTGGATTGGTTCGATATCGCACGCAAATTAATCACCATCAAATGTGATGTGGATCTGCCGGTAAAAATTACGGATCTAGCGCTGCAACCTCAGGACGTCGAACAATTAGCCCGACTCTACGAGCAGCTGGATATGAAGGTATCGTTACGTGAATTACGTCAGAAGGCGGTTACTACAAATCCAAATCAATCGGAATTAGCCCATATGAGCGAAAGCCAAGCAGCAGCGAGCGATGATGGAAACGATAAAGCCATTTTTTGTCAGTCAGGAACTTATCATACGATCTATACGGATGCGGAGTTGGAAGATTGGTTAATCCGGTTGGATGCAGCGCAGCTGGTATCAGTAGATACTGAAACAACCAGTCTGAATCCAATGCAGGCAAAGCTGGTGGGTATTTCGTTTTGCATTGAAAGTCATCACGCAGCTTATCTTCCGTTGATGCATATTTATCCGGGGGTGTCGCAGCAACTTTTGTTTGACGGAGCACTAAATAAACTTAAGCCGTGGCTGGAAAATGTGACAAAACCCAAATTGGGGCAGAATCTAAAATACGACAAACATGTTTTTGCAAACCATGGCATTCAGTTGAATGGTATTGCTCACGATACGTTGTTGCAATCTTATGTGCTGGAATCTCATCGTCCACATAATATGGATAGTTTGGCGCTGCGTCATCTCGGCGTTAAAACCATTAGTTATGACGATGTCACCGGAAAAGGCGTCAAGCGCATCGGATTTGATGAGGTGGAGATTGAAACCGCCACGCAGTATGCTGCTGAAGATGCGGATGTTACGTTGCGTCTGCATCAGAAGCTATATCCCAGCATTCAAAGTAACGAGCAATTGAATCACATCTATCGTGAAATCGAAATGCCGATCCTAAATGTGTTATTTGAAATTGAGCGGAATGGTGTTTTATTGGACTATAAACTGTTGCAAAAGCAGAGTCACGAACTGGGTGAGAAATTACATGCGCTCGAACAACAAGCATATGCTATTTCCGGGCAGCCGTTCAATTTGAATTCACCTAAGCAAATACAGGAAATTTTGTTTAACCAGCTTAAATTGCCTATTGTCAAAAAAACACCTACTGGCGTCCCTTCCACCGATGAAGATGTTCTGCAGCAGCTTGCATTGGATTATCCATTGCCGAAGTTATTACTTAATTATCGTAGTCTGGCTAAATTGAAATCGACGTATACGGACAAATTGCCGTTGATGATAGATCGAAATACCGGGCGTGTGCATACCAATTATTCCCAAGCCGTCGCTGTGACCGGTCGCCTTGCCAGTTCGGATCCTAATCTGCAGAATATTCCGGTGCGTACCAGCGAGGGCCGCAGAATTCGTGAAGCGTTCATTGCTCCGATAGGACACCAGATTATTTCCGCTGATTACTCGCAAATAGAATTGCGTATCATGGCGCATCTTTCTCAAGATGATGGCTTGTTAAAAGCATTTGCGGCCGGAGAAGATATCCATAGCGCAACAGCCGCAGAAATTCTGGGAATATCACTGAGTCAGGTCGATCAAGAGCAGCGCCGTTACGCTAAGGTGATTAATTTTGGTTTGATTTATGGTATGTCTGAATTTGGTTTGGCGACGCAATTGGGTATTGAGCGCAGTGCTGCTCGTGCTTATATGGAGCGTTATTTTGCTCGGTATCCGAGAGTGGAAAGCTATATGCAGCAAACCCGCGAGAAAGCTAGGCGGTTGGGCTATGTTGAAACTGTACTGGGACGCCGACTATGGTTGCCCGAGATTAACAATGCCAATGGTAATCGGCGGCAAGGGGCGGAGCGGGCTGCCATTAATGCACCCATGCAGGGAACCGCCGCCGATATTATCAAGCTGGCAATGATCGCGGTAAGCAATTGGCTGCATAAGAATAAATTACGTAGCAAATTGATTATGCAAGTACACGATGAGCTGGTTCTGGAGGTTCCAACTGATGAAGTTGCAGTAATGAAATCAAGCTTGGCGGAATATATGGGCAATGTTTTGCAGCTTGATGTTCCATTAGTGATTGATATTGGAGCCGGAGACAATTGGGAACAGGCGCATTAAAATTATATATGTACTTGCAGAACCTGCAGGTATTTAATCACGTGTTTCAATTTGCGTTAACGGTTCAGCGGGCGCATCGTTGATTTTCATGGTTTTTCTTCTGGGTTGTTTAGGAGTAATGGTTTCTTCGGTCGCCATTTCAACTTTCTCGGGTGGTGTTTCTATCATGACGAGACCACTTTTCGTAAAGTCTGGAAGTTCTCTAGTCACACTGAGCTCAGGTTGTTGATGTGTAATAGGCGGTTCATCTACGCGATTATTATTGCTGGTCATTTCAGAATCGTCAGTAGGGTTTTTTGCAACTACTTTTCTCATAGATTGCTTCTTAGCGGGTTCAATTGCCGGAGGCTCGCTGATCGGGTCTGATGCCTCAATATTTGGCGCAGGATCTGTTGAGTAGGCCTCATGAGTTGATGTATTATCCGGAGAAGCTTGGTCTTCAATCAAGGTCTTAGCGCGTGCAGATTGATCGCGATTTTTATTTCCGCGATACCGGCGCGTACGTTTACGATCCACGGGTTTTGCATCTATGCCGTCATAATTTTCTGTTTCACTGATCAGTACATTGTTTGACAGTAATTTTTCTTCAAGATCCGTGTTGGATTGCGGAGAAGGCTTGTTTCTGATATTTTTTCGTTCTGTAGATAGCTCTGGCGAATCACCAAGTTCCGCCGAGATGGCGTGTTCTGCTGGTATTGCAGCGGTGATACCGGAATCTGTTAATTCCCCTAGTTTAGCTTGCTTGTGCATAGAGGCATCTTTATTGCGCTCATTGCGGTTTCTTCCGCGTCGTCCTCTCGGGCGAGTGCGTTCTTGAGACGACTTGTTTTTATCAGCGTCAGTTTGTTGTTTTTTTTCAAGGTCGGTTTTGGTTTCTTCGTTTTTGACCTGTTTAAACCAACCGAAGAATTTGTCCAGCAGCGAAGTGTCGCTTGATTTATCTTCGCGCACGGGCGCGGGCAGTGCGGACGTTATACCTTGAACAGCAGCTTGCGGACGGGTAGGTTTGTTTTTCTGTTCGGAAATTACTAGGCTGTTATCTTCAGTATTTTTCTCCACCAATTTATAACTGGCGACCGCTTCATTTGATCTTAGGTCCTCTTGGCGTAAACGATTAATACTATAGTTAGGCATTTCGATATGAATATTGGGGATCAGAACAATATTGATCCTTTGACGCATTTCAATGTCATAGATTTCTGCGCGTTTTTCGTTCAGTAAGAAAGTGGCTACATCAACCGGCAGTTGAACATGCAACGCATTGGTGTTTTCTTTCATCGCCTCTTCTTGGATGATTCTGAGTATATGCAGCGCGGAGGAATCAGTTCCACGAATGAATCCAGTGCCTTGGCACCGCGTACATGGAATGTAATTACTTTCGCCTAACGAAGGGCGTAAGCGTTGACGGGATAATTCCAGCAATCCAAAACGGGAGATTTTTCCAACCTGAATACGTGCGCGGTCTTGCCGCAATGCTTCGTGCAATCGTGCTTCAACTTCACGCTGATTGCGCTGTACATCCATATCGATAAAATCGATAACAATTAATCCGCCTAAATCCCGTAATCGCAATTGGCGAGCAATTTCATCAGCTGCTTCGAGATTGGTATTGAGCGCGGTATGCTCGATATCTAAACCGCGGATTGCGCGCGCTGAATTAACATCAACGGAAACCAATGCTTCAGTGTGGTCGATAACAATCGCACCTCCTGAAGGAAGAGAAACCTGCCTGGAATAAGCTGTTTCTATCTGATGTTCAATTTGGAAGCGTGAAAATAATGGTACATCATCGTGATAAAATTTAAGCCGATCCACGTTAGCTGGCATAACGTGTGCCATAAATTGGCTGGCTTGTTCGTAAATATCGCGGCTGTCAATTAGAATCTCACCAATCTCTTGGCTAAAATAATCACGAATCGCGCGGATGACTAAGCTGCTTTCCTGATAAATCAGGAAAACGCCATCTTGATTGTTGGCGGCTTCTTCAATGGCATACCAAAGTTGTGTCAGGTAATTCAAGTCCCATTGTAGTTCTTCCCCACTACGGCCGATTCCGGCAGTTCTGGCGATAATGCTCATGCCTGTAGGAATTTCAAGTTTTGCTATGACTTCGCGCAAATCATTGCGCTCTTCTCCTGTGATGCGCCGCGACACGCCACCACTATTGGAATTATTGGGTATCAAAACCAAATACCGGCCAGCCAGAGAAATATAAGTGGTTAATGCGGCCCCCTTATTTCCACGTTCATCTTTGTCAACTTGAACGATCAGTTCTTGTCCTTCTTGTAGAAGATCTTGGATTCGTGCATTGGGCGTACTGCTTTCAGCAAAACACGAGGGGGCAATTTCTTTAAATGGCAGGAAACCGTGTCGCTCACAGCCATAATCAACAAACGCGGCTTCCAGGCTTGGCTCTATACGCGTTATAACAGCTTTATAGATATTACTTTTGCGTTGTTCTTTACTTACAGATTCTATATCGAGGTCAACCAACGTTTGACCGCTTACTATTGCAACGCGCAACTCTTCAGGTTGCGTTGCATTAAATAACATTCGTTTCATTTACAAACCTTACGTGTTTTATTTATCCATACACTATCCACAATTTGTCGAGTGGATAGATTTTTTCGGTATACGTAGTTGTAATGACGAGGCTTGGGTTTATTACTTGTATAACAGAAAATATTTATCAATTAGGTATTTCTTTTTTATTAATTTATTTAATATGTAATATGCTGATTTGCTTTGTGAAACTATTTTATAGTTGTAATTTTAAGCGCAACAACAATTATGAGTACTTCGCAAGTTGTTTAAGGTATCAGTTTTTACATAAAGTTCCAAATATTGCTTTGTTTAAAGTAAATTTTTAGTTAATCTAAAAGCAACAGAGTCTGACCAAATATTTACTGAGTTCATGTTCGTATTTTGTCACGAATGCTTAAATTCTTACAGAAAGAATTTAAGCAAGGGAGGATTCAAGGAATAAGTAGCCACCTTATAATTTCCCCATCACTTACATATTATATCCGGAGTTTCATTAAATCAAATACATATTAATAAAATGCAATCTATCACATTAATAACCAAAGAGTGCGTTCAAGACGATAGCAATGATCAACGGATCGATAATTTTTTATTCAAACGATTTAGGACGGTGCCCAAAAATCATTTGTATCAATTGGTAAGAAGCGGTCAAGTACGCGTTAACGGAAAGCGAATAAATGCTAGCTATCGCTTGCAATTAGGCGATATGGTGCGAATTCCGCCGGTTAAGGTAGAAACAAAGGATGCTTGCAATCGAGCTACAATTACTCGTGCAAATTTTTTCTCTTTTACTACTTTATATGAGGATGATGCAGTGCTGGTTATTGACAAGCCAAGCGGGATGGCTGTTCATGGCGGAAGTAATATCAGCTTTGGCGTGATTGAGCAATTACGTGCGCAAAATCCATCATGGAAATTTCTAGAGTTGGTGCATCGTTTGGATCGCGAAACTTCGGGTGTATTGTTACTGGCAAAGAAACGCAGCGCATTGGTAGAATTACATCGACAAATTCGTGAAGGCTTGGTGGAGAAGCATTATCTGGTTTTGGTCAAAGGCAAATGGCAAAACGCGAAGCAGCATGTAAAGCTGGCACTTGACAAATATATAACAGCAAGTGGTGAGCGGCGCGTAGCGGTAGCCGGCAACACTCGTCCTGGCAGCAAACCGATGTCTGCTCACTCGATATTTAAGTTAGATAAATCTTGGGGCGATTTCAGTTTATTAGATGCACAAATAAAAACGGGGCGTACACATCAAATTCGTGTTCATCTCGCGTATTTAGGTTTTCCGATTCTTGGGGATGATAAATATGGTAATTTTGAGATCAACAAGCGGCTCGCTAAAGCTGAAGCTGGTGGGGGAAGCAAGCTGGCGCGTATGTTTTTGCATGCTCATTCGCTACAAATCACACACCCCGTCTCAGGACAACGCATCCATCTACGTTCGCCTTTGTCCAGTGATTTACAGAAATTTATTGACGACCTGGATAAATTTTAACTGCTTAGTTTATGTCCTTATGAAGTTGCGATGATACAATGTGCGATTAAATATCAGGATTTGTGGCAACCTGTTCGGTTTTAAACATGGTTTGCAAAACTTCCCAGACATTTTCTGCAATTTTTTTCTGTGCGACTTCGGTCGGATGTATTCCATCAGCTTGGAAGAATTCGTGTTTATCACCAAAGCCAGCCAGTAGAAATGGTATCAATTTGATTTGATAATTTTCAGCCAGTTGCGGAAAAATGGTTTGGAACTTTTGTGTGTACGTTCTGCCATAATTGGGTGGCAACTGCATGCCGGCAAGTAAAACCAGTGCATTGTTTTGTTGACATTCTTCTATAATGGCAGCCAGATTCTCATAAATGGATTTAATTGACGCACCGCGCAAACCGTCATTTCCGCCAAGTTCCAGAATAACAATCTCGGGACGATGTGTTTCAAGTGCTTGTCGAATTCGATTGCGTCCTCCCAGTGCCGTTTCGCCACTGATACTTGCATTGATGATGTGATAGTCAGCATACTTTGACTGTAATCGTTGCTCCAGCAACGTAACCCAGCCCGCTTCGGTCGACATGCCATAACTGGCGGACAGGCTATCGCCAAAGACCATTATGGTTTTGGTCAATGCGACTGCCGGAGCACTGATAGTAAAAACAAAAATCAGAATAATCAGGAAATATTTTTTCATGTTAGATAATCGTGTTGATCAACCCATTCTTTGGACTCATGCATTGACCAAACAGGTCAATACCGGTGATACACAACTTACAATATTGCAAGATATCGATTTGCAAGTAAACGCCGGTGAAGCTGTTGCAATTATAGGCGCATCTGGTTCGGGAAAATCTACTTTATTAGGCTTACTGGCAGGATTGGATTTGCCAACTGCAGGGAAAGTTCATCTGGACGCGGTCGATATTTTTACGTTGGATGAAGATAGTCGTGCCGCTTTACGCGGAAAAGTTCTAGGTTTTGTATTTCAATCCTTTCAATTATTACCAGCGTTAACGGCGATTGAGAACGTGATGTTGCCTTTGGAGCTCTCTCAGCAGAATAAAGATGCCGAAACGATAGCACGGAGACTGTTGGAGCGCGTGGGATTGTCCAAACGCCTGGATCATTATCCGAAACAATTGTCTGGAGGAGAGCAGCAGAGAGTTGCCATCGCACGCGCATTTGCCACGAATCCAAAGTTATTGCTGGCGGATGAGCCCACTGGAAATCTTGACTCGACTACAGGTATACAGATCATTGATCTCATGTTTGAACTCAATCGTGAGCATGGTACGACATTGGTCTTGGTTACTCATGATGAGGCGTTGTCGCAGCGTTGTTCGCGCCAGATTCGTTTGGCGGATGGTAAATTGGTGCAGTAGTTGCAAAAGCTTGGCATTATTGCTATTCATTCTATCTTTTCAGCACGTCGATAATTTTTTCTATGAGCCATTTTAAATTGTCTTTCCGTATGTTATGCCGAGACTGGCGTGCAGGCGAACTTAATGTTCTGGTGTTGGCATTGATCATTGCAGTTAGCGGTATGACCACGGTAGGTTTTTTTGCCGAGCGGGTAGAATTAGCTCTTACGCGCGAAAGTAATCAATTATTGGGCGCCGATTTACTGGTTATTTCGAGCCAGCCTTTGCCGGAGATCTATGCTGAAGAGGCTAGCCGATTGGGGTTAGCCATATCATCATTAACTAAGTTTCCCAGTATGATCTCTGATGGTGAGAATAATTTACTCACGGAAATAAAAGCAGTAGCTGAGGGGTATCCATTACGTGGGCGTATACATCTGGCCAGTCGGTCGTCAGTGTCGCATACTAAGCAACCAGAAATTACGATAGCAAACACAATTCCTCAGCCGGGTACTATCTGGGTAGATGAAAAAGTCATGGCGCGACTCGATCTTAAAGCAAACGACATGGTCGATGTCGGAGCTGCTCAGTTAACTGTAACCGAGCTGGTTGTGCGCGAACCGGATCACTCGGTAGGGTTTATCAACATGGGCGCACGTGCCATGATCAATGCGTCTGATTTATCAGAGACGGGCTTGATTCAGGAAGGCAGCCGTGTTTCATATCAGTTGCTGGTAGCCGGTGAAGTGAAAATGGTGCAACAATTCCGCGATTGGATAAAACCTCAACTGACAAAAGCACAAAGAGTGGAAGGCATTCGCGATGCACGTCCTGAGATTAAAGCCGCGTTGGAGCGTGCGGAAAAATTCTTAAGTCTGGCTGCATTGGCCAGTGTGGTTCTGGCAGCAGCGGCGATTGCATTGGCGGTGCGCCGGTTTACTCATCGCCATTTGGATGGATGCGCGGTGATGCGTAGCTTGGGAGCGAGTCAGCGGCAACTGTTTTATCTCTATTGGCATTATTTTATTACCTTGGGTGTTATTGCCAGCTCAATTGCCTGTTTGATAGGTTTCGCCGCACAGCAAATTCTGGCGTCCTGGCTGATTGGTATCGTGGATACAGCCTTGCCTTGGCCAAGCTGGTTACCCGCGTTGCAAGGATTACTAGTTGGCTTAGTGTTATTAGTGGGTTTTGCATTGCCGCCGGTGCTGAACTTGCGCAGTGTTCCGGCGTTGCGCGTGTTGCGTAGAGACATCGGTTTGTCCAATGCGCACAGTTTGGCAGGTTATTTATTGGGATTAGTAACTTTATCGCTGTTATTTATTTGGAAGGCGCAAGATCTCAAGCTGGGTCTTTATATTGTGACGGGATTTGTTTCAGCGATTGTCATTTTTGGTTGCTTGGGCTGGTTGCTGATCAAAGCGCTTTCAGGTTTGCGTCATCAAGCCGGTGGCGCTTGGCGTTATGGTTTGGCCAGTATTCGCCGTCGTGCGATTTCCAGCATATTGCAGGCCGTGGCTTTGGGGTTGGGGTTGATGTCATTGCTCGTGCTGACTTTGATTCAGAATGATCTGATTGACGATTGGCATGCCAGCTTACCTCCCGATGCCCCCAACCATTTCCTGGTGAACATACAAGCGGATGAAGTGCAATCGCTGCAAGAATTTTTTCAGCAATATGAGATAGAGCCGCCGCCGATGTATCCGATGGTCAAGGGGCGATTGGTCAAGATTAATGGTAAAAATATATCGCCGAAAAATTATCGAGATGATCTGCATGCTGAGAGGCATATTCGGCGTGAATTCAATTTAACCTGGGCAAGTGAACTTTCGTCGGATAATCAGATTGTTCAGGGGTCCTGGTGGAATGACGACACCCATGAAGCCGAACTTTCGATTGAAGAAGGCATAGCCAAGACCATTCGCGTTAAGCTGGGCGATGAACTGACTTATGATATTGCTGGTAGCCACTTTACAGCCAAGATCACCAGCGTGAGAAAAGTGGATTGGGATACTTTCCGGGCTAATTTTTTCGTTGTGGTTCCTCCAGGTCAGCTGGATAACTATCCCGCAAGCTTTGTCACCAGCTTTTATGTTCCGCCAGCAGAAATTTCCATGGTTCATGAACTTGTCAGAACATTTCCGAGCATTCTGGTCGTTGATGTTGCCGTGGTTATCAATCAGGTGCAGAAAATGATTCAACAAGTTTCTCAAGCGGTTGAGTTTGTTTTCTTATTTACCTTATTGGCAGGATTTGCTGTACTGTACGCGGCGATAGCCGCGACACAAGATGAGCGCATTTACGAAGCGGCTATTTTCAGAGCATTGGGTGCCAGACGAGAGCAATTGTCGCGCGCCTGGGCGGCCGAGTTCGCAATTCTGGGTGGATTGGCTGGATTATTTGCATCTGCTGGCGCCAGCGCGCTTGCTTATGTCATCAGCAAACATGTCCTGCATTTCGACTACACTTTTAATCCCTGGATCTGGGTGGTTGGCACACTAGCGGGTGTTATCGGTGTTTTGGTCGCAGGTTTGCTGGGAACACGCTCAGCACTATCCAGCCCACCGTTATTGACATTACGAAAAATTGGTTGAATCGATGTCCGATTGGCCAATTCAGAAACTTAAATCGCTGCCACCTCTAAGCTTATATGTTCATTTTCCATGGTGCCTGAAAAAATGTCCTTATTGCGATTTTAATTCACACGAAATTCGCGCAGAGGAAAGCCGAGTACCTGAGGAGGAATATGTTGCCGCGTTAATACAGGATCTTGAGTCCGCGCTTCAGGATGTTTGGGGGCGGCGGCTCAGCAGCATATTTCTAGGGGGCGGCACGCCAAGTTTATTTAGCGCTCAAGCAATGGACCAAGTATTGACGGCAGTGCGCACACTGCTGCCGCTGGAACATTTCGCCGAAGTTACTCTGGAAGCTAACCCGGGTACGTTTGAAGCACAAAAATTCGCTGATTTTCGTCAAGCAGGAATCAATCGCCTGTCGATCGGCATACAAAGTTTTAATCCGCAGCATCTGCAGGCATTAGGTCGCGTGCATGATGATCAGGAAGCGCATCGAGCCGTGGATATTGCGCTGAAGTATTTCGATAATATCAATCTCGATCTGATGTACGCACTACCCGGACAAAACTTGGAACAAGCGCAGGCGGATATTGAAACAGCGTGCTCTCACGGAGTCACGCATATTTCAGCCTATCATTTAACGTTGGAACCGAATACGCTGTTTTACCGCTTCCCGCCCAAACTTCCCGATGATGAACAAGCAGCGGCGATGCAAGAAATGATCGAGCAAACCGCAACAAGCTATCAGTACCGTAATTACGAAACCTCGGCATTTGCGCAAGCAGGGAAGGAGTCGCGTCATAATATGAATTACTGGTTGTTTGGCGATTATTTAGGTATCGGCGCGGGTGCGCATAGCAAAATCAGCTTTGCCGATAAAATCGTGCGCCAGATGCGTTATAAACACCCCAAAGAATATCTAGCCAAAGCCCAAGCGGGTGATTCATTAATCCAGACGCAACAGGAATTAACTGTTGCGGATCGCAGCTTTGAGTTCATGATGAACGCGCTGCGACTCAGCGGCGGATTTGATGCGCCGTTGTTTCAGGAACGCACCGGTTTGCCGCTTGTGGTAGTGCAGCAACAACTGGATGAAGCCGAACAGCGCGGTCTGCTGGTGCATGATCATCTGCGCATTAAACCTACTGTGCTGGGGAGACGCTTTCTCAACGATCTGCTGCAAATCTTTTTGCCCGAAAAAGCTCCATCGAATAATGCGCTAAAATCGCAGTCTTGAATTTGTGCGTAGGAGAGTAGGGCTATGGCGTATGTAAAACCGGAAGACGTCGTTGAGAACATGTTGCAAGCAGGCGCCAAAAAGGCGAGTCTTCCGGTCAAGCAATTGTTGATTCGAGGTTTCTTGGCGGGCGCTTTCCTTGGTTATGCGACCACGCTGGCGATTCTGGCTGCGGCACAAACAGGCTGGGGTATTGCTGGTGCCTTGGTGTTTCCGGTAGGTTTTGTCATGATCGTATTGCTCGGATTGGAACTCGCCACCGGCAATTTCGCATTGATTCCGATTGCTGTCAAAGACAAAAGAACTCCATTTAGTCGTTTGCTCGTCAACTGGAGCTGGGTGTTAATCGGCAACTTGATCGGCAGTGTCACATATGCGTATTTATATTGTGTTGTGGCAACCAAAATGGGAGCGATCGATCCGGAAACTATTTCCGCACTGCAACGAACCATTGCTATTGCCGAAGCTAAAACGCTCGAATACGCCAAATTGGGTTTCAACGGTACGATTACTGCCTTTACCAGCGCGATGCTGTGTAACTGGATGGTCACTTTAGGTGCAGTGATGGCTTTTACCTCCAGCACCACCGGCGGAAAAATCGCCGCCATGTGGCTACCGATCATGACCTTTTTCGGTCTTGGTTACGAACACGCTATCGTCAACATGTTCGTGATTCCTGCCGGCATATTGCTGGGTGCGGATATCACCATAGCGGACTGGTGGTTATGGAATGGACTGCCGGTGATCGCGGGTAATTTATTTGGCGGCATGCTATTTACAGGGTTTATGTTGTATTGGAGTCATGGTAAATCAACTAATCAACTTTAACGTGCAATTGACTGTGGTGTTACCGTAGAACATGCGGAGCAGATCAATGAATGTAACTACTCTTTAAAAATATGCCACGTACCGGCGTTTTACTCTCTTTATCTCGTGAACACCATACATCGCTAGTGCTGGCCCGTGCCGCCCGGAAAGCGGCAGAGAGTAATGATACAGCGACTAACTTGGCGATGGTGGAACGCATTGAAGCGCACTGGCATGATGTGCTGGCGTCGCACTTTGTCCAAGAAGAAGCGCTATTGCGGCTTACCGAAGATACGTTGAATGCTGAAATCGTTGCGCGTATTCTTACTGAACATGAAGAGTTACGCATGCTGGCTTGCGGGCCTTGCGAACTCGATTCAGCAGCACGGTTACGCCGTGTTGGCGAGTTGCTGGCTGCGCATGTGCGCTATGAAGAGCGCGTGCTTTTTCCGCAATTGCAATCGCATCCTCGTATTGCAGATTTAATTTAAGAGCCCTATGAATCCATTAAAAAAGGATATGAATATGAATTTTCCTGATTTTTATGAGCAGGCTCCGGTTATACATACCCATGACCCATTTGCCGCCGTGTTGGGTGCTGCTCAAGGTGGGCGGTTTGACTATCATTATCTGGATGCAGTGCGCCTGGCCGGACATTCATGTCCTACCGTAGCCGGAGCGTTCTTGATTGGGCGCGCGGCACTGGCTGCGCTTTATCCAGGAGAGCTTGCAGAGCGCGGCAATATTGCCGTGCGTATGCCCGCACCGGAGGATGATGGCGTCACCGGGGTCATGGCGCAGGTGCTGACGTTATTGACGGGTGCTGCTTCAGGTAACGGTTTCCAGGGAATGCGCGGGCGTTACCGACGCAAGGGATTGCTCAGTTTTGCACCACAACGCGAAGGAGAAGCCATTATTTTTACTCGCCTTGATACCAGCGCAAGCGTGGCGGTGACGCTCGATGTTTCGCTGATACCTGCCGATCCCGCTCAAGGCGAGCGCCTGATGGCTATCTTGCAGGATTGTGCTGATGCATCGCAACAGACTGCATTTGCCGATGCGTGGCAGGAACGCGTGCGGCGCTTGTTGCTTGAATTTGCTGATGATCCCCGTGTGGTTTGTGTTACATCTGTGAATTGATCAGAGGAACAAATACTTTTACGCAGCTGCAATGGCCTCTTGGGATTGTGCTGCAACGTACAGCAAAACTCAGCGGCATCATTCCGCAAAAAGCGTGTTGATATGATGCTGCTGTTGTTAATATTTATTTGTATAACAAAAGCATATAAAAAATATTTTCGGTCATTCTAGCGAGGTTTGTTTATCAAGTAGATTCTCAGTATCGTTTTGGACTTGTTCTTCCGCCACTTTCTTTTCAATGGTATTGTCCGAGCTAATATCTGCAACCGCATGAGTAGGCAATTTGGCCTGTTTGTCAGTAGGGTATGTCGTGCCTTGTTCAACGTTGACATTTTGCGCTAAATCTTTACTTGTCCCATTCAATACTCTGATCTGATAAGTCGGGTCTGGCATGATGATATTTGCTTGATCAAATGTCTGTTTTATATGTCGAATCGCTTCGCTGCGCACTTTTAAGAAACTATGGTTTGTTTGATTCACCCATCCATAAATTCGCAGTAGGATATTGGAGTCGCCCAGCGCTTCTATCGCAACGATTGGTTTGGGTTCAGACAACACCCCTTCGATTGAGCTCAAGGCTTGTAAAGCCAACGCTTGTGCTTCAAGTAAATCTTGCTGGGTATCAATTCCCACGTCGAATTGAAAACGCCGCTCTGCATTGCGGGTAAAGTTGACAATAACAGCTTTAAATACAGTCGAATTAGGTATGCGAATATGATTGCCATCGGGTGAAATCAAAATAGTTGCTCGCGTGGTCAAACGTACCACATTGCCTTCATTTCCATCAATGTTAACCAGATCATTGACCTCAAATGGATTGCGTAAGCTTAATAAAATACTGGCAATATAGTTTTCGACGGTATCACGAACTGCAAAACCGATGGCAAGCCCCACGATACCTGCTGCTCCTAGTAAAGTACCCAGTATGGCAGTGAGGTCCAGTAAGGACAGGGCAATGACAAGACCGAGCAAAATAAATAACAGGTGCGTAATCTGTCCGAACAGATTTGCAATAAAATAATTCGGTGCAATGCGTCGAAAAAGATTGCGACGCTCAGATATCCATCCACCGAGCGTCCATGACATTACAAACGCAAGTATTGCCAGTAACAAAAGGGGTAAGCTCGTAATTAACTCATTTGCGGTTCCTGAGAATTTTTTCCAAGTATTCTCCAGACGTGCTTTTAAATTATGAGTGACTACGATCTCATTTTCTACCTCGACGACCCCGGCAACTTGCTGGGCGAGTTGTAAGGCTTTAGTTTTCGTGGATGAGGCGCTAACATCGCCCTGCAACGTAACAATACCATTGCTAACCAAAATCTTTATATTCTGTAAATTTTCCAGTTCGGAGAAAATTTTCTCAAGACGTTTTTGAATCTTTTTATCGTCATGCGCAGAACTGTTAACTTCAATAACTTTCTCGGTCTTAGGAGCGCTTTCAGGTTTCTTTTCTCCAGTTATCAGATCCGATATGGGGTCAGCGCACACAGAAATTGATAGGAACAACATCCAGATTGCTGATATCTTCAATAGCGTTCTCATCATTTCTGTCCTCTTCTAAAATTGCTATATTTCAATAGCTTGTTTATATACTGATACATTGTTTTTGATCTTGCAAATAAGAATAATTGGCGGTAACCAATCGATTATTCCAATCAAATTATTGCGACTTTTTCTGACTTTATAATAAATCTCGCTGAGAGGTATTATTATTCCATGCGCTATCTCAATCTCCTTGCAGGTAATATCGATATTTGAAGAAGAATTGCCTCTTTATTTTACGAATTGAGTGTACTTGCGTGCACTGATAATGTGAGAAATCTAATTGCTTAATTTTGACTGATTTCAATTGCTCGTTGAGCATGAACAAGCTGGGTTTATTAAAGGTATCACGCCGGCATGGTATTTCTGAAGGATGAGGTTGCGATAAAATATCCAATCCTGTTATTCCAAGCCCTGTATTGAGTACTTTAACTGTAATGGGAGTTGGAGAATGATACGAATATTGGTAATTACATTGTTGTTGATCAGCTCACACGCATCAGCCTTGGCGATTGAATGGATGCCGTTAGAAACACCAGAAAGAAGTGGTAATCCATTGAGTATCAGTGGCAATGCAGTTCTTGAGTATAAAAATGCTGGAAGTGGTGGAATTGACTGGGAAGCGACAGGCTCTGGACCCAGAGGAGGCTTAGGCTTACGCGAATTATGGCTGTTTGATAATTCAGCAGCAGGTATTCCAGGAACGAGTCAAGCCACTACAACTTTTTCAGTCGCTAGTAATAGCATTGGTTTTGTCATGGCCGGAGATCATAACGATGGTTTCGCACAGTTTTTCGTCGATGGTATCGATGTGGGGACTTACGATATGTATCACACCGGAAGTAGAATACTAGTTGTGACAGGGTTGGATTCGATTGCACATTCTTTAAAAGTGTTACAACTCGGCCTGCATAACCCACACTCAACCAAAGGCGATGTCGCAATCTTTGGTGGTGCAGCTTTCAATACGATTGCGGCAGCAATTCCGGAGCCAGGAACGTATGCGATGTTGCTGGCCGGATTGGGACTGCTCAGTTTTGTGACACGCTATAGAAAGCAAAGTGTTTAGCTGAATAATCCATTCATCATCAAACCCCGTCATTTGGCGGGGTTTTTATTTTTCAGGACTATTTGTTGCGCGTTACTCCTTAATCAATACGATGCTTACACTAGATATGAGGCTGACTGTGTTAACCCTTGAATACGTGTAAGCTATTTTCAGACTCAATCTGAGTTGTGATATGCTTCTAAAAAACACATATTTGCAATAACAAATCAGAAGGGTTCTTTATGAAAAAATCGATCAAACAATTTATTTTGTCTGCCTGCACAGTTACCCTGATGGGTGGTGCGCATTTGGCATCGGCTGATATCAACAGCGACACCGAAACACTTTTGAATTGGGCCGAAAATACTTATCCAGATCTTTTTCCAAGTCACCAAGGGACACAAAGCCTTAACCCATGGTTATACCGGTTTTATCCGGAGACCGGAATTTATGCAGGGGTGAATGTGGGAGATAATGGTGCTTACGTATTAGGCGGGCCTTATGGATCTAATCCAGTCCGGGTTGCGGGGCTGCCGGAATTAATTGCACAAATTATTGAAAGTGGCGGAAACAGCAGTATCCCGGGATGTAATACCTCAGGTGCGCCACCCGGGCTGTCGTACACGCAAAGCGGCAACGTAGTCAATATCAGCACGGGGGCGTCCTGCGTGGCTTTACCCACAGCTAACAATTTTTGTGTAACACCTCAGCAACCGGCTGAAACAGGGATCTCTGTATTGACGACTTCGACGGTCAATTCATCGTCATTTGGTGGAATTTCCGCTGGTTCGCTTGGTCTCAATCCATTGCAGTCTTTTGCTGACGGGTTTGCCAGCAGTAAGCATTGCACTGTGCATGTTCCAGCCGATACAGCTAATTTGATCATTAATTCTAATGTGTGTTTTGATATTACAGCGCAGAGTAGCGGATTCGCAGGCGTACCAGGAATCACTATTACCCCTCCGGTTACGATGAGCCTTAATACTACGTCCACTAATGTGATTGTGCCTGATTGCTTCGCTACTGATGCGGATACGATCTACAATACAGTGACCGATGAATCCTGGATCAACGAAGAAGGTATTTTTACTCCTCTGGGTACAGGCGGCAGCTAGTTGGTTGCAAGGCCGGCCATAGTTCGGACGTTGTAATACAAATCAGCAATTTGAAGTGCGCTCAGCATGTGGCGCACTTCTCAAAATGCTTTTGCCGGGATTCTCAGATGATTCCGACATATCCTCATCACTCATCATCGGCTTGTTATTCTGCCAAATCACAACATACTTGACCTGAATTATCGTACATTGTAAGTCTACTGTTATTCCAGAAAACTCTGCTGCTGCAACACTGGATTATTAATCCAAATCGAAAAAGTAAATCCAGCCTAAATATCTCACTTGCACATTTTGTGTGATAATCAATTGGCCATTCCAAAGTAGATAGAAAGGTATTATAAAAAAATTAGTCAATTAATCTTTCTCATCCTCGGGAAGGCTCTCCGAAATTCAACTCAATAGTAAGGTGATAACTATGACTCCGTTTCTTGGTGAATTGATTGGTACTTTTATTTTAGTGTTATTGGGTAACGGCGTGGTTGCCAACGTCGTGCTGAATAAATCCAAGGGCAATAATGCCGGATGGTTAACCATCGCGGCCGGTTGGGGAATTGCGCTTTTTGTGGCGGTTTATGCGGTGGCCGCCTCCAGCGGCGCGCATTTGAACCCCGCAGTCAGTATCGGGCTCGCGGCGGCAGACAAGTTTGCGTGGGGCGACGTGCCTATTTATGCCTTGGGACAAATGCTGGGCGCCATGCTGGGTGCATTGATTGTATGGATCACCTATCGTCAGCATTTTGACGCAACAACTGATCCCGATATGCAATTGGCGGCGTTTTGCACCGGGCCGGCGATCAGAAGCCCGGTTAATAACATAATCACTGAAGCGGTCGGTACATTCATGCTGGTGTTTGGCGTCATGATGATTGTCTCCCCGCAGGCCAGCCTGGGTGCGCTGGATGCCTTGCCGGTCGCGCTGCTGCTGTTTGGTATCGGTTTGTCACTGGGCGGCCCTACCGGTTTTGCGGTCAATCCAGCACGTGATCTCGGGCCGCGCATCATGCATGCGATCCTCCCAATGGCCAATAAGCGCGATAGCGACTGGGGTTATGCCTATGTACCGGTAGTGGGCGGCATTATCGGCGGATTGGCTGCCGCTGTAGTGTACGCGGTGCTATAACGCTTTGTTAGAGCGCATAAACTGGGTTTTGCCAGCGCTTAACCCAGTTTATGCGCGAGCGGCTGTGATTTCCAGATGACTCTGGCGCATCCTCGCTACTCATCATCGGCTTGCCATTTTGCCAGATCACAGCGTACTGGCTCAGGCGACGCATGTCGAGTTGGCGCGGTAGCCTACCGAAATGATGGCGTCGAGATTGTAGTCGCCGATGTTGCGTTCGACTTCCCGATTGCCTTCAGCTTGAACTATCCGGAATTCGCGGGGTGCTGCGGATCAGTTTTGTAGAGCGGGTTTTTATAGCGCGTTGTTTTATCACTTTGGGATAAGTCCGATACGATGGCAGGCCTCGAGAAACGGCTTTCTGAGGAAATTGCAATCGGCGTACGGTCGGCTCTGTGCCTGCCGGGCACGCATAGCCAGGATGTCGGCGGGCTGCTTGTCATCCGCCTGGCATTCGTCCAGCACTTGCGTCAGCCAGTACTTGCCGTCGTTTTCTCCACAGAGTTTGGCTTTGTAGCGTTCTTCAATACCGTACACGTCCTTCCATGTGTCGATTTCTTCAATCAGCGCAGCAGGGCCGAATTGCATCATGATGTTAGCAGGCGTCAATTTGTCGATATCCGCGTGCTGCAAGGTGAGCTGTATTTGAATGGTATGGCCCGCTGCGGCGTACGGATTGAATGCCTTGCGCCGCCCGGCCGGATTGTGAGCGGGATCCTTGCTGAGCTTATAGGTGCTGTTGCACTCATGGCAGGCAGGTGCCAGATTGCGAAAATTGATTGAGTTGAACGGGTACTGCGACTTGGGTAGATAATGGTCGTAGGCCTCCCTCTTGCTGTGATGCGTGCCCTTGATATCACCGATGCCGCAAAACGGACATTTCCCCGCCTTATTGGTGGTCACAAAGGCTTGATAGTGATCATCAATTTCACCGATCTTGGCTCGTAACTCGACAAGGTTTAACAGCGATCTCGAATATAGCCCCTTGAAAAACGCACCGAGTTGATCGGCAAGGTCGGCGTGGGTTTTGGCGATGTCGGTGTAACGGACGAGATGTGCAGCTGGATCATTGATACACACCTTCTCCAGATCATTATTTCCCTGGTACCACTGCTTGAATTGATCAATTTCCCGAGCCGGCAGTGGCTCGAAAAGCTCATAAATTGTCTTTACGTCTTTATAGAAATCCTTTCCGCGCACAGCCGCTTGCGCGGAAAAGCCAAATTCTGACATGACCTCCTTGAGGTCGGGATTGCCATCGAAAAGATTGGGGTGGAAAACTTGGCCGATTGGTGCCTTGCACCACACTTCAAAAAAGATGAAGTCGATGAACGCCTGCATCTTCTCCATCTTGTGAGGAACATATTTGTATGGGAATAACATCAGTCTTTTATTTCCATGCTATCGAGAATGGCATTGATCAGTAGAATCTTTTCCACCGAGTCGCCCAGTTGCTGGTGGATTTCCGTGATTAATGTTTCTTTGTCTTCGTTGCCTGCCTCAAACCGTGTACGCAAATCTTCGAGAATTTCCTGCGCATGGCCACCGATGGTTTCGCGCTTGCCGAAGGTGTTCATGGTGATCTTGTTGATCGAAGCGCCCAGTGTGTTGTAATCCGGGTGGCTGATGCTGATCGTACCATTGGCCTTGTCCTTGGTGAACACCAGCACTTTGTCCGGCTTACTGTCGGAGATCAGAAAAGGCGTGTGGGTGGTGATCAGCATTTCCCGATCGTATTCTCTTTTTTCAGGCGAACACTTATCAACTTCTTCTTTACGTTTTTTGAAACAATCATGCAAGCGGGACACAAAATTAGCGCGCCAGTCCGGGTTGAAATGGGTTTCCGGCTCGTCGAGCAAAAATAGACTATTGGTGTTGCGGAACAACAGACAAAGGCCGAGGCTGTGCAATAACTGGTGCTCACCGTCCGACAACTCCTTAAGCATCATCGGTTGTGTTACGCCCTGCTTAGAAAAGCGGACGAACTTGAAACGCATGACGCGCTGATCCGAAGCCAGCGTAGGCACGGTTTCGCTCACGTAGTGGCTGGGGGAACGATACAGATCGGCCTTGAGCGCATCGCTGACAGAGTAAAGATTAAGTGTTAGCAACACCTGGAACGTTTGAAACAAGGTCAGCGCTGAATCATCGAAGTTTTCGCGGAAAGCTTGCTGGGTCGCCTCATCAACCCGGTAATCGAGAATCAGCGTGTCGGTGGCTTCATCCACGTAGCTCAGCGTGGCGCAGCGCTTGAGAGCGCTGACCATCAGGGGTGATTTCTCGTCACCTTCCAGTTGGTGCATCAGGTTGAGCCGATAACGAGTACTGCCGTTATCGTCCGTTTCTGCCCACAGGGCTGGGTTAGACTTGACGATGTCATCGAGTGTTTGGCGCTGGTTCTGGTCTTCGCTGTCGAAGGCCGTCAGTTGCTCAGGCGCAAGGGGAATGCTGCGCCGGATGATGATGCGAAACTCCCGCAAAGCCTCGATGTCGACATCCTCGCGGAAAGGCTGCAGCGTGGCCTCGTCCTGAAACAGCAGGTTGCACAGCAGGATGGCCTGGCTGAAACCGCTGTCCAGATAGGCCAGCCGCGTTTCCGGGTGGCCGGGGTAGCTCAACTGCCGGGTCAGCGCATTCCAGTATTCGTCAAACTGCACAAAGCGCAGCTTGAAGAAGGGTAGGCTGAGGATTTCGTTCTCGCCGGATGAATAGCCCAGCACGTATTCTGGTGCCAATAAATCAACGAGGTGAATACTCTGATCGCTGTAAATATCAGTGTTGAATG
>RRZU011299841.1_pt1 | contig 22253 bp, 19 predicted proteins | sample 2165561 | NCBI WGS metagenome assembly RRZU01 (sample SAMN10456909, study PRJNA506462) | wastewater metagenome | isolation source: wastewater sludge | place: USA: Moscow, Idaho | reverse complement strand
TTACATCGCTCTACGAGAAAATTAACGCTTAGCGAAGCGGGGCGACACTTTTACCCCGGCACTGCGGCAATGATTAGCGCCGTCCGTGAAGCTGAAGAGGGGTTGCAGATCTTGCGTGATCAGCCGGTCGGAGAAGTAAAGATCACCGCGCCGCTGGGATTAAGCCACGGGCCGCTGAATAGCGTTCTGATCCCATTCATGCAGCAATATCCGGGGTTGAAAATCACCTTGGATTGCAGTGATGCCGAGCGCGATCTTATTGCGGAAGGCTATGATCTGGCGATCAGGTTCGGGCCATTGAAAGACTCGGCACTGGTAGCTCAACGCCTGACCAGTTGTCGCATGATGGCCGTGGCGACACCCGCGTATCTTGATAATGCCGGCATCCCGCAGCAACCTGAGCAATTAATGCAACTACGCTGGATCTTGTCGCAACCTCAGACATCGCTTTCGTTACAGCATACGCATGGTCAGCGCTGGCAGGGGAAAGTAAAAGCACATTTGGTGGGTAGTGATATATTGTTACAGCGGCAATGGTGTCTGGCTCATATGGGCGTATCAATACAACCCTATAGTGAGATTATCGAGTTACTGGCAGATGAAACACTGGTGCCGGTATTGCCTGACTGGCAGTCACCGTCAGCCGGGTTATACGCCGTGACGCCGGGTAAAGATATTCCGGCTAAAGTAAAAATGATCATTGATGCACTTAAGCTGTTTTTCAGGAAATATGAGTAGTTTAATGCTGTTCCATTGGTGAAACAGGAGAGAATAATGAGTCTGATCGGAAACCTTATATGGTTTGTCTTTGGCGGTGTACTGATGGGTTTAGGCTGGTGGCTGGCTGGTTTGCTGGCATTAATTACTATTGTTGGTATCCCGTGGGCGAAAGCCTGTTTTGTGATTGGTCAGTTTGCTTTTTTCCCGTTTGGTAAAGAGGCGATTAGTCGTAAAGATCTCTATCTGAAAGAAGATATTGGTACCGGACCTTTTGGTCTGGTTGGCAATGTGATCTGGTTTCTGTTCGCCGGGATCTGGCTGGCGTTCGGACATATCTGTTCGGCTATTGCATGTTTCGTGACTATCATCGGTATTCCGTTTGCTATTCAGCATCTGAAACTGGCGGGCATTGCATTAGCGCCGATCGGTATGACTATCGTGCCAAAAGAGCTGGCAGCAGCTGTCCGTGGTCAGGGTGCGGCTGCAGAACTCAATAATCGTCGATCCCGATAAGTTATATGATCATCAGTGCCAGCCGACGTACTGATATCCCGGCTTTTTATTCCGATTGGTTTATGAACAGGATAAAAGCCGGGTTTGTGATGACGCGCAATCCGTTTAACAGCAAACAGATCCGGCAAATATCGTTACTGCCGGCAGATGTGGATGTGATCGTCTTCTGGACCCGAAATGCTTTTCCCATGTTAAAGCACCTGAATTTGCTGGATGAGATGGGCTATCGCTATTATTTCCAGTACACCATCACCGGTTATCCCCGACCGCTAGAAACTGCAACGCTGCATCCATTAAAAGCGATTGATAATTTTATTAAGTTGTCGCAACAGATTGGCAAAGAAAAAGTGATCTGGCGTTACGATCCCATCCTGTTATGTAATTTGCTGCCAGCAGAAGAACATATTTGCTTGTTCTCCAGAATTGCCGGATTACTACAGGGATATACGACGCGTGTGGTGGTCAGTTTCGCTGATTTTTATAAGAAAACGGAAAGAAATCTGCGGGGTGTCGGTGATTTAACGGTCAGCGATATCACGCAGAACAGAGAACAGTATTCTGAATTATCAAAAGCATTAAGTCAGATTGCCGCCGCGCATGAAATGGAAATATTTTCCTGTTCGGAAAAGGTGATCGATCCGGAACATGATATTCCGCACGGAGCCTGTATTGATGCGGCATTGATAGAAAAACTATTTCACCTGCATTTATCTGTGAAGAAAGATAAAAATCAGCGCACAGAATGTTTATGCGTACAGAGCGTGGATATCGGGGCGTATAACACCTGTGTGCATGGCTGCCAGTACTGCTACGCAACCTACCATCATCAACAGGCAGTCAGGAACTATAAGCAACATGATCCTGACAGCCCATTCTTACTAAATCCCGCAGAACTGATACCTGTCCGTTAGTAAATTAATCCGAACAACGGTCAAGGCGCTTACTTACAAGCACTATTCATTCAAATATTCTTTCCGCTCAGTAATGCATTCATCTGCACCCATTTCAAATTCTCTGCAGATTAAGGGGCGATTATCGTAAATTGTACACATCAACGTGTCGCGATCGAGTGCGGCGCACCAGCCATCGTCCAGGCGTGCCATGACCTGGCCACCCCACGGATCTATAGCAATATAGTGTTCCGGAACGCCTGTATCGGTAATCAGCATCACCTCTAAGCGACAGCAACAGGCCTCACAATTTGCACATGTTATCTTTGGTTCATCTAAAACTTTTACTTCAATAGTCATAAATCACTGCAGCAGGTGATAAGTAATCAGCTTATGTATACGCTATTCCGAAGATAAATGGCTAAATTACTCAGAAAAATATATGACACTCGATTCCCAGCTGTGTGCATTTATACATAATTTCCTGACCAACAAAATCGAAGTATTCATCAGAGCGTTTATCTTCCAGATGATACTTTTTGTATATGAAATCAGCGTAGTTATAATTCATGCGGTCAACATAAATGTAATCAACGATCCCTTCGAGCATCTCTACCAAATCTTCCGCTCCCGGAAGGATAGGGGCAATCATTGCGTAAGTTCTGATCCCCGACTGATGCAACTCAGCTAGTGCGTTTAAGCGATCCATTATTGATGGTGCATGGGGCTCAAACAGTTTTCTGATCTCATCGTCCGCGGTGGTAATAGAAAACCCAACTTCAAAGTGCTTTGCCTCCTTGATAATGTCGATGTCGCGGAGAACTAATGGCGAACGCGTTTGAATTACAACAGGCCAGTCATTCTGCGCCAATATCTGCAAACATTTTCTGGTTAACTCATATTTTGCTTCCAGAGGCTGATAGGGGTCGCATACTCCGCTGATCCATACTTTAGCTTTCTTTTTCTTATTGATTTCCTTTTGTAATAGCTCGGCTGCATTAATTTTTACATCAACAAATTCGCCCCAAGGCTCTTTATGACCGGTAAAGCGTTTCATATATCGCGCATAACAATATGAGCAACCGTGCTGGCAACCAACATAAGGGTTAACCACATAGTCATAAACTTTAGATGCAGAGAGGATCGACTTGGATTGAATCTCGTTTATGTTCATACATTATGTATCCTTGCAGAGAAATATAAGGATATTTGACCTGTGGCATCTGTCCGTATAGATGGTGTGATCTAACGACTCAGGGCTGACTCAGCAGAAGATAGCCGGCCAGTCCCATTCCCAGTATCCCCAGCATAAACGATAAAAGGACGGCAAATGATTTGGAGTACCTGGGGGGCAGATCGGTTTGAGGCAACTGAGATATATATCTGTAGTGCTGAACGGCGGCAATAACGATCGTCAATGAACCGGTGATAACAAAAAGGATACCCATGAAGGCAGATAAAGAGGTGTGTGATACCGCCGGAATGCTTTGTAATTGAGCTTCAAACAATTGAATAAATAATCCAAAGCGGGAAACAACAAAACCAAGAGCAATAATTGTCAGCCCGGTGCGTAACCAGGCCAGCAAGGTACGCTCAGCTGCAAAAAACACACGGGGATCAGATTCAGATATGGGCATAATCAGGGTGTCCTGGATGGAGTCAAGGCATCGTTCTTCTGCATTAAGGATAGCGGAAATCAGAAGCAACAGAAACCGATGCTTTCATGCACAAAAAAGCCTCCGTAAAGGAGGCTAAAAGAAAAGGAGAATCATGAAGCAAGCTTAGTGCGTGGAGAGCAGCGAACCGAAACGAACTTTACAACCTGCACCCGGGGTTGTATCTGCGCCAATTTTTTCCTGACAGTAAGAACCCGCTTTAAAATAAAACTTCTGAATTTTCCAGTTAGGGTCGGTGCCAACATAGTCATAAGTTGCAGTGCCGCCACCAGCTACACTAACGTTTACTACCCCGGCATTAGAATCAATGGTGTAACAGAATTTGTTAGCGCCCGGAGAGGCCAGTTTGGTTTTGATTTCACCATTCTCGCCGTTTTCCTGGCGTTTGATCTGTGCATATACATCGCCGTTATACCACTGCAGTTTGACCAGTGGTTCATTGTAGCTATGGATCTGACCGACAATCACTTTTTTGCTCATGGAAACCTGAGATACCCACACACATGCCTGTAAGGTATGGTGTCCTTCCCAGTTCCAGTCATCTCGTGAATTATCACCAATGATTTCACGCAATTCGGAACGGGGATATGAGGAGTTTGGCGTGGTCGCCAGTTTGCCGTTTACAGGCGTCCAGAAAGTCATTTTACCTTTATCATCCAGATAGAAATATTTACTGGCGTAACCAGCCATTATTTCGTCTGGTGATATTTCTGCTGCATCACCGCTACTATCGGCAATCGGCAATGTTATTTTCCATTGACGTAAATCGAAATTACCGGTGGCGGGTGAAATATAAGTGGTGGCTGCTTGTACTGATGCCATAGATAACAGGCATAACAAAATTAATTTCTTCATATAGCTACTCAAAAAATATAAAAATATAATCACCACACCTTTCGGATGGTAATGAGTGAAATTCCAGAAATGGAAAATTAAATACGCAGGAATAGCTCTTCCTGAATCAGGGAATTGCTATTTCAACATCGTATATCCGATTTCATCAAATCTGATTTTTGGGGGAGGGTATATATTCCGCAGTAGTTTCCGCTGGCATATGCAACGGAAACTATTGCGGACAGAGGTATCGTTCGCATCAGCTTTCATCTGGAAGTCCTCGAGCTCTTCAAGGCAATTACACACCTGTGCTAACTCTCACAGGGCGGTACCCGGATATAATCATACATACATTACCCGGATGCATTTATCATGACGGAATTAAAATAAATATCAATATGTGATTTTTTGAAAACTTATATTTAATAAGTAACTTCATGATAGATATAATAATTTATTTTTCGTTCTTTTGAATTATTCCGGTGGGATTTATATGGGTTTGTTTATGCAAATAAAGACTATTTTGGTGCATTCTCTTTCTATATTAATTGAATTAAGTAATTAACATAGTAACAAATATATTAAAACCTAAATTACTTCTTCATAAATTAGGTTTATGAAAATAATGTTAATCCTATTGCTGCTATATCATGCAGTTTTTATGATTTTTGATTTAAATTGGTGCAAATGGAATATTCTGGGGTTGCAAAGTGGTGCAAAAATGGCTTTTTTTAAATTAGTTCTTCCTTATAAATAAGTGAATAACAGGTGTTAATTGAAACTTATTGGTTAAAAAATGAACAGGTAAATGATAATAAAAATCAATCCTTTGGTTTGGGTTTCGGAAGTTTCGTGTTACTGAAATGTTAAATTGGTTAAAATTTGGCCAGTTTTATGCTCTTAATCACACTGCGTTAAACATATCGTATTGGGAGAGTGCTGTTGACTTAGTTCATGGTGTCAATGCATCACAATGGAATGCATAACTGAAAGGAGCGCTTCATGCGTATCAGTATTTTTGGTATGGGTTATGTCGGCGCAGTTTGTACTGCTTGCCTTGCACAGCGTGGCCACCTGATTATCGGGGTCGATGTTTCCAAACAAAAAGTGGAGCTAATCAATGCGGGTCGTTCGCCCATTGTTGAACCTGGGTTGGATGAACTGCTGACGGCAGGAAAAATCGCCGGACGTATCAGAGCCACGACAGACTATATGGATGCCATCCATAACAGCGACATTACAATGGTGTGTGTACCGACTCCGAGCAAACGTAACGGGGATCTGAGTCTGGAATATATTGAATCCGTGTGCCGTGAAATAGGCCTGGCGATGCGCGGAAAAACCTCCCGTCATACCGTGATTATCCGCAGTACTGTTCTGCCGGGAACAGTGAAAGAAACTGTGTTACCTATTCTCGAAGATTGTGCCCAGATGAAAGCGGGTGCTGATTTCGGGTTGGGTGTTAACCCGGAATTTCTGCGTGAAAGTACGGCGATTCGTGATTATGACGAGCCACCCATGACCGTAGTTGGCGTGTTGGACGAAGAAACCGGCCGTTTGATGGAGCTGCTTTACAGCGACTTACATGCGCCGTTTATCTGCAAACCTATCGAAGTCGCGGAAATGGTGAAATACACCTGCAATGTCTGGCATGCCGTTAAAGTCAGCTTTGCGAATGAAATCGGCAGTATTGCAAAAGCGCTGAATGTGGATGGCCGTGAGGTCATGGATGTGGTGTGCCGTGATCATAAACTGAATATTTCCAGTTATTACATGAAACCAGGTTTTGCATTCGGTGGTTCGTGCTTGCCGAAGGATGTCCGGGCACTCAATTACCGGGCTGCCAAACTGGATATACACACCCCGCTGATTTCATCGGTCATGGCGAGTAATGAATATCAGGTCAAGCGTGCGTTTGAGGTGATTGAGTCACTGAATAAACGCCGGGTAGGGATGCTGGGGTTGAGCTTCAAAGCTGAAACGGATGATCTACGCGAAAGCCCGCTGGTTGAACTGGCGGAGATGTTGATAGGCAAAGGATATCAACTCTCCATTTATGACCGCAACGTTAAGTTTGCCAGCGTACACGGTGCTAACCGTGATTACATCAACGGCAAAATTCCTCATGTTTCTTCACTGCTGGCGGAAAACGAATCGGATTTACTCGACAACGTTGATGTTTTGATTGTCGGTAATAAAGATAAGGCTTTCCAGGCCATGATGGAGTCGTGGCCTGAGGATAAATATCTGGTCGATCTGGCCGGGTTCATGACCAATACCTCTGTGTTTAATAAACAGGGTATTTGCTGGTAACAACGGGTCGGCAGTCCGTCGTTCTGACTGTTGCTTGTTAATCACTGATCGCACACTTTTGCTCCATTAATTAATGGGTTTGGGTTTCTTTTCCCGGTGTTCTGCAAAAGTGTTGCGATCCCCTGATTATTCCTGCCGGGAATGGCGGAATGGGGGCGTTATGGAACGGATGCAAACGATTTCCGGCTGGTTTTTATTAGGTTCGCTGCTGTGTGCTTTAGCACTGATGGTGCCGCCGGATGTGTTTAAAACTGATCATCCGGAGTTTCTGCTGGTGGTCGGTGGTGTGGGAATTTGGCGATATAGCATCGGCCTTATGCATTATCTGCGTGGATTGTTTTTCTGTTACGTGGTGTTTCCCCGTCACCGGAAACTGGCTGTAAAAGCAGAGGCTGAACAACCGCCGTCACACATCTATCTGATGGTGACCAGTTTTCGTATTGATGCGATGACAACTGCAATGGTCTACCGGTCAGTGATTGCCGAGGCGATCGCCTGCGGTTATCCGGCTACGGTCGTGGCATCAATTGTCGAGATGTCGGATGAATCACTGATCAATATGTTATGGCAACAGGCGAATCCGCCTGCGGAGCGGGTGACGTTGCGCTTTGTGCGTATTCCCGGCACGGGTAAGCGCGACGGATTGGCTAACGGCTTTCGGGCAATCGCCCGGGATATGCCGGATAAGCAGGCGCTGGTGGCGGTTGTGGATGGCGACACTGTGTTATCGGATGGCATTATCCGGAAATCCTGCCCTTATTTTTCGTTATTCCCTCAGGTCGGGGCCCTGACGACGAATGAATATTGCGATGTGTTAGGCAGTTACTGGATGAGCCAGTGGCACAAGCTGCGTTTTGCACAGCGTCATATCAGCATGTGTTCCATGGCGCTGTCCAAACGGGTGTTGACGCTGACCGGCAGAATGTCGTTATTCCGTGCCGAGGTTGTTACCGAACCCGATTTTATTTCTGACGTGGAAAATGATCATCTGGATCACTGGCGGCTGGGACGTTTCAAATTTCTGACCGGTGATGATAAATCCAGCTGGTACAGCATGATGCGGCAGGGCTGGGATACCTATTATGTGCCGGATGCGGAGATCACCACCGTAGAGCATCCGCCCTCAAAGCATTTTCTGGCGGCTGCGCGCCAGTTGATGTTCCGCTGGTATGGCAATTCATTACGACAAAACTCCCGTGCCACCCGTTTAGGGGGAAAACGGCTGGGCTGGTTCACCTATTACGTGTTGTTTGATCAGCGGATCTCGATGTGGACCAGTGTATTGGGGCTGACAGCGGCTGTGCTGGCGGCAATCAAGTATGACATCGGCTATCTGGTGATCTATTTACTGTGGATTGCGCTGACCCGGACGGTGGTTTCGCTGATGTTACTGGCCTCTGGCCACCATGTGGGGCCGGGGTTTCCGCTCATGCTTTATTTCAATCAAATCTTTGGTTCATTAATCAAAATCTATGTGGTGTTTCGTTTGGATCGTCAGTCGTGGACACGGCAAAACACCAAACTCAAACATGATCATGGTGCTTTTCAAACCTGGTTTAACCGCTGGTCCACCTCTGCTATGACGTTTTCGGCAGTCAGTGTGTTTCTTGCGGTAGACGTTCATCTGGTTTAGTCCGGCCAACTGGTTAATGCCAGCGACAGGACGCTATTGATGCTGCAAAGGAAGGGGATGAAAGATGACAACTGCAAACTTGAATCTGGTTCATGAAACTGAAGCACAGCGACGTCATGCCCGGGTGAAAATTCCGGCCCGTTTGATCGTGACAGATCATCAACATAATCAATATGTACTGGAAATTAATGAGATTTCAGCCAGCGGCTTCAGTGTGGTTGATGAAGAGTCCCGTTTACACCTGAAACACATCTATAAGGGACGCCTGTTATTTATCTTTGACTCGGTTGAATTTGTACTGAAAGTGAATTTTCAGGTGATAAATGAACTCATGGAAGAACATCGTTTTGGCTGTGAGTTTCAGGATCTGGGAATACAGGAAGTATCAACCTTGCGGTTACTGATCAGTAAATTCCTCGGTGGCGAGATCGCCCGGGTTAATGACGTTCTGACGACCATGAACCGGGAAAACTTCACGAAAGCGAGAAAAGTGAATACCAGCGCAGGGTTAACCGGCTGGGCACGGGTCAAGGCATTGTCGGTGACGCTGGTCGTGTTTGCGATTGGCCTTGGTGCCTTTATCTCTTTGCTGACGACGCTGGCAACACATTTTCTGATGACCAATGCCCGCAGCGCGTCGGTGGTATTACCACAGCTCTCAGTGTTGATGCCAAGAGAAGGCAACGTCGACTTACTGGTGAAAATCGGGAGTCAGGTCAAAGCGGGTATACCGGTCGCCCGGATACAGGCGCCGTGGACTGAACAGTTAACGACCATGCTGAAAAGCAGCGCATCGTCCGATCCTGAATTGCTTTCATTGTTACAAACACAAATGAATTACCCCCTGACGAGCCCCTGCGATTGTGAGGTGGTCGGTGTGGGTGTGATGGCTGACGGACAGTTTCTGGAGCGGGATAAAGCAGTGGTACAGCTGGTGCCAGCGCAGAGTAAACCTTATATACAGGCGAATTTTGATTATGCCGATTACGCCGGTTTGACTGCAGGCTCAAAAGTCTCTCTGACCCTACCGGGTTTATCTCCTGAACTGAGCGGTACCGTGAGTCAGGTAGTAATGAATGATCAAATGCCTAATCAAACGCAGGGGGTTGTTTCGGTCGTGGTGATTCCGGATAAACCGCTTCCGGCTGCAGCGGTAGGTTCTCCTGTGGCGGTATCGATAGCGCCTTCCTGGCTGGGGCAGTTATACCAGACGGCGCAGGAATTACTTACCAGGATTATTCCCACTCCCTGAGAGGGCAAGTCATGAAACACTCTATTCTGTTGATTTTATTAATAAGTGGTGGGTTGCTGGCTTGTCAGAATAAAACCACTCAGCTCCAGAAAAAAAGCCGGATCGATATCAATCCGGTCACACAATGGCATTCCTTGCAGGAGTCGGGTTATGCCGGTGCCAGACCGGAACCCGGCGAAACGCGGGAAATGCTGTGGGCTCAGCAGACACGCCGGGGCGATGTCGCGTATGAGCTGATCATGTTCTATAGCCAGTATCCGCAGCAGCCCGGCAAAGATAAATTACTGACGCTTGTCCGGCAGGCCGATAAACGCCTGGCGCCCAGTCAGCGTATCTGGCTCTGGGCCATGCTTCGTCTGCCGGATGCCCTGAAAACAGAAACTACCGCGGCAGAATTAAAGTCAGTCTGCCAGAACATCGCGGTGACTACGCCGGCATTTGGCTACACGCAACCCTCTAATCTGCAGTTATGCCGACGTTTGCAACTGATGGCGTTGCGTCAGCAAGGTGACGCGGGATGGCCTGAACTGTTTGCGGCAATAAAAGCTGATCTGGATTCTAACCGTCTGCTGGACAGTGATGTTGTGCCGTTGATGACAACATTAACCAGCAGTTCTTCAGGGGTGCCGATGAGTAAACCGGCGATCGAGCTGGCAAGTCTGGCCGGTGGACGGAATCCGCAGGTCGAACTGATGCTGGCTGGTTTATTACTCGGTCAGCCTGGCGAGGATGCAGAAACCAACAGGATCGAAAAACGTCTCGTGGTATTGCATCAGCAAGGGGAAAAACAGGCTGCCTATTTACTCGGTCGTCTTTATCTGGAAGGGCGCAGAACAGTGGCGGATCCCCATAAAGCCGAAAACTGGCTGAAACAAAGTACCGAATTACCTGAAGCCAGTTATTTACTGGGACGACTGTACCTCAGTGGCATGCTGGATGGTGAGCTTCGTGTGCAGGAAGGTATAAACCTCCTGGTCAAAGCAGCAAGAGAAGGTTACAGCAAAGCGGACGTTGCTCTGGCCGATGCCTTCCTCCATACGCCGGGAATAAAAGCGAATCCTGTTTATGCCTGGGTTTTTGCCTCCCTTGCATTGGAACAACGGCCTGACAGCCGCAAAGAGCAGCAGCGGTTAGCCGATCTGAAATTAGATCTGCGCCAGCAGCAACAGGCTTCGGTGTTATTGGCGCAAGAGCGCAATAGCAGAAAATTCAGAACAGCAGCACAGCTACCTCAGCTTCAGACACAAGTCAGTCAGACTGAGTTAGCCAGTAATTTCTAACCGGAATGATGTTCTGTCCGCATTGCGGAACCGCTGATCAAGGAGTTGATCATGAACAGAATGCTATTAGTCAGTATTACGGCTGCAGGATTGATGCTGGCGAGCCTGGTACAGGCTGTTCCTTATGATATTCAGACTATCCAGCAAAATATGCTGGTTCAGGCTGTGCCTGAACTTCCGGATCTGAGCCGTTATACCCGGCAAGCGGTGCTTGAGAAGCAGGCTAAATGGCATAAAAAAACAGAAAAGGTCAATTTGGAGCGCATGATCAACGACATTGCTACCCGGAAATTTTTCAAAGGCGGCAAGTTAGGTGTATGGGCGAAAAAACAGGGACAATTCCCGAAAGCCGTGTTTGTGCATGATGGTTTGCTGACGTTGCCTGCACTCCACCAGCGTATGCCTGATGTGTTAGTCAAGCTGAACAGACATCAGTATTTACTGCGTTACCCGATTGTTGTCATGAACAGTGCGGCTTTGGCGATCTCGCCGGGAGAAGAGTTGTTAATGTCGCATGAACGCGGCAGTTTTGTGGTTAATGCCGGTGACTTTTTCATGGTGGACGGTGCCTTGCGTGGCTGGCGCGAAAAAGAAAAGGCTCCGGCCCGTTATGACGGTAACCGCGAGGAATACCGCCCGTTCTATATAGGCTGGAGTGGTTCCGGTACATACATATATGGTTCTTTACTGGAGAGCCTGGGGTCATATAACAGTAAAGCGTATGGCTTTACACTCTCTACTTATACCGAACAGGATAGAATGTATGCGCCGATCGGGCTGAACCTCCATCAACGACCAACCGGGTGGCTGATCAACAGTCGGATCACCGATGTCTATTATGGCTTTTATTCCTATGAAGCCGAAAATGTCGCACTCGTCGGCAATAAATATTACGACAACATCTATTACGGTATTGATCCGCATGATCACTCCTACCGCCTGATCATTGCTAAGAACGAAGTCTGGGGAACCCGCGAACGTCACGGCATCATCGGCTCGAGGGATGTCAGCCATTCCTACATATTTGGCAATGTCACTCACGACAACAAACTGGCCGGTATCATGCTGGATCGGGCCAGCAATCATAATGTTGTCGTACAGAACAGCAGTTATAACAACGGCAGTGATGGCATCTCTATTTATGAAAGCCATCAGAACCTGATTGCCGCCAACCAGATCTACAACAACAAATTCCACGGTATTCGCTTTCGTAACAGCCTGGCTATCCGCATGCAGGACAACGTGATCCTGCAAAATGGCCGATATGGAATTTACGGTCATCTCAGTGATCTCATGGTTACCTATGACGCTGATTCAGGACATGAACCGCGCGATCTGAAATTAGATCCGTATGAAATGCGGGGATCGGGTTCTGTCTCCGGCGGGATCATTGCCATGAACGGCAGCGGTGCGTTGTTTACCCAGGGGCTTGAAGAGATCGGCATTGGCAAACTGACCCTGGATCAAAATGGTCGCCGCGGCAACATCACGCTAGGCGGTGATTTATTGCCCTACAGCGATGAGATCGCCCGGGTATGGTATGGCGATTCCGCACCCGTTTATTTCCGTCAACCGCATTTATCACGCATGAATGGCCAGGGATAAGGAGACAGATCATGACAAATTACCGGAATATGTTGATGGTCGTAGCTCTGGTATGTGGTTCATCACTCGCAGCCAATCCCGGGAGTGCAAATGATCCGCAATATGTGGCTGAACCTTGTTGTCAGCTGTGCCCTGATGCTCAGCAGGGAAATGCGAATGTTCCCGGCGGATTACAGGAAGGGCGTGATGGCTGGTTATTCACGTCAGCCAGTCGGGCATTGGCACCCGCGGATTCAGAATACCGGATGTTGTTGTCGTTATTTGCTCGGCAATTAGCAGAAAAAGGCACTTCTCTGATGCTGGTGATGCCGCCGCCGCGTTCATTGATGTATGCCGAAAAACAACGGGGAAAAAGCGATGCGGATAGTTTGCAGATGTATCTGCAAACGCTGAATGAGTTCCGACAAGCGGGGATCCAGGTTCCAGCCTATGAACAGCTATTACTTCAGACCGGGGAGCAAACCGAGCCGTTTTTCTTCAAACGGGATCTGAACTGGACATCGGCCGGCGCGCGTAAAAGCGCAGATTTTGTGGCGGCGGAGATCCGCAAGTTACCACTATTTCATCAATTACCGGAACAGCGTTTCGTCACACAAACCCAGGGCTGGCTGAAAGTAAGTGGCGAGTTAAATAATCAGTCCGGCGCGGCGTGCGGGGGGCAACGTTACCCGCTGGAATATACACCACACGTTGTAACGCAGGCTGTCAGCGACGACACGAATAAACCCAATCGTATTTTGCTGGTGGGATCCAGCCGCTCTGTAGACAGCCATTTTAATTTCAATGGCTTTCTGCAACAGGCGCTGGCCCGCAAGATTGAAAATCATACCGATGCCACCGGCAACAGCACTCAGAGCTGGCTGAAAATGTTAGCTTCAGACCGCTTCCAGCATCAGCCTCCGGCTCTGGTTTTATGGGAATTGCCCTATGAAAGCCGGGAATTAAGCACATCTCTTTTACGTCAAATGGTGGCACTAGTCGGGAATGGTTGTGAAACCAGACCTGTGCTGCTGCATGAGGTAAAAACCATTTCCGGGCCGCAAACAGAAGATTTGATATTTGCCAATAACCTGCTTGAGACCGCGCCGGAACAGCTGGTTTTTGATCTGACTTTTAATAATCCCAAAATTGAGCAACTGCTGCTGACCGTCTGGTTTTCTGATGGAGGCAAAAGTGATTTTCAAATCAGGAAAAACACAGCTTCCGTGACGGATGGTCGTTTCAGCTTTGTTCTCGGAAACATTCAGTCCAAACAACAACGCCAGTTCGTTTCGATGGATTTGACCCTTCCCGACAGTCAGAGCCGGAATCTCAAAGTCAGCGCCAATGTATGCCGTTTGCAGGGCAAGTTACTACAGGCAGTGGGGAGATAACCATGAAACAGCCTCTCTGGTTTTTAGGTATATGGTTCATGGCTGCTCAGGTTCAGGCTGAATTACTGGCCCCCGGGGGTTATCTGCAAGGTCCTTTGCAATTAAAGGAATCCGGTAAAGCGTTGGTTTGTCCGGCTGTGGCTGTGTACTCCGGTGAACTGGATCTGCCGAGTAAATATGTACAGACAGAAAAATCAAAAGATGTGATTGATGAAGAGAATGATGCCCGTTATAAGGCACTTTCTGCACCCATGTCAGATTTACAGCAACTTTCCGCCACCATGACAGACCGATTGTTTAAGGGGAAAGGGACGGCGGGAGACATGGCCTGTTTACGTCGTCACTGGCTGGCCTGGGCGGAAGCGGATGCCTTATTGCAACCGGCTAAAACTGCATCCGGTAAGGCGGTGCGTAAATGGACACTGGCTGCAGTTTCGGCCAACTATCTGAAAATAAAGCTGAATCTTCCATCAGAAGATACGCCGTTATTTCCCAAAACCGAGCAACAGGCGTTAGAAAACTGGCTGGCAAAAGTAGCCATGGAAGTCATGCCCGACTACAGCAATCGCCGGCCGGAGCAAATCAATAACCATGATTACTGGGCGGCCTGGGGGGTGATGGCAACAGCCGTGGTGCTGAACCGGCAGGATATGTTCGATTGGGCCGGTAACGTCTATCAAACCGCAATGATGCAAATCACCGCGGAAGGCATTTTGCCCAATGAGCTGAAACGCCGCAGCAAGGCACTCAGTTACCACAATTTTGCACTGCAGCCGCTGGTCTTGCTGGCTGCATTTGGTGAGGCTAATCAACAGCATTGGCTGGAAGCAAAAAATTCCGCACTCCAGCGACTGGCGAATCTGGTGATCAACAATGTCGATGACAGCCGTTCACTGGAACAAGCCGCAGGCGCGAAACAGGCTGATGAAAGCTTGCGCGAACACAGCCGGCTTTCATGGCTAGCCCCTTACATCGCCATCTCCGGAGATAAGCGCTGGCTGCCGTTACTCAAATCATTATCGTCGCTGAAAACCACCCGGCTCGGCGGCGATCTGCAATATCTCTATCTGCGAAATGAGCCTGGGCTGGCTGATAAACAAGCCCGTGTAGTCGTAGGGACGATGACGATCCCGAACAACATGGAGCAACAATCATGATTCCTGTGATTTTGTCTGGTGGTAGTGGCTCACGACTCTGGCCGCTTTCCCGTAAACAGTATCCAAAGCAATTTCTGAATCTGTTGGGAGAACACACACTTTTACAGCAGACAGTAATGAGATTACCGGAAAAACAGTTCGGTAAACCATTTCTGGTTTGTAATCAGCTGCACCGATTTATTGTCCGGGAGCAGATGCAGCATATCAAACGGTCAACCCACAGTGTGTTGCTTGAACCGTTTGGCCGGAATACAGCACCTGCCGTGGCACTGTCCGCCATGCTGATTCTTGAAGAGCAAGATGATGATCTGATGCTGGTGCTGCCGGCCGATCATGTGATCCGTGATGTTCCGGCTTTTCATGCCGCGCTGGAACGGGGCCGGGTTGCGGCGGAACAGGGCAAGCTGGTGTTATTCGGTATTGTGCCGACTGCACCGGAGACCGGTTATGGCTACGTTAAAAGTCATAGCGTCAATGGCATGGAGGCCGTGCCGGTAGAACGATTTGTCGAAAAACCAGATCGGGCTACCGCCATCAACTTCCTGGCCAGTGGCGATTATTTCTGGAACAGCGGCATCTTTATGTTTAAAGCCAGCCGCTACCTTCAGGAACTGAAGAAATTCCAGCCGTACATCTACGATAACTGCCAGTTGTCGCTGGAGCGTAAATTCCGCGATCTCGATTTCTGGCGTATCGATCCGGACAGTTTCGCTTTCTGTCCTGACGATTCCATTGACTACGCCATCATGGAAAAAACCGATGATGCGGTAGTAGTGCCACTACAGGCCGGATGGAGTGATGTCGGTAGCTGGTCTGCGTTGTGGGAAGAGCAGGACAAAGACGAGAACTTCAATCTGGTAAAAGGCGAAGCTGAACTGATAGATACCGGGCACAGCTATGTTCATACCACTCATCGTCTGGTTAGTCTGATCGGTATGCAGGATACCGTCGTGATAGAAACCAAAGACGCGGTACTGGTTGCGAATATCAACAAAGTGCAGGACGTGAAACAGCTGGTGAAACAGCTGGAAAAAGAAGATCGCCCGGAAGTGCAGCACCACCGGGAAAAATTCCGGCCCTGGGGCAGTGTGGATTCCATTGATAAAGGCCAGCGGTTTGGTGTCCGGCATATGGTGATTCAACCAGGGCAAAGCATTTCGTTACACCGGCATTTACACCGGTCCGAACATTGGGTGGTTGTTTCCGGGTGTGCGCAGGCCACGATCGGAGAAGAGACCGTTCTGATGGGCGAAAACCAGTCGACCTATATTCCGGCAGGAATCTTTCACCGCCTCAGCAACCCCGGCCAGGTGCCACTGGAGATCATCGAGATCCAGACCGGGAGTTATTTGCAGGATAACGATATTGAACGCATCGCGGATATGTATGGCCGTGTCAATGAACGGGATTCAGTGCCTGTTCAGGGCTGGCCTATGGCGCAAGGCGTTCGGATCATTCCGCATTAACTCAATAACAAATGCCGGGTTGACTGGTGCCGATAACAGGCACTGGTCAGTCATAGTGCGCAATCGGAACAGTTGATAGCAGAGGAAAAGCAAAATGGGATCATTTAATTGCTTTAAGGCCTACGATATTCGTGGGCGACTCGGTGAAGAGCTTGATGAAGATGTTGCTTATCGTATTGGTCGCGCTTTTGTCCGATACCTCAGTGCCCATTCGGTTGTAGTCGGTGGTGACGTCCGCCTTTCGAGTGAGCCTTTAAAACAAGCCTTGATCCAGGGGCTGCGTGACAGTGGTGCCAATGTCATCGATCTGGGTATGACCGGTACGGAAGAAATATATTTTGCTACCTGGTTTTTAGGTGTTGATGGCGGTATCGAAGTGACCGCATCCCACAATCCAATCGATTATAACGGAATGAAACTGGTCAGAGAGGGAAGTCGTCCGATCAGTGGTGATACCGGATTAGGCGAAATCCGGCGTATGGCTGAAATGATCGACTATGGTCCGCAAGCAGAAACTCCCGGGAGCTACCGCAAAGAGAGTTTGCTTTCTGCTTATGTTGATCACCTGATGACGTATATCGATCTCGAAAACATTCAGCCAACCCGACTGGTGGTCAATTCGGGCAATGGTGCTGCAGGGCATGTCATTGATGCAATTGAGCGTGTTTTCATCAGCCGGAACGTGCCGGTCGAGTTTATCAAGATCCATCATGAACCCGACGGTACCTTTCCGCATGGTATTCCTAATCCGCTGTTACCTGAAAATCGCAGCGATACCGAGCGGGCAGTTCAGGCGTATGGCGCCAGAATGGGCATTGCGTGGGATGGTGATTTCGACCGTTGCTTCCTGTTTGATGAACATGGCGAGTTCATCGAAGGTTATTACATTGTGGGCTTGCTGGCGGAAAGTTTTCTGCTCAAGAAACCGGGTGCCAGCATCATTTACGATCCCCGTCTGACCTGGAATACCGAAGAAATTGTCGCTGACAATGGTGGTATTCCGGTTATGTCAAAGACCGGGCATGCGTTTATTAAAGAACGGATGCGGGCAGAAGATGCCATTTATGGTGGTGAGATGAGCGCCCACCATTACTTCCGCGATTTTGCTTACTGCGACAGTGGCATGATCCCATGGTTGTTAGTGCTGGAACTGCTTTCCGTCCGGGGCAAACAGCTCTCCACGCTGGTGGAGGAAAGGATCGCCCGTTTTCCATCCCCCGGTGAAATCAACAGCCATCTCAGCGAACCGCAACATGCCATACAGCGAGTATTGGCCACATACAGCAATGCCGCCCGGCACATCGATTACACCGATGGGATCAGTCTTACCTTTGATGACTGGCGATTTAATCTGCGTAGCTCAAATACCGAACCGGTTGTCCGGCTCAACGTTGAATCACGTGGCAACGTGGCGTTGATGCAGGAAAAAACCGATGAAATATTAACGCTGTTGCGTCAGGGAGGATGAAATCATGAAAATGAAGGAAGAAACATTTCAGGCGGTATGGCAGGCCATTGGCAGTGAATCACTGCAACAACCACTCTGGCTGAAAAATAGTTTGCAACACTATGAGTGGGGCACAACCGACGTTTTACCCTGGTTGCTGGGTATTGCCAATCCGGAGCAACAACCTCAGGCTGAAGTCTGGGTCGGGGCACATCCCAAGGCACCTTCAGAAGTTATTTTCCCTGAGGGCAGCGTCATGCTGGATAAACTGATCGACAGTCAACCCCATGCGGTACTGGGTGCGCATTCGATCACACGTTTCGGGCCAAAACTCCCGTTTTTATTCAAAATTCTCTCTGCCAGAAAGGCTCTGTCCATTCAGGTTCATCCTGACTTGGCTCAGGCACAAGCCGGGTTTGCGCATGAGGAGGCTGTTGGCATTCCGATTACCGCGCCAGAACGTAATTATCCGGATGCCAATCATAAGCCGGAGCTGCTGTATGCCTTGACCCCGTTTTACGGATTGATTGGTTTCCGGCCGATTGACGAAATAGTGCGTCTGTTAACGCTGGCCGGTGAACAGCAATTACTGCAATGGGCAGAGCATCTGCAAAAAGGGAGAGAATCTGCATTAGTTCCCTTTATCGCTGGCTTTTGTTGTTATCACACAAAGAGGTTACACATTTACTGTCTGCCATATCACCCAGCCTGCAATTCAATCCGGAACCGACATTTACCGAGATCCAGCGACTGGCGCATGAATACCCGGCTGATAGCGGTGTTCTCGCTCCACTGGTATTGAATCTGGTATCTCTGGTTCCGGGGGAGGCAATCTTCATTCCGGCCAGAACCCCGCATGCTTATTTGCGGGGTACGGGTATCGAAGTCATGGCCTGTTCCGACAATGTGCTGCGGGCCGGATTGACGCCAAAACATATCTCCCCCGGTGAGCTGCTGAACACAGTGATATTCCAGAGTATGCAACCAGAAATCATACGACCGGCAGTTGTTGGAATGGAACAACGCTTTTCTGTTCCGGTGGATGATTTTGAGTTGTCGATTGTGCGTCTGCAACAGGGGGATCATTTCCCTGCGGGTATGTCGGCCGATGCAGAGTTGCTCTATTGCCTGAAAGGTGAAGTTTCACTGACGAATGAACTCGGCGAGTCCTGGCTATTAGCACCGGCAACAAGTGTGTTATTGCCTGCCGCCAGTACAGGATGGCAATTAAGTGGTTATGGAAAGATAGCCCGAGTGCGTATCAGACCGTCGTTGATGCATTAATCAATGTGGCCTGATTTTTAATTATGCAGAAAAATCAGGCTGCGTTATCCGGAGAAAAGCTCATGAAACTAAATGTGCTCATCTTTTTATCGTTGTCAGTCTGGCTGTGGTCAGCGCAGGCCAGCGGAAGTTGCAGTAGTACCAATGTGCGTTATGCCAGTTCAAGTAACATCCTTTATATACAGACCGGCGGGGTTTGCGGGCTGGGTGAGATTTCCGCCTTCAGACCGAAACAACTGGTGAATCAGGGCAGTGGAGTCTATTTGCTTAAAACCAATCTGAAATTGACGGATGGGTCGGTTTTGCTGGTGGATGGTGATGACCTTGCTGCGCCAGTATCTGAACTCCGGCTATTGTCTAACAATACGGGTACAACAAATAGCGTGGTGAATATCACCGCCGATTACGGGACAGTACAGATCAATAACACGAAAATCACCTCGTGGGATGAAGCTGTTCAAGGGCCGGATACAGAATATGGCACGTATAAACGCGCTTATATCAGAGTTCGGTCATCGACAGTGGATAAGCAATCCCGTATGGATATTTCCAACAGCGATATTGGGTATCTCGGTTATTACGCGTCTGAATCGTATGGGCTGACGTGGAAGGTAACCGGTCCGTTAACTCAAGTCCGGGTGTTCGGTAATATTATTAATAGCCGTATTCATCATAACTACTTCGGTGTGTTCACCTATGGCGCGTACGGCATGATGATCAGTGATAATGAAGTCGATCACAATGTGAAGTATGGCCTTGATCCACATGATGATTCTGATTACCTCAGTATCATTGGCAATAGCGCTCATCACAATGGTAATCACGGCATTATCTGCTCACAGCGTTGTGACAATCTGGTGATCCGCGATAACAGCAGTTACAGCAATACCGGACACGGCATCATGCTACATCGTTCGGTTGACTACACACTGGTGGAGAATAATCTGGTTTTTGATAATACAGATACGGGCATCGCATTATTTGAAAGTAACAATAACGTGCTGAGGGGGAATATCGTGCAAGGTAATGTACGTGGGATCCGCCTGTCCGTTGGTTCATCAAATAATCAGATTGAAGGTAATATGATTTTTGGCAATACGGGAAACAGCATATATACCTATCAGGGCTCAGATACACCTGCGCGGGCCGGTAATGATGGTATCAACCGGAATAATAACTGGTTCCAAAATACGGTGACCGCCAGTGGCAACTACGTTCTTAAATTGAATGCCACCGATCAGGATAGTTTCAGTGATAATGATTTTACTGGGAATCCAGACGCCAAATTTTCGGTACAAGGCGCCACGAACACCAGTTATACCAATAATCTGCTGGATCCGGGCATGACGTTACCCTGAGACAAACTGACTGAAAAAAGCGTAAACGAAAAAGGCCACCTGAATTCAGGTGGCCTTTTAAATTTGGTTGCGGGAGCAGGATTTGAACCTACGACCTTCGGGTTATGAGCCCGACGAGCTACCGAGCTGCTCCATCCCGCGTCAATGGAGCGCATAATAGTGATCCGAATCACGTATGGCAAGAGGTATTTCGATATTAATTATCAATTGCTCAATAAGTTAGCAATTCGCTCTAAATTCAGACATGCAGTAACTTACCCTCAATTCATATCTGTTTTATCAATTCACAGCTATAATGCACGTTTATTTGTTCCAATGAATTAGAGACGAATGGCTGACTTTTTTGCAACATGCCCGAAAGGGTTAGAATCTATACTGGCTGCTGAATTATCCCGATTTGGCGCATCTGACGTTAGAGAAACGGTAGCAGGTGTCGCATTTAGTGGTGAACTTGAGGTGGCATACCGGGCATGTTTGTGGAGTCGCTTCGCTTCCCGTATCGCACTGGAGTTAACCTCTTTTTCTGCCGATACCGATCTGGATCTTTATCTCGGCTGTTTTAACGTGCAGTGGGAAACGCATTTCTCTGTTGATCAATCCTTTGCCGTCGATTTCTCCGGCACCTCCAAAGCCATCAATAACACGCAATACGGCGCCTTGAAAGTCAAAGATGCGATTGTGGATCGTTTTACCAAGCGCAGCGGTATCCGGCCTTCCGTGGATAAAAAAATACCGGATGCACGCGTGATGGTGCACTGGAAAAAAGATACCGTGACTGTTTCTCTCGACTTGTCCGGCCCGGCGCTGCATCAGCGTGGCTACCGTGATGAAACCGGTGAAGCACCACTGAAAGAGAATCTGGCCGCCGCTGTTTTAGCGCGTAGTGGCTGGCAGAATGAACCGCTGTTAGATCCGATGTGCGGTTCAGGAACTCTGTTGATCGAAGCTGCCATGCAGCTTTGCGATATGGCACCGGGTTTGTTGCGTCGTCGTTTCGGCTTTGAAAGCTGGTTACAGCATCAGCCGGAAGTCTGGCAGCCGATCATTGCCGAAGCCTCTGTGCGTGCGAAACGCGGACATAAAGAAGCCCTGCTGCAGCCAGATCGTTTTGTCGGTTTTGATGTTGATAGCCGTGTATTACAGCGCGCTAAAGCAAATGCGAACCGCGCTGGCGTTGGCGATCTGATCCGTTTTGAACAATCAGATGTGATGCAATTGCACAACCCATGGCCGGGCAGTAAAGGCTTTTTAGTCAGTAACCCACCGTATGGTGAACGTCTGGGTGAATTCCCTGAACTGCTGAAGTTATATCAAAGTTTAGGCAGCGCATTGCGTACCGAGTTTCAGGGCTGGCGCGTGACAATTTTATCCGCATCACCGGAACTATTGAGCTGTCTGCGTCTGCGCGCAGAAAAACAATACCGTCTATTTAATGGCGCGTTGGAATGTCAG
>RRZU012140773.1_pt1 | contig 22258 bp, 39 predicted proteins | sample 2165561 | NCBI WGS metagenome assembly RRZU01 (sample SAMN10456909, study PRJNA506462) | wastewater metagenome | isolation source: wastewater sludge | place: USA: Moscow, Idaho | reverse complement strand
TTCAAAACCATTGGCTAAAAAAACGTACGTCATAGTATTTTGTATTTAAATGTATGAATAATTGTGTGAAAAATACTGTTTGCTATCTAACAAACATTTACAAATATAGTAATTATTTTGGAAAAGATTGTATATTTGCACAGCAAAAAAGGGGGTTTAGCTCATCTGGCTAGAGCGCGACACTGGCAGTGTCGAGGTGACCGGTTCGAGTCCGGTAATCTCCACAAAAAACGCCACAAAGCCGACTGTAATTGATTTACAGTAAATTTTAACAAAAAATCGGCACAAAAATGGCATAGGGTAAAATTCTTTTATTAAGGCATCGACAGGATGCTTTAGTAAAAAAAAAATGTCTATACCTCAAATTTTCTCCAACCAAGCCATTACTTTCTATCCTGCTGAATTACATACAGGTAAGTGCTGGTATGTCAATTATTACGCTTTCAATCCCTACACGGGGCGACTTCAAGAAAAGCGAATTAAGCTAAATCGTATTGTTTGCAAAGTAACCCGAAGGCGATTTGCACAAAATTTAAAAAAAGAAATCAACCGCAAATTAGAATCGGGTTGGAATCCTTTTATTAAAGCCGAAACAAAAAAACAATTCACCTCCTTGCTCGATGCGATTGAAAAATGGAAGAAAACAGAATACAAGTATTTCGATGGCGATACTTTTCGCACCTACGACAGCTATCTTGCACGATTAGAAACTTATATTGCCACTATTGATAAAAATATGTCCTGCGGTATGTTTACTGACCGTTTGGCTACTGATTTTATGCTTAGTATAAAAATATCGGATAAAATAGGTTCACGCACTTATAATAACAACTTACTCTTTTACAAGCGGTTGTTTAAGTGGCTTAAAGCTAAATTCTACATTGAAAACAACCCTTTTTTGGAAATCGAAACTATAAGCAAAAGAACTTACAAGAAAACCCGCAAAGCTCTTACCAGGGAGCAGTTGCATGCGATGATAGAATATCTTGAAAAGGACAACCCTCGTTTTTTGGCTGCATCGATGCTTATGTATTACTGTTTACTTCGTCCCGATGATTTGCATGAGCTAAAAAAGGGCAATTTTGATTTTGAAAATCATCTCATCAAAATTTTTCCTGAATCAACAAAAAACAGTCATTTCAGTTTTCGGGTTATACCTCTTGCTTTAGAGCCTTACTTAGAGGTGTTAAATATTCCGAGTTTACCTGATACGGATTATATTTTTTCCGAAAAACTCAAATTTTCGTTTAAATCAGGACCTGAAAAAATAGACAAAAGGTATTTTTCCAAATATTGGTCTGAAAAGTTACGCCCCGCAATGGGGTGGGGCTTGGAGCTTCAATTCTATAGTCTGAAAGATACGGGTATTACTAATTTAATGTCCGACGGTATTTCACCTGTTTTTGTGTCCAAACAAGCTGACCATTCGAGCATAGAAATAACTAATATTTACATTGATAAGAGTTTACCAGAGGGCTACGAACAAATAAGGAATTTAGCGAAAAAGATTTAGTTCACTATATTTTATTAACCATTAAAAAAAAAAGAATGAAAGAGAGTATTTTACAGGAGTTATCCCGCGAACTGGGACCAAAGAAGGGAAAAGAGTTGTATTTGGATTGCGAGTGGTTTATCTCACAAAAAATGTACTTAATTGGGTATGCCTATAATCTGCGTACAGGTGTACAACTCTACGAAAAAACATTGACCAGGAAGAATGTTTTAAAGATGTTGGAAGGAGTCACAAAAATATATTTTTGGGGACCAGACATCGGGATGATTGAAAAGTGTTTTAATGTGAAACTCAAAGAAAAGTATTTTTGTGTTAACTTGCTTACTGTAATGCGAGCTTTAGAACCTGCATCCGAAAGTTTTAAGTTGGCACATTTTGAAAGTTTGGCAGGGATAAAACGTACAACGATGGAGTACAAGGCAGACATTAGGAATTTGCATCGCGATTGGGCGAATCCAAAAAAGCGTTATTTAGCGCTGAAATACAATCGTGAGGATGTTATGAATATGGTCAAGGTCAAACGTTATTTCTTTGACAAGCATAAAATTACTGATGACTATTTATGGGGTTTTCGTATGCAGTAATATTTAAAAAAAGGCAGTCGAATTTGACTGCCTTTTTCCATTTTCCAACTTTTCGCACTTGCCATTAAACGTTTTACATACCATAGCACAATAATTTTTTCCCCTCAAAAAAAAGAAATAAGGGGGTGTTTACGACTGCAATAAAAGGTTGTACATAAGCGTTTAGACAAGGATTCAAAAAAAAATACTACCCGTAGGGCTGGAGATTTTTTTTTGAACTGGCGAAGTCCTTGTCGTAGCGATGTACTAATACCTTTGCAGTCCTAAATACCCTCTTTTTCTTTGAGGGGAAAAACATAAAAACACCGTTTTTATACCTCTGATTTCTTAGAAACTGAATGAAGTGTAAAGAATTGAAACGAATTCGGTTTTCCTTAGAGAAGTAATGTAAAACTTAACGAAAAAAGTAAACGAAATGTTAGCGAATATCTTGAAGTGCAACGTAAAGGCAGTGAGCGTAAATGAAGTGTTTTTTTTGTTGTGTTTGTAATGGTAATAGATAAAAAAAAGCACAGACAAATTCGCCTGTGCTTTTTTGTGGAAATAAGGAAAGGAAATGCTATTATTTTTGTACTGGTGTCATTGGATAGCCCCAAATATCGCCTTCAATTTTGTATGTTTTACCGTCTTTTGTTCTAAAGAATTTTGCATTTTTGATGAACTCCCCGCCTGGTTGTTTTTTTACGAGTTCTTCAGCTGCAAAAGTCAAAGGATCTACATTTTGTTTTTTTGCTTTTTTAGCGGATACTTTTACTTCTGTGTATTTTGTCAGTAATACATAATCAGCTTTAGATTCAATATTACGTGTTGAAACAGATGTAAAACTTCCTATTCTTTCATAGGAACTACAGGCAAAAAAAGATAAAGCAATTATGGATACTGCTACTAGACGTGTCAATTTTTTCATATGATCTATTATTTTAAAAGTTTAACACTGCAAATGTAGTATTTTTTAGTTAAAATAATCACTTATACGATTGACTTTTTGCAAAAGGATAGAAAGAAATTTTGCCAACTTGTTTGTATCTAGAAAGGTTTTTAAGTGCTAAATTAGCTGTTTTGCCTGTGTAAATTACATCATCGATAAGCAGAATATTTATACCAGGATTACGTTGTAAAAAACGGTCAAGGACTACTCCAATTTTTTGGTCTTTGTCGAGTTGGTAGATTGGTACACCAGCTGACTTTGCTAGTTCTTTGCCTACTGCTTTCACGATGTTGGTATTGGAATCGCGGGTTGCTATAGCCACTATCACGTCAACTTTAATCCCTTTTTTGACTACTTCTTTCTTAAAGTCAGCTAACACGAATTTTGTCAGGTAATCGAGGGCGGTTTTTTGGTTAAAAAACTTGGCTACAAGTAGGTTATAGGAGAATTTATCCATACCATTGTGCAATCCTTTGAAAATACGGTCGTTGATGTTTAGTATATTCATTTTTACTTAGTTGATAGTTGATAATTGATAGTTGATAGTTAGCGTTTGAATATTTGGAAAAAAATCATGGATAAAATGATTAAAGCAATTCCACACCAAACTAAACCACCTGAAAGATAAAAGAACTTTTGAAAAGAGGTCATTTTTCCAGGCTTATTGTAGTAGATAACTTTTGGAATATATACGTTTTTTTCGACGGTATGAATAATGGTATCGGGCATTGACTCGGCTACTAAACGAAGTGATTTATCGGGGTTTTGTACGAGTGTTGCTTTAGCATTTTGGGTTTTAACCTGTGCTACTATTGTAGGCTCAAATACCGTATCTTTTACAAAAATAAGTGAATCGGCAAAGGAATAATTGAGGTATAAGGTATCTTTTACCTTTACATTAAAAAGTACGCTGTCTTGTATAAGTTCGGGGTTTTTACGCAAAAGATTATCAAGTCTTTTTTGAGCACTGCACGAAAAAAGCAAGGTAGTTACTAGGGCAAAAAAGAGAAATTTTTTCATTATGATTGTAGTTTTATAATTAAACACGTTGTTTGCAGTCAACATTAAAACAAGCTAGTTCTTCTAGCTTGGTAATACGTTTATCAAGGAAATCAATACGGGCATAAAGAATATTATCTTCTTTGCTTTTTGTCGTTGTTTCCTGGTCTTTTGTTTCTGCTTTTTGTTTACTTTTAATTTCTTTAATAGAAAAAAATTGAAGTAAGTTAGAAGCGGTTAAAATAGAAACTAGGCTTGTTAAAATAATTTCAAGTGTACCCATATTATAATCCCCCCCAGATGCTTTGAATATTGATACTGGTTTGAATCCATGACATTTGATTGGCTGTTTGTACTGCACCAGCACGTATGTTGTTTTTTTGTTCATTTGTAAGCGACAAAAAAGTGTCCACACACTTGGAAATTTCATCAGCCGAATAACCACAAAAAAGCGAATTTGTATCGTTGCAAAATTCTGACAAACCTTGTATTCTGCTTGTTGCAACAATGGTTTTTCCATTTTGAGCTGCCGCCATGCTTTCCAGGGCTACCAATCCAAATGGTTCTTCTTTACTTGGCATAATTACAAGGTCTGCATTTGCTAAAATATCTGCTTTTTCTTGTGCAAATTTAGCACCAACATAGTAGATAGGTCTTTTTGCATTATCAAGAACCAGTTCGTCTTGGGACAAGACGGACTGGTCCATAACTCGTGAAATTGATTTGATATGTTTCACTAAAAAATCCTGACTGCCTTGTTCTCCTCCTACAATAATAAAGTCGCACAATGCAGGTAGTTTCGCTTCTAATAAGCTTATCAAGCCCTTGCTGTCAGTCAGTCTACCCATATATACTATTTTAAATGGATTCTTTCCTATACCCATATCGGTTTTGGTTGATTGATAATCCAACATATTCACTCCGTTGTAAATTACATTTGTTTTAAATTCAAACACATTAAAAGGAAATTCATTGGCATACGCATTCGATACGTGGATAATACTGTTAGCATTTTTACAAGCAGACACTTCAATGTCGCAAGCTTTTTGGTAGTTTAGGTATTGAACACTTGGAATATTAGATTGTGAATTGATTCCTAAATGTACTGCAAAAACTATTTTAGCGTTCATTTGTTTTGCAATTACTTCCCCTGCAAATGCAGTACTCCAATCCATGATGTGTACAACATCAGGAATAAAATTTAACATCATGAATTTCGCTACGATTTTACTCTGCATTAAAAAAACGTTTTGTATTGCATCTTTGAATGGTGCTAAATTGCTTTCGTTTAGAACGTGGTGTACTTCAATATTATTGAATGTTATCACTTCATCCGAAGTTCCTAAACAAATTACTTTTACATTGTAATTTACCTGGTCTATGTGTTTAAGGATATTGCAAAGGTGGGTTCCTAAACCTCCCATTTGGTTTTGTGGTTGGTCGGGGCTAAGGATTAGTATGTTTTTCATTTGTTGTATAATGTTTAATGTTTAACGTATAATGTTTAAGGCAAATAAATGTGGATTCCACCGCTTACATATTTTCGTATTTCGTATGCTTGTGAATGACTTGCTGTAATTAAGATTAGCTCAATTTCAAGAGTTTGTGAAAGTCCAGAACCTGCTAAATACATAGATTGAACAATGTACTGCTCAATTCCAAAAATAGAATCAAAAATTGCACGTTCTTGCATAATGTAATTAGTAGCCGAAAAAGCATCGTAACCAATTACTCCCCCTAGAAAATTAGTAGCTGAATAGGGTGTTCCCATAATGTAACCGTAAGCTCCCATTTTGTCTCCATTACTTATTTCATGGAAATTGGTATCGCTTTCATAATTTTTGTAGTAGCGTTTTTCTGTCAAGTCATTACCAAGATCATATTCGCCAATAGACAATAAATTGTGTAACCTAGTTGTGCTTTTGTAGTCTTTTTGTACTAAAAAAAGAGAATCGCAATGCGTATGGTAATGATGACCTTTTTGAAAATTATTGATAATATGTTGCATTGTTAGGTGTTTATCTTGGAATTGTTTTTTCAATTCAACGCCAATAATTAATTTATCAATTTGTTTGTTGGTTATATTCGCTAAAGAATAAGATAAACGCAATAAAGAAGTTTTTGGAATTAAATAATATCGTTTGTATAAATCGCCGTCAATAGGTTGTTCATAGATAGTTGGATAATAAATGTTCGTTCCATTAACAAATTGCTTGAAATGGCATAAGTCAATTTCTGCGTGTCTTCCGTTTCTATTTTGAGCAGAAGGATGTGGTTTATTTGGGTCTATTTCAATATTATCCACTTCCAAAAAAATATCTTTTTCGGGGTGCGTTACTTTTAGGGGTTCTTCGGTTGTTCCTTTGCCTAGAAGTGTTGCATCAGTTGTTATATCAGTAATACCGCTGGTGCTACTACCGAATAAAAAAGGTTGTCCGTTTATTGGGTCGTTTGATTGCATAAATATACGTTTTTCGTTGTTAGTTACTAGTTACTAGATTATTTTAGGAATTGATATTGGATTTCTGCAAAGTCGCTAAAAGCAACATTACGTTCCATTGTACCATTGCTATACATATTAGTAGTTATACCGCTTGCAAGGTCTGTTTGTACCCTACGAATAAAGTACGAGGGTTCTGTAATGCTTTTAGTGCCTGGTTTAGCAAAACCGTAATAATCGGTGCTAAATTCATCATCTTGCACTCTTAAATGACAAGCGAAAGGGTTGTTAGCTTGTGTGGTTGTACCTAAAAAAATTAGTGGATCCATAATGTTTAGCGTTTAGTGTGTAGTGTTTAGCGTTGCTCGTTTAGTGTTTAGCGTTAGAAAGTGAATTTTAGGGTACCTGTGCTGAATAAGTGATATTCTGCTTTGCGTCTTCTAATTAGTCCATTTGATTGTACACCGCCTGCGGTTATGTAGCGAGTAGTCCACCAATTTTGAATGTCTGGTTCAGGTGCATTTTTGTTGATAAGAGAAAAAAGCGTATCACTACCACCTGTATTGTAGGTATGAGCTACGAGTGCATCGAATTGATTTTGTGAAATTGAAACAGCAAGATTTTTTTTGACTTTGATTTCAAATTTTTCAATGTCTTCTAGTAAAAGTTGGTCTGCTTTTTGCTCTGTAATGGTCAAAAATTCAGGGTATTGGCTTTCAATGTTTTTAAAATCATCTTTACCTTTTAGATGTTTACCTGTAAATTTATTGAACAAAGCTCTCCCCCAGCCAATAGTCCAAATATTTGCTGAATCCATTTCGGGCTGTAAGCCTGGTTTGGTTTTGTCGCCATCATGTTTGCCTTCAAAGTGTTTTATTAGTTCAATGCCTTTGTCGCTTGTTTTCATTTTGTTACTGTTTATTCGGTTACGGTTTCGGATTAAAATGTAAATAAGAACTGCAAGTCCCAAAAAAATGGATATTGCAGTTGCACTAATGAGCATTTTTTTATCTGTGTTAAATTTCATTATATCAAATTATTGCAAGTCCAGCATCTAAAGGAATTTTGATTGTTGTTCCTTTTGTTAAAAACGTTTGTTCTGTTGCGTTGCTGTAATCGGGGTTTAATTTCTTAAATGATTCCATGGTAAGGCTTGATTGTCCGAAATTAGATAACATCACAATAACAGCTTTGAGGGTGTAATTATCGCCAAGTGTATAGTGTTTCCAATCATCCGCAAAATTTTCAACGTTTAATTTTCCCACTTCAATACTTGTTTTTGGTTTTTTTACATGGTCATAAATAGCTTTAGCGGCTACCAATAAACCAAGGATGCCAAGCAGAATAAAACCTATTTTTACGTCTTTGTTGTTCATAGTTCGTTTAGTGTTGAATGTTTAGCGTTTAGCGTTACTCGTTTAGCGTTACATGCGTTTTGCAATAAATACGACTATCAAAGCTCCTACAATGAGGGCTAAAGACAGTTTTACCATTGTGATTGTTGCCATTGAAATCTCCATCTCAGGAAGTTTTCCCTCTTTGAAGTCTTGCATTACTTTGCTATTTAAAAATTCATTCATTGCGTTTAGTTATAAGTTAAATGTATAAAGTTAGAAAGAGAATGATATACCTTTGCTTAAAAGGATGTCGTTTATTTTTGACACTTCTGAATTATTTAGATCATCATACAACCATTCCCGTAACGTCATAGAATCACGAACACTAAAAGTTTTAATTAGTGCAAGAACATCATCTTTAGTTTGTAGAGTACGCATAGCATCGTAAATGCTTTTTTCGTCTGTGCCAGAACCTTTAACAGCTTTGTATATTTTATCTGCAAGCGTATTCAATTGCACTTGAGTAAGTTTTACATTTGAAGCAGTGATAGCATTATTTACCTCGTTAGCTATATCACGTTGCTTGTTAGCATCTTCTGTTTCTTGTTTGGATTTTCCGAAACGGTTCCAAATAACAAAAAATATAATAAGTACAACAATGGCAATCATACCATATTTGAGTAATAAGTCTTTGTTCATAGCTTTTTAGAATTTAGTTGAGTTTCCGAATTGGTCAATATCTGCAATAGTCCAACCATTTGCCATTATAGCTCTTACTTTTGCCAAAGATTGACGAACATATTTTTGCGTTTTTGACATGTTTTTATCGTCATCCAGTTGTTTAACCAGGTTGTTTTGTTTTTCAATTTTGAATTTGCTTACGTTATCATACACGTGAATAAAATATACCATATCGCGAGTAGATAAGTTTGCAAGTTCGTTTTGCGTACCTGCGTGTTTGTTCCAAGCTGATGTTTTGAGGTCAGAATATATTCTTCCTGCGAGTTGATTTAAATACTCTTTTTGTTTCGTCCAATCAGCACGTAATTTGGTATTGTTTTGTTCAACTTTCCATTGATTCAATGCCTCTTTGACTTGTTGCAAATTAGCAAATTTGTCTGTGTCAGTTCTGCCTGTAATTGTCGTGTAATCTAGTTTAGCGGTTTCAAGTTCTTTTTTCAAAGCATTTTCGTGACTAGAGATAGCACGTTCAACATCAGAAACGGTCAAAAAATTATTATCAGAATAATCAGCATCTCCCGTTTTGTCAGTATATGCTTTGAGGATAATATTCATCTCTTTGGCTTTTTGGATTTCCGTTTTGAGTTGCTCGTTTGTCAAATAGCTAGGTACATCAGCACCCGTAATAGAGCGTAATTCGATTCGGAGTTGTGCTTTTTCGTTTGCGTCTTTGACAGCTTTTTCCTTTTGCATTTCAATTTCTGCTTTTTGTTCTTCTGTCATTTCGGCAGTTGTAACGAATTGCGAAGCAATATCGTTTACATTAAACGAATCGCCAACGGTGCGGGCTGTTGATTGGTTTTTTTTATCGTCGCCTGGTGTGTTTGTAGTTTTCTTTTTAACTACTAAAAAATAGTAGGCAATAATGCCAATAATAGGAATAAGAATTATAAGTTTTTTCATGGTGTTATTTCTTTAAAATTAGTGCTAACAATAAAATAGAAGCTATTCCCAATGTTATGTAAAAATGCTTTTTGTACGTTTTAGTTCCTGGAGTTGTTTTGTTTGATGCTCCATTTTCTTTGTTCTTATCAACTTCTTCGCTATCTGTTTCTGTACCAGAATCAGTAAGTTTTTTATCAGGCACTTGTGGTCTAATGTCAGCAGGGTTAATATTTTTGAAGTCGGGAATATCTTTTTTGACAATATCAAGCCATATATTAGAGTTTTCAGCATCGTTAATATCCTTAACGTTGTCATTGTTAGGTGTTGGCTCCTGGATTGGTTTATTGAGGTAAATATCAACAATGGTTTTATCGCCTACTGTTGTTTTGCCTAGGTAAATATCGATTTCTTCTTGTGGTGTCATATTATTGAAAAGTTTAATGTTTAGTGTTTAGCGTTTAATGTTTAGTGTTATCTTACAACAGGATAGCCAAAAATGTTAAGACACAAAGTATGATTAGTAGGTACGTTGGCAATAGTTCTACGAATGAATTTGTAGGGTTTTGCTCTGTACTAAATGTTTTTATATTATTATCTAACTTTTCGGCTAATCCTGCTTGTAAGAGTATTTGTTTTGCTTTGTCACTTCCTTTTTGTGCTGCAATAATGAGAATATCTTCCGCTAATTTTGCATGTCGCTCTGCTTGTGGAGCAATACTTGTTAGAGCATCGTACAATTTCATTAGACTCCCAGGTTCTGATCCAGCTAACTGCTCAGTAGCGTAACGGTCTGCAAGAACTTCATCATCGGTTTGCAAAAAATAATGTCCTTTTTCGTGTTCAATTACCCATTTTTTGGCAAAGTCTGGCAATAGGTCAAATTCTTGTTTATTGATGACAATTAAGCCTTGCTTTTTGTACACTTTAGCGGGGCTGTTGTTTTCTTCAAAAAAGGGGACTTCTACTATTTGCATTAGGGCAATGGGTTAAGGGTTATTTATTTTTTTTTGAAGAAGAAGAAAGCTACAGCACCCAGTACCAATACTGCTACACCAATTAAGATGTACGTTTGTTGTTTTTTCTTTTTTTCCTCTGCTAAGCGTTGTTGTTCTGCTTCGTAACGCATACGTTCTAATTCTGCATTGCTAGTAGAATTACCCGTGTTTCCTTGCAATGCACCTAAAATTCCTGCTACTGCGTTTGCACCTGCTACTGCAACTGGAATCCATCCAGTAGAATAGTTAGGATTGTGCAAGTCGATTGATTCTTCCAGATTAAAAATTTGCTGAATGAGTTCAACTGAATGTGCTTGTTTTATGTGTTCGAGTGTCGGTTTTCCAATTACTGCTACATTGTACTTTTTGAGCAATAAACGCACACTTTCGGGGTGTGCGTTTAGGATTTCAACAAACCGAGCAAAATATTCTTGATTTGTCATAATTTTTTGGTGTTAAAGATTACATATTCTTAACAGTCGCACTCGCAACGTATTGTTTAGCTTTACGATACTTGCGTTCCAATTCTTGCGTTGGATTTTGAGTAGCACCGAATCCCCATGTGATAGTTACATTACGACCTGCTCTTACTTTGTACGTGATGATGTGCGTTCCGTCCATTTGCCAAGACATATTAGGAATAACGGCTGTTTTTTCGTCTGATTGGCTGTCATCTTTGGTAGAAGATGGGAATACGCGGTCTTCGCCTTGCAAACCGAAAGGATTGTTGTCGCGGTAGTACAATGGTTCTTCCAATTGTTCTGTGTTGTCCACTTTCAATTTAGCGCGTAAAATACGCATAGGAGCCACACGAGCATACCCTAATAAGTCAACTACTTTAGAAGGGCTTTGAGAAACTACTAAGGTTTTCAAAGTTGCATCCGCTCCTTTTGTTTGCGTGCCGTCAGCAATAATAAAATCGGCAGGTACATTTCCTTCGCCAATGATTGATGCAGCTGCACCATAATAACCAGGGCATAATGCTACGATAATATCGTTTGACGAAGTGTTGCTGATTTTTTGAATTACTTCGCGAAGAGAATTACCCTCGTCGATGAATGAATTTGCACGTCCAAATTCTAATGATGTGTCGCCTGCACCTGTGTAGGCTTCAACTCCGTTTGCGTGATTAGCCGCCGCCTCTTGTAAGTCTCTGGCATCAAGTGTCATTGAGCCAACTTTCATTTTATCTGTCATGATAATAAATGTTTAATGTTTAGTGTTAAATGTTTAATTTTAAATGCTTAATTCTAAGCTGCTGGTGTTTCTTTCTTTTTGAACTTGTCTTTGTTCAAATAGATTGTTACTCCTAAAGAAGCAACGGCAATGACTAAAATTGCGATTGCAATAATGGTGGTTGTTTTTACTTTGTCCATTGTGAATGAATGATTAGTGATAAATGATTAGTGATTATTTTTTGAGAGATTTTCCTGCTTTTGCTACGCATTTAGTCCACGCTAAAGTGGGTTGTTTTTTACGTATTTTTTTGGCTTCTGCCATAATCTTGGAACCCATTGTTCCTATTTTTTTTGAACCTTTTGGCATAATAAATTATTTGTTTTGGAAACGTTTTTTAATTTTAATTCGAGCATCCATTATTTGGGAGGCTGAGCCAGTTCCTAATTGAACGGTGATTTTATCGTCAAAAGAAACATTAGCAGGACCAACTCTTTTTATTGGAATTTTATGCTTTACAGATTTAGCTTTTAAAGATTTCCATTCTTTTGCTTCATCGGGTAAGAGAGGGCTTTTCTTTGTTGGCATAATAAGTTTTTCGTTATTGGTTGTTCGTTTAGCGTTTATCGCTTGATTCAAATGCAAATTTAGGGGGTTGGGTTGGGGCGGTGTCGGGATTGGGTTTGATGTGGGGTGATGGGGGATGATAAGGGGCGATAATGAGTTGAAAGTTGATAGTTGATAGTTGATAGTTGAAAGTTTTGGCTTTGGGGATAAAAAAAGCACCTTTAGGGGGTGCTTATGATGAAAAAGAAATTGAAATAAGTAGAATGGGTTGCTATTAGAATAAATCGGAGTGAGTTCCTGTGTTGGTAAATAACAAAATTAATTCTTTATCGTTTTGTTGCCAAACGAGCAACCAATCGGGTTGAATGTGGCATTCCCAGCAATCTTTATATTTGCCGCTTAATTTGTGAGGTTTGTAGGATGAAGGAAGTTTTCCATCTTTAGCAAGTAAAGAAGCAACTTTGTTAAATAGGTTCATATTATAGCCACGTTTTTGGCATAACTTTAAATCCTTTTTGAATTGTGTAGTATATTCTATAGCATACATTATTTTAAAATTTGATTCATCATATCATCTACACTTTTTGCTGAATGTACCCTGCCGTTTTTAATATCTTCTAATGCTTCATCTAAGCCTGTTTTTTTTTCAAAAACACCTAAAGAAAGAATATAATCAATAGTTTTTCTAGCTAGATTATTTCGTGCATCGTATTTTAATGTAATTGTTGCCATTTTTCACTCCTTTCTATTTATTTTTATAATGCAAATATACAAATTATTCCAAATCAATCACATACTTTTCGCAAATGAATTTTACAATCGCGGGGTTCAGGAGTTTATCGCCATCTTTAAAACCTCGTTTTTCTAATTCTTCTGTGTCGTTTTTTAGCCAACGATTTAATGTTTTTAGGCTTACGTTGGCTGCGTTGGCTAGTTGGTATTTGTAGAAGGATTGGTATTTGCACATAACTTAAACAAATGGTATGTATTCAAAATAATGAGGATCTGATTTTGCTTTGTGGTTAACTCTTACTTGTGCACCAGCAGTTTTGTCAAAGTCTTTTAAGCAGTCTTTTCTTCTAATAATATTGTCGGTTGTGCGAAATAAAAAGATACCATTGGCAAAGGTAAAAAATACGGGCGGTACTTCTGTAAATCCGTGTCCTACGGCAAATACATCCACTTCTCGCTGTCTCCTGCGAATGAGTAGTTGATGTAACTCTTGTGGTGTCTTAGCAGGGAAATAGCTACGACAATCATCAAAAACCAATATACCTTTTTTAAAGAATTCCAATTTCTTTAGTGTTCCGTTTTTACTTGTATCAAAAACGTGTCTTCTAATACCTGTAAAGATAAAATCTTCGGGCTTATCGAGCGTTACTGCCTCGTAATCCGTCCATTCAATGTCATCAGGTGTAACAATAAGTGTTCGTTGGTTTGAATGTTGTAAAATCGAACGTAAAAGGGTTGTTTTGCCCGTTCCGTTGGCTCCTAAAATTATGTTTGATTCGGCTGCTCTCATTTTAATAAGTTGAAAGTTAAAAGTTATTCGTTACTCGTTATTGGTTGTTCGTTACTTGTTATTTGTTTTTCTTCCAGTTCTAAACGGATTTTTGCTAATTCGGCTTTTTCGGCTTCGAGTTCAGCTCGTAAGGTATTGATTTTTCTGTCTTGCAATGCTTGAGGAATTTTCGTTGTATAAATCACAAGAATTAGAATGACAATCATCAGCCCTGGTGGAATGTCTGCTCCTTTTAGTTTGAAGTACTCAGCCAGTGCGTCTTCTAGTTCAGTTCTGTCTTCCTCACTTGCTTTGTAGTCTTCCAGTTTTCCTTTAGCCAATAAAGATAAACCAAGTGGCAAAGTATTGTCAATAACACTCGCAATAAGTTTACCAGTAGCTTTTGCAGGTGCTGCATTCATGGCAATAGTAGCCTTTTCCAAAGTTTCAGTATCATCTGCTAAACCCATATCAGGCGGTGCGTCTTCAAGATTCATATCTTGTTTGGGTTGGTTGAAACGATTCATAAAATCGTTTACGTTCCCTGCGTTTACGAATTCGTAATTATCGGGTTTAAGGGGTTCGGGTTGGTGTAGTAGGCTCATAGTTATTTAGTTGATAGTTGATAGTTGAAAGTTGATAGTTAGATTAGGTTTAGTAATGACAGAATAAAGTCTGTGGCATCTTTAGAATCAATGACACGTACAATTTTATCGTTGTCATCAATGCAAGCGGTTACGAGCTTTGCTTTTTCGTTTTTATCAACTACAATAAAAAATACTGCTTCACTCTCTCCAGGATCCAGTTGAACAGCGTTCAACTGGTCCTTGATGAGCGTATTGAGTTTAGGTAGTTGGTTTTTGATTACTGGAATTAGTGGTCTTACCATTCCTTTAATTAGTACATCGTTCATTTTCTTATTTGATAATTGAAAGTTGATAGTTGATAGTTTTTACTTTAGGATTTCTTTGATTTCTGCATCCGAGATTACGAAAGGATAAAACCAACGTGCTTTCTTTTCAATCGTGTACCGCAGAAACATATCGGTAAAAATGTGTGCGGGTGTGATTTCTTGTTTTAGCTTTTCGGTTAAACGTTCTACTGTTAGCTCCATGAGTGAATCGATAACTTTACTTTTAGGTACTAGGTAGTTTTTTGTTTTATCTTCCAATACAGCCATTTTAAAATTATCATTATTGGACTTTAAAGATTCAATTTCTTTTTCCAATGTTTCAATTTGTGTTTGTGCTTCAGCAAGTAATACATTGCTTTTTTGATTGTTTTCTATTAAATTTAGAATGGAAACTTCATTGTCTTTTAATTTTGCTTGTAATTCATCAACAAGTGTAGTATCTACTGGAATAGAGGAATTTTCAACAGCGTCTAAAAGTTTAATTAAATTTTCTTCACGTCCGATAGAATCAGGGAATAATGCCTTTACTCTGTTGTAAACATCTTCTGTTGCTACGAATGAGATTGTTTTTTTGTCTTTTGCCATAGTTGTAAAGTTTGTAAAGTAATGATATATAAGTGATTAATGATAATTTCCAAATGATTAAATAAATGTAAAGTATTGATATATAATTGATTAATTAAATTGGTTTAACGATTATATTTATTTAAAATAGTAAAAGTGTGTATAATTACTTTGAGTGTGTATGTAATATACTGATAATAAAGTAATTGAGCAAATATTTAGAGGGGTTTTTTACAAATAGATTAAAAAAAATATTTGTTCCAGAAAATTAGGATAAAATTGAAAATTGATTCAAAAAAAGTGAATTTTGAAAAATAGTTTTCGACTTTTTACATAGCAGTCTAGGCAGTTTGCTGTAAGTTGTTCAATATCAATAACATAATACTAGCCTACCAAAGTAGCAGGAAATCATTCTATCTTAGCAGTTTACTTGTAATAAATTGATAATCAATAAAATAAAATTGGAAAGAAAAAGATGTTAAAAAAATGGCTATCCTGGCAGTTCTGCCACCCTGCTAGTTTACTGCCTAGATAAAAAGTAAGTAAGTAGGCAGGGTTTTAGATACGATAAATACAAGTGTTTTAATTAAACTGCTATGTACTGCTATGTAATTTTATTAAAAGTATATATTATATATTTGAATTCATTTTGTCTAGGTACAAAAAAAGGACCTCCACTAATTTGTGGAGATCCTTTGCAATGTTTAAAAATAATTGATTAAATCATACTAATTTTTCGCAATAATCAATTAAAGCCTTAGCATCATCAAAACCTGCATCACACGCTTTTTTATTTAGAACACCATCATAGCCCATGTACAAATGATTTGAATTATATGCGTTATTGATGTAAGTTACAAGTTTTTTATCTCGTTTTGCAGCTGCTTCAAAGTACTTTTCAATAGAGGGTCGCCCTTTACCTTTTTTGATTTGTAATAAAGCCTCTAAAGCTACCAAACAACCATTCCATAATGTGTTTCCAGCCATGCGTACATATTTTTTATCTTCATACAATTTTGTAGAGCTGTCGTAATCGGCTTTTTTAATTGTTTCTTTTGCGTTTTCAACGTAACGCCTGGCTTCTGCAATTGGATTTTTCTTTTCCATGTTTTTTTTTGTTTTTACAAAGTTATATTTAAAATCTGAACAATAAATAAAATCTTAGGCTATTTTATAAAAACCGCCATTAAAACGGCGGATAACACTCCATTTGTGCAATTTAAAAACTGCACAAATTACGGTGTTAGTGGCAATTCAACGATTACGCCACCACATTTCACAACACTCTTTTAATTCTTCAGAAGTTTTTGCTATTAGAGGCTGACAACTGCCATATCCATGCGGGCTTACTGTTACATGATCTTCATAAATCCAAACTTGTAAACTGTATTTCCCTTCTCTTATTAAAAGCCATCCTCTTTCATCCATCCATGGTTGACAAGTGATTGCATCAATCTCTTTTATTGCCTTAATAAATGAACTGCCACTAACATCCGCTATGTTTACTGGCTGTTCTTGTGCGTTTTCGTTGTTTTTGTTCTCTTCCATAATTTTGTAAAATGTTTAAGTTTATATTCTCGTATTCCGCCAATAATCATAGCGATGTAACGTTATCCGCAAGGCTAAAAAATAGCCTCGCCTCGCTGGATTTGCTCACGTAACATTTTTTGAAGCGGTGGAAGTATTTGCTCCGAAAATCTTTGACAAGCTTTTTCAGTCTTATACGAATGAGCGATGTAAGACAACCCGTTTTGCATTTTTGAACCGAAATAATCTACATTCAAACTACATAAGAAATCTATAAAATTATCGCCAAAATGTCGCCACGCATACGATAAATTACCCCATTCTGTAACCGATGCAAACATTCCGTCACTTGTCAAAACAATTTGACCTAACCATTCTCCGTTTTCGCCTCTTAATATGAAGCTTTTTGTTTTAATTTCTGACATAATAAATTGATTTTTATATAATTAATATTTTAAATCAGTCCAATGAATAATTTTATCTTTATAGATATACTTTTTATTATCTAATTTTGCCTTAGAAAGAACCAGTTATAAAAATCAACTACTCGGATAAATCCATCATTTACTACAAGGTTACATATTTGTCTATATTCTAACTCTTCCCCATCTATAAAAACTTGATTAAAAAAATAATCTGGGTTAAATACAATTTTTAGTTCTTGCACACTTGTACAATATGATTCGAAGAATTGGGAGTATTGTTTAGTACTTACACCCGTAGCCATGTGCATTTTCATTCCAGGTTTCCATCGATTGTGAATATCTTCACGTACAGTATGTATTTTTGTTCTTGTTAAAATAGGTAGAACAAATTGAGGGTTGAATCCTATTACCATAATATTAGTTTTTAAAGGTTATTATTTATTTTTTGGATAACTTGAAAAAATTGATAAGAACTTGCGGTACAATAGCATTGCCGTAGCATTTTATTGATTCTCTTCTGTGTTTAGGAACGGTAATTCCGTCCAATTGTTTGGAAATCCCATCATTTCCGCCACAAACTGGGGATTGAGTTGGGAAGTTTTCCCAGTCATATTCCTTGTAATCTTGGTTAAAGATTCTTGTTTCTCTAACCCTGTTACTTTCTCCCCGTTGTCGCTTGCAAGTGGCGTTGGTAGTAACCCTCTTCTTGCCATAAGGGCTATTGTTGGACGCTCTTTTGAATTCTTTGAAATACTTTTGTTTATTCGTCCTGAACCCTTGTCTATTGCTGTAGGAGTAGGTAATATCTGCAATCTCATGATGTCTGAAACCAAGGAGTCTCTTTTTATTTGACTTTTTGGGAAATAGATGTTTTTTGCATCGTTCCGAGTTGGAGTATTGAGCATTTCTAACTTTAGAAATTTTGACTGTCCATTTATGCATACTTTCAATCCTTGCGTTTGTACGGTAGGCAATAATCCATACTCTATCTCTTCGGTGCGGGGCATTGAGACCGCAAGCTGGAAAAGTAAACGTTTGTACTTCGTAACCTTTGTTTTCCAAGTCAGTACACACCTTTTCGAATAAATCGCCTTTGTCGATACTAAGTAGTCCAGGAACATTCTCTGCCACAACCCATGTCGGGGAAACTTCAACGATTGCCCTGAGCATTTCTCCCCACAAAAATCGATCGTCATTTGCTCCTGCTCGGCTACCAGCAACTGAGAACGGTTGGCAAGGAAACCCTCCCGTGATAATATCGCATTTTCCTTTGTAAAATGTAAAGTCTTCATTGTAGATATCTGTTAATTTGTCGGCATTTGGAAAATAATAAGAGAGTATTTTTTGACAAAAAGAGTCTTTTTCACACCAGGCTATTGTTTCCCAACTCATCCAATGAGCTGCTAACGAAAAACCTCCAATTCCCGCGAATAAGTCTATGTGTCTCATTGTTTTTAGTTGTATAAAATTATTAATTAAAAAGGTTCTTCTTCATAAGTCAAAGAATTGTTTTTTGAATCGTTTACTACGGTTTCGTGGTTTTTCTGAATCACTGAATACACCCATTTTTGGTTGTCTCCATCTGTTTTTCTCCATTTTTCAAAACCATGTTTAACCAGTGCTTCGCCAAGTGTTTTTTGTCTTAGTTGTATTCGTGATAAAGAAGTTAAGTAAGATAAGATTTCAGCTGACTGCATAAAATGAGTTGATTGTACTCGATGTTCAGGTTTTACAAAATATTGCAATAAAAATTGTTCTTCTAAGGTCGTAACTGCAAAGTTTTGATTTTCTTTGTTTAGTTCGTCAACTTCTTCGCCAGTAAACCAATAACGGAAACCATTCTTGTACAAATGATAAGCTAAATGCCATACTTCATCTATATCAATATTTTTAGCTCTGTTGATATCAATCGATAAAACCTCAAAAGGTAAAAAACGTCTTGAACCTGTAGGGTCTGTCAAAAAATCATTGCCATTAACTGAACCCATAAAAGATGCCAGGTGTGGATATTCTTGAATAAAAATATCGTAAGGTCGGCGGTATTTGACATTTGGGGTTGTGATCATGTTCTTGATTTCGTTTTCGTCTTTCTTATTGAGTTGACGAAGTTGGTCATCGATATTGATAAGAAAAAATTCAGCAATATAGGTTTGAGTATCTTTGTTTTGTGGGTCTACTTTGCCAGTGTAAAGATATTGGCGTAAAGCAGGGGGGCAAAGATTATCGAGCCAGGTCGTTTTGAATGCTCCTTGTTCACCAGTAAGCACCAACATCGTGTGGTTCATACATTTTTCATCATTTAAAGCATTAGCGACTACAGCAACAAGCCATTTAGTTAGATACTTTTGCCAATTAGCGGGATTGCGAACCATAACAGTAGACGCCAATTCTGCAATAGCATTAGAATCAACATCATTATCAAAGTCGTTAAAATACTCTTTTACTGGATCCACTGGTTCGGAGAAATCAGAAAAAAATATGTCGTTCAGTTGATTGGTAGAAGTTTTGAGCCCCATAGCTGTAATTTCTCTTTTAATTGAATTGATAAAATATTTAGAAATTGGCTTGAAGTCTTTTTCTCCAATACGTTTATATTCGGGTTTTTGTTTGATTGTATTGAAACGTACATCCATTACAGTAAGCAAGTACATTTCCACTTCTTCAGATTCTGAAACGTCTTTTTTACGGTCAAACATTTTTCCTTCCAGGGCTTTCAGTATTTCGCTCTTAGACACTTTCATTCCGTTTTCTTTGAGTAACTTCCGGAATGTAGTAATCATATCGCTATCCACATCATTGTAGCCTTCTTCTCCTATAATACAATACTCTGATTTTCCCGTAATACCGTTAAAACGAATATCGTAATACGTGCTAAGTGATTGTTTAATTGCATCACTTTTTGTTAGTCTTGCATCATCCATTGTTTTCTATTTCAAAAGGGAATGGTAATTCTTTGTAATCATCTGTAATATCGTAAAAGAAACATACTTTATTGAGTAATTTTATTCTTTCTTGGTTACAACCTTTTTTAATAAGTTTTTCTCTAAATTCAATCATTTCGATGTACCCATTAATGTAATCATAATCATACTCTAGAATTTTTCTTTTTACCCAGTTTGGCGGGTTCAGGTGCTTAATCCAATTTAAGTGAAATTGTATTTTTTTATCTTTTTCTTTTATTTCAGTTTGAAGCTGCTTGATACTATTTTGCATTTCCATCATTTCTAAAAGAACGTTTTCGAGAAGTCTAATCTCATTTTTTATCATAAAAATTGCTTTGTCATTAAAAGTTCTTTCTAAAGCAATTTTTTTTGTATCAATTAGCTTTTGTAGGTATGATTTTTCAATCTTACTCATAGCACAAGATTTTCAATTTTAGTAGCGTTGTAGTTAATGTCTTCTTTTCCTATTATCATCCCTGTATGTGTTTTTTCGTTGAATTTAATCTCGTCAACGTCAACTAATCGTTCTTGCATAAGTGTATCGCAGAGTTGCGTACCTTGTCTTTGCTCATTGTAAGAAAAATGAACGTGAACCACATCTCTTGTTTTTTCTATTACTTTAATCATGTTTGTTGAATTTAAGAAAGTGAATACTTTGAGTGCTGTTTTTGCATTAGCTGGCATTTCCACTCTTTTTCCCTGGGCGTTGCAGAATACATACCCGTTGATAGTTTCGTATTGATACTCCAACACTTCGCTCGTTAAAGGATGGATGTATAGTGATTGTTTAATCATTTTTTAAAAATCCTTTTTTTAGCGATTTCTTCAATTACACTCAAGCAAATAGTTGGGATTTCGGTACGACCAGAGAGCCAATAGATGAATATAAATCTCGAAATAAAGCAACGTTCAATGATTTCTTGTTTTTTGCTTCTGATTTCTTTCTGAGGTAGTTCGTACCACCAATTTGAGAATGCTAGTTGTTTTTCTTCTTTAGTCATAATTTTTTAATTAATAATTGAAATAACTTATTACATTTACACAAGTGTGTATATTTACACACTGCAAATATATCACAGAAATGTGATATAAACAAAGTAAAATGAAATTATTTTTTATAAAAAATCACAATTACTTATTAATCAATTAATTAAATTTATATTATGACAGAAACAGAGAAAATTTTAAACAACATTGAAGAAATTCGTAAGCAGTTAGGAATAAAACAAACTGTTATAGCGGATATTTTAGGCATAAATCAAAGTGCTTATTCTAATTATATTCGAAGAAATACCGATATTACATATTCAAGGTTATCACGGATTTGTGATGCTTTAAAAATAAAGGTTATAGATGTAATTACTTATCCTGAGGTTTACTCTCCTGAAAAAGACTCATGCATCTCTTGTAAAAACAAGGACGAAACAATAAGAAATCTAAATGAACTTATAGAAAATCTTAGAAGTCAAATAGATTTCAAGAATAAAGAAATCATGAGAATTAAGAATTTAAAATAAGGAGTTTAAATAAATAGTTAATAAATAAGAAAGATAATAAATGAAGAAAATTAGGAAATTCCTTTTTAAACTTATTTACGGAAACAAAGGTGTTTTTTTAAAGGATGTCGATCGGGTTTTAAATTCTTTAAATGGTAATAAAAATACTGACGAAATAATCTTTAGAGATAATATTGACAAAGACTGCATAATTTCTTTCTTAAGAAAAGAAGGTTTAATGTGTAGTTTAAATATAAGAAATATATCTCCTCTTGGGCGGGCAAAATTAAAAGAAGGAGGTTTTTTCCTTGAGTATAAGAAACAGTTACATCTGTATTTTGCTGTTATATTAACACTTTTATTGTCTATTGTTTTTTTTATTATTAATCTAAACTTAACCTGATTTGCCCAAAAACTGCCGTTTTTTGAAATGTTAAAAATTTCGTAATTAATTGGTGGAGAGGCTTTTCATCTCCACAAATCGGCACATATACGGCACAATTCTCGGCAAATTTCAGCCCAAAATAAAATTATAAACCGCTAACTGTTAATGTCTTAATAAAAGGAAATAGGGGAATCCAAAATCCGGTAATCTCCACAAAACGACCAAAGTCCATGATTGATGGGCTTTGGTCGTTTTAGTAAATAGGCATATATTCCTTTGTAATTTGCTTCATAATTCATCTGCCATCACACTATTTTCACTGATACATCTGACCTGACGG
>RRZU012202975.1_pt1 | contig 22262 bp, 24 predicted proteins | sample 2165561 | NCBI WGS metagenome assembly RRZU01 (sample SAMN10456909, study PRJNA506462) | wastewater metagenome | isolation source: wastewater sludge | place: USA: Moscow, Idaho | reverse complement strand
CCTCCGTCATCCGACTGGTTGGGATGATCCTCGCTGACACCAACGATGAATGGGTCACCGACGAACGCCGCTACCTGTCCGAAGGATCCATGGCTTTGCTCTACCCCGACCGCGATAACGACCCCATCGCCGCCATCACCGACGGCGAGGCGTGACACCGAGGATCCCTCGAAAGCCCACCACTCAGCGGGGCACTATCGCCGCCCTGCGCAGGACTTCGTTCTCCTGCTCCAACAGCCGGTTACGGCGCTTCAGCTCCCGCAACTCGACCGATTCGGCCGCCGGCGTCCCGGGCCGCAGCCCGTCGGCGACGTCGGCGGCCTGCAACCAGTTCCGCAGGCACGACTCAGAGATCCCAAAGTCCTTCGCCAGCTGAGCGATCGACGCCTCGCCCTTACGGGCGACCGCCACGACATCGTCGCGGAACTCTCTCGGATGGGGTTTCGGCATGGTGCACATCCTTCCAGCGGAACCCCTCAGGGCCCCACAGATCGGTTGTCACCTACTCATGCACCAGTCCCGGATCGTTCGTGCTTGAGGTGTACGGGTCCTTGACTTCGTTCCACATGGGGGTGGCGATGGGCATCGCATCGTCCGTCCTGGTGGGGCTTGCCGCTGCCAGTTTGATTCCCGCGAGCGGCGGTATGGCGAGCGCCGTGGTGGCGCTGGTCCAAGCCTTCAGCTATGCGGTGCCGCGGGTTCTCAACGAGTTCGTCGTTCTGTCGCACGGTTTCGAGCCGATCCCGAACTCCACATTTCTGTGGGTGTACGTCGTGGCGGTGAGTGTCTTCTTGGTCGGCGCCCTGCTGCAGAAGTCGGTGCTGACGCGCGATGACGACTGGTCACAGTTTCGGGACATGAGCTGAGGTCTGGCCCCACCAGTCTGCTGGAGCGTCCTAGGTGAATCTGGGCGCGGGTCATGCTCGAGGCAGAGACTCCGAACGGCTCGAAGTCGCCCAGGACGCCGCAGCAAAGGATGTTCGCGGGTTGCGCTGTGATGTTGGTCGCCTCGCAGATTCCGATATCCAGCTAACGGCCAGGGCCGACAAGGCACATGAGCGGCTGCACCAGCAGCGGATCGACGACATCGCTGACCGGTTAGTGGGCTCTTCACGATAGAGAGTGGATGAGGGGTCTGAATCCGCCGGCTTCGAGGAGTGGTCTGAGTCGGTAGTTGATGAGGTTGCGGAAGCCCAGCTGAGTATTCGGTCTTCTGAGCGCCATCTGTATTGGGTTTGAGCGCCATGTGCTGGTGGTCACGTTCGTGTCCGTGGGCGCCACTGGTTATTCGGGGTGAGCGCCACCGTTCCTAGGCTCCCCCTGCCGTGTGGCCAATCACGCGGCAGGAGGAGTGATTTCGGATGGTACGCAAGATCAGGGCGAAGCTGGTGCTTCGGCTCCGGGCCGAGGGGTTCTCGGGGCGGCAGATCGCCGCGCAGGGCATGTCCCGTCACAGCGTGGCGGCCGTCATCGAGGCCGCCGACCGCGAGGGCGTCGGCTGGGACGACATCGCCGATCTGGACGAGATGGCCGTGTATGCGCGGTTGTTCCCTGGCCGGGGTGAGCATGAGAGCGTCCACGCCCAACCCGACTGGCCGGTGGTGCATCGTGAGCTCGCGCGGGTGGGGGTGACGTTGAAGCTGCTGCATGGCGAGTACGTCGACCGGTGCCACGCCGAGGGGTCGACGGCGATGGGATATGACCGGTTCTGCAAGAACTACTCCCAGCACGTGCTGGTCGCGGGGGCGGCCTCACGGGTCGGTCACAAGGCCGGTCAGAGCGTCGAGGTGGATTGGTCGGGGCCGACGATGTCGTTGACCGACCCGGTGTCGGGGCAGGGCCGGCGGGTGTTCTTGTTCGTGGGTGCCCTGCCCTTTTCGCGGTACGCGTTCGTCGAGCCAACCCTGGACATGCGGCAGGACACGTGGCTGCGGGCGCACGTGACGATGTTCGACCGGTTCGGTGGGAGTGTGCCGCGGATCGTCCCGGACAACCTGAAGACCGGGGTGATCAAGCATCCCGCCGAGGGGGAGGTGGTCCTCAACGACGCCTATCGGGAGTTGGCCGCGCACTACTCGGCGGCGGTGCTGCCCGGCCGGGTCCGTAGACCGAAGGACAAGGCCAGTGTCGAGAACACCGTCGGGAACATCGCGACGTGGGTGATCGCCGGCCTGCGGGATCGCCGGTTCGCGACGCTGGCCGAGTTGCGGGCGGCCGTGTACGAGCGGGTTGAGGCGTACAACGCCGAACCGTTCCAGAAGCGCCCGGGGTCCCGGCAGACGGTGTTCGAGGTCGAGGAGAAGCCGCTGCTGCGGCCACTGCCGACGGTTCCGTTCGAGATCAGCCGGTGGGTGTACGGACGACGGGTGCAGCGCAACGGACACGTGGTGTGGGAGAAGAACTTCTACTCGGTTCCGTACGCGCACATCGGCCGCAGTGTCGACCTGCGCGTCACCGACACCACCTTGGAGGTGTACGCCGGCCAGCAACGCTTGACCAGCCATGTGCTCGCCCCGCCCGGGGTGGTGAATGAGTACCGCACCCACGACGCCGACCTGCCCGAGGGGCCCCGCTACCGGCAGTGGGACGCCGCGAGGGTCCGGGAATGGGCGGGTCGGGTCGGGGAGCACGCCCTCACGGTGGTGAACCGGATCTTCGAGTCCGTACCGGTGGACGAGCAGGGCCTGGATGCCGCGTTGGCCGTGCTGCGCCTCACGCGAGCGTGTCAAGTTGTCTGTGTGTGAGTGGGTCGGTTCACTTTCAGTTGATGTGGTTGTCGAGTCGGTCGGGGAAGGCGATGAGGAGGGCGCCGAGGGCGGCCTTCCAGCCTTGGGTGGTGGCGCCTTCTACGAGGTAGCCCGGTGCGGTGCGGGGCTCTCCCTTGGGTTTGCCGGCCTCCTTGGCTCGGGCGCGGGCCCGCTTGTCCTCGATGTCGCGGATCGCCAGCCACAACAGCTTGACCACGGAGTCGTCGTTGGGGAAATGGCCTCGGTTCTTGATGATCTTGCGTAGCTGGTAATTCAGCGACTCGATCGCATTCGTCGTGTAGATGATCCGTCTCACTTCGGGTGGGAATTCCAGGAACGGGATGAAGCGTTCCCACGCGTTCTCCCATGTCGCGACGGTCGCGGGATACTTCTTGCCCAAATCACTGGCAGCGAACTCGAGCAGGGCGGTCTCGGCGGCCTCCACGGTCGGGGCGGTGTAGACCGGCCTCAGGGCGGCGGCCACCTTCTTGCGGTCGGTGTAGGACACGAACCGCATCGACGCGCGGATCAGGTGCACCGTGCACGTTTGCACGATCGCGCGCGGCCAGGTGGCTTCGATGGCCTCGGGGAACCCGGTCAGCCCATCGCAACACACGATCAGGGTGTCGGTGATGCCGCGGTTACGGAGCTCGGCCAGCACGCCGGCCCAGAACTTCGCGCCCTCGCTGGTCTGAACCCAGATCCCGAGGACGTGTTTCACTCCGTCCAGGTCGATACCGACCGCGATGTGGGCGGCCTTGTTGCGGACCTGGTGGCTGTCGCGGACCTTGACCACCAGCGCGTCGAGGTAGATGACCGGATAGACCGGGTCCAACGGCCGGGACTGCCACGCCTTGACCTCGTCGAGGACCGCGTCGGTGATCTTGCTGATCGTCTCGTGCGACAGCTCGGTGCCGATCGTGCGCGCGAGGTGGGCCTGGATGTCACGGATCGTCATCCCGCCCGCGTACAGGCTGATGATCATGTCAGCCAGCCCGCCGACCTGCCGTTCGCCCTTGGGCACCAGCCGGGGCTCGAAGGTCGAGTGCCGGTCCCGCGGAATGTCCAACGGTATCGACCCGACCTCGGAATGCACCGTCTTCGGGGTCGTCCCATTCCGGGAATTCGGCAACACCCGACCCGCCGGGTCGCCTTTCCGGTAACCCAGATGCGAGGTCAACTCGGCGCCCAACCCACGCTCGAGAACGGCCTTGATCATTTCCGGGATGAAACCGCCATCCCCGGTCAGCTGCAGGTCGCCGTCGTCGATCCGGCCCATCAAGTCGTCCAGCAGGCCGGCGTCCAACATGTCCTGGATCGCCTCCCGCGCCGACGGGCGAGCACCCTCCAGCGGCCCGAACGGCCCCGACACAGTCTCGTCGTTCGTCGTCATCGTCACAGTCTCTACTCCCTTGAGTCAGGGACCCCTCCCACACAGACCATCTGACTTACCCCCTTCCTCACCAGCCTGAAGGCCCGCGGCCTCAACGGCGTGCGGTTGGTCATCAGCGACCAACACGCCGGCCTGACCGCGGCAGTAGACCGCCTCCAACGCCATCCCCGCCTCCCGGAGCCGGGTCAGGCAGGTGTGCCGCAACTCGTGGCAGGTCGCATGCGCCAGGCCCGCCCGACCACGGGCGCCGGCCAGCACCTGGTCCAGACCCCGCACCGACAACGCCTGGCCCCGGTGCGGGCGCTTCAACACCACGAACACCCGATCCGTCGCCGCGTCCGGGGGCCGCTCCACCTCCAGATAGCGGGCCAACTCGGTGAAGAACCGACTCGACACCGGGATCAGGCGCTGCCGGCCGCCCTTGCCCTCGGCGATGAACAACCGCCGCTCCGCAGCCCGGACATCACCCAAGCGCAATCCGAGGACCTCGCAACGGCGAAGACCACCCAACACCATCGCCGCCACCATCGCCCGGTCCCGATGAGTCCGCAGGGCGACGGTCAACGCGTCCACCTCGGCCGGGGAAAGGACCCGCGGCAACTGCCGCACCCGCCGCACCAACGGCACCCCCTGCCGTGGACGGTTGCGTTCCCGGCGGGTCGGCAGACCGCGAGGCACCGGGTTCGCCACCACGTCGCCCCTGACCTGGCAGAACGCGAAGAACCCCGACACACTCGACAGGCGACGCGCCACCGTCGTAGCCGCCACCCCCGAACGTGAATCATCCACGCTGCTCACCGTGGCCGCCGTCACCTGACCCGACCGCTGCGCAGTGATGAAGCCCAGCACATCGGCCGAGGTGACCTCCCGCCGGCGGCTTGCCCACCACCGAGAAGAACACCTTCAGGTCATACGCAGCGGCCATCACCGAGTTCGGACGAGCCCGGCCCGCCAAGAACTCCAAGTAGTCCGCGACCAACGGCTCATCACACGTGACAATCGGCCTGCCCGACGAGCCCTGCGGGCGACTCACTCCGACAACGATCGACACCCCGAAACCCCCATCCCAACCGACAGGCACACCCTCAGGGCCATCGAAGCCAACAGGAACAGACAGGGCAAGATCACGTGCATAACAGGCATGACAGCGAGACCGAGACGTGACCGCTCGAGCCGGGAACCTTGTGGGGATCTCACAACCTCGCGTCCTCATGCGGAATCGTTCCCTTGCGGGCCACCTTGGGATGGTTGTCGCCTTCGCGACACGCCGATTCGGAATCCGATCCGTAACACGAACGGCCCGCCGACGCCAGGACTTTCGGTTCCGGGTTTGGTGCCGATGTGGACCCTCCACAAGCGCAGGCTGGCGGGTGGGCACCTTGTCGTTACGGCTCCATGCGGCAAGACCAGATGTAAAGATGAGCTTGACAACCCCGCTCAGCGTCAAGGTAGTCTTGACGTGTGGAGATCCGCGGCTCGGCGCGCAAGCACGGGATCACGGACGCCGACATCGACCACGCGTGGCGCAATGCCATCCGTCTCGTCGAGTACGAGTACGCCGGGCAGGAGCGTCTCCTCGTGATCGGCGCCGACCGACAAGGTCGGCTGCTGGAGCTGGTAGCAGTCCCTGCTGAACAACCGACCCGGATCATCCATGCAGATCTCCTGCGACCGAAGTTCTACGACTACTTGAAGTGAGGTGAACACGATGACGATCAAGACGCGCAACAACGCCAACGGGCTGGACCAGGTCGACCCGACGACCCATCCGGCACGTGACGCCGCCCACTTCCGACGGATCATCGCCGCCCGCAAGGCCATAGCCGATGCCGAGCAGGAACTCCGGGATGCCGTGAAGGCCGCCCGGGATGCCGGCGACTCCTGGACGGTCATCGGCGCCGCTCTCGACACCACCCGCCAAGCCGCCTTCCAGCGATTCGGCCGCGACTGACAGCGCTGCCAGCGGCAGGCAGGGCGTTCTGTCGGCCAGGAATGAGGGCCGGCACGAAGTCATGACGCACCCAAGAGTGCCAACCCGGGCAGGGTGCGCGGCATTACAACCGTCTCCAGGAGCCCGTCCTGCGCGCGAATCTACGAGCGCATGTTCCGGGCGGCCGCCTCAGGGGTTGACGGTGGCTCCGGCGAGCAGGATCGCCCAGTACACCGTCGTGACATCCCCGGCACCACCGAACAGGAGGAACCCGTCCAACTCACCGCATGAAACGAAGAATCGCTCGTACACCACCGCGCTGGACTTGACCGGCTCAGGCGAAGGTTCCCCGGGGATGGCTTGGCGTTCGATGATGCCGAACCAGACCTCGACCAGGTTCAGCCCAGAGCCTGGGGTCGGGGTGAAGCGACCGTGGATGCGGCGTCCCCCACCTGCGCCCAAGAGCCCCCAGCACCGCCAGACCACCCTATCCTATCAGGCCCGTCAGCAGCGCGCGCATCGAGCCCTCCAGGTGGCGGACCGTGCCCGGGTCGCTAGGGTGGCATCATGCACGCCGCCACCCTCAGAGCGACGGCCATTGTGCTGGCCGCAGGCGCGCTGGTCGTGACCGCGCTCGAGGCGACCCTCTTGTCCAGGTATGGAGCCACGTGGATTACGCTCGGCAACCTCGGCGTGCACGTCGCGGTGACGGGGGCTCTGGCTGTTCGCCATGACCTGCCGCGGGTGAGCACAGCGGTCACGGTGATCGCGCTGGGCTACCTCGACGTGCTCGCGTGGCAGTCCCCCGTCAACCTGGGTGTCTCTCCCGTGCTCCTCGCCCTGCCACTGGCCGTCCACCTCACGGCGCGGAGAGAACCCTTCGGGTGGGCGTCGATGGGTCTCGTGGCCGCGATCGCGGTGGGCTACTTCAGCCCCATGCGGCTCCTGCCGAGCCGGACGGACCAGAACGTCTGGACCCTCCTCTTCCTCGTCACGATCCTCGGCGCCTTCGTGCTCGGCGCGGCTCGTCGCCACAGCGACATCGTCTACGAGGGGAAGTTGAGTCGGGAGCGGGAGCGGCTCGACGCCCAGACTGTCGCTCGGATCGACCGAGCCCGAACCGGCGAACGTGAGCGCATCGCACGCGAGGTGCACGACATCGTCGCGCACAACCTCGCGGTCATCCAGGTGCAGGCGAGCACGTCCATCGCCGTCGGCTCTGAGGAGCAACTCGGGGAGTCGATGCTGACCATCAAGCGGACGAGCAGCGAGGCGCTGACCGAGATCCGCACACTGGTGCGTCTCCTCCGGGACCAGGAGACCGGGGCAGTCGCGGGCGACCTCTCGCAGGTGCGCACCTTCGTCCAGGCGGCCCGAGCTGCAGGCATCCGGGTGGACGCCGACCTCCCTGACGACGACACGCTGGCCGAGTGGCAGGCCCGCTGGCCCAACCTGGTCCGGGCGACCCTGCTGCGGGTCACCCAGGAGGCCGTCACCAACGTCATCAAGCACGGCGGTCCCGACGCGCAGGCCGTCGTGTCCATCCGGCAGGAGGACGACCCGGACCGCGTGGTGGCCGAGGTCGACAACGACCGCTACCGGGAGTCGGACTCCCCGGGCTTCGGGCTCCTGGGGGTGCGCGAACGCGTCGAGCTGCTGGGAGGCACCTTGGACTACGGCCCCCGCGGCTCGGGTTTCCACTTCGCCTGCACGATTCCGATCGGAGGGGTCGCCCCATGATCCGCGTCGCCGTGGTCGACGACCAGCCGCTGATGGTGTCGGCCTTCGCCGCCCTGATCCGGGCCCAACCCGACATGCTCGTGGTCGGCACGGGCGCTAACGGACAGGAAGCGCTGCGCCTTTGCGAGCACACCGCCGTCGACGTCCTCGTCATGGACGTGCGCATGCCGGTCATGGACGGCATCGAGGCGACCCGACTGCTGGTCGAACGCGTCGGCACGCCCAACATCCTCATCCTCACCACCTTCAACACCGACCAACTCGTTTTGGACGCGGTCGCTGCCGGCGCGCGTGGCTTCCTGCTGAAGGACGCGGAACCCGACATCGTCCTGTCGGGCATCCGCGCCATCCACCGCGGCGAGGCGGTTGTGTCCCCCCAGGCCGCCCCAGCCCTCCTCGATGCGCTGCGGCACGAACGTACGAACGCGAGGGGAACCGCCATCGACGCGCTCACGAACCGCGAGATCGAAGTCCTGCGCCTGGTCGGCCAAGGGCTGACCAACGCCGAGATCGCGGCCCACCTGGTCATCGCCCAGACCACGGTCAAGACGCACGTCGGCAGCCTGCTGGCCAAGCTGGGCGCGCGGGACCGCGTGGCGCTCGCCATCCTCGCGCACACGGTCGGGCTGGGCGGTGATCCCCTGTCGCCTCGGTGATCTCCTTCTCCAGGCGGAGTCGCGACGGCAAGGCGGCGTCGGAAACCCTTCCCAAGCACGATGCCCGGCCTCGTCGCGGCGCACGAGCATGGGGTCATGACCAACCTCCCGATGCTGGGATGCACCGATGTCGCCAAGTCGTTCCACGGCCGGACCGTCCTTCGCCATATGACCCTGTCGGTCCAGCCCGGACGCGTCTATGCCCTCTTGGGCCGCAACGGCGCGGGCAAGTCGACCACCCTGAGGATCCTGCTGGGTCTGCTGGAACCGGACGCCGGCGAGGTGTACCTGCTGGGCAGGCCCTTCGAGCGGGCAGCGCTGGGCGACGTCGGGGCGACCATCGACGGGCCGGCGCTCTACGGACACCTGTCCGCGACGGAGAATCTCCGCGTCCACGCCCTGCTGACCGGCACGAGCGGGGAGCGCGTGGCCGCCGTGCTGCGCCAGGTGGGCCTTGACGGGCTGCCCCACCAGCGCGTCAGCACCTTCTCCACCGGCATGAAGGGACGCCTCGCGCTGGCGATCGCCCTGCTCACGGACCCCCCCGTCGTCATCCTCGACGAACCGCAGAACGGCCTCGATCCCGACGGGATCATCCAGCTTCGGACGATGATCCGATCCCTCGCCGCCGAAGGTCGCACCGTGCTCGTCAGCTCCCACCAGCTGGCCGAGGTCACCCAGTTCGCCGACGACGTCGGCATCCTGGCCAACGGTGCCCTCGTGTTCGAGGCGACCACGGGCTCACTCACGGACAACCTGGAGGCGGTCTACCTCGACGCGGTCCAGCGGGGTGTGGCATGACCCTGCATGTGATCACCTATCGTCCGTCGCTGGCCTCGGAGTTGGCTCGTTCGAAGCACAGCACAGCAGCCCGCCTGCCGTGGGCGGCGCTGGTCCTCTGCGTACTGCTGGGGCTCAGTTGGCTCGCCATCGGCAGCGGGCCGCAACAAGGCTGGGGACGGATGCTCGCGTGGCTGTCCCTCTACACCACCGTGCTGCAGGGCCCGACGGCAGCGCTCCTCGTCTCCACCACCCTGGTGCGGGAGGCTGCGGCTCGCGGAGGCGGAACGCTCTGGCGTCCGGTGGACCGCAGGACGACGATGGCGGCGCGCGCCACGGTGGCGGCCATCCAGTTGCTGGCCACCACGATGGCGTTGACGCTCCCGTGGCTGGTCTTCGGCGCCGCCAAGGGCATCGTCACCCCCGCGGACGCGGGACGGCTCGCGGCGCTGACCGCCGTCATGTGGCTCACCGCGTGGGCCCCGGCCAGCCTGGCCTTCATCACGACACGACTGCTCGGCCGCTACGCCGCCGTCGGGGTCGCCCTCGTGATCCAAGTCGCTGGCACGCTCACGGCGGAGACCCCCGCGGGAGCGTGGTTGCCGTGGTCCTGGCCCGTGCAGGCCACCATGCCCCTCCTGGGCATTCATGCGAACGGCGTCGCCCTGGAAGCCGACTCGCCGGTCTGGTCGTGGAACCCGATCGTGCCGACGGTCGCCGCCACGCTGGTGGCCGCCGCCTTCCTGCTCGTCGAGATCTTGGCTGCGCCGTTGCTGGACCGGCCCAGCCCGTCCCGCAGGCTGAAGGACGTTGAGGCGAGGCCTGTGACGCCTCTCGGCTTCCCGCGTTCTGCGGCTGGCACGACGCGAGCCGGACGCATAGCCTCCCCTCTGCGAGCGGTGGCTGTCTCCTTGCGGCACACCTGGCTCGGTGGAACGACCGTGACGGCCTTGATCCTCACCGTCGCCGTGGCGATCACGTGGGGCGGCCGGCACTCGGCCACATTCGGGACGTGGGTGACCCTCCCCGTCCTCTCCACGCTGCTCGGCGGCTTGGTCTGGTCTGCACAGCGGGAGGCTTGGCGCATCACGTCGCTGCGTGTCTCGCGGCCCGGGTTCGTCCTCGGCAGCCTCGTCGCCGGCGCGGCCCTCCTGACGCCCGTGGCCCTCGTGACGGCCGGCGCCGCCCTGCCCGTCCTGGGCGTCGGTGCGGGCCGCTACGGACTGCTGCTGTGGCTCGTGGCCATGATGTGGTACGCCGTCAACCTGTGGTTGACGACCCGGTTCGGGGTCCCGACGGCACTGGGCGCCTCGCTCGTGGTGTACACGTTCAGCCTGGTTCTGGGCGGCAGTGCGTTGGCGAGCACGGGCTGGTGGTGGCTGGGTCTCCTCGGCTGGCCGGAGTCGGCCGTGGGCGGGCGCGGCGTCGTCGCTGCCGGTCTCACGCTTGCCGTGGGAGGCGTTGCCACCCTCTTGTGGCTGGCTGCCCTGAAGCGTGCCGCACGAACCACGTCCACGGACCGATGAACCTGGGAGTCCGCGACTCCTGGCTCGCCCTCCCCGCCTCACCCACTCCCACCGTCGAGGTCCCCATGAACGACACCACCCCTAATCCCACGATCGTCGTCATCATCCAGGTCGCCTGCGATCCCGCCTCCTCCGGCTACTCCCAGTTGACGCAGGCCGTCCACGCCGCGGTGCGCGCATCCTTGGACGCCCAGGCCGCGTTGCCGGCAACTCCGGTGGCCCTGGCCGACCGGACCGTCACGCACACGCGCCACGTCGGCAGGACTCCTCAGCCACGCGCCCTCGGACCGACTCCGCCCCGTCCCGAGCCCTGCTGCCACGATCCGCGCTGCGACCGCAACCTGCTCTGCCTGCTGCTCTCCCCCGACTCCATCCGCATGATCGCGCGCCGCTTTTTCTGGTCCGAGAGGACGCTGTACCGGCGGTTGCGGGAGCTCTACACCACGCACCACTTGGGCGGCAGGAACCAGGTCAGCGTGCGCTGTCTGTCGGGTCTGCGGTGCGCCGATGCGAACACTCCGTTCGTCGCGGACGAGGCCAGCTGAGCGGCCGCTCAGCTGGCCGTGCCCAGGTCACTCGGGGCGCCAGCCCATGTCCAGCATCGACATCGGCTGGTAGCCGAGCCGCATGGCCTGAGTCTCGATGCGCTCGAAGGCAGCCGCCGGGAAGGGCCGGGGATAGTCGACGATCAGCCCACTCCCGTCGACCGACGCGGCTCGCACCCGCCGCACGGCGTCCGCGAAGAGGATGACGAAACTGGCCAGCGACTGGTGGCACTCCAGGACCAGCGCGCCGCGCGCGGCGCTCCAGATCTCGGCGGCCGACGTCCCCTCCTCGTGGGCGAACGCGTGGACGGCGAGGCTGACACCGCCCTCGGCATCGGCGACAAGATCGATGATGTGGCCGTCGTTGACGGGCCCGGGCCAGCGGCACGCCACCGATTCGACGCCGGCGAGCACCTGCTCCACCGCGGCCACCAGCGCGGGGAAGCGGTCGTTCAGCCAGTGGTTCGTCAACGACCAGCTACCCGTGTCAGTGGTGAGGGTGAGGATGCCTTGGCCGCCACGAAAAGCAATGTCGAAGCTCGTGATTTCCATTGCACAATGGTAGCCCTGACCGTCACCTCGGATCGCCCCCGAGGGCGGATCGGCACCCTCCAGGGACTGCCATTTCAAGGCCGAGTCTGACGATTTCGCGAACCACACTGCCAACTGGGGATGAATCCGTTGTTGCGACAGTCGGCTTCCGAGATGCTCGGAACGGGACGACAGCCGCGTTCCCACCACCGAACCGAGGAGAAACATCATGCAACCCGTCTTCAGCCCGACACGTTCGCTGGCCGGACTCGCCGCGGTCACCGTGGCGCTGACGGCACTCACGGCAGCCACGCCGCCCATGGCCGTCGCGGCCACCACATCCGCCAGCGCCTGCCTCAACGGCTACTCGGGCCCCTACGCAGTCGTCAATTCGTACGGCGGCATTTCCCTGAAGTGTGGCGACACCACCAAGGGCGTGATTCACATCGACATGTCGCACCCCATTCGAGAATCGGGCGCAGACGACGTGAATGTCAACGAATGCATGAACAACATCATCGCCTACGGAACACCGATCAGCGCCTCGACCGGCAACAGCGCCAAGCGGTGGCGGACTCCCAGCGGCGTCTACGCCTACATCGTCTGGCGCACCTCGGCCAAGGATGTGGTGACGATGTACACCAGCGGGACGCCGGGCAATCGCTGGGACCTGTGCGACTGAACTGAACCATCGAGCCGGTACGGGCGGAAGCGTCGGGCACTGGTATCCGCGCCCGACGCTTCCGTCTACGCGGCGAACAGGCCGGCCCGCTGCGTGGACACCATGGCGGCGTACTGCGAACTGATCCGCATCATGTCGTCGTGGTGGCCCGCCGCCTGGAGGCGTCCCCCCGCGAGGAGGTAGACACGATCCGCGGCGACCGCCGTGGAGAGCCGGTGGGCGACCACGATCACCGTGCGAAGGCGTCCTTGCTCCTGCAGGATCAGGTTGAGCAGACGTTCACCCTCGGCATCCAGACCGCTGCCCGCCTCGTCGAGGACGAGGATGCTGGGTTCCCGCAGGAGTGCCCGGGCGATCGCCAGTCTCTGCCGCTCGCCCCCCGAGAGCCCCAGTCCCCGCAGGCCGACCGGCGCGTCGAGTTGGCCCGGGCGCGCCCGGACCGTCGCACCGAGGTGCACGTGGTCGAGGGCGGCCCAGAGATCTCCCTCGGTGGCCCCAGGGGAGCCGTAGCGCAGGCACTCAGCCACGCCTCCCTCCAGCACGAGGCTCCCCTGATCAACCAGGCCGACCTTCTTGCGGACGTCGGCCGGCGTGAGGCCGCGCACGTCCTGGTCCCCTAGGCGGATGTGCCCGGTCGTCGCATCCCGGAAGCGGGTCGCCAGGCCGAGCAGCGTGGACTTGCCCGCACCGCTGGGCCCGACGATCACGTGCACGCCGCGCGGCCCGAACTCGCACGTCAGCCCGACCAACGTCGGGACGGACGCCCCGGGGTAGGAGAACGTGACGTCGCCGAACACCAGCGTGTCGCCCGCCGTGCCATCCGGGGAGCACTGCGAGCCGGCACCGGGCTCGCCCTCCAGTTCGGCGAGCTCAAGGATGCGCTCGGCGGCCGGCAAGGCCTGACCGAAGGACGCCGCCGCCCCAGTCAGCTGCTGGACTGGGCCGAACAGCAGGAAGACGTACATCAGGACGCCGACCAGCTGCGGCGGCGTCAACTGACCGGCATCCATCAGGACCACCCCGGTGACCAGCACCACCAGGAACGGGGCCGCGAAGCCCGCCGAGCCAACAGCGGAGAGCGCCGCTTGGGCCCGGACGACAGCCAAGCCTCCCGACCGTAGAGTGCGCACGATCCCGTCGAGGGCCTGCACCTCGCTGTCCTCCGCGGTGTTCGCCTTCATCACCCGGGCCCCGGACACCGTCCGATCCAGGCGCGAGGCCAGTTGCCCCGCCCCGGCCTGCACGACAACCATCGCGGTTCGCACCCGTCGGGAGAGCAGCGCGATCGCGAGGCCCACGAAGGCCAGCGCGAGTCCCACCACTGTGGTGAGGAGCACGCTCGTGAACGCCATCATCGCCACCGCGCCAACGAGACCCGCCAGCCCGAGGATCGCGTTGAGGGGCGCACCCACGACACCCACCCGGGCCACGGGCACGTCGGCGGTCGCCCGGGCGACCAGGTCGCCGACGCCACCGCGCTCGGTGACGTCCAGGCGCAGGTGGACCAGCCGGCGCGCGACACCACGGCGCAGATCCGCGACGCAGTCCTCGCCCGCGCGACCGGACAGGTAGGCGCCGACGGCGCTCAGCGCCGTGGAGACCCCGAGCAGGCTGCCGAGCTGGGCGAGCGCTCCGGCGGGCAGGGCCCCCGCGAGGACCGAGGCGAACAACTCCTGGACGACGACCGGCTGGTAGAGGCTGACGCCGAGGGCTCCGAGCTGGACGAGCAGGGCGATCGCCAGTAGGACGGCCTGCTGCTTGATCTGACCGACGATGAGTTTCATGCCGCGACCCCCTGGCCCAACGGCCAACCGGCACCGTTCGCCACGGCCCGCACACGACACACCCGGGTGTCCGCAACCTCGGCGGGATCCGCGTGGCCGGGGTCGGCTGGGAGGACGCCCGCGGTCTGGGAGCGCAACAGCGCGACGAGCGTGGTGTGGGCGTCGGTTACCCACCGTTCCTCGGCGGAGGAGCCCTCGCGGTGGTGGGGGCCGGGCACGGCCCCGTCCGGTTGCTGGGAGCGCTCCACGAGGGCCCACAGCGCACCGTGCAGGTGCGCATGGGGCTGGCTCAGCCGGTCCAGGCACCAGAGCAACTCCGACCCCAGGTCGAAGTCGCGTGCGCGTCGGGCCGCGAGTGCCAAGACGTCCAAGGACGTGACCAGTCGCTCCAGGGCGGCGTCCGGCAGGGACCCGAGTGTCCCGAGGAGGTCGGCGTACAGGAGGTCGTGCGTGAGGCGGTAGGCCTGCTTCCGTGACAAGGTGGCGGGGTTCGCCAGGCAGGCCAGCGACGAGGCTCCGGTCAGTTTCATCGGTTCGCCGGCCGTGTTCGGCAGGCCGAGGCTCTGCAGGGCGTGGGCGAGTTGCAGGTGTTGGTCCGGAACCCGGACGCTCGCGGTCCACCGGCGGATCCAGTCGACCTCGGCGGGCTGCAGAACATCGTCCGGCAAGAGCGCAGCGAACAGCACCACATGGGGGAGCAGGTGGTCGGCGATGTCGTTGCTCGCGACGTCCAGCGCCCGCCACGCGTGGGCCGCCATGGCCGAGGCGCGTCGCTGCAGCCGGTGATGGGGAGCAGGGGACAACCGCAGCACCAGCAGAAGCTCCACGAGCCGAGCGGGGGGGAAGGCTTGGGCCACGGGGTCCAGCCGGATCGCCCGGTCGGGGTGGAAGAAGTCCAGGGACGCGAGGAGCCACCTCTCGCAGCGCGCGCCGATGGCGCTCACTGCAGCGCCACCGTCCGCGCCCACGAGCGCTCGGCCGGAGCACCGCGAAGCCAGTCCCACAGGACGCAACCGACTCCGGCAGCTCCTTCGAGCGTGCCCACGGCATCGAGTCCTGCGTAGGGCACGACGCCCGCCTCATCCGGGAGCCCGATCCTCACCTGGTGCCGGACGCCGAAGGGCAGGTCTCCGTCCACAGCCTTGAGGATCCCCTCCAGTGCGATCTCCTCGAGCACGTCCACGTCCGCCCCGCACGCCTTGGCAGTCGTGACGACGGCGAGGACGCCCGCGAGCCCATGGCACACGGTGGCGCCGTCCACGCCCCACGTGGACTGCGGCCGCTCGGCCATCGCGCGGAGCCCCTCGATCGCCGTGCCAGCGGCCTCTGGGTCCGGGACGGCGAAGGTGGACTGGAGGATGGCGGCGGCCACCCCGGGAGTGCCGTAGCACCAGGCGGAGCGGGTCTCGTCCAGCGGGACTTCGGCACCGTCCACCCACGCGTCGAACGACAGCCGTGCGGGCCAGTAGGGGCCGGCCTCGTCCCGCACGGCCGCACCGAGCAGGTGCGTCCTGGTGCGGGCGAGCGCCTCCTCGACCTCGGCGCCGCCGGCGCCTGCCAGGACGGACGCCGCCAGGAACGCCAGGATGCCCGCCGCCCCGTGCGCCATCCCCAGATTGAAGTCACCGCGGGGGTACTGTTCGGCGTCCGAAGGGATGGGTTGGCCGGCCGCCGACACCCACCAGCCGGGGACACGATGACCCTCCACGTCCGTGTCGGCGGCCAGGGTTAGGAACACCTCCATGGTCTTCCGGAGCGCACGGTCGACCTCGTCCGTGCCCTGCTCGTCCAGCAGCAGGCGTCCGACCCCGCCCAAGCCGTTGATGACGTCGTAGGCCCCCCACGCCACACCCCCGCCGGTCTGTAGCCGGGTCAGCCACGCGTCCGCCCGCGCGATCTGGTTGTGGGCGACCCAGCGGACGAGATCGGCGTGCATTCTGCGCTCGCGCCCGTCCGCCGTGACGAGCGTCTGCACAGCCGCGAGGAGTGACGCCGGGCCGTAGTACAGGCCGTTGCTCGCCCGGTCACCACTGTTCATGGCTTCGCGCAGGAAGCCGTTCGCGACGCGGCCGGCGGCCGGGTCCTCGCGGGCCAGCTCCGCCCAGAAGAGAGCCGCCCCCGGGTAGCCGTGCGCCAGGCCCATCGGCTCCCAGGGGGTCATCTCCCGGAATGGATCCGTGTTGCCCGGGTCTGTGGCGACGGCGCGACACCGCACAGGGTCGGCCAAGCGGACGGCCAGGGTCTCGACTGCTGTCGTCACGCGCTCGGTCACTGTCGACATGTCTGCTCTCCCATCAGGTGCACCTCCCGCTGCGCATTCGCGTGTGCCGCAGCATGCGCCACGAGGTGGAGGCGGCGTTCGAACTCGGTCGTGGGGCCGAGCAGGCGATTGCACGTCATGTGCAGGGCACTCGCGAAGGCGGGGGCGACGGCCTCCGGCGGCAGTCCTCCCAGCCGTGCCGCCCACGCGCGCATCGCAACGCGCGAACCCTCGGTAACTTGGACCAGCGCCTGGCCCCAGACCTCCTCCCGGAGGCCCTGCCAGCCCTCCCGGGGATTGAGGAGCCGCGTGAACCTCGCCAGGTGCTGCCGATCGTCGCCCAGTGGGTCTCGAGGGACTATGTCGCCCAGCAGGGCCACCACGACAGCCGGGTCGTCGTCACACCCGGGGACCAGCCCCCCGGCGAACGCCGCCGTCAACAGCGAGATGAGCGTGGCGCCGAACGTCACGTCGTCCAGGTGGCGGTGGGCCGCCCTCAGCGCCAAGAGCCTCGGTACCGCGGAACTGTCCGCGCAGAACAGGTCCTCCGCTGCGGGCAGCGCCTCCAGCCCTCCGTACCGCGCCACCTCTGGCTCGTACTCACGGAATGCGTTCCAGGCGCTGAGCCCCGTCTCGCGTAGGCGAGCCGCCCACGCCGCGCTCGCCCGGACGGTGACCGGCCAGTCCTCGTCGCGCGCCGTGTGGAGGCGAATCCGGAGACACGGTCCCTGGGGTTCGGAGTAGCGCAGGAAGAACCAGGAGTCGATGCGGCCGTTCAGCTCGGCCAAGAGGCGTGGCAGCTCGACCCGAACGACGTGGTCGTGCCACTTGCGGGGAACGCCGACGTGGAGCGACACCCAGGACGACGCCAGCCCGTGCACCAGCCGGTCGTCCTGCTGGGGCGCTGTGACGGGCAGGCGCGACGCGGTGCGATGCGCGCCGTGGGCGTCGGCCGGCAGGCGCGACCCGAACGAGGCGACGAGTTCACAGGGCGCCGGTACGCCGTCGACCTCGAACCATCCGATGTCCGTCGGCGCGGCGAACGACTCCTGGATCACGACCGCAGGGTCCCGGCCGATCTCGTCCAACAACAGGGCGACGTGCCAGGGCACTTCGGTGTCCACGTCGAGGCGTTGGTCGGAGCTCAGGAGGGACACGTGGCGCGGCACCCCCTGCTCAGCGGCCCATCGGGCCCAGATGGCGGCATGCTCGGCGGCCGGACTGCCCGCCAACACATGGCGGATTTGGTCGACCTTCCACGTGGCCGGGCTGAGGACGAGGTTCTCGCCATGGCTGACCCGGGGCAGGAAGGGCAGGTGCGAGCACAGGCCCCAATCCCACCCGGTCCACACCCGCTGCCCCTCGAACCCCAGCTCCCACAGGAAGCGTGCGACGTTCGGGGCCTGCGACTCCATGTTCACCATCGACGTGGTGGTGGGAAGCACTTCGCCGCCGGTGCGACGGTCTAGAAGGTACAGGCGCTCACCGGTGGCGCCCACCAAGAGGTCGTCGAGCGACACGGTCGGGATGCGGCCGGTCGGCAGTCCCGGCGCAACCCGCATGGTTGCCGGACCCCGGACGTTCATCAGGTTGGCGGCCCGCGCGGCCCGCGGCGCGAAGGCGATGTCGAGCAAGGACGCTCCGGGATGCCGTTGCAGGAGGTGGTCCTCCCTTTGGTGGGACAGATCGCCGCCGTCGCCCCACAGGTGGGCGAACCGGGCGGCGGTGGTCCCGGCCTCAGGCGAGCCCGGGTTGGGGGAGACCACGAGGGTGAATGCGCCGGCGTCCACCGCCTCGGGCGAGGCCGCAAGGAGTCCGAAGTAAAGGTCCATCCCGCGTGGCGTGCCGTCGCGGTACTCCAACGCCTCGATGTCCTCGCTCGTCAGCCGCAGCTCGCGGCGCCCGGCCTGGAGAGTCGTCGACAGGAGGGCTGCCAGGTGGACGTCGCGGCGATTCAATCCATCACGACCGTCCTTGCCCTTCCCCGCGCCCGCGACGGGCCACTGGTAACCCTCGGGCGCGCCCAGCCCCACCGCATCGTCAAGGAGATCGCTCACGGGGACGAGCTGGGCGGTGCCGAATCGCTCCAGGAAACGCTGGCGGAACGAGCGGAGCGCGACCGTGCCGGTCGCGGACGGGGTGAGCCGGACGAGGACCTCAGCGGCGTCCTCGCAGGCCTGCCGCACCTTCTCCCCGATCTGGACACGCGTGTTCAGGCGTGTGTCGACGTGCAGGGGTGTGTCGTGGGTCATCAGGGCGTTCAGGGAACTCCGGACGGTGGCGAGATCCTCGCTGCCGACGTCCAGCCGCGCGCAGGCATCCGCGATGTCGCCCAAGGCGGTCCGCAGGGCCGCCACTTCACTCGTCGCGTCGCACCGCGCCAGCGTCCGCAGCAGGTGGTCCATCGGATCGCTGCCGTCCAGCGGCACGTGCAGGTCGGTCACCAACAGGTCGTTCGCGACGAGCACGCCGACGGCCTTCAGCAGGGTGTCGATCGATGCACCGGTTCCGTCCGCGACCTCGGCGATCACCTCGGCGCAGGTGCGTTCCCCCGCACACGCTTCCCAGAGCCGCAGCACGGCGGCAGTGGCGGGCAGGGACACCGTGCCGCGGAGTCCGCTCCCTGTGGGGCGGCCTTGGCCTGGAGGCGTGTCCAGGACCAGCCGACCCGCGCGGATGCCGGCGAGTTCGTGGCGGCGAAGACGCAGGTGGGGCAGGATGTCAGTTCGGCCCTGGATCGTCTCGACGAGTCCGCGCACCCACCCGAGGTCGGGCTCCGCCTGAATGGAAGGTCGGTCTGAGTCCACGCGGGTGCAGTCGCCGAAGGTCCCCCTCTCGATGCCCGCGAAGAGGCCGAAGGGGGTTGGGCGGCGGCGCCGCCGGATGTCGTAGCGGAGGATGGTCAGCGCCAGCCTCCTGGCGTCCTTGGCCGCGGCAGGGGGACGCCCGGCGTCCAGCGCCTTGCGCAGGGCACGGCTCACGGTGGGAGCTGCGACCGTGAGAGCGGCCAAGAGCCTGTCGTCGCGCGCGGCGGCCATGATGATCCCGCCGGCGTCGAGCGACTCGCCCTCGTCCGACCGGAGGGTTGCTAACTCAATCGTCGGGGGCGGCAGGGGCCCTCGCACGAGGAAGGAGTCCCACGCTGCCATTGGGGATGCCGTCGACATGGATGCACCACTCCCATCGTTCTCGGTCAGGCGGCGGGGCGGGCTCCGAAGCCCGCCCCGCTCGCGAGGGTGGACGCTGCTGAGGTCACTTGAAGATGCAGCACCAGCTGCAGAAGCTGCCGCCGCCGGGGCTCGTGCAGCCTGGGGTGCAGAGGATGATGCTCAGGATGTCCGGGGTCGCGTCCTTGTCGACGATCTCGGTGTCGACGGAGAACTCGAAGTCGAAATTCAGCTCGTCCAGGGTGTCTGTGTACTGGGGATCGACGGCGATGGCGGTCATGATTCCTCCTCAGGATCAAGTACCAGCGGATACGGCTCGGATCGGCCGCTGACAGAAGGTTCGATCCCCTGCGGAGTACCCGGCAAGGCGTTGGCAGCGACGCGGCAGTGACTTGGCAGCGCGTGATGCGAGACGTGGCGGTTGACTGCAAACCGTCTGCCGATCCCCCCCGGAAGGGTTCCCACCGACGCTGTCAAGGGGTGGACTCGATCACGACCACCCGTGGTCTCCGACGATCGAAAGGACGGCCCCATGAAGCTCTTATCACGCATCGCGCTGGCGCTCGCCACGATGCTCGCCCTGTTCCTCCCCACGATGGCGCCCGCCACCGCCGCCGCCCCGGCCCCGACCGGTGTGGCCGTGCCGATGGAGTCCGAATCGGCCTGCGGCGCCCTGTTCCACGTCCAGCGCGTTTCAGGAGGGTTCCGCATCTACGCGTTCTCCTCGGACCTCTACTGGATGCTGGCCCCGGACCACTACGGCACTGCGAGGATCTTCGTGTCGCGGGACGGCCGCGCCCCGTGGCTCATGAAGTCCGGTGGTACAAACGTTAGCGGCTACCGGCAGTTCGACAACACGTACTCCACCTCCAGCAGCATGCACTGGGTGTTGGCCGAACTCTACGATGACGACGGCTTCAAGATCTGCGAAGGCGCCTACTACTACTGATGGTGACCCCATCCCGGGTGGGCACCCCGGGGCGCCGACCCCAGCGCAGAGAGGCAACTCATGAACGAGAACCAGACGGATCGCGTGGAGCTCGTCCGGCTCCTCGTGTTGGCCGAACTAACCGCTGCGGGCGTGCACGCCGAGTCCACGCGGACGCCGCAGGGCCTCGAGGTCCGCGTCGGCGCAGGCGTGACCGACAGGGCCGTGCGGCTGGTGCGCCGCGCGGATCAAACCTACGGCGTGCCGATCAGCCTCGTCGCTCCCGACGGCGCCCTTGACCTGGTGACCGGCGGCGAGGCCCCCCAGCGCGGCCGCTACCTCACGTCTCTCAGCATGCTGTGCGGGCTGTTGGCACGCGAGGAGTTGCTGGCGCGTGGTGTGGCCGTGGTCCAGGTGATCGATGACGAGGACGGCGGCGCCACCGTGGAGATCGCCCCCGGAACTAACGTTGACCCAGGCTCCGCCGCCCTGGTCGACGCGCTCGAGCAGCGCTGGGGTCTCGTCCTCCGCCTCACCCGCCCCGACCCGGGCGCGGCGCACCCTCCGATTCCGCCGCGCGCCTGAAGGGACCGCGTGGCTCAGCTGCGCCAGGTCCGCCACAGCCGGGCATACTCACCGTCAAACTCCATCAGTTCCTCGTGCGACCCCAGCTCGGCGATGCGGCCGTTGACGACGACCTCGATCCGGTAGGCGTCGTGGGCGGTATGCAGCCGGTGCGCGATCGGGACCACCGTCCTGCCCCGCCAGCAGGACGTGCATCGAGCCCTGGAGGTGCCGCGCGGTGCTGGGTGGATCAGCGAGGTGGCCTCGTCCGACACCGGCGTGTTCGGGCCAGCCGGCACCAGCCGGGCGAGCGGCAACTGCTGGGCGCTGGCGACAACTCGGAGCGCCCCGGACCTAACTGAAGATCGACTAAGGCTCGGGCTGTGCGTCAGTGACGGCGAAGAACTCCTCGGCGACGGCCCGGTTGGCGATCTTGGCGTACCGCAGGGTCATGGTCAGGGAGTGGTGGCCCAGCATCGCCGCGACCGCCTCCAGACTCATGCCCCGGTTGATGGCCTGGGTGGCGAGGGTGTGCCGAAGCTGGTGGGGGTGGATGTGGCCCAGCCCCGCTGCGGTGGCGGCGTTGTTCAGGATCCGGGTGACCGAGTGCCGGTCCGCGGCCCGGCCGTTCTCGCGGGGCAGCAGCAACGGGTGGTCGTCGGGGACGTACTCGGCGCGGTAGCGGTCGATGAGGTCGACCAGGTCGGGATGCAGGGGCAGGTAGCGGTCGTCGCGGAGCTTCCCGACCGGCACGTGCAGCCACGGCGCTTGGCCGAACATGACCACGGCGTCGGCGGGCAGCGCGGTGAACTCACTGACCCGCAGCCCGGTGCGGAGCAACACCGAACCGATGCAGGACCCGAGTTGGCCCTCCGCCCGCGATGGACTGGCCATCGGCGTCCACAAGGTCGGAGGAAGATGTGTCGACGCAGACGTCCACCAAGAACGGAGCAGCCGACGGCTCGACGCTCTTGATCTCGACGGTGTCATCCCCCACTTGGCGGACACCCAACCCACGCAACTGCTGAT
>RRZU011997611.1_pt1 | contig 22271 bp, 15 predicted proteins | sample 2165561 | NCBI WGS metagenome assembly RRZU01 (sample SAMN10456909, study PRJNA506462) | wastewater metagenome | isolation source: wastewater sludge | place: USA: Moscow, Idaho | reverse complement strand
TCGGGTCCGGGCCACGCCTCCCGCTACCCCCCGTCACGGTCGAAACACCGCAGGTGGTATTCGTGCTTGTCGGCGGCCTTGCGGCAGGTGTGATCGGGTCAATGTTCTCCGTGATCGCACGGCGGGCTCGTTTGCGAGCGACGCGTCCGGGTGTCGCCCTCCCAGTCGGGATCGCCGTCGTGGGTTTCGCCATCGGAGGGGTGAGCCTGTGGCTCCCCGTCGGCGGCAACGGACTCGGGCTGGTCGAACCGGCACTGATCGGAGCGGTTGCCCTTCCTGTGGCAGCCGCGTACATCGTCGCCAAGCCGGTGTTGACGGTCGCCTACCTGCGAGCGGGCGCGGTCGGTGGGTTGTTGATGCCTGCCTTGTCAACGGGGGGCGCTCTGGGTGCCGTCGGGGCGGGTCTCAGCGGTCAGCCGGCCGCCGCGTTCGTCATGATCGCCGGCGTGTCCGCACTCGCGGCGTCCGAACGGGCCTGGTTGTTCGCCGCCGCGCTGGCGTGGGAGATGACGCAGGCCCCCATCGCGCTCGGCGCGTGCCTGGCCGCAGCCGCCATCATCGGTCACACGGTGTCGTGGCTCACCGAACGGTCGCTGCCGCAACGCCTGCGCGGGCCCATCTCGACGCCACCTGCGTCCAGGATCCACGGTCAAACATCTCAAGGCACACCCTCAGAGCCGTGAGACACACAGCGGGGGCGGTGCCGGTCACCCGACACCGCCCCTGCTGGACCCCGTTCTCCCCTAGTCGACGTCGGCCAACGCCTCCACCGGGGTCGCCATGGCCGCCCGGCGTCCCGGCAATACCGAGGCCGCCACAGCCGCCGCCAACGCGATGAGCGTCAGCCCACCGGTCGTCAGTGGATCCACCGCGAGTGTCGGAACGCCCTGGTTGCCGCTGATCATGAGGGCAGCGCTGGCGAACCATCCGAACCAGGTGCCGACCGCGAGTCCGACGACCACACCCACGACGCCGATCAGAAGGGCCTCGATGGCTAGGGAGGCCCGCAAGCCTCGGCGTTGCAGACCCAGTGCCCGCAACAGCGCCGACTCGCGAGTGCGCTCCAGCACCGACAACCCCAGTGTGTTACCCACACCGATCAAGGCGATCACGATCGCGACACCAGCCAGGATCGTCGCCACGATGAGCAGACCGTCGAGCACCTGCGCCATGATCGCCGCGAAGATGAGCGACCCTCCTGGTTCCAGCTCCTGACCGGTCCCCGTGATCTGGGTCACGGTGGAGTACAGCGGGGCCGGGTTGTTCATGTCCTTGGCCTTCATCCAGATCGCGGTCGGTCCGCTGTCTGTGGCGAGGGACTCGTACGTGCTCGCGTCGGCGAGGATCTGCTGGGCACCCAGGTAATCCACGAGGTCGGCCACAACGGTGACCTGCTTGCCAGAAGCGCTGGTGAGCGTGAGTTTCGTGGACTTCTGGTCAGAGTCGAAGAAGGCGAACCCGGCCTTGACGTGCCCGTTGGAGACCTTGGCGGGAACCTTCAGCACATCGTCGATGCCAGAGGTGTACTTCAGCATGGTCACGTCCACATCGCCGCCAGCCCAATCCAGCGTCGCCTTGGCATGAGACCCGTCGATCACGACGGAGGCGGCCACGTCTGGAGCCTTCTCGAGCTTCTTGATGGCGTCGGACGGGAGCTTCTTGGTCATCGCCGTCACCGACACGTCCAACGGGAACCGACTGCCCATCTCGGTCGTTGCTGCGGCCTTTGTCGTCGCGGTGGCGACCTGCAGCGTTACGACCAGCCCGACGGCGAGCATGAGGGCGGTCGCCGTGGCGGCGCTTCGGGACGCATTCCTGGTTGCGTTGGACACCGCCAGGCGGGGGATCGGTCCGAGGCGGCGTACTCCAGCGCCGATGGCACGGAGCATGGGCGGGACGAAGATGGGTGAGGCAGCCAAGATGCCGATGGCAAGCACGACGCCAGAGGCGAGAGCCAGGATGAACGCCGCGCTGCTGGCGAAGAATGTCGCGACCGTGAGACCGATACCCGCGACGATCGCAAGGGAGCACATGACGACCCGTGCCACCGAGAATGTCCGCGTCTGTGATGTGACGCTCTCTCGAATGGCCTCCATCGGCGACACCCGCATCGCCCGGCGGACCGGCACCCACGCAGCCACCACGGTCGCCAAGACACCGAGGACGAAGGCCACGATGGTCGCGGCCCACGGCACGACGAGCCCGAAGCCCAGCGAACCGCTCCACGCGCTCACCCCAACGCCCGCACCGAATCCGAGGAGGACGCCCAGGGCCGCACCGATGACACCGACGAGAATCGCTTCGATCAACAGTCCGCGTCGGACCTGACGCGTCGACGCGCCGATCATGCGCATCAGGGCGATCTGACGCCTGCGCTGGGCGAGCAGGATCGCGAACGTCGTCGAGACCATGATCGTGCCAACCACCAAGGACAGCGCCCCGAACGCGTTGGCGACAACCTCCAGGGGATTGATGTCCCCGGTCATGTTGGCGACGTACTCAGAGAAGTACTGCTGGCTGGGGAAGGCCTTGACCGATCCGGCGTTGGAACTCTTCAGCGCGGCGTTGAGCTCGTCAACGGCAGACGCCACATCAGTACCGGCGGCGACCTTCACCATCCATTCCGCAGAGCTCGCGTCGGTGAACCACGACATGGGCACACGCACCAGCACGGTGTTGTCGAGGACGCTATGGGGGTCGGTCGTCAACCCGACGAGTTTGAGGTCGCTGCCGTCGGCCTCGATGGTGTCGCCGATCGTCATGTGCAAGGCATCCGCGTCATGTGCGGAGGCAACGAACTCGTCCTTCGCGCTGGGCCACGATCCACTGGTCAGGGTCCCCGCCCGCAAAGACTCCTGCGAGGGGATCGCGGTTATTCGTGCGATGTGTGCGTTTGCGCCCTCACCGACGGTGCTCTGCGTGCCGAGAGAGGGGGCCGCATTAGCCCCATCGAGGCCTGCTGCCGATATCGCATGCGGGATCGCGTCGAAGTTGACCGTTCCTGAACTATCGCTGGGTGGCGGGGCGATGATGATGTCGGCTTGTCGGGACTCGAGGAAGTTGATCTTTGCCAAGGCGTCCACTTCGGTGTGCGCAAGGATCTGCGTGGCCACCAGGAATCCGACCGACAGGGCGATCCCGGCCCAGGTCGCCAGCAGGCGACGGGGACGGTGCTTAAGTTCGCGAAGAGCAATCCGGATCATGCCACGTCCGCCTCGTTGAGCGCCGCCAGTGCGTCCTGGCTGGTCGGGTTGGCAATGTCATTGACGATGCGACCGTCTTTGAGGATGATCGCGCGCTCGGCGTACGCCGCAGCGATCGGATCGTGAGTGACCATGACGATGGTGTGCCCGATGGTGGCGCTGGCATGCGACAGGTACTGCAGCAGGGCCCGCCCAGCGCGGGTGTCGAGAGCACCCGTCGGCTCATCGGCGAAGACGAGATCGGGGTTCGAGATCAACGCGCGCGCCACCGCGACGCGCTGCTGTTCGCCGCCCGACAACTGGCTGGGGAGGTGACCGAGTCGACCCGAAATGCCCAGCGAGTCGGTGATCGTGCGGACGTCGGCCGGATTCACGCGACGCCCGGCGAGTTCCATCGGGAGGACGATGTTTTGCTCGGCGGTCATCGTCGGCAAGAGGTTAAAGGCCTGGAAGATGAACCCGATGCGGTCGCGGCGCAGATCCGTCAGGGCACGGTCATCCATCGCGGTGATGTCGGACGAGCCGATGAACACCTGTCCGCTGGTGACTTCGTCGAGGCCGGCCAGGCAGTGCATCAGTGTGGACTTGCCGCTGCCGGACGGTCCCATGATCGCTGTGAACGAACCCTTGGTGATCTGCACGTCAACACCGGCGAGCGCGTGGACGGCGTTGGTTCCCGAGCCGTACACCTTGGTCAGACCGCGCGCCTGCGCGGCGAACTCGACGGGTGCGGAAGGGTGAGTCATGGCGAACCTTTCTGAGGCTGGTAAGGGAGAACGCCTAAGACTCTATGAAGATTCGCGAGGGCGGGGATCGGAGCAGAATCCCCAAGCATCTGCCTCTGCGGACCACCCGCGGGGGGTCCGACGAGACCATGGCCGTACCTGTGTAGAACCTGGGTCCAACCTGGGAGTGAGATCACGCAAACAGGGTGCGGACCGCCCCGAGAGCCGCTAGGGTCCGCGACTCTCTCTGGGTTACAGCCCGAGCAGTGCTCGCAGCGTCGTGATGACGCCGTGGTCCTGGTGTGCGGGCGCGCGGTGCGCTGCCGCTTCCAGAACGTCGGGGTGCGCATTCGCCATGGCGTACGAATGGTCGCCTGCGGACATCATCTCGAGGTCGTTGAGATAGTCGCCGAAGACCACCGTCTGGGCCGGAGTCACCCCGAGGGTGCGTTGCAGATCGGCGACGGCCGACCCCTTGTTGACGCCGGGAGCCATGATGTCGAGCCAGTGTCCGGTGGACACGACGACCTGATTCGGCGCAGCGAACTCCCGCATGATCGGGCCGCTTCCGTGTTCGGCGTCGCCGTCGTCGTAGATCGAGAACTTCAACGTGTCGTCGTGCGGAGCCAACATGTCGGGCACTTGCCGCATCGTCGCGTAGTACATGGACACCTGTTCGGCGAACGACGCGGAATCCGAGCCCTCGACGTAGGCGGATTCACGACCGCAGCGGATCCCGGAGATCGCGAAACCCTCCGCGCGCATCTCGCGGGTCTTGCCGACGATCCGGACCACCTCACCGTGATCGAGGGGGTGCAGGCCGACGACTTCGCCCTCCCACACCACCATCGTCCCGTTCTCGGCAATGAACGCGAGGTGGTCCTTCACGGACGCGAATTGCCGCGCCAGCGTGGAGTACTGCCGCCCGCTGGCGGGCGCGAAGACGATCCCGCGCGCGTGCATCTCGTCCAGCAACGGCCACAGATCCGGAGGGATCTGGCTGTCGCCGTCCAAGAGCGTTCCGTCCATGTCGGTGACCACGAGTCGGACGTCGACCGGCTCGGGCAACTCGAACTCTTGGGCGGCGGGATCAGAGACGGTCGACACGTGCACTCCTTCTCGGCGACCGGGGACCCAGCCACCGTGCTGGACGGGAATACCACCACCGTACGGGATCGCTCGTGCGGACTTCAGCGCTTCAAGGCCACAGCTCGCGGGGGGCGATGCCTGCTCAGGAGGTCCACGCCCTCCAAAGGTCGGCGTACTCCCCATCGGCGGCCATCAGTTCGTCGTGCGTACCCAGCTCGACGATGCGTCCGTCGATGACGACCGCGATGCGGTGCGCGTCGTGGGCGGTCTGCAGGCGATGAGCGATGGCGACGACGGTGCGGTCCGTGAGCACCGCGGCCATCGCAGACTCCAGGTGTCTGGCCGTGCGCGGGTCGATGAGGCTGGTCGCCTCGTCCAGCACGAGCGTGTGCGGGTCCGCGAGCAGCAGCCGAGCCAATGCGACCTGTTGGGCCTGGCCCGGCGTCAGGGTGTGGTTGCCCTCACCGAGCACGGTGTCGATGCCGGCAGGAAGCCGGTTCACCCACTCGTCGGCGTCGACCGTGCGCAGCGCGGCCTCCACGTCCTCTCGGCGGGACGGCTCGTCGCCGCGCTGACCGCGTGCCAAAGAGACGTTGTCGATCAGCGTTCCCACGAAGATGTGGTGTTCCTGGGTGACCAGGGCGACCTCGGAACGCAGGACGTCCTCGTGCAGGTCGAGCAGGTCGACGCCCCCCACGGTGACGCTGCCAGTGCGGGGCCCATTGATGCCAGCCAGCAGGCGCCCGAGGGTGGACTTTCCTGAACCGGACGGCCCGACCACCGCCAGCCGCTCGCCGGGTACGAGGTCCACATCAATCCCGTGGAGCACGTCGTGACCCTCGCGGTAGGCGAACCGCAGGTCGCGGGCGAGGATCTGGCTGCCGACGGGCAGGCGGTCGGTGGGAGTCCGGTCTGGCTCCACCTGGGTCCCTCCCAAGAGCCGCGTGGTCGACGCCAACCCCACCGAGAGCCGGTCCAGGGCCCCCATCAGCATGTCCATGGGTTCGACCAGCGCCTGCACATAGATCGCTGCCGCCGTGATTTGTCCAAGGGACACCAGACCGTAGGCATGTCCCCACGCCCCGATCAGCACGACGGCCACGAGCGGGAACTGGTAGGCGAACTCCATGCAGGCAAACCACAGGTTGCGCAGTGACAAGTTGTACCGCTCGGCCTGCGCTGCCCGATCCACGTCGGCGTCGGTGGCCTCGATGCGCTGTCGCTGCAAGCGGAGGGCCTCAACCGTGCGCGCGCCCTCGACCGTCTCGGTCGTGGAGGCATTGATGGATGCGTAGGTCGCGCCCTCCCAAACGTACCCGCGGGGTGCGTACCGCAGGAAGCGGCGGGTGACGGCCCACAGGACCACGACGGACCCGACCAGCGGCAACGCCAGCAGCCAACTGTTGAGGAACATCGCGACCACGGTCAACGACACCATCGACACGGCCAACACGATGCTCGGCAATGCTTCCCGCGCGGAGTCGCTCATGGCGGACACGTCACGCGTGACCCGCGTGACCAAGTCGCCTGTGGACGCGGATTCGACACGTCCCAACGGGAGCGACAAGACGGTGCGGACGACCCGCTCTCGGCTTTCAGCCAACAATCCCTGCGAGAACACGACCGACACGCGCCGTGCGAGGAACGTCAAGACCGTCTGGGCGAGCACCAGTCCGACGACGACGGCAATGATGACGGTCAACACGTCAACGGTGAGCCGTCCCGTCGTCGCGTCGTCAACGATCCGTCCCAGGTACTGCGGCACCACCATGGCCACGGCGGCCGCAGCCAGGTTGAACACGATCAGCGCGAGCGTCAACCACCGGTGGCGAGCGAGTAGGTCCCGGACGAACCTCCAGGCGACCTTGGTGCTGGCGACGGGCAGCCCGCGCCGCGGATTGCGAGACTCCTGCCACACCTGTTCGGCGATCGACCCCCGCACGCGGTGGCGGTGTCGCAACGCTCGCAGGCGCCCCAACATCCGGGCCGAGGTGTCGGTCCGTAGTCGCGGATCGATGCCGTCGGCCACCGGCGCGGAACGCCATGTGTCGGCAGAAACAGTTGAGAACTCGTCGGTCGTCACGGCGTCTCGTCCTCTCCCATTCCGCGCGCGACGACGCTGCGGTAGTCGTGATTGCGGACCATCAGGTCGCTGTGTGATCCGCTGTCTGTGAGTACTCCGCCGACAACGAATTGAACCTGGTCTGCTGCCCGCAGGAGCAGGGGCGAGGCGGTCACGACCACGGTGGATCGCCCCGCCCGCGCCTCGGGCAATCGATGGGCGATGCGAGCCTCGGTGTGCGCATCGACGGCCGAGGTGGGTTCGACGAGGACCAGGACCTGCGGATCGGCGACCAGGGCGCGGGCTAGTGCCACGCGTTGCCGCTGACCGCCGGACAATCCTCGCCCGCGCTCATCGATGAATCCTTGCCACCCCTCGGGGAGTCCCACCAAGACGTCCTCGGCCGCAGCGGCCCGCAGCGCGTCTTCTGCCTGCGTCCGCGTCGACCTGCCCCACGGGTCGATCGCCTGCTGCAATGTGCCGGAGAACAGTTGGGTCCCGGTGTCCATGACGACGATCTCGCGACGCAATGCGTCGACCGCTATTCGGCTGAAGTCGATCCCGTCGGCGGTGACCCCCCACGAGCCCGAGAGTTCGGCGCGTTCTTCACGGAGCTGGGCCTGCAGACGGGCGTCGCGCTCGGCTCGGCGTCGGCGAGCGTCCGAGCCGCGCAGTTCGTCCTCGTCAAGGCTCGGCGGCGGATCGGCCGGTGGTAGGAAGTACCCGAGCCGATCGGCCAACCGCGCCGCTGTCTCGCCGTCCTCACACACGATGCCCGTGAAACAGCCTGGGCGGATCACGATTCCGGAGCGCTCGTCCACGAGGTGCGCCCCCGCGGGGTAGGCGAGCGGTTCGCCAACGTCGGTTCGCGGCGGCGTGAGGGACAGGTACTCCAACGTTCGTCGCGCGGCGACCAGCCCGGAGACCCACACGCGGGCGAACTCGAAGAACGCCGACAGCGGCCACATCAGCAAAACCGCATATCCGAAGAAGCTGATCATCTGGCCGATGGTCAGCCGCCCGGACAACAGTTCAAGGGCGCCTACCCAACTGAGCATCGCCAACAGCAGGCCCGCCATCAAGACGCCGGCGGCATGCAGGGCTCCCTCCCACGTACCGGCCGTGATTCCGATCCGTTGAAGCCGCCGAGACAAACGGTTGAAGCGACGAGCGAACGTGTCCTCACCGCCGATTCCGCGCAGAATCCGCAGCCCGGCCACGATGTCGGTCGTCATGTCAGTGAGCTCGGCCTGACGAGAGCGCTCCTGCGCGCTCGCTCGCTCGAGCGGGATCATGAGGGGTGACGCCAGCAGTAACGCCAGTGGCGTTGCAATGAGGACGGCCGCTCCCAGTCGAGCGGAGGTCGACAAGACGATGCCCGCCACGATGGCGTACATGACAACGCCGATCACGGCGCGAGCCGTGACGTTCGTCACCTCACCGAAGGTGTTGGAGTCGGACGCCGACACGGACAGCGCCTCGCCGGAAGACACCCGTCGCGCCTGCACGTGCCCCAGTTGTGCCGCCTTGCGCACCGTCAGCTTCTGGACGCCGAACAGCGCGACCAGCCACGCCTTCACCTCGTAGATGTGTTGCCCGACCAGGCCGACCGTGGCCACGAGCACGGTTGCCGCCATGAGGCCCGCCCACAGCAGCGCCCCGATCGGATCGGAATGCACGACGCCGGCGTCGATCGCACGCCCGAGGAGATACGGGTCGACCGTCGCCGGGATCAGCCACACCAGCCCCCAGGCGGAAAAGGCCACCATCACCCCGGCCTGGCGGCGTAGAAGCCAGAGCAGGAATCGCCCAGGAGTGCGCGGTACGTTCCACAAGGAACGTGAGTACGCGTCGACCGTCATGGGTGGTGGGAAGTCCTGCACAAGTCGCCACCCTAGGCGACGGGCGGTGGCTTTTCATTCGGATTCTTGGCCTGCGCTGTTCACCTCGTCGGCGCGAGCGCGCTTCGCAACCGCCAATTCAGGGCTCATGGGCGGAGCAGCATTTTTGCTAGGTTGTTGGCCTGTCGGTAGCGGGCTGGCCCGGTCGGTGGTGCCCGTGGCCACGATCAAAGGACTTCGACATGTCTGTGCCGAATCGCCCGAGTCCCTCCTCATTCCCTCGTCACGGAAGCTACAGCGAGGCCCTGCGGGTCAGCGACCTGCTGCGGCAGGAGACTGTCGGCGGGGCGCTGTTGGTGATCATGGCCGCCGTCGCCATCGTCTGGGCCAACACGCCGTGGGCCGACGTTTATTACGCGCTGCGCGCCTTCGCCATCGGCCCCGAGGCGCTGCACCTGCATCTGAGCCTCGGGACGTGGGCGGCTGACGGCTTGTTGGCGATCTTCTTCTTCATGGTTGGCCTGGAGCTGAAGGTGGAGTTCGTCGCCGGAGACCTGCGTAACCTGCGGACGGCCGTGGTTCCTGTCACGGCCGCCGTGGCCGGTGTCGCAATCCCGGCGTTGCTCTACGTGGCGGTCGTACAAGCTGGCCCCGAATACATCAACGGCTGGGCGATTCCCACCGCGACCGACATTGCATTCGCGGTAGCCGTCCTCGCGATCATCGGATCACACCTGCCGCGGCAGTTGCGCTTGTTCTTGCTCACCTTGGCCGTCGTGGACGACCTCATTGCCATCAGCATCATCGCCATCTTCTACACCGACGAGATTCACGTTCCCGAGTTGTTGGGCGCGGTCGGCGTCGTGGCGGTGTACGGCGTCATCGCTCACGTCGGTCGGCGTTGGTTCCTGAAGACGAAGTGGGCTGCCTGGGCGATCTTGTTGCCGCTGGGGGTGGTCGCCTGGGCGCTGCTGCACGCATCCGGGATTCACGCCACGCTGGCGGGTGTGGCCTTGGGTCTGGTGGTCCCCGTGCGCGATCCCGACCCCACGGACACCGAGCCCGAAAAGCACGGCCTCGCTGAGGACCTCGAACATCGCTTCCGACCCTTGTCCACGGGTTTCGCCGTACCGCTGTTTGCGTTCTTCTCGGCGGGCGTCACGCTGGGCGGTGTAGACGGCTTCACGGCTGCACTGACGAGCCCTGTCACGCTGGGAATCATCGCGGGCTTGGTGCTGGGCAAGCCGATCGGCATCGTGCTGGGGGTGTGGTTGACGACGGCGGTCGGGCGGGTCCGCCTGGACCCATCACTGCGATGGATCGACCTCATCGGGGTGGGCCTCTTGGGAGGCATCGGCTTCACCGTCTCGTTGCTGGTGGCCGAGTTGAGTTTCGATCACGCGTCGCCCGAGGGCAGCAACGCCAAGGTGGCCATTCTGCTCGCGTCCCTGATTTCGTCGGCCCTGGCCTCAATCTTGCTGTCGATTCGAAACGCGCAGTACAAGGCGATCGAGGCTCAAGAATCCATCGACGCCGACGGGGACGGAATCCCCGACGTGTACGAAGCAGACGACGGCACTTTGTAGCTCTCGGCGTTTGCATCTCGCACGTGTGAGCGTTGCGCCGCGCCGCTCGATCCTGCGTGTTGGCGAGCCCATAAGATCGTCACAAGATCAGGAGGTGGACATGCCACCAGCAACAGAACCGCGGCTCGTCGACGTTGCGCAGCGAGCCGGCGTGTCTGTCGCCACCGTGTCGCGAGTGCTCAACGACCGCGGGTACCTGTCAGACGAGACCCGCACGCGCGTTCAGCAGGCCATTGACGACCTGGACTACCGCCCGAATCAGGTGGCGCGCTCGTTGCTGAGCAAGCGCACCGGGACCGTCGGCTTGATTGTCCCAACCGTCGCTCTCCCCTTTTTCGGCGAGGTCGCTGTGGGTGTCGAGGATGCCTTGGCCGCGCGCGGGTTCCGGTTACTGCTGTGCGATTCGTACGGCCGCGCCGACCGCGAGGCGGAGCATCTCGAACTGCTCGTTGCCAACAGGGTGGACGGCATTATCTCGGGCGCGCACAACGACCAGTTGCCGCAATATCAGACCATTCGCCAGCCGGTGGTCACCATCGACCGCGAACTCGCCCCGCACATACCCAACGTGCGCGCGCAAAACGAGCGTGGTGGCGTCATGGCCACCGAAGAGTTGCTGCGCTCCGGGGCGCGTCGACCTGCACTGTTGACGTCGCGTTCACACACCCGCAACCTGCGTGAACGCGGATACCGGACGGCATTGGCTGCCGAAGGCATCGAGCCGGTCATTCTGACCGCCGACTTTCACACCCCAGAGCCCGAGCGGACGGCCCGGGTGTACTCCGAGCTCGCTCGGGCGGGGGACGGTATCGACGGGGTCTTCGCCACCGATGACTTGTTGGCGGCCAGGGCCATGGAATGGGCGCATAATGCGGGCCGGCAGGTGCCCGCCGACTTCCGCGTGGTCGGGTTTGACGGTACGAGCGCCCTTCGACAGGCCCTTCCTGGCCTGACGACAATCGCTCAACCCATCGCCGACATCGCGGCGACCGCAGTGGGCCTTCTTGTCGATCAGGTCGAGTCCCGGGAGCGCGGAGAGTCCCCCGCCACCGAAGCAGTCACGGCTATCGAGCTGCCGGTCACCTTGGTGAAGGGCCGCACGACGTAGACCGCGCCTGCCACCCCGCACGTGAGATCACGTCGCGTCGAACGGCAGCGCGTTCACGGCACCAACGCACGGCAGAGGGGGCAGGCACCGATCGGTGCCTGCCCCCTCTGGATTGCGTATCAGCGCCTATGTGGCGGCCGGAGCCTCCTTGGGCTGGGTCTTCAACAGGTTGTCGCCGACTGCAACGTTGCCCGGGTCGGCGACGGTGTCGACGCCGCCCAGCTTCTTCGCGTTGCTCACGACGATGGGCGTCGTGATGTCGTACCCGGCGGTTTGAATCGCCACCCAATCGACCTCGGCGAGGACGTCACCGCGACGCACCTTCTGGCCCTTGGCGACCTTCGGAGTGAAGTGCTGTCCGTTGAGCTTGACGGTGTCCATGCCGATGTGGATCAGCAGGTCGGTGCCGCTGGCGGAGCGCACGGCGTAGGCGTGTGCTGTCGGGAAGGCCACGACGACCGTGCCGTCGACCGGAGACACAACGGGACCATCGCTGGGAATGATGGCCATGCCCGGGCCGAGCATCCCGGAGGCAAAGGTCTCGTCCTTGACCTCGTTCAAGGGGATTGCTCGTCCTGCGACGGGCGCCGTGACCGTGAAGTCGTTGGCTGCGTCCGCAGGCAGTTCCACATCGACGACGACTGGTGCCGCGACGGCAGGAGCAGCGTCTGCCTCGTCAACGACGGCGCCTTCAGGCCCGGCCAGCGAAGCCTTGCCACGCGTGGTTGCGTACCCCAGTGCCCCGAGGAACGCGACGAGGAAGGTGATGGCCATGGTCAGCAGATACATCGGGATGTCGTTGGGACGAATGGAGACGAAGCCCACGAAACCGGCGGCACCGAGAGCGATCGCCTTGACGTTGAAGATGGACACGAGCATGCCGCCGATACCAGCCGCACCCATGCCGATGTAGAACGGCCACCGGAGGCGAAGGTTGACACCGAAGATCGCAGGCTCGGTGATGCCGAACAGGGCGGACACCGCCGCGGCGCCGGACATGCCGCGCATCTTGGGATCGCGGGTCCGCAGGAAGACGGCCAGACACACAGCACCCTGGGCCACGTTGGCCATGGAGGCGATCGCGAAGATGAACGATCCGCCCTCGGTGATAAGCGGCAACTCGACAGCCGGGAAGGACTGATGCAGACCGGTGACGACGATCGGAGAGTAGACGAGGCCGAAGATCAGACCGCCGATGGGGCCAGCGCTGTCGTACAGCCACTGCAGGCCGTAGGTGATGCCGTTGGCGACGACGCGGGTGACCGGGCCCACCAATACGAAGGCCAGGAAGCCGGTGATCAGCATGGTGAACAGCGGCGTCAGCAAGAAGTCCGCGGTGCCCTTGAAGATCTTGTGGAAGCGCTTCTCAACGAAGGCCAAAATCCACGACACGACGAGGACGGGAATGACCTGGGCCTGATACCCGATCTGCTCGACGGTGATGCCGAACAGATGCCAAGTGGGGATCGGGTCGCCAGCCTCGACCATCGCGCCGTAGTTGTACGCGTTGACGAGGCTGGTGCTGACCATAGCGGCGCCCATGGCCGCGCCAAGGTAGACGTTGCCGCCGAACCGCTTAACGGCCGAGAAACCGATCAGGACGGGCAGGAACGCGAACGCCGCAGACGAGATCAGGTTGATCAGCGCCGCGTAGTCCGTGACGGCGGGGTACATCTCGACCAGGGACTTGGGCCCGAACAGCCCTGCCGCGGTGAGCACGTTGTTGATGGCCATCATCAAGCCACCGGCGATCAGTGCTGGCAGGATCGGGACGAAGATGTCCGAGATCGTCTTCAGCAGCTTGACGAGGGGGTTGTCCTTTTGAGCGGCAACCTGCTTGGCCTCGTCCTTGCTGACCTCTGTGACGCCCCCATCTTGAATCATGGAGTCGTACACGATGTCGACATCACCGGGACCGATGATGATCTGGTACATGCCTCCTGCAAGGAACGTGCCCTTGACGTCGGGGTCGTTATCGAGCGCCTTCTGATCGACGGCTTCCTGGTCCACCAGGACGAGTCGCAGGCGCGTCGCACAGTGCGCGGCGGCGTTGACGTTTTCTGGGCCGCCAACGGCGGCGAGAACCCGTTTGGCTACTGCTGGATGATCCATGCGGGCCGGTCTCCTTTGAACGGTTTCTTGAGAGATGTAAGTCTGGAGTGGCTGCTCCAGAGCTCGTATGTCAATCGTTTACATAGTAAAGGTTACGGACGAAAATTGGGAAGCTCTGCGATGAAATTAGTCATGGCCTGGCGAGACGAAACGCCCTCAGTCGAAGCGACGAATCGTCAGTGCGGAGATCCCGATCTGACCGTCTGCCGTGAGGGTCACTCCACTGGCGGTCGGATCGAGGTAACTACGCATGGTGAACGCTACCGCGCCATCGCCGACGAAGAGCTCAGTTATCGAACGATCGTGTATCACCTCGACAGTTTGGAGGCCGACGCCCGGGAGCGTGACCTCCCGTCGCGCGGCCGGGCAGTACCGCGAGCTGGATCGATCGACCACCATGGTGTCCCCGGAGAACTCGATGTCGATGTGCGACTCTTCGGACCCGATGCGCAGGCGCCACTGGTTGGCGTGGGACGCATTGACGACCGCGCGGACGGCGAACGAGCGTGAGCCAACGAGTTCCGGCGGGCGCAGTTCGCTGTCGTTCAGCCGCATCGGAACCGTGTCGGCCTGCACGGCGGCGGGCTCCTGCCCCAACCGTGGTCGCTGCACCAGCTTCCCGTCGCGAATCGCGAGGTCGCGGCCGACAGTCATCATGTGCACCCAGCCGCGTTCGATCGACGGCTGATCGTCCTCGGACGCGTTGCCAGCCCACCCCAGAAGGACGGGACCGTCAGGGCTGTGCGCGAACACCTGCGGAGCGTAAAACTCGAAGCCACGGTCAATCTCGTGGTAATCACCGACGTGGACGAAGGACGTCCCCTCGAGGCGACCGATGATGTAGCAGGCGGCGAAGATGTTCTCGAAACCCTCGCGGTCCGGCTCGATGCCCTGCGGGCAGAAGAACAAAACGTCATGCACTTCGCCGGTAACTTCGTCGGGGACGCGGACGAACGCCGGGCATTCCCACATGTACCCGAAGTCGTCGAAGCGCCCATCGGCGTGCGGGAACTGCAGCTCCCCTTCGAACTGCCAGTTGACAAGGTCGTTGGACGCGAACAGCAGCACGCAACCAGTGAGATTCTCGCGCTGCGCGCCCAGGCACATGCGAAAGCCGGACCCCTCGCGCCAGACCTGAGGATCACGCACGTGCCCCGTGTAGCCAGGGATCGGGGTGGAGATGACGGGGTTCTCCGCCAACTTCTCGAAGCTCACCATGTCTTGGGACGTCACCATGCTCTGATGGGCCTCACGCTCACTGCCGTCCTCGCGAACGTTGCCCGTGTACGCGAAGTAGACCGTGCCCTCGTTCTCGATGGCGCTGCCGGAGTAGGCACCGTTGCGGTCGTACCAAGAGTCGGGGACGATCGCCGGCTCGTGGTGCTGCCAGTGCGTCAGGTCCGAAGAACTGGCATGGCCCCAGTAGACGAGCTTGCGGTGCGGATGGAACGGGCTGAACTGGTAACAGGCGTGATACTCACCGTCACGGACGATGAGTCCGTTGGGATCGTTCAGCCGTCCGACGGGAGGAGCTAGGTGGAACAGCGGATAGTCCGGGTCCTCGCTCGCTGACGATGCCGCTACCGCGTCCATTGCCATGACTCGCAGATCTTCCACCATGCGCGACCCCCTTTGGTCTTTTTGGGCGAACTCACGCACATGTTAAACGTTTGATATACCGCAGGGGAAGAGAATCGGAAGGGAAGGGCAAGCCCGTCCCCGACCACGCGCCGGAACCGCAAGCAATCGCCTTAAACGCCGTTGAGAACTTCCGTTCCGTCCTGCACGGCGAATGATCCTTGGGTAAACTCCGTCGGCCGCAGGCGCAGCGACGTGACGGACCCGTCCAACACCTCGGCCCGCGCGACCTCGAAGCCTCGAGGTGCCGCGTCGGTACCAAACAAGCGCTTGCCCGCCCCAACGGTGACCGGGAAGATCAAGAGCCGGTACTCGTCCACGAGACCAGCGGCATGCAGGGCTGTCGCCAGTTGCCAGCTGCCGTGCACCTGTAGTTCTCCGTCACCGACCTTCTTCAGCAAGGCGACCTGCTGACGCCAATCGCCGGGGATGACCTGAGCGTTCATCCAGTCGGATTGGGTCAACGTCGAGCTGACGATGTACTTGGGCGCCTCATTGAGGACCGTGGCCACCAAGTTGTCGGGGTCAGTGATCTGGCTCCAGTACGCATACATGTCGTCGTGCGTCTTGCGTCCGAGCAGCAGGGCCGTCGTCGATTCGAACCATCCATTGACGGCCTCACCCCACCCGGTCTGCTCACCGAACGGGACCATCCACCCGCCGTTGCCGAACCCACCAGACCTGTCCTCGTCGGCCGAGCCAGGACCCTGCACGACGCCGTCGAGAGTCATGAACTCGTGGACGACAAGCTTCACGATGGACGCCTTTCTCGCTCGGGCTACGGCCGACAGGATCCTACGGGAACCTGTCTCCGCGGGCTCCGGCGCCACGCGGACTCCCCGCTCGCGCCACCAAGATATCTCGCACAGTCAGGGTGTCAATCGGGGGGCTACAGCCAGCCCTTGCGACGGACATAGGTGAAGGGCAGGACCCCCGAAGCGATGATGCACACCCATGCGAACAGGTAGCCCCAGGGCCAGGACAGCTCGGGCATGTACCGGAAGTTCATTCCCCAGATGGCTGCCAGCAGGGTCGGGGGTGTGATGACCACAGTGAAGACCGAGAACACGTTCAAGACCCGGTTCTGCTCGAGGGTGATGACGCTCGTCACGGCGTTCAGCACGAAGTCGATGCGGTCCGAGACGAACGACCCAGAGGCCTGCAAGCTGCGGATCCGAGCCCCGAGGTGATGTCGCTCCGCCTGATGTCCGAGCTGCTTCAACATCTCAAGGTCATCACCCATGATCGTCAAGGTCATGAGCGAGTTCATGATCCGGCCGTTGAGGTACTCGGCGGCTGACAGCCGATTGACCTGGTCCTTGTGGAGGTCCGCCGGGCTCCCGTCCAGGTCGTCGCGCAGAACCTCTCGCGCGATGGCGTTGAGTTCATCCCCCACGGACGCGAGCTTGGTGCCGTAATCGTCCGAAGCCACCTCCATCAGCTGGAAGAAGACCTCGGCGCCACCACTGAGTCGGAACACGTCGCCACGCTCGATGCGCTCACGCAGGAGCGTGAAGGCAACCGGCGTCGCGTGTCGCACAGTGATCAGCCGGTCGGCGCGGATGATGAACGCCACGGAATCATCGACGTACTGATCGGGACCCTCGCCAGCCAGCAATCGCGGGCAAAAGACCACGGTCTCGTCGTCCGATCGGTACCCGGTCGCGACAAGGCCGCTGCGCATCTCGTGCGCGGCGGGCGGCGTGAGTCCCATTCGCTCCAACAAGGTCCGCTTCTCGTCGCGATCGGGATTGTCGATGTCGATCCAGACCGCTTCGCTGAGCCGCCCGATGTCATCACCGATCGGGGCCAGCGCACCGCCTTTGAGGCCGTAAAGTGTGATCACTAGTCGGTCCTACCACGGCTCGGCGGTCGCAGAGCGACACCCGACGCCGAATCTGGCGAAGAGGTCTAAGGCGACACAGCGCGAGATGCGGCAGGATAGGCACGCACACGGACAGAACGTGATTGGAGACCCATGCCTCACTCAGACACATACGTCGTGCGGCGTGCCACGCAAGCCGACGCCGCCGTGGTGGGACTCTTGCTGTTCGAGTTCAACACCGAGTTCGAGACGCCGACACCCAGCGCGGACGAGTTCGCCGAACGATTCGCGATGCTCCTCGGCCGCGAGGATGTCCTTGTTCTGCTGGTGGAGGACGCGGCGCCGCTCGGATTCGCCTTCCTCACCTTGCGACCCACTCCGTACGGCGATGGTCCGTTGGCGCAGTTGGAAGAGCTGTACGTCCGCCCGTTCTACCGCGATCGTGGGGTCGGAACCGTCTTGCTGGACGCCATGTTCGCCGAACTGACGGAGTACGGCGCCATCGAGGTGGACAGCAACGTGGACGAGGTCGACATCGACACCCGACGCTTCTACGAGCGGCACGGCTTCACCAACACCGAGCCAGGGTCCGACATGCGCATGCTGTTGTACGTCAAGGACATGCAGGACGCCTGAGCTCGGCATCGGGAAAGTCATCGCGCGTTGGCCACACGGCCCGCCAACCTGCAAGGCGGGCTAGCGCCATCACGGCGGGCAGCAATGCCAGCGACGTCCGCACGTACAGTCGCCGGCATTGCCGACCCACTCCTCACTCACTAGTGCTCAGTCGGACCCTGTGTGAACAGCCCTCCCGGAGCACCCTCCGGCCTACGGCGCCTCCCCCGAAGCACCTTGCGACCGGGTCCCCCCGGAAGTGAGATTGATGCAACGGTAGCTGTACGAACAGGTGGAAGCAAGACCTGCAAAGACACTTCAGCTATCCGGACCTGTTAGTACAAACCGGGCGCGAATACGGGACCGAGCGGCACAACAACCCAACGAGTTGACCGATTTCGCATTTTCGGTCAAATTTGTTTCCATGCCGTCTCTCGATGCCCCAGCAGGGCGCACCCTGCATCGTGTCGGATCGCTCATCCATTACTGGCTTCACGGCGACTCGAATGGTCCCGTGATTGCCCTGACGCATGGCGCCTCCATGGATCACCGCATGTTCGATCCACAGATCGCACCGCTCGTGGAGGCTGGGTACCGCGTCCTCACGTGGGACGTCCGTGGGCACGGCAAGTCGAAACCTCTGGGCTCCGCCCCGATCAGTGTGGGCAACATGAGCGACGACCTGATGTCCGTATTGGACGACGCCGGGATCCATGGACAGATCTGCATCGGCGGACAATCCATGGGCGGCTACATCGCGCAGGACCTCGTACTCCGGTTTCCCGAGCGTGTAGCCGCCGTCGTGATCGTCGGGTCCACGTGCACAACGGCGTCAATCCCGTGGTGGGAGCGTTGGGCCTTGCGGACCTCCACGGGCTGGCTGACGGTGTGGCCCTGGAACAACCTCAAGCGCGCGATGGCCAAGGCGGTCTCTTTGCGTCCGGCGGTCCGCGAGTACGCCTACGAGGCAGAGTCGATGATGACCAAGCACGATTTCATCGAGGTGTGGCGCGGCGTGGCTGGAGCCATTCACCCACAACCGGGGTACCGCATCACCGTGCCGCTGTTGCTGACGCACGGCGACCAGGACAAGACTGGCAACATCGCCAAGATCGCTCCCGCGTGGGCGCGACGCGAACCTCACTGCCGCTACGAAGTCATTCCCGACGCGGCGCACAACGCCAACCAAGACAACCCGGAGGCGTTTAATCGCATCATGATGAGCTTTCTCGGGCAGCACTACCCCGTCGAGGGGCGATGAGCCCGCGCCGCCAACGTCTGTACGACGCCGCCGCCGATCTGTTCGTCCGCTACGGGTTTCGCAAGACCAGCATCGACGACCTGACCCGTGCGGCGGGCGTGTCCAAGGGGGCCTTCTATCTGGAGTTCACCAACAAGCAAGACCTCTTCCAAGCGCTCATCCGCCACAGGCTCGTCGAGTACCTGACCGACGTCAACGCCCGCATCGCGGCGGACCCCGACGGCGGGCGGCTGTCACGCATCTACCGGCACAGCATCGACGCCCTGCTGCCCCGTCCGTTTCTCGTCGCGCTGTATACCCAACCGGAGACGATTCTGCCGACCGTCCTACGCGACAACGGTCCGGCGACCTACGCCCCACGAATCCAGTTGGGCGCAGACTTCCTCGAACGAATGCAGGCGGCGGGCCTGATTCGCGCCGACGTGAAGCCCGATGTCGTGAGTCACACCCTGGGCGTGTTGACGGTCGGCCCGCTCCTCGCGGCGCCGGTCCTCCGAGATGACCAGGCGCCGAGCATTGAGGAGACGTTCACGACGCTCGCGTCGATGATCGTCGCCTCGCTGGAGGCGCCCGGTGGCGATGTAGCGGCAGGCAAACAAGCGTTTGCCGACCTCACCAGTCAGCTCTGTGCGGCCCTGTCCGAGCCCGACACGACCGGCGCTCCTGAATAGTCGAGTGCCGGGCCCGTGGACAGTTCCGTCGTTTGCTCGCTCAATCAGACACCGACCCGGCCCCTTCGATGTACCCCGCTTTACTGGGCAGAGGGTCTGCCGCGCCGTGGGTCTTCGTCATGACCGCCCCATTCCCGGAGTTGACGCAGACAAGTCCCGAATCGAAGGTGGCGCAATAGCCCGTCACTACTGCCTGCACGTCAGTCCCGTTCTGGACCGCCCCCGATTTGCCGAACTGCATCGTCCTTGGCTCGCCCTTCGCGCCACACACCTGAATCCAGCCTTCGGCAAAGACCGTTGCGAGAAGAACGTGTGTGTCGCCTGAACAGGCCGTGAGGCCATCCATGGCTGGCAATGAGACAGACCCGTAGGTGGCCGACCAACCGTCGGCAGTCCGCGTGGTCGACTTCCCTCCCTCGACGAACGTAACGACTCCCCCTCCTGCCTGCACCGACAGCCTCTGCTCGTCGGCGAAGGTCACGTCGAACCCTCCAGGAGTGAAAGCGAGCATCTCCGGCTTCCAACCGGTCCTGTCTTTGTCGTCCAGGACCACTCGATACCCCCCGTCGTCCTTGCACACCACGGCCGAGCCCGAGTCGTACTTCGCCCAGGACACGGCAGACATGTCGTCCGGGCAGGCCGGTGCACCCTCGGGCGCCTTGGGCACTGCTGCTGGCTTGTTCAGCGAGAAGTTTCCGTCGAGATTGTTGATGACGATCGAGTCGTACTTCTCGGTGTCGGGGGCCATGGGCGGGGAGCCCGGCGCATTCAGACGGAAGTCGGCCAAGATGCCCTCGCGTACCCACATGGGCGCTCCTGTGTTCGGATCCAGCGCCCGGACCTCCCCCCTCTCGCCATAGTTCGGGAACGAACTGCCTGAGGGGACCGCCGCCTGAAGGAGCAGGGTCCCATCAGCCGTGAAGAGCCCCGTCAGGGTCTGCTCGTGGTTCGTTGCCATCGGCTCCATTTCACGCGTCCACAACACAGTGCCGTCGTCCGCGTTGATCAACGTCACTCGCGCGCCCAGGTATCCGCCGTCGTCCTGCTCGACCAGGGCGATGCGGTCGCCGTGCACAGCGATGTGGCGCATTGTCCGGTCGGGGTCGACGTCAACGCTCCACCCTGTCTCGTCGTCGTTGGTCGGGTCGAACACGGTGGCCTTGCCGTCGCTGACTCGGATCGGGTGAGTGGGTAGTTCTGTCGTCGAGACGGGAAGCGCGCCGCTCTCCACCCAGGCGAGCGCGGTTCCGTCGGGTGCCTTCAGCGGGCCCGAAGGCTTCGTACCGCCCTGAAGGGTGTCCTGTGCGACCCACTCGATGGGGTGCAACGGAGCGCCCAACAGCTCGGTCGTCGACTCCAGATCGCCGTCCACCAGTTTGGTTCCATCCTCCACGTTGACGGCGACCGAGGGCAGCGCGACGACCCCGTGAACCGTCCGCCCGACCAACGTCACCCAGTGATCGATCGCCGTGAACTCGGTCTTCCACGCCATCGAACGCCCGTCGGGGTTGATGCGCCCCAGCGTGAAGGACATCGTCTTGGTGCCTTCATAGGTGACGTCCGAGTTTCCCCACACAGCCAGAAGGGCGTCATCCACGACAGCGGTCCGCCATCCCTGCTCGTACTCCCGGTTGGCAGGCACATCAGCGCCGACCTGTTGGGGGGTGTCGATGGTGAGCGCAACCTTGCCCGTGCCGGTGTCCAACAGTTCCGTCGGATACACGCTTGAGGTTCCACCGAAACAGCGCAAACGGTTGTCGAAGATGCCCGAGCATTCCATCCTCGTGTTGGTCACCCAGTTGCGGCGCCCCGTCGACGGGTTGACGCTCACGGCCACCCCCTCTGACGCCGAGGTGTCCACATTGAACATGATCTGCGAGTCCGTTCGGCCCGCGTAGCTGCCGACGTCGAAGAAGGCACTCACACTCGACCCGACGGACGGGTCCTGGCTGGCAATCGTCAGCGGTTTCGCCGTCCACAGTTCGTCGTAGCCCCCCCGCCACGCGCTCATGACGGGCGCGGAGCCCGACAGCGCGACATAGGGCTTGCCCACGATGGCCTCGATGACCGTCGGTCCAGCGAAGGCGGCCGTACCGACAAGCAAGACCAAAGCCACCGATCCGGCGAGGATCAGGCCCGCCCGGCCACGCAGTCCACGACGACGAGTCTTGGAGGGCGCAGGCGGGGCCGGAGGAGGTGGAGGGGGTGGCGGAGGAGGTGGTGTCCGCCTCACGCCGTCGCCTACTGCCATGAAGTTCCCCTCCCCGATAAGCCTGCTGTTCGGGTTCTACACGCCTAGAGGCTCACTCAGCAGCGCGGACTTGCCGGAGGCAAGCTCTGGTCCACAACCGTCGCAATCTTGTTATAGCTGTCCTATAACAACTATGATTTTGACGTGCTATTCGTTGTCGACTTCGCGGGGTCTGAGCCGCTGTTCCAGCAGTTGGCCGATCAAGTGCGAAGCGCGGCCGCGCGCGGGGAGTTGACCCCCGGCGAGAGGTTGCCTGCGGCGCGCGAGCTGGCCGAGTCGCTGGG